>Ga0207700_10000330_pt1 | contig 27916 bp, 35 predicted proteins | sample LARL82metaG_FD_184348 | JGI IMG/M metagenome (GOLD analysis project Ga0207700, IMG submission 184348) | Corn, switchgrass and miscanthus rhizosphere microbial communities from Kellogg Biological Station, Michigan, USA - LAR L8-2 metaG... | ecosystem: Host-associated > Plants > Roots >...
GCCGATTAGCCGCCCGTACTCGACCATCGCCGCGCCGGACTCGCTGTTCACAAAACGCTTGAACATGGGAAAAACCTCATGAGGTTCACAGGAATGACCGGCTTTGGCGGGAGTGCCTACCTGTCACGAAGCCTCAATGACTTTGAATTGAATCAAATCCAATTTAAAATATGTTTAAATTTTAATTTTTACGGTTAAACAGCCGTTTCCGGACTTTGCTCTGCATGCGTAGTGCGACAACCGTCACTTATTGCGCAGAGCGAAGTCCGGTTAGCTGAATGGAAGACCTGTAGCGAATTCGGATTTGGGTTGGAAAATTAAAAGTGTTGTCGTAGAGCAATAAAGTCACTGCCACATCGAGAGATAGAAAAAGCAGCAAGAGCAGCGTGAGGTCATTTAAGGGAAGAATGGTTGTCACAAGCGGCACCAACTTGGAAACCCAACGCGTAAAGGTAAGCGGAAGCGCATCGCGCAACCGTTTAATGCGTTGCCGGAGACTTATGTGCAGCAGACCCACAGGTCGCTTACGACGATTAGAGAGACTCGAATGCATTTTGCTCTCGCATGCCACCCGACTGCAAAGTCGTGCGCAGTGCGCCAAGGCGGTCCCGCTGAACGACTGGTTTTAGGATTGCTCGAGAACGGTAGAAATTTGAATAAATTGTACGTTAATCGAGCGATCGTGAGGGTGAATGACTATGGTTCGCTCGATGCCTTTGGGTCCACACTGGCCCTGTAGCTAGATCACGCTGCAGTTCCGCGATCCACGGGTGATCATGGTGACGAGCGCCGTAGCGAGCGACCTGGGGCAGTAGAATGATCACCCAGCCGGTCGATTTCGATCAACTCAAGGCGCAGTTGGGGCAGTTGCAGCAAATCCGCCGCCGAGAACGAGTGGCGAACCCGGCTTCCTTTATGCCAAGCTGAGGGGCGGCCGTCGAAGGTAGCCGGGCATCTGTAGCCATGGTTTGGGACGAGAGCCGCGACCCTAGCGGGCCATCATACTGGTTGCTGTTGTCGCGGCGTATCATTGGCGCAAGGGCGCGGGCACCGGGGTTGTCCCGACAGTGCTAGTTGCGTCCTACGCCGTCTGGCACTGGCGGCGCGAGGACTAGAAGGTTCCCGCTGGCACGTTGCCAAATTGCACGGCAGCCGCTGTCGGACACTCAGTACAACCGCGCCTTTGTCTCCCGATGCCAGACCTCGGCGGTGTTGCCGCCGCTCCGAGCATCGTTTGCCAGATCTATGGCGTCGAGAACGGCCAATCCTTCGTTGAGGTATTCTCCGTAGACGTTGCCCGCGGCGAGGACGAGCCAGCGTTCTTTCTCTTCGTCTCGACAGATCCAGAATAACACTAGAAGGACCGGGCCGAGCGCCGCCGGCCTCACATGGTCGTTCCGCTTATGGCCGGGGCGCGCTTGTCGGTGTCGCGATAAATCTGATATCGCGTCGTGCGCAGACCGTGGAGGCCGTAACGGTCGAGATCACGCTCCCAGGCGAGAAACTCATCGACTGAAATGCTGTAAAGCTCACAGACCTCTTCGATCGGTATCCAGCCGCCGCGCACGGCCTCGACGACGACCGCCTTGCGCCGAACCGTCCAGCGCTGGCGAGGCTTCGGTAATTCCGGCACCGGGCCAAACGTCTCTGACCAATTCGGCTCTCGCTCCCTGTTTTCAGCCGGCAGCAGGGGGAATTCGAGCATCGTCACAGTTGCCATGTCTTTGCGCTTAAATCCGGAAAGCGGCCCTTCCGCGATTGGAGGGACCGAATTTTCGAGGAATGGGTTGCCATCAACGAATACCAGTGAGATCGATCAAAAGTCGCTCAAATTGAGCGTTAAAGCCTGGCAGAAGATGGTTAGCTTCGGGGCCGTGTTTCCGATGGCGATACCCGGCCAGAACGCACACTGCTGTGCGCAGCCTCCAGCCCGCTCGCGGTCCTCGCCACTAAAGAGCCGAAAATCCGATCACCACGAAGTCGAGCATGGACTGCGACAACTCCCCGTTTGCCTCGGCTCGTTTCAGCCGAATTTGTTATTGCTGCGCTTTCAGCGGGGCTTTTTCTTTCCGGCAGCGGCGAAGCACTTCTCGGTAGTACTCCACGATTTAGACGCGAATCGCTGCACTTAAGCTCAAATCGTCCTGACGTTCAGCGCCGTGCTCCACGCGTTCGGGCAATCACCCGCGAGACTTCCCAAAAATCGGAGCGGCACTATTCCCGCTGGGCAAGGACGCTTGAGGTGCTGTGCCGAATGCCGCCCGCGACGGCGCGTAGCCAAAAGGAAAGCCCCGCCTTGCGACGGTTCCCCGATCATCGTTTTCGCTGGAGAGACTCCCTATGATCCAGCGGATGTGCGAAGTCGAGGCGGAGTTGCAAAACTCGGTGCTAGGTGCTGTCGGATCTGGAGATTCACCGGAGGCGAGCTCGACTGCTTGTTAGAGACCGCCGCTGGTTCTTCTGGGCTCATATGCTCTTCAAAGAAGGCGGCAACTATCCCGTCGAAGCGCTCGATATCCTGAAGCTGAGCATCTAACTCCGCGATCTCCTCGGCATGGCGGCGCAGTGTCTCGGCGCGTTTGAGACTCAATTGAGTCTTGGCTCGCTCGAGATCCGCTTTCGTAATTTGCTCCCACATTTTTCGGCCGGCTCCACGTTCGAGGAAGCGGAGCGACCTAGCTGGAAATGGATTTGTTCGGCAAGATGGCGGTATTCCTTGGCGGCGCGGCTGGGATTTTGGCGCCGCCCGAGCAACTCGGTGCCCATCTCCTTTCAGGACCGATTCGCGCACGGCCCGCGAAAAAAGAAAGCGCCGCGATCGCCAGCGGGGCTCCCTGTCGCGGCGCCGGGACAATATCAGTCTATCAGCACCACCCGCTCCGCCAGCGTCGCCAGCCCGCCAGCGAGCCGCAGCAGCGCGTAAGCGCCCGGTAGCCCCGAAGCCGTCGCACAAGGCTGTACCTGCTCGCCCGCGTTGAACCACAACGGCGAGGCATCCCCGGTCCGCGCGGCCGGTATTATCAACCCAACTTGCAGTGCGCCGTGCATGGGCCGGTGAGGCCTGGCTAATCCCATTGCCCCTTGATGATGATGATGATGAGGAAGCCGAGCCAACCCGACATTGAGGGGCGGGGTATGGAGGCAAGATTGTGCTTCATCGGCCACGGGCTGATGGAGAACCGCTGCGGGCTGATCGTTGATGCCAGACTTACGCGAGTATCAGTCATGCCGAACGGCTGGCCGCCCTCGACATGATCGAGCGGTTTGCAAATAGGCCGGCGGCGATCACGCTCGGTGCGGATTCGCGGCTATGATGCGGCCGACTTTGTCGAGGAACTGCGGACCTTGAACGTGCGCCCGCACGTGGCGCAGAACACCAGCGGGCGTTGTTCGGCGATCGACAGGCGGACCACCCGCCATTCGGGTTACGCTCAGAGCCAGCACATCCGCAAGCGAAATCGAGGAGGCATTCGGCTGGATCAAGAGCGTGGTCGGGATGCGCCGCACGAAAATGCCAGGGGTGGTCCGTGTCGATTGGGCCTTCACCTTCGCGGCGGCCGCCCTACAACCTGGTGCGGGTGCCCAAGCTCATCGGAGCCGCCGCATGACTAATGATCCAAACAAGCAATGGCGGATCGACAACGCTCGGCACCTCTGGGGCGTACGACTTCAGTTGCAGCACTACACTCGATCGGGCGAGCATTGGGATCACGACCACTGCGCTGCTTGCCGGGCAAAGTTCGCGGAGTTCAACGCGCCAGATATTCAGCACGAAGGTTACGCAACCTGCGCCGATTATCCAAAGGGTGCGCGTTACGAATGGGTCTGCTCACCGTGCTTCGCTGACCTTAAAGATGAAATGCAATGGTCTGCTGTAGACAACCGATCGCGCGACCCGCAGTCAGTTCTTCAACAGCCAGCTAGGCCCGCTGCATGAGCACGCACTTGGCCCCGCTGGCGACGGCGGGGTTTTTCTGTTTTAGCGGTGGTCATGCAGACAAAAAAGGCCTCTCCCGTAGGTCTGAGAGAGGCCGAGGCTTGGGGGGAATACACGCCAACAACGGAGTACGTTGGCCGCTCTTAAGTGCCTGAGCTAGAATCGAATGTCCCTCAAATAGAGAGTTAAATCACGGCTGACGTGGTTAAAGACACTGCACCGCTGGCGACCGCGGGGCTTTTTATCGCGTTAACCACTTATTTTCAGGACTTTCAACTGTGATTTGGGCTCACCTTCGTTAGCAGGCTGTGCGGTTACTTAATGTCACATCTCTTCAGAGTAATCGGTACCGTCGCCGTGCTCGCGGCACTCGCCGCGTCAACTCCCGCGCGGGCGACACCGACACTTGTTGCTCAGCCTGCTCACGGAGCCGGGACCTGCCTCTCCTGCCGTTGGCTGGCACTCGACCTAAGCAATCTGTTCATAGGCTCAACCGATCTCGAGCTTTCCGGTTTTCTGACCGGGACCTTGCCGTCCGGCGCCAACTTCCGGGTCGATTTAACAGCGGTCACCGAAAGCTGGGCTTACCAGCGGCAGATAGCAGGCTCCCCGATCGTAACCGGCATCGTCGATGCCCCAACCACCCCACCAAGCAGCTCGGCGCCAAGGTCGGCATGTTCGGCAGCCGCGTGGCCTGCCGGCGCGAGCAAGCGGACGGCCTTCTTGGTGCTGGCGTTCACCCCGCTTGCGGCGAGCCTGAGATAGCCGGTCGGGCCAGGGGCTTCCTATGGGGTGTCTAACCCGATTGCTGTTTGGCCGGGGCGGTCTTCTTCGAATGAATGATGCGATCTCCGGCACGGCGGAAGCCGATCCGGCGAACGGAAAAGCCGGTCAATGACGGGCTATGTCGGGTGGAAGATCGAAATGAACCCTCGGCTTCTTGAATGGCCTCTGCGTCGTTTTGCGCGACGATACGCGTCGTCTTCCATAAGACCGGTTCGCTCTCATCCTCGGGCAGGTGGTAGATGTCCATAAAATAATGCAGCGGCATCTCGGTCCTGGTCTGTACGTTCGACCACAGGCATGGCGATCTTCGACTTGGATAACGCTGATAAAGCCGCACTGATCGCGCTTGAAGCAGACGATCGCCGCTGATCCGTTTCCAAGGCGGGCGCGGCTCGTCTGTCTCATGCCACGCGAGACCCGCGCAGTAACGTCTAAGGAAAGGACGGCTAGCCACCCTCTTCCGGGTCGGAAACGCGAAGCAACCGACATCCCATTGCGGTTAAGCACTGAAGAAGCAACATGGCGCGAAACCGGCCTCGGTTTATGGTCATTCTGAGGCTCGGGGAGGACTGCTCGACACCAATATCGGCAAGTTTTTTTGCGAGTTCGTCGTAGGTGACGCCGCGCCGCACCATTTCCGACCGAAGTATTCGTTTTGCCTCCGCAGCCCATTCGGCATCGCTTCGCATTCGGCCCTCAATGTCATGAATGTGTTACATTTTTGGCTTTGGCAGATGCACCTGTCAACGATTGGAAGACGGGCTTCGGGCGCTAATTCGCTGGCTGCCAGGCGCGCATCGAGAATGGCTACGGAGTTGAGGATCAGTTGATTGCGTGCGGGCGCTCTGGGTGGCGCTCGACAGTGAGACGACAGGAGCAGTACGCTTCCCCAAAAGAAGGATCTGGGGGGAAGCAAGTCATGCCAGAACCAGCCGTGGTCCTTGAGGATCGGATGTACCCCGGCGAGTGGCGTGTCGAGTGGTACGACGATTACAAGCTAAGCGAGGTGGCTATCTTTTCTGGCCGCAATGCGCGGAAGCGGGCGATCCAGTACGCGGAACTGCAATACGGGGACTACGAGGAAGTCAGCTTTGGTAGCTGATGCCGCACCTCACAGCGCTTACTGTCCTCGCCCGATGTTGAGGGGGTTTTCTCTCCGCATCAACACTTGCTCCGCCGCTTCGGCCAACTCCAAAATGGCTGCTGCTGCGACCGGATATCCAGTCCGGTATGCGTAGGCCGCGTCGAGATGAAGTTGCCAAATCGCTCCGATACCCTTGCCGTCCAAAATGGACAGCGCGAGCTTCTCGATGTGTACCTGGCGCGGGTTCATGCGGCTACCTTACCGCGCATGCGCGTGAAAATTGAACGACCGTTATGATTAGCGGACCTAAGTTTTGCTGGCTCCAAGGACGAAGGAAGCGCCCCACGCACAAGGACGCTCCTTGATGCCCCTGAGCCTAGCCCACAGGATTGGCATCTGTGGCCGCATGATGCAGGCCTGCGGAGGCAAACCCGGAGGCGGTGGTTAGCGGGGACTACTGAGCCACGGCAACCGTTGTCCTCGGCGGCTCACAAGCGTTTGTTTACGTTACTGAGCGATAAACGCGATCGTCGTAGGACCGAAATGCAGCCTGTGTTCCCCTCACACGACGCGAGCATGATGGAAGATTTTATCGAGAGGACGTTGCGAGAGCGCCGGAGCTTGCCGGACGCGCTCGCGGATATTTTGGCAAAGTACAACCGCATCCCGACCGGCACCGAACGGAGTATGTTGGAGCGGATGATTGGGGTGCTGAAGTGTGAAATTGCGCTACGACAGAACTCGCCACGCCCTGCTGAGTGAGCCAACCTTCGGTTTCGCAAAGTTCAAGCGAAACGGAAGCATAAATTTTTGGAAGTAGTCTGACGTTCTATGACAGTTTTGGCCGTCATCCTTTTTTGATAACCTTACGTTAAACCTTACCGCGCGAAATTGCTGCGAGTGATCTTGGGCGGCAAGGTGCGTTACGGAATGCTGCGGTTGTTTGTCTGTCTTATGAGGAACGAGGATGGCTTCACAGCGGTCGAGTGCGGGATTTTAGGCTGCTTGACCATCATTTTCGCAGAGAGGTTCATAGCGCCGTTTTAGCCTCCGCAATGCACTGAACTTCGTTGGGATGAGCAAAATCACCCCGGCCTCAGATCAGCAATCCTCACTCGATAGGCGCGCTGAGCGCCACGGCCTCTACGGCTTACGCGCAACCCGATTGCAAGTGTACCTGAGCCTTCATGGTGGGGTGAGAGATCACGAAGGCCATCTATTCAACGGGCCATTAACCATAAGGTTCGCGGGCCATCGGCGTTAATGTTAATCAGGTAGCAGGGAAAATCGGGACGGTGCAGCCGGGACGCCCGACATGACGCCACGCAAAGATGAAACACCGGAGGAATTTCGAGCGCGCCAACGGGCACGGTACGCCGCCGCCGATCCGGAGTATCGGGAAAGGCGGTTGGCACGGCAGCGGGAACGGCGACGGCACCGCTATGCGACTGATCCTGAGTACCGCGAACAGCTATTGAAGCGGCAGCGGGAGCGTTACGAGACTGATCCCGACTACCGGCAAGAGATAGTGGAACGGGAGCGAAAACGCTACGCCGGGAAGATGAAAAGGTCGAAACTTCTGAGGCATTGATGACGGGTCATTGCGATGAAAACCGAACCGGCTCTCGTTTTTGCGGATAAGGAGGACCCCCGGGATTGGCGGGTCGAATGGTTCGATGAGGATGGCGGCTGCGAGGTGACCGTGTTCTATGGGCCGCCAGCGGAAGAGCGCGCCCGAGCTTTTGCTAAGAGCTTTTACGGCGAGGTCCAAGACCTAGAAATTGCCGCGCGCCGCAAGCGTCCGCAAAGCCAACGACGCTGAGCCTATCGCCGGCTCAAGAAGAACCGAGCTGGTGAGCGATGATGTCCAGCTCGGCTCTTGCCCCCGGTGTGTCAAGCAGGGACCCAATGCTCCACCTGCCGGAAGATTTTAGGGGCGTTAAGGATAAGGTTTGGTTAAAGGCGCCTGGCAATTTCAGACCGCGGACCGCTGCTGGACCGGGCGTGCCAGTCGCTCTAGATCGGTGGCCCAGCGTTCAAAGTCGCGTGCGAGTGTGCCGCGGCCATGCGCGGCCCTGACCCGCTCCGCGAGTTCTCGCTGTTCCCGTGCGGCCTGTTCGTACAACAGCCGCATGTATTCGTCTCGGGGCAAGGGATTGGTCATGGGCATCTCGCCGGCTCGCGTCATCGCGAGGGGATGATGCGCGTCGGGCGTTAAGGGCAGGTTAGGTCGCGCCCGCTGGGGGGCCCGGCTGAAGCCATTCTGCGACTTATGCCCCGGCGACTGGCGCAGCTCGCGGGGGCCGCGCTTCTTGCCGCGCATCGATCAGCGAGGCGAGCGCGACGCGGAGGATAGGTTTCGGGGTAGGTTGCGCAGAGCCTGTCGGGCCTAAGCACCTGAAATAAGACGGAAATCCGTTGTTAATTGGTGGAGCCGAGGGCATTTTACGCCGGCGGATTGACCGTGGGCGGTTGCATGCGTAGCCGAGGATCGCAAATCGCCGACAACGGAATGTTGCCGGTGTTGTGGCGACTCTATGATGAGGGGGACGCTTCTGCCGATAAGAGGGCGAGCGGGGCCAGCGAAAAAGATATTACGCGACTGGGCAACGGGCCCTTGACATCTGACTGCCCGGTCATTAACTGCGGAAGCCAGTATCTGACTGACGGGTCAGTTATATGCGTTCGAAGCGCCCAGTTCAGCCCCTGCGATGGCGACGTCGCAAGGACGCTCGGCCGAGCGAAATCCTCGAAGCCGCGCTCGCCTGCTTCACGGAACGCGGGTTCGCGGCCGCGCGACTGGACGATGTTGCGCAGCGCGCGGGGGTCACCAAGGGCACGCTCTATCTGTATTTCCACAACAAGGAAGAGCTGTTCGAGGCTGTCGTCCGGCAATCGCTGGTGCCGTACATCGAGGAATTGGAAGCAGCGGTCGGCGAAGCGAAAGAGCCAGCATCGGTGCTGCTGAAGCGATTTCTTGCTGGCTGGCCTGAGGTGATGTCCTCACCGGTCAGCGCGATACCCAAGCTCGTCATCGCCGAGGCAGGCAATTTTCCTGAACTCGCGGATTTTTATCTAAACGAAGTCGTCCATCGCAGCTTCGCCGTGATCCGCCACGTGATCCGCACCGGCATTGATCACGGGCAGTTTCGCCAAATCGATCTCGACGGTGCGGTGATGTGCGTCATCGCGCCGCTCATTTTTACGATGCTGTGGCGGCATTCGCTTGGACTTTACGACCAGGAGCAACTCGATCCCGAAACCCTGTGCGACACCCATTTGCAGCTGCTGCTGCAAGGATTGATGGTCCGACCACCCGGTACCGAGGCGGTCGAGAGGTCAACGCTTAGCAGGAGGCCGTGTAATGAGCCTCGCCGAAGAAAGAACCCGGCCCGCGGCGGAGCGCGTACCGCCGGTACAACGAGAACTCGAAATAGGCCAAAGCGACCATCCCGCGACACCTAAAGCGAAAGCACCGCGCTTCCGGCGGGTGATAGTCGCAGCGGCGGTGCTGACGCTGGTGATCGCAGCCGCGGTCGGCGGCCTCGTGTGGTGGCTCGACGCGCGCAACTGGGTCAGCACCGACGACGCTTTCATCCAGGTACACATGGTGCAGGTCAGTCCGCAGATCGCAGGCCGCGTGGCCCGCGTGCTCGTCGATGACAACCAGGAGGTCAAGACCGGGCAGCCTCTCCTCGAGATCGACCAGGCAGACTTCAAGGCGAAGCTCGACGAGGCAGCCGCCGATCAACAGAGCGCCGTTGGCAAGCTCGCTCAGTCTCGGGCACAGCTCGCTGTCTCGGAGGCCAATGTGGACGAGGCTGCGGCCATGATCGGGGTCGCTGAGGCAGATGCGAACAACGCCGCGATCAACCTGGCTCGCGATCAGAAGCTCGCGCAAATGCACTCGATGGCGCTGTCTCAGCAGCAGCTGGACAATGATACCGCGACGGCGCGGCGCACTGCGGCCAATCTCCGTGCCGCAAAACAGAAATCAGCCGCGGCCGAGGCGCAGCGAGAGCTTGCCAGAACCCAGGTGCAGACTGCCGAAGCCGGGGTGAAAGCTGCGACTGCGCAGCTCGAGCAGGCGCGCCTCAACCTCTCCTATACCGAGATCCGCGCGCCCGAGGGCGGGCACATCGCGCACAAGAGTGTTGCGGGCGGCGATTACGTTCAGGTCGGCCAGGATCTGATGGCCCTGGTGCCGGACGATGTCTGGATTACCGCCAACTTCAAGGAGACTGATCTCGCGGATATCCAGATCGGCGACCCGGTCGATATTAACGTAGACGCCTATCCCAGCCAGATTTTTCACGGCCGCGTCGACAGTTTCCAGGCTGGGAGCGGCGCCGCCTTTGCGTTGCTGCCACCGGAAAACGCCACCGGCAATTACGTGAAGGTCGTGCAGCGGGTGCCGGTCAAGATCGTCTTCGACCACCTGCCCGGCGAGCACTGGGTGCTTGGCCCCGGCATGTCGGTCGTGCCGCATGTGAGGATCCGGTGACCGACGCGATCTTCGACTCGGCGGCGGCTCCGAGCAGGGCGGGCATCTCGCCGTGGCTGGTCGCGCCCACGGTCGGGTTGGCGGCCTTTATGGAGGTGCTGGACATCTCGATCGTCAACGTCGCGCTCCAGCATGTGGCCGGCAGCTTGTCGGCAAGCGCGGATGAGTCGACCTGGGTACTGACCTCCTATCTCGTCACGAATGCCATCGTGCTGCCGATCAGTGGCTGGCTTTCAAATAGGCTGGGACGCAAGCGCTATTTTCTCGGCTGCATCGTCGGGTTCGGCATCACCTCGCTGTTGTGCGGTCTCGCGCCGACGCTGCTGCTGCTGATCGTTGCGCGCGGCCTGCAGGGCGCCACCGGCGGCGGGCTCCAGCCGACCTCGCAGGCGATCCTCGCCGACACTTTCCCGCCCGAGAAGCGGGGCCAGGCCTTTGCCGCCTACGGGCTCGCCGTCGTGTTCGCGCCGGCGATCGGACCGACGGTTGGCGGCTGGATCACCGATAATTTCTCGTGGCGATGGGTCTTCCTGCTTAACGTCCCTGTCGCCATCGTCCTGACGCTGCTGGCGACGCGGGTCCTCGCCGCTTCGGCGCACGAGCTCGCCGCCCCACGCACGGGGGAAGGCGGCAAAGCCGGACTCGACTACCTCGGCTTCGCCCTGCTGGTCATCGGTATGTGTGCGTTCCAGATCGTGCTCGACAAGGGCCAGGAGAACGACTGGTTCGCCTCGTCGCTGATCAGCGACCTGTCGGTGACAGCGGCGGTCGCGCTGCCGGCCTTTGTCTTCTGGGAGTTGCGCCGCGCCGATCCGATTGTCGATCTGCGCCTGTTCGCCAACCGCAGCTTTGCGGTCGGCAATCTGCTGATGTTCATGCTGGGGTTCGTGCTGCTCGGTAGCACCGTGCTGCTGCCTCTCTTCGTGCAGCTGCTGCTCGGCTACACCGCAACGGATGCGGGGCTGGTGCTATCACCCGGCGGATTCGCGTTGATGCTTATGATGCCGGTGATCGGCGCGCTATCCGGCAAGATGGACGTGCGCTGGCTGATCGCGATGGGGCTCGTCGCCACCGGGTTGGCGATGCTCCACATGACCGAGTTCTACGCCGACATCGACTATGCGACCGTCGCCTGGGCGCGGGTTTATCAGTCGCTCGGGCTCGGCCTGTTGTTCATTCCGATCAATACCGCGGCTTACAGCGGTGTGCCCTCGGAAAAGAACAACAACGCCTCCGCGATTATCAACATGATGCGCAACATAGGCGGCAGCGTCGGCATTGCCGCGTTGACGACGTTTATTGCGCGCCGCCAGCAATACCACCAAAGCGCTCTCGTTGAGCACGTGACGTCTTACGGCGCGCCGTCCAAAGACGCGCTAAACACGTTACAGCGATTGACGATGCCGCATCACGCCAGCGGCGCCGATGCGCTGCACCAGGCACAGGCCATCCTCTATGCCATGGTTCAGAAGCAGGCGGCCGTCCTGTCATACATCGATGGGTTCTGGCTGACAGGGATCTTGCTGCTGGCACTCGTGCCGCTGGTGTTCCTGATGCGACGCGCCAAGGCCGGAGGTGCACCCCTCGCACATTGAGACTGAGGTTCGAACAAACGGATCATCGCGATGCGATCACCCATCGCATTCTCATTCCGCAGCACGAACGGCGTCAGCCTCCATGTCGCGGACACCGGACCTCCGGAAGGTCCTCTCGTCGTCTTGCTGCACGGGTTTCCCGAGTTCTGGTACGGCTGGCGGCACCAGATCGAGCCCTTGGCGGACGCCGGGTTCAGGGTCCTCGTGCCGGACCAGCGCGGCTACAATCTGAGTGCCCGGCCACGTGAGGTCGGGGCATACGACCTCGACCTGCTTGCGGCCGACATCCTTGGCCTCGCAGAAGGGGTCGGTCGGCGACGTTTCTCAGTCGTCGGGCACGACTGGGGCGCCTCGGTCGGGTGGTGGATCGCGACCCGTCATGCCGACCGTGTCGACCGACTCATCGCGGTGAATGCGCCGCACCCGGCGGTATGGGTGCAGGCAATGCGCACAGATCCCGAGCAACGGGGGCGCAGCAGATACGTCAGCCTGTTTCGCATTCCCGTCTTGCCAGAATTCCTGATGCGGCGGGAAAATTATAAGGCGCTTGTTGACGCGCTACGGGAATCGAAGCGTCCCGACTCATGGTCAGACGACGTTCTCAATAGCTACCGCGCGGCCTGGTCGATATCGGGCGCTTTGACGGGCATGGTCAACTGGTACCGAGCGTTGCTGCGCAAACGCCTACCCGACCAGCCCCAGCGGATCGCCGTGCCGACTCGGATCATCTGGGGCAGCAACGACAAATATGCCGTTCGGGATCTTGCCGAGCGAAGCCTGCATCTGTGCGACACCGCGTCAGTTGAGTATCTCGACGCCTCCCATTGGGTCCAGCACGACGAGCCGGTTCGGGTTGCCGAACTGATCTGCGAGTTCCTGAGGGCTTAGCCCGACCGTTTGGGGTTCAGATCGTAGCGAACACGCCATGGAAATTCACAGCAATCACATATCCGAAGGCAGAAGCGGGTCCGGGGCGGATGTCAATTTACGAATCACCGAGTGGCTGAGTGGCGACGAATGCCGCGATCTTGATGATAACGGCCTCATCGCTGGGCTCGGACAGCGGTTGCTAGATCAAGGACTGCCGCTTGACCGCCTCACGCTGCACTTGCCCACCCTCCACCCCATGATCTTTGCCCGCACCGTCGCCTGGGCGCCGAATGAGCCGGTCGAAATCCTCGATCGCCGTCACGGCGCCGAGCTGTCGGCTGCATTCGCGGGCAGCCCGTTGCGGCAGGTGATGGCGACGGGTCAGCCCATGCTGGTTCGCAGCAGTGAGGCTCTGAGCGGCACCTGGCTTGAGCTCGACGTGTTCCGAGGACGCGCGCTCCGCGAATTCATGATCGTACCGTTGTGCCGGAGCGCGGGTCCAGCCGGCGCGGCCGCCTTCGCCACCACACGGTTGGACGGTTTCTCGGCGGCACATCGCATTGTCATCGAACGCATCGCGCCGGCGCTCCGGACAAGCTGCGAGTTGCGAAACCTGCGACGGATCGAGGCGACGCTGCTCGACACCTATATCGGCGCAGCAACAGCGCAGCACATCCTTGCCGGACAGATCCGGCGTGGTGAAGTCGAGACGCTCGAAGCGGCCCTGTTGCTGTGCGACCTGCGGGATTTTACGTCGCTATCAAACCGGTTCCCCGGTGACCAGGTGCTGAAACTGCTGAATGACTATTTTGACTGCGTCGTTCCGGCAATCACCGGTGCTGGCGGCGAGATCCTCAAATTCATGGGCGACGCCGTACTCGCGTTCTTCCATGGCCCGACACCCTCCGCCAGTTGCGCCGCCGCTCTCAGTGCCGCACAGCAGGCTCTCGACCGGTTGCACCGGCTCACGAGGGCGGATGCCGAGTTGCGCGCCGGGGTAGCCCTGCATTACGGCGCGGTCAGCTACGGCAACATTGGATCTGGAGTGCGGCTCGATTTCACGCTGATCGGTCCCGACGTCAACCTCGTTAGCCGGATAGAAACAGCGTGCGCGCGCACTGGCGAGGAGCTGTTGGTCTCCAGCCGCTTTGCTGGCCTGCTTGACCCAAGCGGGACGCGCTCGGTGGGCCAATACGAGCTCAAAGGGTTCGATGCGCCTGTCGAACTTTTCACGCTGCGGCCGTCGCGCCGCACACGCCAACACCCTGAATAGGTGACCCCATGCGGATATTTGTTGCCGGCGCCACCGGAGCCCTTGGACGCCAGTTGTTGCCGAGGCTGACTACTGCCGGACATTCGGTCTGGGGTATGACGCGCTCTCGTGGCAAGGAGAGCTTGATCAGGGCCGCTGGCGCAACGCCCGCAATTGCTGACGCTTTCGATCAGGAGGCGGTTCTGGCGGCGGTTGCCGATGCAGCACCGGACGTAATTATCCACGAGCTAACGGCGCTGTCCTCGTTCACCAGCCTGCGCCATTTTGATCGCGAGCTTGCTCAGACGAACCGCCTGCGCACCGAGGGGACACGCCATTTGTTGAAGGCGGCTTGCGCCGCGGGCACACGACGTTTTGTTGCGCAAAGCTTTGCTGGGTGGCCCTTCGCACGCGAGGGTGGGCCTGTCAAAGCCGAAGGAGATCCGCTCGACCCGAACCCACCGATTTCGGCCCGACAAACGCTTGCCGCTATCAAGGAGCTCGAAGCCACGGTGACGCACGCCAACGACCTTGAAGGAATCGTACTGCGCTACGGCTTCTTTTACGGTCCCGGCACCTCGCTCGGCGCGGGAGGAAAGCAGATCGAGGCGATCCGTCGACGCCGTGTGCCGATTTTCGGCAGCGGTGCCGGTATCTGGTCGTTCGTCCACATCCGCGATGCCGCCGAGGCAACCTGTCTCGCGGTCGAGCGGGGAGAACCGGGCATCTACAATATCGTCGACGACGATCCCGCTCCCGTAACGCAGTGGCTGCCGGCCCTTGCCGCGGCGATCGGGGCGAAGCCTCCCTACCACGTTCCGGCCTGGCTCGGCCGGCTGGCAATCGGTTCACAGGGCATGGCGCTGATGACCGAAAGCCGCGGCGCCTCGAATACCAAGGCGCAGCGAGAACTTGGATGGCAACCCAGCTTCACTAGCTGGCGGGACGGCTTCCGCCGCGGCCTTGGGGAGAACGCCTGGAGCGCTTGCGAGTCAGCGCAGCGGGATCGTCAACTCGCTAGGAGTAACGTATGCGGATCATCCAAACGCTGACGGTCGTCCTGACCGCTTTAGCTCTGATTCCAGGCGGCGCCCACGTCGCCGAATTGCCAGCAAAGTTGAGCCTGGATCGCGAGCAGTATTTTGTGGTGCAGCAAATCTATCGTGGGTGGGCGCTGTTCGGAGCGGTTTTATGGCGGCGTTTTTCGCTAACCTGCTGACGGCGGTAGTCCTTTGGCGGCGCGATGAGCCGTTCGGCTTCTTTGCGATTGCCTGTCTCGTCATCGCGGCATCACTCGGGACTTTTTTCATTTTCGTTTATCCGACGAATCTCGCGACGAGCAATTGGACCGAGATCCCCATGAATTGGCAGGAGCTACGAACCCGTTGGGAATTCGGGCATATGGCCGGCGCCGCGCTAATCTTCGTTGCGCTTTGCTCTGCGGCACTCGGGCGGTTTGGTACGGACTGGACGAAAAGATGACCGATGCGGTGTTTGGGTTTTTTCTTCCGGCGCCACCGACCAGCTTTGTGCGCCGCGCTTCCCCAAATGCGCTTTGGGCACCCGAGCGCATCATTCTTGCGCACGGGAAATGGTATCAGACCGATGGTCTCCAGAAGTTAGAGAGGCCTTCAGCCGCGTCGGCAACTGGAGAGATCCGCGTGACTCCGCTGAATTTTGCACCTAGCACGTCGCGGAGCCGTCGCGCGGTGCAGGCATTCCTGATACAGGCGCCCCAGTGCTGAAGCCCGGCGACGTCGCGGTATGGACAGACACGCCACGCGAGCTGTCCGGATTTACGGCCGAGGGAGCCCACTTGGAAAAGGACGTCCAGCGGCGGAATGGCGTCCCCGGCGAGACCTGCGTCGCCTTGAGACGAGTTGGTTCAAGACTTCAACTCCAACCGAAAACCCGATCGCGGCATAGACGTATCCCTTCGGGACATGGAAGCCAACACCGTCCGCCACTAATGTCATGCCGATCAGCAGCAGGAAGCTGAGCGCCAGCATCTTCACGGTCGGGTATTGCTCGACGAACGCGGTGAGCGGCTTCGAAGCGATCAGCATGATCAGAACGGCGATGATGATCGCGACAGCCATAACCGAGAACGCATTGGCCATCCCGACCGCGGTGATCACGCTGTCGAGCGAAAACACAATATCGAGTAGCCCGATCTGCGCGATAACTCCAGCAAAGGAGCTTTGTTGGGCCCGTGCCGACTCGTCCGGCTCGTCAGCCTCGAAGCGGTGATGGATCTCCCGCGTGCCCTTGTAGAGCAGAAACAAACCGCCGCCGATCAGCACAATGTCGCGCCAAGAGACGGAATGCCCGAAGAGATCGAACACCGGACGGGTCAGGCCCATGATCCAGGCGATCGATGCCAGCAGCGCCAGCCGGCTGACCAGAGCGACCGCCAAACCAACCTGCCGTGCCCGGTTTTGCTGATGTGGCGGTAACCGCGCGGCCAGAATCGCGAGAAAGACGAGATTGTCGATCCCGAGCACAATCTCGAGCGCCGTCAGGGTTACGAGACTGGCCCAGACCTCGGGATTGCTTAGCCACTCGAGGACCACGTCGCGTCACTCCTCCGCCTTGCTGGATGTCCCGCACCGTCGGTGAGCCATCACCGTCCGATATAACCCTCAGTGCTGTGCGAGCTGCTTGCGGGCTTCCGCCGCCGCTCGCTCGAGCTCCGCACCTAGCTCGCCTTCCGACGCCGATATGCCTTTCTCCGCAAGATCCGTGCGTACCTTCGCGATAACGTCAGAGTCGCCCGGTGCCTCGAAATCCGCGGCTACGACATCCTTTGCATAGGCCTCGGCCGGTTCTCCCGCCGCCAGGCCAAGCCACCCGGCCGCCCATAATCCGAAAAGCCTGTTCCGTCGGGCTGTGATCCGGATGCGAGTTCCTGATCTCTCTGGAACGCAGCTTCAAAGCCCTTCTGCCGATCCTCGAAACTCTTCATCGCTTATCTCCTGTGTCGATGGCCATAGCGCTAGTCTCGCCGCTGTCCGGTCAATTGCAGCAGCAGGACGAAGAGATTGATGAAGCCGAGATAGAGAGCGAGCGCGCCCATCAACGAGTTCTTGGTGAGTACGTCACCGGGGTCGCTCTCGACATAGATCTCCTTGATCCGCTGCGTGTCCCAGGCGGTCAGGCCGGTAAAGACAAGCACACCCATCACCGAAATGGCGAACTGCAGCGCGCTCGAGGCGAGGAAGATATTGACCAGGCTCGCCAGCACGACACCGATCAGGCCCATCAACAGAAAGGACCCGAACTGCGAGAGGTCGCGTCGCGTCGTGTAACCGTAGAGGCTTGTCGCCGCGAAGGTCGCGGCGGCGATGAAAAACGCCCGTGCGACACTGACGCCCGTATAAAGCAGGAAGACGCCGGCGAGCGACAGGCCCATCAGGGCGGCATAGCCCCAGAACGCCGCCTGCGCTGCGCCGACGCTCATGTGGTCGATCCGGAAGCTCAGCAACAGCACGAACCCGATCGGTGCCAGCATAACGAGCCAGATCAGGGGTGTGCCTGCTATCTGCGGGTAGAAACCGCTCGCCACGAACGCACAGGCGACGAGCCCGGTCAGGCCGAGCCCGGCGGACGTGAAATTGTAGACCCGCAGCATGTATCGCCGCAGACCGACATCGACACCGGCGCTGACGCCATGGCGGTATCCAGGGCGCGACCAGGAACTGTCGTTACGGGAAGAATCGAAAGACATGCTTGCCTCTTACTGATCAGACTCAGGGGACCGCCGCAGAGTCGCGGCTCCGCAAAACCTGCGCGGAGTTACGACCTCGCTTCAGCGAGCCAGTGCGGGCGGCGATGCGCGATCCAGTCGAGAGCGCGACCACGCAGCCGCCGCAGGGGCGGTACATCCTCGGCCAACAGCATCAGGCCGAGCGGCAGCATCCATATGCCGAAAAACGGCAGAACGCTGAGGGCGCTGCCGCAGAGCAGCAGCCCCCCGCGGGGATCCTCACCCAGCGTGATGATGGGCGGCGCAGCCAACGCGTCGGCGTCCGCATCGCTTGAGGCAGACGTTCGATCAGTCGCTCAATTCGGTGTTCGTTTGGATGCGGTCCAGCCGCAGGATCCACGACCGTTGTCGGCGATGTAGCAACACCCGAGGCCGGATGTCTGCCGATCTCAGATGAGGTTGCGACAGACCCGTCGGGAACTTCTGAACTGGGCATAATAGCTCCTCTCCTGCACACCGTGCGCCGGAGGGGAATGACCGATCTGTCGGAAGAAAAGCAGATTACCAGGCCCTCCGAGATCGACCGGTTCAGCGCCTCGACGCCGATACACGGTGACCCGACATCGCGAGGTTGCCCGACCCTGTGTGGGGGTCCTCGCCAGAGGGGCCCGGATCAATTGTTGCCACACAGGTAAGAAAGGGGCGCGGGCGGTTCAAGAACGCCACATCATCACTCTGGTAGCGGTCGATGGCAGGTTTCGGCGCTGAGCAGAAGCATGTCACCTTGCCGACGGACTTCCGCTCATTGCCCGAGACCGGTCACTCGCGGTACGGCGATCCGACGGCAAGGTTTGCCCCGATGCGGACGTCCGCGCATCCGTGTCCGCCGTCAGCGGAGAGGCCAGTTCTCCCCTGCTCTGAGAGACGACGCCGCCGCCATCCTCATTAAAGGCTACGCCGCGTCCAGGTGCTCGTGCTCGCCGTCGCGCAATCTTTCCGGCATGCCCATAAGACGGCGTAGCTGGTCGCGACCACGAGACAGGCGCGAGCGGACGGTTCCGACCGGTACTTTGAGAATCGCGGCCACTTCCTCGTAAGCCAAGCCCTCGAGCCCGACGAGAAGGATCGCCTCGCGCTGCTCAGTCGGCAACTTCTCAAGGGCACGCTCGAGATCTCGCAGCTCCAGCTTTGCGATCGCGACCGGTCCCGCCGTCATCGCCGGCGCCTCTGTCAGCTCGACCGTGATGCCTTCCCGGACGCCCCGGCGCACATCGTTCACATGCTGGTTGTGCATGATCGTGAATAGCCAGGCGCGCAAATCGGTGCCGTATTGCCAGAGATGCTGTTTGGCGACCCCCCGGGCGAGGCAGCTCTGGACGAGATCGTCGGCGCGAACTGCATCTCGGGTCAGCGCACGAGCATACCGGCGCAGCCGGGGGATCTCCGCTTCCAGGAGCTTCGCGAAATCAGTCATCTGATTACCTCGTGTTGCTCGCAAACTCTCGTCTGAGCGGGTCGGACGCTCAACCGAGATCGAGATATAGCTGGACGATGTAACTCGCTGATGTACCCGCCGATTCGGCGCGGTAAAAAGTTGTAACTTTGGCCTATCTTCTGAGTCCGGCTGTTCACCAGGCGCCATGTTTGTAACCGGACCCAGGTCGGCGTGTCATGCCGCTGACGAGCTCTGCAATCCCGGACGCGGCCTCGGGTTGGCAAATAAGGCGCCCCTCTTTCTGCGTGATGGCGTCGTCTTCAGCTGGCCGCGACTCCGTTGGTATGGATCAACGACGCCGCGGGAACGTTCCCTCTCGGTATGGGGGATGACCTAAAAAGCTCACAGAGGCTGCGCGAGCAGGCGGAACGGTGTCGCCGGTTGGCCCGCGCCACGACGGATCCCGCGGTAACTCGCAGATTGCTGGAGCTCGCGGCAGAGTTTGACGAACTGGCAAACTCGGAAGAACGGCGCTCGCGATGCTGCTGAGCAGCAACTTAGAACGAGAACCAGATTCGGGTGCGTTGTGTTTAATCGGGACTATGCAAAAAAGCCTGATTGCGTTTCTCCGCGAGGCGGCCGATTCACTGCGTGAGCTCGCATTGCGTACACCGGACATTGCGAACGAGCTGCGCAGGTTCGCCGGCGATCTGGAGCGAGAGGCGGAGCGGGCATACCGTAATGGCGGCACGCCGGAGGACGATGCGGCAGATTGAAACCGCGCAGCTTGTCTGAGCTCATTCCAGATGCCGCGTGTCAGCAACTTGCTGATGAGCCTTACTTTACTCCTTCCGCGGAAGCCGAGGACGATGGTGGAGCGCCTCGACGAAGTCGAAGAAAGCAGATGCGGCGAGCGCAACGCCAAGTGTGAGCAGCAGTAGCCAGCCGTTGGAGTTCTGCTGGACGGCCTGTAGCGCGCCTCCAAGCTCGTGCGCCCTGGATGGTTCTCCCTGCAGCGCCGCCGACATCCAGTAGATACCAACGAGCGCGATCGCCACACCGCGGCCCGCCAGCCCGTAACGCCCGATCGGCTCGATTGCCCGTTTCTGCTCTTCCGGCAAATCGATATCATCATCGATGTCGGTCGTCAGCACCCAGACGATTACGCCGATGCCGCAGGCCAGGATCACCAGACCGACCAAGCCCACCATGCTTCGCCCAAAGGGTTGTCCTAATACCCATGCGGTCCAGGTCTGGGTTTGCCGCTCACCGTCAGGGTGCCAGCCGATCAACGTGCTCAAAGTCGATATCATAATGACGGCGTATATCAGCGCGTCGCCAATCATTCCCGCACCGAATAGCCAATTCCTTGCGCCGCCGCTTCGACAGCAGTGGGTGAGCCCAGCGATCGCGAAGTACGCTGCGAGGCAAGCCAAACCTGTCCCGATGACCCCGGCAAGGAGCACCTGCAGCTGAGTGTTGGTGATGGACTGGACAGCGTCGATGATCCCGTGCGGCTGCTGGCTAAAATCAAACGCCGCTGCTGTCGCGAACGCCGCTACGAGCAGGTACACCAGGCCACGCGCCCCGAACCCGACCCGTGCCATAAATGTCAGAGTCGCTCGATGCTCGGTTGACGGCAGCGGCAAGGAAACTTCGGCCATACGTGGTAAACGCTTCACGTGCCATGCTGTGTGCGAGCCGCTCGATTATAGGCGTCGAATAATGTCGGTGGGGTGGTCCGGCGAAGGCTGGACAAGGCAGTCGAATTCGGCCGCTCTTAATGTGCGACGCTCCGAGCGATGAGCTTATCATAGGGGAGCGAACGAGAGGCGCGGAGCGAACGTTCTCAACGGTGACAGCCATGACCGAAGCCATATCTGATAGAGATCCTGACCCGGAGACGGTTTCGAGCGGCAGCATCGGACTAGACGACATTCTTGGCGGGGGATTCGATGCCGATCGCGTTTATCTGATCGAAGGGCGCCCTGGAACCGGGAAGACCACCCTTGCGCTGCAGTTTTTACTTGATGGCGTTCGGCACGGAGAGCGCTGCCTCTACATCACGCTTTCCGAGAGCGAGCGTGAGTTGCGGTCCGTCGTCGCTCGCCATGGTTGGACCTTGGCGGGGATCGATGTGTTCGAGCTTGTGCCGCCCGAAGCAAGCCTCGATCCCGAACAGGAGCTAACGCTTTTTCACCCCGCCGAGATGGAGCTGAGTGAAACCACGAAAAATATTCTCGACCGGGTAACCGAGGTAAATCCGAGACGGGTGGTTTTCGATTCCTTGTCCGAGATGCGTCTTCTGTCGCAAAACTCGTTGCGATATCGCCGTCAGATTTTGGCGCTGAAGAATTTCTTCGCGGGTCGTCGCTGCACGGTGATGCTGCTCGACGATCTCTCTTCCAATGATCACGATCTCCAATTGCACAGCATTGCGAATGGGGTCATTACCCTGGAGCAGCTCTCGCCAGAATATGGTGCCGAACGCCGGCGCCTTCGCGTCGTCAAGATGCGCGGTATGAAATACCGCGGTGGATATCACGACTTCACGATCGAGACCGGGGGCTTGGTCATCTATCCGCGCCTGGTTGCAGCCGAGCACCACAAGGCGTTCTTGGGCGAACTCACCTCAACAGGTTCGTCTGAACTCGACGCGCTACTTGGAGGAGGTATCGAGCGCGGGACGAGTCTGCTGCTGATCGGTGGTGCCGGTGTCGGCAAATCCTCAATTGCGCTGACCTATACCATGGCCGCGGCGGGACGGGGCGAAAAGGTTGGCGTGTTCGCTTTCGATGAAGGGCTGGGCACCGTTTTTGCGCGGGCTGCCGGACTGGGGATGCCGCTGCAATCCCAGGTCGACTCTGGCCAGATCCGAGTGCATCAGATCGACCCGGCTGAGATGTCGCCGGGTGAATTTGCCCACATGGTCCGGCACAGCGTCGAGGATGATGCTGTCAGGGTGGTCATCATCGATAGCTTGAACGGCTACATGAACGCGATGCCGGAGGAGCGCTTTCTCGTCCTGCAGATGCACGAGCTACTGAGCACACTCAATCAACTTGGGGTCGTCACCATCCTGGTTCTGGCGCAGCATGGGCTTATGGGCCCGATGCAGACGCCGCTCGACATCAGTTATCTTAGCGATGCGGTGTTAATGCTCCGGTATTTCGAGGCGGAAGGCAGGGTGCGCCGGGCGATTTCCGTCGTCAAAAAACGCAGCGGACCACATGAGGACACAATCCGAGAGTTCCGATTGACTGCGGAAGGCGTCCAAGTCGGCCCGCCGCTCACCCAATTCCAGGGAATTCTCACGGGCGTACCGGATTACCGTGGCGAGGTGAGCCCGCTGCTTCCGACAGAAGGTAAACAGGCTTGATAAAGGACCAAGGCACCCTCAATAGCGAGCGGGTTCTTGTACTGGCCCCGACCGGGCGCGACGGTGCCGCTGCCTCCAGCCTCTTGGAGCAGGCTGGGATGTTATGCAAGGCCTGCTTCGACATTGACGAACTGCAGAGGGAATTGGCCGCTGGTGCCGGTGCAGCCCTGGTCACCGAAGAAGGCTTCATCGGCGCCGATCTCAGGCTGCTCTTTGATTGGGTCGCAAAGCAGCCTCCCTGGTCGGATTTCCCGTTTGTTGTTCTGACCACGCACCGAGGGGACCGGCGGGTACGTCGTTATGCGTTGGATCTGATTGCAAAACTGCGCAATGTCACCCTCCAGGAACGTCCCATCCAAGGCGTGACTCTCGTCAGCAGTTTACAGGCCGCATTGCGGGCTCGCCGGCGGCAATATGAGGCCGCCAAATACCTTCGCGAACGAGACGAGGCCGCACAGCGTCTGGAACAGCTTGTGCGCCATCGGACGCGACAGCTGCAGGAAGCCAACCAGCAGCTGACCGCGGCGCAAGAGAGCCTGACGATGGCGCTCGAGGCTGCCCAGATGCGCACCTGGAACATTGATCTGGCTAGGGATGAGGTGGCCACGCGATCGACACGGGACGCGGCTGGCTCCGTGCTGTCGGAGTGGACCCGGAATACTGGCGAGGAATTGCTACAGGAGGATCGCGGTGCTTTCGAGACTGCCTTCGTCGAGGCCCTCGATGGCGGAAACTTCCACCTCGAATGCCGCACTGTGCGGTCCAATGACGAAACGCGCTGGGTCGTTGCCGAGGGCCGTCTATATAGAGATAAGGGCGGCCGGCCGATCCGGCTTGCAGGCACAATAAGGGATGTTACCGAACGCCGTCAGGTTGAGGAGAGCCTTCGCCAGACTCAAAAACTGGAGGTTATCGGTCAGCTGACGGGCGGCGTCGCGCATGATTTCAACAATTTGCTGACCGCCGTTCTCGGTAATATCGAACTCGCGTCTCTCCGCACTCAGGACAAAAACGTCCTCAGCGTCTTGAAGAGCGCTGGTGATGCAGCAGAGCGAGGCGCCAAGCTTACCGGTCAACTGCTCGCGTTTGCCCGCAAGCAGCACCTCGCACCGAGAGTGGTCAGCCTGAACGAGCTCGTATCGAGCATGGGCGATCTGCTGCTGCAAACCATTGGCGCCTCAATCCGCATCGAGACAGTTCTGGAGAAGGATCTTTGGCCCGTAATGATCGATCCGACCCAGTTGGAGCTCGTCATTCTGAATATGGCAATCAACAGTCGTGACGCCATGCCGAATGGCGGCAGGCTGACTGTCGCGACCCGAAATATGGGCATCTCGGATCGGCATCGTCCCGCCGGGCTGGCTCCTCGGGAATATGTCGCGATTTCCGTGAGCGATACCGGCTCGGGTATGACGCAGGAAGTGACGGCGAAGGCATTCGAGCCGTTCTTCACCACGAAGCCAGTCGGAGAAGGGACCGGGTTGGGGCTCAGTCAAGTGCTCGGTTTCGCGAAGCAGTCCGACGGCGAGGTTCGCCTAGACTCGCGGCTCGGAGGGGGGACAACGGTTACGATTTTTCTGCCGCGAAGCAGAGACACCTTGCCGCGAGTGGTCGATGAGGGTGGGCCCGTCCCGCATAGGGGAAAAGGTGCCACCATTCTCGTCGTGGACGATGATCCAGCTGTTCGGGAGCTCACAGTGAGCGCGCTCGAAGCGCTGAACTATCGGGTCATCGCGGCCGATACCGGACGGGCTGCGCTCAACGCGATCCGGGAGCGGGACGACATCGACTTGGCCATGATCGACCTTGTGATGCCCGCGATGAATGGCCGCCAGCTCGCCACGCGAATCCGAGCCGCCGACCCCGGGCGCGCCATCCTGTTCATGACGGGATACGACGATCTGTCGGGTACAGACGATCCGTTCGCTTCGGAAATGGTTATCAAAAAGCCATTCAAGCTGGTCGAGCTTGCCGCTGCCGTCGAACGCGTGCTTGCGGCTCACGACGGCGAGCGGCGGGCATGGAACGTAACGCCGATCCATCAGTCGAAGAAAACGTGATCGGAACAGCGACGCGAGTTCCGGCGAACCCGCTGCCCAGAGGCGCGTTCCGCGCTCACAAACGAACCGAGATCATCCCGGGTTATCTCCGTGGATGCGTCCATCGTCCAATTCCCACACGTGATGCGTTGAAACGGCAGCCTCTCGGTTGGACACGGCCCGGCGACAAAGGCGGCTTTCGGCGCATCGCGGTAATCGACCTATGACCGATCAATGTCCGCTCAGCGCCGAGAAGCAGTCGATCCTCGGAGCGCGGCCGGATTACCGAGTTTGCCCCAAACCGGACCTCTCGGACCTAGCTGGGAGGAGGACGAGGATCTCGAGTGGAAGCTGCCGGTAGACCGACGATGTGACGGAACACCTCGGGGGTAACCGTGTGCCCGCCTTCCTTGGCGGTGAGGAGGATTCGTCTCTTCGTAGCCTTTCGGTACCGAAGAGCACGCCGTCCTTATCAACGATGACAGTCTCGGGCCAAGGGGGAACGCGCAGGTCACCTTCGCTGGCCAGGCTTGTACTCAAAGCGGTTCCCTCGACATCTCCTAATGAAGCGGACAAGGCGCACAATCCAGGCGGCACAAAACCGGCCAGCTTTGGTTGCGCCGTCCACGGCTACCGCCATTCGGTTAGTGATCATTTTTCCAGCCACACGTCATCGAGCCGCCAGCCGTTGAACATGCTGTTCACCATCGTTGTCAGGCCTTTTAGACGCGGGTGCCAGCAGGTCGCACCGCGGGTATGAAATATGACCGGTCGGGCGCCCTCCTCCTGCAATTCGGCGTCGATGTCCCACACCAGCTTCTTGCGCTTTTCCTGGTCGGCCTCGGCGGACTGCTGGTGGAAGCGTTGTTCCAGCGCGCGATTGCAATAACCGGTGAAGTTGCGATCGGAATCGCAGGAATAACTTTCGTAAAGCTGTTGATCGGGATCATCGACCGCTGCCGTGGCCGTATTCTCCATTCCCACCATATAGTCGCGACGCGTCACTTTCGGGTTCCAGTTAGCGGTCTCGACAACGTCGAGCTCGCCGGCGATGTAGATTTCCTTGAGCTGGTCGATGAGCATGACGGCGGGGTCGCGGTAGAGCGGGATGTTGCGAGTGGCGACCTTCACCGCCAACGGCTTGTCGTGATCATAGCCGAGGCGCTGCATGATGCGGCGCGCCTCGGCGCGGCTCTTCACAACGTCCGGATCATAGCCCGGCAGCTTCGAGAGCCTGTCCAGTGGCATCCCCCACAGGCCCTCCGGCGGCGGCAGCATCGCCGCACCGATGTCAGCCTGGCCTTCGCTCAACACATCGATGAACGATTTGCGATCGAGCGTCAGCGCCATCGCGCGCCGCAGGTCGGGATTGTCAAACGGCGGCGCCGCACGATTTACGATGAGTGTCGAGGCGACGCCGCGAGGCCGCAGCTCGCAAAGCGCCTCTGGCGCTTGTGCCCTGATATCCTTCAGCACCGGCACCGTTACCTCGTACGGAAACGTCATGTCGAGCTTGCGACTGACAAAGGCGAGCAGCGCCGTCGCACGGTTGGGAATAATTGTCCAATCGATCCCGTCCAGATAGGGCAGTCCGGGCTTCCAGTAGTCCGGGTTGCGCTCGAGCCGGATCGATTCATTCGGCTTGTAGGAGACGAACTTAAATGCCCCGGTGCCGATCGGGTGCTGCCGCATCTGGGCCGGCGGCACGTGGCACGGGTACACCGGCGAAAAACCCGAGGCGAGGAGCGCAAGAAAGGCGGGTTGCGGCTGATTAAGGTGGAAAACCGCCTTATCGTCTCCGTTTACGGTGACCCGGTCGAGGTTCCAGTACCAGCTTTTGCGCGGGTTAATGCGGAACTTCTCGGCCGACTTACCTAGCAGCATGTTCCATGTGCATTCGACATCCCTGGCGGTGAAATTCCGGCCATCGTGCCAGCGCACGCCCTGCCGCAGCCGGAGTGTCAGCTCCCGTCCGTCCGCGCTCCATGCCCAGTCTTCCGCGAGCTCGGGCTCGATGGACCCGAGCGTATTCTGCGGCACGTGTTGGTCGAACAAGACGAGGTTGTTGAACACCGCCATCATCGGCGCGACCGTCGAGATCGTCACTTCCTCCAGCGGCGACATCGAAGCCGGGCTGTCGCGATGCGCGATCTGCAGTACCCCGCCACGCTGCTGGGCTGCGGCGACCGTCGCGGTCCCAAAAAGCGCGAGGACGAGGCATAACGGATAGAGAATTTGGCGCCAAGCCCGCATATCCACGCTCCCCGATGCTGTTTTTCTCGGTCGGCTTGGCGGGAATTCTCTCACCAGATGCCGCAGGGTCGCCGAGATCCGGCCAGTCGCGGCGCGGAAATGACTCGTCCGCCTAATCCAGCAACGCCGGCCAGCATGCAAGCCGGCGGGCACTATGGCGGCGCTCAATCGTTCAACAGGATCGGTAAACCCTGCCGGTAAGCGACCTCCGCCCGCGCCTTGAGCTCGGGCAAGGTGCAGCTGCCGATCGGATGCTGCACCATCAGAAACGGATAATTCGCCAGCCCCATGATGCGGGCGATGTTTTTCGCCGTGACCTCGAACGGTTCGGTGCACAACACCAACGCGCGTTTCCCGAGCTGCTCGAAGCTGATGCCGTCATGCAAACTGCACGTCGAGCAAGAGCCTCAATCGCCGAGTCCGGTGATCAGAAAATCTACCTCCGCCGCGGCGAGGGCGAGTACGCCGGCCGGGGCGGGGGCACTGGCGTTGGATTTGGAATAAACCCGGCCCAGCGTGCAGCCGTGCCGCGCCTTGAACAGCGTCGCCACTTGGCGGAGCATCTCCACGGCGTTCAGCTTGCCGTTCTCCAAAACGCCGATTGCCCTGCCCTCGAGGTCGGCGATCGCCGGCGCGCGGGACAGAACCCGTTGCGGCCCGGACGCCGTGGGATCGTAAAGTCGCATGAGCCTGGTCTCCTCCGCTGTCAGCAGCAGTCGATGCACACGCCAATCGGCTTGTGCTGCATGATCGAGCCGCGCCCGCGGCTCCACGATGGGATAAAGCAGGAGTGGCCTCCGGCATCGCCGCCGCCCATCGTGATCAGGATATCCGCCGGCCCAAGCCCGCGATGGAACTGCCCCGGCTCGACCAGCGGGTGCGCGTCTTCGCCGTGCTGCTTGTCGTATTCGCTGTCGCGGTATTTGCCGATGTCGCGCATGCCCTCGACCGACCGCTTCGCGCGTGTGAACAGGAATGATTGGGCATCCTCGCGGCTCCAGCCAGCGCGGGCAACGATGTGCATGTGCTCGGGCGCGAGGATCACGACGCTCTGGCCCAAGGTGATGCACCCAAAA
>Ga0207700_10000331_pt1 | contig 27905 bp, 18 predicted proteins | sample LARL82metaG_FD_184348 | JGI IMG/M metagenome (GOLD analysis project Ga0207700, IMG submission 184348) | Corn, switchgrass and miscanthus rhizosphere microbial communities from Kellogg Biological Station, Michigan, USA - LAR L8-2 metaG... | ecosystem: Host-associated > Plants > Roots >...
CGCGGCGAAGCCGGTGATGAACATGATCTTGATATCCGGGTCGAGTTCGGCCGCCCTGCGGGCAAGCTCGATGCCGTCCATTTCCGGCATCACGATATCGGTCAGCAGCAGCTCGAAGGGTTCCTCGCGCAGCCGGTGATAGGCCGAAAGGCCATTGTCGTAGGAGGTCACCTCGAACCCGGCATTCTGGAGCGCCTTCACCAGAAAGCGCCGCATATCGGTATCGTCTTCAGCCAACAGGATTTTGGACATGACTACTCAACACCCCGGCCCGGCCACGCCAGGCCACTACACTCAGCCGGCCGATTAAGACTTATGCCCGGTAAATATCGCGTGAACCTAAAGCATGGCTTGGCTTTATGGCTCAGCCATGAACAATAGACGGTATAACGAGGTGTTAAAGCCTCAGCCGACCCCACAGTGATACCGCTGCTATGGCCTTCTCTTCATGAGTGAAATCCGCGACGAGCTCGATCCACCGTTTGAAGTCCATGAGCCCGGCTCATGGCGGGGGCCGGTCCTGTTCAATTCGCCCCACAGCGGCTCGGTCTATCCGCGCGACTTCCTGGCCAATTGCCGGCTCGACATCGCCACCTTGCGCCGCTCGGAAGACAGCTTCGTCGATGAATTGATCGCCGGCGTGGTCGACACAGGCTTTCCGATGATGCGCGCGCATTTCCCGCGCTGCTTTGTCGACGTGAACCGAGAGCCCTACGAGCTCGATCCTCGCATGTTCGACGGCAGGCTGCCGTCGTTCGCCAATACACGTTCGATGCGTGTCGCGGGCGGCCTGGGAACGGTGGCACGCGTGGTTGGTGATGCGCAGGAAATCTATGACCAGCGCATTCCGGTCGATGATGCCCTGCAGCGCATTGAAAGCCTCTACAAGCCTTATCACCGCGCCTTGCGCCGGCTCTTTACCCGCCTGCATCGGGAATTCGGCGCCGCCGTGCTGGTCGATTGCCATTCGATGCCGTCGACGGCCGGCCATCGAGATGAGAGACCGCGACCGGAGTTCGTGCTCGGAGATCGCTACGGCACAAGCTGTGTCGGTGTGGTGGCGGAGACCGTCGAGAAGACTCTGCGGACGCTTGGCTACACGGTCAGCCGTAACAAGCCATACGCCGGCGGCTTTATTACCGAACACTACGGCAACCCCGCCGTCGGGCTTCACGCCATTCAGCTTGAGATCAACCGTGCCCTCTACATGGATGAACGCCAGTATCAGCGTTCGCCGGCTTTCAACCGTCTGGCGGAGGATATGGAGACCCTGGCGCGTCGCCTTGGTGAAATCCCCCTGGAGCAACTGCGGCCATATCGGGCCGCGGCTGAGTAATTTCTCGGCTTGCCAAAAAAAGGGGCCGCTAGCGGGTGCGAGCGGCCCAAGTCTAGGGAGGAAACGCCCAAGGAGGGCAGCGGCAGCTCTCGCTACCGCACTGCAATAAGGTACATCGCGACGCACAAAAATCAAGGTTTGAGGGAGGCTTTCCCATGCTGTTTCTGCATGGCTGCCTCTCAGGATAGACGTTCTTAAATGGTCTAATGCGAAAACGCTCTAGGTTGAAATCCCGCAACGCAGCAGAAAAGCGGGCTTCAAGCGCGGTTCACCCGCGTGGTTGCCGGCGGACCGGCTCTCCGATAGCGAAACGCTACACAAGGCAGGCGGCAAGGCAGGGGGCATGACGGCCATCGACTTCAGCAGTTTCGTCGACCAGCTCGCGAGCGCATCGGGCGAAACCATCCTTCCCTTTTTTCGAACCGCCCTCGCGGTCGAGAACAAGAAAGTCGGCGGCTTCGACCCCGTGACGGCAGCCGACCGCGCAGCCGAACAGAGCATGCGCACCCTCATCCGCAACCAATTTCCCGATCACGGAATTCTCGGTGAGGAATACGGCTCGGAGCATACCGACGCCGAGTATGTCTGGGTTCTCGATCCGATCGACGGCACCAAGTCGTTCATTTCGGGCATGCTGGCCTGGGGCACCTTGATCGGGCTGATGCGCTTCGGCGAGCCGGTGTTTGGGCTGATGCACCAGCCGTTCACGCGCGAACGCTTTTCCGGTGACGGCGGCGCAGCACGCTATCGCGGACCGACCGACAACCGCGACCTGCATGTGCGAAAATGCGCGAGCATTGATGACGCGCTGCTGTACACGACGAGCCCGCTGCTGATGAATCCGAAGGATCGCGCGGCTTTCGGAAAGCTTGAGAACAACGTGAAGCTGTCGCGCTATGGCGGCGACTGTTACGCCTACTGCATGTTGGCCGCCGGACTGATCGACCTGATCATCGAAACCGAGATCAAGCCGTACGACATTGTCGCCATCATCCCGATCGTCGCCGGCGCCGGAGGCATCGTCACGACCTGGGAGAATGGCCCGGCGCAAGGCGGCGGTCGCATCATCGTCGCAGGCGACAAGCGCGTGCATCAGCAAGCACTGGACGTTCTCGCCGGTCAGTAACGCGGCGTTCCCGGCACAAACGCGTCGAAGGCTGCCCAGAACTGCATGCGATAATGATCCTGCTCTTGCAGGATTTCGTGCTTGGCGCCGGCAAGAATCAGATGGCGACCGGCGAGCAGATTTCGTCCGAAAACCTCAATCGCCTGCGTGGACACGACTTCATCGCGCCCGGCTGCGACCATCAGGATCGGCTGACGAATGCTCGAAGAATACGCAGGCTCTGCAAACATATTCATCTGCCGCATCGCTGCATCCACCCATGCCACCGTTGGCGCGCCAAGACCAAGCTCTGGTTCGGCTTCCAGCACGGCCGCGTTGCGCGCGTAGCGTACGGGGTCCGAGGTCAAAACATTGCCGACGAAGTCGTCGGTGCCCATGACAGAGGAATCGCCTGTAGGAACGTAGGCGCCTCCGCGTCCCAGAAAGCGCATGAAACGTGCGAGCGGTCCGGCAACGTTGGTCAAACGCCCCTCCGGAAGCGCGATCATCGGTGCGGAGAGGACGACACGATCGAACCAGCGGCTGCCGTCGCGACACGCGCGAATGGCCACGGCAGCGCCCATCGAATGACCGAGCGCAAAAATCGGCGGCGGACAGTCGGGCAATACCACCTGCTCCATCATCGCTTCGAGATCGGTGATGTAGTTCGCAAAATTTCTGACGTAGCCCTTGTGGCGATCGGACAGGCGCCGATCGGAAAGCCCCTGCCCGCGCCAATCGAAAGTCGCGACCGCGAACCCGCGCGCACGCAGATCGCGCACGGTCTCGAAATACTTCTCGATGAATTCCGCGCGCCCCTGCATGACGACGACGGTGCCCTTGCGGCCCGGCGGTGGCGCCCAGCGGGCAAAGCGCAGATTGACCCCGTCCGAGGTCTTGATCGCGCCGGCCACCACGCCATCGGGCACCGGATTCGCAGGGATTGAGACAAGTTTCATGAGGCAGGAGAAGCCGTGCGGCAGCGCTTTCGGCTTATAGCAGGGTGGCGCGCATGCTCAATCCAGACCCGAATGATCGTGGAAATTACAAATAAACTCAGGGGTTTATGGCTGGATAGCGCGGACCTTGCAGGGCGGGAAGCGGCCCCCATATCAGCATTGCGCAGGCCCTATGGCTGCGCACGGTTAGGTTCGGCCATTCCGGCGGACCACCGCATGTCGCTCAACATGGAGGATATGCCATGCGAACTTTCGATCTTGCTCCCCTTTATCGTTCCACCGTCGGCTTCGACCGTCTGTTTTCAATGCTGGACGGTTTCGAGTCTGCTCCGGGCTACCCGCCCTACAATATCGAGCGCACGGGTGAGAACGATTACCGAGTAACCGTCGCGGTTGCCGGCTTCGGCGAAAACGAGCTTTCGATCGAGGCGAAAGAAAATACGCTGACGATCAAGGGCTCCAAGCAGGTCAAGGAAGAACAGGACGGTGAGGTGCTCTACCAGGGCATCGCCGCGCGCGCTTTTGAGCGCGTCTTCCAGCTTGCCGACCATGTCCAGGTCAAGAACGCCAACCTCGAGAACGGATTGCTGCACGTCGATCTCGTGCGTGAGATCCCCGAGGCGAAAAAGCCCCGTCAAATCGCGATTGGCAACGGCAACGGCAAGGCTCAGGTAGAGACCAAAGCCGCGGCCTAACGCCAAAGCGAATAACAAGCGTCAGCGCCCCGGAACTCCGGGGCGCTTTCGTTTTTGGCCGGCTGGCGAACCCCAGCGGGCTACCCGCGTTCCTCTATTTCAGCTGTCCGTCGCAACGCCATTGCGCGGAGGTCACCGTCATGGTCCTCTTCTTGCTTGGCTCAGCAGTGCCGCCGCAACAAAAGGCAAGATTTAACTCATTCCGACGTGGACCAGCCTTGTGCGGCGGGGCAAAATTTGGCATTGTCCATTAGGACAGCAATGCTGTCCTAATGGCGGGTGGCCTCGGTGGCGGCCTGGAAGCGGGGCAGACATCGGTGGCGCCCGATAAGGGAACAGCCACGGGCGGCGACAGCCGGACAAGGTTGTCCTTTCTCGAGATCAGTTACGCCTCACCGCGAGCGCTGGCCTCGCGGTGGAGAGTACGCCGGGGCACTCAAGTGCGCCGGCGAGGCAGGATGAGATGAGCAAGGAGAAGCTTAGCGCAGGATTCGCCGGACGCGGTTCAACCGCCGATCCAGGCACACCACTCGCGCAGGGTCTTTACGATCCGGCGCTCGACAAGGATTCCTGCGGCGTCGGTTTCATTGCCGACATCAAGGGCCGCAAGTCGCATCAACTCATCGAAGACGGCTTGCGCATTCTCTGCAATCTCGAGCATCGCGGCGCGGTCGGCGCCGATCCGCGCATGGGCGACGGCGCCGGCATTCTCGTGCAGATGCCGCACAAATTTTTTGCCAAGAAAACTGCCGAGCTCGGAATCAAGTTGCCGAAGCCCGGCGAATACGCAGTCGGCTATCTGTTCATGCCGATGGATCCGAACTGGCGCCAGATCGTTCGGGATATCTATGCCGAGGTGATCGCGCGCGAAGGCCTGAGCTTGCTTGGCTGGCGCGATGTTCCGACCGACAACTCAACGCTCGGTGAATCGGTCAAGCCGACAGAACCGAAGCACATGCAGGTGTTCATCGGTCGGGGGAAAAAGAAGTTCTCGGAGGACGAATTCGAACGCAGGCTTTACATCCTGCGCAAGTCCATTTCCAACGCGATCTATCGTCGTCGCGAGCGGCGCACCGCGGGGTACTACCCCGTGTCGATCTCGTGCCGCACGGTGATCTACAAGGGAATGTTCCTCGCCGATCAGCTCGGCGCTTATTATCCCGACCTGCACGATCCGGATTTCGAAAGCGCGCTCGCGCTGGTGCACCAGCGCTTTTCGACCAACACTTTCCCAGCCTGGTCGCTGGCGCATCCGTACCGCTACATCGCGCACAACGGCGAGATCAACACGTTGCGCGGCAACGTCAACTGGATGGCGGCGCGGCAGGCTTCCGTTTCCTCGCCGCTGTTCGGCAAGGACATCAACAAGCTCTGGCCGATTTCCTATGAAGGCCAATCCGACACGGCCTGCTTCGACAACGCACTCGAATTCCTCGTGCAAGGCGGATACGCGCTCGCGCACGCGATGATGATGATGATTCCGGAGGCCTGGGCCGGCAATCCCCTAATGGATGAGGAACGGCGCGCCTTCTACGAATACAACGCCGCGCTGATGGAGCCTTGGGACGGCCCCGCCGCCATCGCATTCACCAACGGCCGCCAGATCGGCGCCACGCTCGACCGCAACGGACTGCGGCCGGCGCGCTACCTGCTCACGCGCGATGATCGCATCGTGATGGCCTCCGAGATGGGCGTCCTGCCGATTCCGGAAAAGGACATCGTCAAGAAATGGCGCCTGCAGCCGGGCAAGATGCTGCTCGTCGATCTCGATGAAGGCCGGCTTATTCCGGACGAAGAACTGAAGGCAACGCTTGCGAAAAGCCATCCGTACAAGGAATGGCTTGCGCGCACGCAGATCGTGCTCGAGGAATTGCCGGGCACCGCGAACGAAGCGCCGATCTCGAATCTGTCGCTCCTCGATCGGCAGCAGGCCTTCGGCTACACGCAAGAGGACCTGAAGTTCCTGATGACGCCGATGGCGACGACCGGCGAAGAAGCGGTCGGCTCGATGGGCAACGACACCCCGATTTCGGCCCTGTCCGACAAGCCGAAATCGCTATTCACGTATTTCAAGCAGAACTTCGCGCAGGTCACCAATCCGCCGATCGACCCGATTCGCGAAGAACTGGTGATGAGCCTCGTCTCGATCATCGGACCACGGCCGAACATCTTCGATCTTGAAGGCACGTCGAAAACGAAGCGTCTTGAAGTGCGTCAACCGATCCTCACAAACGAGGATCTGGAGAAGATCCGCTCAATCTCCGAAATGAGCGGCGATCACTTCAAGTCGCACACGTTCGATATCACCTTCCCCGCCGAGCATGGCGCCGATGGCATGGGCTGGGCGCTTGACGACCTCTGCGAGCGGGCGGAAGAAGAAGTTCGCAACGGCTGCAACATCATCATTCTGTCGGACCGCAAGGCGGGCGCCGAGCGCATTTCGATTCCGGTCCTGCTCGCCTGCGCCGCCGTGCACCACCACCTGATCCGCAACGGCTTGCGAACCTCAGTCGGCATGGTGCTGGAGACCGGAGAGCCGCGCGAGATTCATCATTTTGCGTGCCTTGCCGGCTATGGCGCGGAAGCGATCAATCCGTATCTCGCCTTCGAGACGCTGGTCGCGATGAAGGGCGAACTGCCGGGCAAGCCCGCTGACGACAAGGACATCGTCAAGAAATACATCAAGGCGATCGGCAAAGGTTTGCTCAAGGTGATGTCCAAGATGGGCATCTCAACCTATCAATCCTATTGCGGCGCGCAGATTTTCGACGCCGTTGGCCTGCGCCAGGATTTCGTCGACAAATACTTCACCGGCACGCACACGCGTATCGAAGGTGTGGGACTTGCCGAAATCGCCGAAGAATCCGTCCGGCGCCACCGCGACGCCTTCAGCGATTCACCAATCTATCGCTCGATGCTCGACGTCGGCGGCGACTACGCCGTGCGCGTGCGCGGCGAGGATCACGTCTGGACCGCGGAAACCGTCTCACGCCTGCAGCATGCCGTGCGCGGCAACTCGCAGGACCACTACCGCGCGTTCGCGCAGATCGTGAACGAGCAGAACGAGCGGCTGCTGACCATCCGCGGCATGTTCCGGCTCAAGAAGGCCGAGGAAGATGGGCGCAAGCCGGTACCTGTGGAAGAGGTCGAGCCGGCCAAGAATATCGTCCGCCGCTTCTCGACCGGGGCGATGTCGTTCGGCTCCATCTCGCGCGAAGCTCATACGACTCTCGCCATCGCGATGAACCGGATCGGCGGCAAGTCGAACACCGGCGAAGGCGGCGAAGAGTCCGATCGCTTCAAGCCGCTGCCGAACGGCGATTCGATGCGTTCGGCGATCAAGCAGGTCGCGTCGGGCCGCTTCGGCGTCACGGCCGAATATCTCGTCAACTCCGACGTGATGCAGATCAAGATGGCGCAGGGCGCAAAGCCCGGCGAAGGCGGTCAGTTGCCCGGCCACAAGGTCGACAAGACCATCGCCAAAGTGCGCCACTCGACGCCCGGCGTCGGCCTGATCTCGCCACCGCCGCATCACGATATCTATTCGATCGAAGACCTGGCGCAGCTGATCTTCGACCTCAAGAACGTCAACCCGACTGGCGATGTGTCGGTGAAGCTCGTCTCGGAAGTCGGCGTCGGCACCGTTGCCGCCGGCGTCTCGAAGGCGCGCGCCGATCACGTCACCATCGCCGGCTTCGAAGGCGGCACCGGCGCAAGCCCGCTGACCTCAATCAAGCATGCCGGCAGCCCGTGGGAAATCGGCCTCGCGGAGACGCATCAGACGCTGGTGATCAACCGGCTGCGCGGCCGCATCGCCGTGCAGGTGGACGGCGGCATCCGCACCGGTCGCGACGTCGTGGTGGGCGCGCTTCTTGGCGCGGACGAATTCGGCTTTGCGACCGCACCGCTGATTGCGGCCGGCTGCATCATGATGCGCAAGTGCCATCTGAACACCTGCCCGGTCGGCGTCGCAACACAAGATCCGGTGCTGCGCAAGCGGTTCAAGGGCCAGCCCGAGCACGTCATCAACTACTTCTTCTTCGTCGCCGAGGAAGTCCGCCAGCTGATGGCAGAGCTCGGCTTCCGCAGCTTCGATGAGATGGTCGGGCAGATGCAGATGCTCGATCGCCGCAAGCTGGTCGAGCACTGGAAGGCCAAGGGGCTCGATTTCTCCAAGCTGTTCACGAAGCCGCCGGCGGAGAAAGGCACGGCCATTTTCCGGTGCGAGTCGCAGGATCACAAGATCAAGGACATCCTCGACCGCAAGCTGATTGCCGAATCGCAGTCGGCGCTCGATCGCGGTGCACCGGTGCGCCTGCAGTCCGCCATCCAGAATACCGATCGCGCCTGCGGCGGCATGCTCTCGGGCGAAATTGCCAAGCGTTACGGGCACGAAGGCCTGCCCGACGATACCATTCACGTTCGTTTCACCGGGACGGCCGGGCAGAGCTTCGGTGCCTGGCTCGCGCGCGGCGTCACCTTCGAGCTGGAGGGCGATGCCAACGACTATGTCGGCAAGGGATTGTCCGGCGGGCGCCTCATTATCCGTCCGCCGGCTGACTCCGGAATCGTGCCCGAAGAATCGATCATTGTCGGCAACACGGTTCTGTACGGGGCGATCCAGGGCGAGTGCTATTTCCGCGGCGTCGCGGGCGAGCGTTTCGCCGTCCGCAATTCCGGCGCGATTGCCGTCATCGAAGGCGCGGGTGACCACTGCTGCGAATACATGACGGGCGGCGTTGTCGTGGTGCTCGGCCCCACCGGACGCAATTTCGCAGCCGGCATGTCGGGCGGCATCGCTTACGTGCTCGACGACGACAACACTTTCAAATCGCGCTGCAACATGGCGATGGTCGAGCTCGAGCCCGTTCCCGAGGAGGAGCAGGTCGCCGAGCAGGAATACGGCCACTACAACGATCTCGAGAGCCACGGCCGCGTTGACGTGATGTCGGACCTGACCACGAAGGATGCCGAACGGCTTCGCACGCTGATCGCAAACCACGCGCGCTTCACGGGTTCGAAGCGCGCCGCCGAGATTCTCGCCAACTGGGATAGCTACCGGCCGCTGTTCCGCAAAGTGATGCCGGTCGAATACCGCCGCGCGCTCGCCGAGATGGCTAAGGAGAAGGCCGCCACGATGCAGGCCGCGGAATAGGTATGGGTAAGGTCACCGGGTTTCTCGAAATCGAACGCGAAGATCGCGACTACCAACCGGTCGCGGAGCGCGTGAAGCATTGGCACGAATTCGTGCTGCCGCTGCCCGAAAAGGAAATCCGGGACCAGGCGGCGCGCTGCATGGATTGCGGCGTGCCTTATTGCCACGGCACAAGCCGCATTACTGGCGCGCCGACGGGTTGCCCCGTCAACAACCAGATCCCGGACTGGAACGACCTCGTCTACCGCGGCAACTGGGACGAGGCGGCACGCAATCTGCATTCGACGAACAATTTCCCGGAGGTGACCGGTCGCGTGTGTCCGGCGCCGTGCGAAGCATCCTGCACGCTCAACATCGACGAGAATCCGGTCACCATCAAATCGATCGAATGCGAGATCGCCGACCGTGCGATCAGGCAGGGACTCAAGCCCGACAAGCCGCAACGCAAGACCGGCAAGAAGGTCGCGGTCATCGGCTCAGGACCAGCAGGCCTTGCCTGCGCGCAGCAATTGGCGCGAGCCGGCCACGAAGTGCATGTCTACGAGCGCTGGGCGAAAGCGGGCGGGCTGCTTCGTTACGGCATCCCCGATTTCAAGATGGAGAAGATCCACGTCGATCGCCGCGTCGAGCAGATGCAGGGCGAAGGCGTCATTTTTCATTACAACGCGGATGTCGGGGTCACCGTCCCGGTGGACAAACTGTACAAGCAGCACGACGCCATCGTGCTCACCGGCGGCAGCGAAAAGCCGCGCGATCTGCCCATTCCCGGCCGCGAGCTTGCCGGCATTCATTACGCGATGGATTTCCTGCCGCAGCAGAACCGTCGCGTAAGCAACGAGCCGCAGGTCGGCGGTGAGCCGATCCTCGCGATCGGCAAAAAAGTCATTGTCATCGGCGGCGGCGACACCGGCTCGGACTGCATCGGCACGTCGATCCGCCAGGGCGCGGAGTCGGTCACCAATTTCGAGATTATGCCGGAACCGCCCGAGCACGAGAACAAGATGCTCACCTGGCCGGACTGGCCGCTCAAGCTGCGCATTTCGTCAAGTCACGAGGAAGGCGTCACCCGGGAGTTCGCCGTGCTGACGCAGAAATTCACCGGCGAGAAAGGCCAGGTGAAGAAGCTTCATTGCACGCACGTGGATGCGAAATTCAAGCCGGTGCCGGGCACGGAATTCGAGATCGAAGGGGATCTCGTGCTTCTCGCCATGGGCTTCGTACACCCGGTGCATGAAGGGATGTTGAAATCTCTCGACGTTGCCCTCGATCAACGCGGCAACGTGTCCGCCGACACCATTGCGTATCAGACCTCGATACCGAAGGTCTTTGCGGCAGGCGATATGCGGCGTGGACAGTCGCTGGTCGTGTGGGCGATCCGCGAAGGCCGCCAGGCGGCACATGCGGTCGATAAATTCCTGATGGGTACGACGACGCTGCCGCGCTGATCAAAAGCGGAAAAGGCCGCCAAAGGGGCTTCCGCCCGAGGGGAAAATGCCCCTTGGCGGCCGCGGTACGTCATCGCGGTGCTGAGTGCGCTGCTGGGTTTGCGGCTTCGGCTTGGCCACTTGAGCCGTATCAGCGGTCTGGGTCGTCTGAGTCGGCACCTGCGGCGCTGCACCTTGCGTCGGCTTGCTGTTGGTCCGCACGACGGCGGGTTTTGGCTCAGGCGTTGACTCGATGCGAAGCGGCTCAGGCGGCGCGGAGGCCAGAGCGCCACTCGCCGGTGCTGCCGCTGCCGGTGGAACCGGCTCGTCATTGCTCCGTTGCAGCATGAAATCGTCAGCCCGGCCGGCCGGCGCGGGCAGCGGTTCGCCCTTCACAAGAACACGCGTCGCGATGGCATCGCCGTGGGGCGAACTGTTGCCGGCACCGCCGAGCAATGATTCATCCGTGTTGCCGGGCGCGACAGTGAGCGGGACCACGGGACCGGCGACGGGGCGCGCAGCCGGCTTGCCATCGGGTGCAGCCGGTGTCAGCGGACCTGTCGGCAGCGCGATGGGCGTCGCACGGCTGTTCATGTGACGGCGAATTTCGCGTTCAACGTAGTGAGCAAGTTTGAGCGCACCGGCCTTGGTGAAGAAGACACCGTCCGCCGACCGCAGGCGGCGCATCTGGCCTTCGTAATCCGGTCCGAAGTTCGAGTATTTTCCGCCCTCGTCGACGAAGCCGTCCCAGATGTCGATGTAGACAATACCCGCGCGTTCGGCGCGCGCCCGGTAGAGATCGTTGAGATAAACCGCATCGGCCGTCGATTTGGCACCGCGGAGCGACGGCAGGCCGACCCAGATCACGGGCACGCCCTTGCTCTTCATCGCATTGATCGTTTCATCGATGCGCTTGGAATAAATTTCCGCCCACTGATCGGTGCGGAATTCGACTGTGCCGCCGGTCTTCTTCGCCGGCTGCGCCTCAGGCTGCGCAGCGGGAGTCTGTTCCTGTTCGGCGTCCTGTTCTTTATTCTGGCTATCCTTTTCGGCCGCCGGCTTTTCGGCCTGGTCCTTCTGGCTTTTCGGGTCGTTGCCTTTTTTCTTGTCGGCCTCCTTTGGGACTTCGCGCTCGCGAATGCTTGCGCGATCGCTGATGCCCATCATCATCACGACGTAGTTGGCTTTCTCCTGCGTGAGGATATCGCGGGCAACACGCCACCAGTCGAGATCGCCTTTGGCCTCGTATCGCACCAGGCCTGAGTGAAGCTTGTTTTTTCGGACGACCGAGATTTCCGGGGAATCGGAGAACGCATCCTCGAGCCCGTAGCCAAGCCAATCGGCCATCGCATCGCCGAGCACGACAACCGACGTCGTCGGCGTGACCGGCTCGGCTTTCGGGTCAGGCTTGCGTGGCGCGGGAGCACGCGAATTGTCTACCGGCGCCTGCTGCTCGGGATTCTCATATCGGTCGCCGCCGCCGAAGAAGCCGCCGAAGAAACCGTTATTTCCGCCCGATCGCGGGCGCTGCTGCCGTTGACCGAAAAACGGAAAGGGCTCGTTGCCAAAGAACTGCGCCTGCGCGGGCGATGGCCAAACGACATCAATAGCGGTGACGCCGGCAAAACCCGCGGCCGCCAAAACGGCCGCTCCGACGAGACAGCGCGAAACCTTGTATTTGCCAATCATGCCCAGCCCGATGCGCGGTCGCCTGCAGAACGCGCGAACCTCAACGACCCATGGACTAACAGCGCCAGAAAAATGTCAACTCAAAGGTCGACCAAATACCATCGTTAACGCGCGCGCAGTTGATCGAGGACCCCCGCCGAGGCGAAACCATCGGGAATTCGACCGTTTTTGGCCTGGAAATCGCGAATCGCACTGCGAGTCTTGAGGCCAAGCAGACCATCCGGTTCGCCCACATCATACCCATGACGCGCCAGCAACTGCTGAAGTTCCAGGCGCTCCATTCGCGACAACACGCGCTCATATCGCGGCCAATCTTGCAGGAACGGCCCGCCGCCTCTTAAACGGTCAGCGAGATGTCCGATTGCCAGCGCGTAAGCCTCGGCCGGGTTGTATTTCATGATGACACTAAAGTTGTTCAGCATCAGGAAGCCCGGGCCCTGCACGCCGGCCGGTACCAGCAGGAAGGCCTGTTCGTCGGGTCGCGGGAACGGCTGCCCGTTCGCGCGCCTGATTCCCTGTCGTTCCCAGTCGCGAAGGCTCATCGGGCGCTTGTGATCGGCGAGCAGGAAATTGAATGTCGCCGGCACGACAACCTCGTAACCCCACGTGTTACCGGTCGCCCAGCCGTCTTTTTTCAGATTGTTGGCGGTGGAAGCGAGGACATCCGGCACCGAGTCGACGACATCGCGATGACCGTCGCGGTCGAAATCCACAGCATATTTCTTGAAAGCGGTCGGCATGAACTGAGTCGGCCCAAAAGCGCCGGCCCAGGACCCGACCAGGCGGTCAGGCCGCACGTCGCCGTGCTGAAGAATCTCGAGCGTCGAAAGGAACTCTTCGCGGAAATAATCCTGCCGGCGACCGATGCATGCGAGCGTCGCGGTGGAACGCAGGACCGAGCGCTCGCCAATCAGCGTACCGTAATTGGTTTCGACACCCCAGATGGCCGCGATGATGTGTCGGTCAACACCATAGGCTCGCTCGACGGAGTCAAAGGCACTGCGATATTTCTCGAGCAGCGCCCGGCCCTGCTCGATGCGCTCGTTCGTGACCAGGATGTCCAGATAATCCCAGAAGGATTTTGTGAACTCCGGCTGGTTGTCGAGCAGGTCCATGATGCGCAGATCGGGCGTCAGCGAAGCGGTGGCATTGTGGAACACGCTTTTCGAAATGCCGCGGCGCGCCGCTGCCGGCCACATCCGCTCGATGCACGTATGAAAGTGCGCTGCCGCAGTGCGGATAGCATCGGCAGTCATCAACGGATGACCCGAGGCGCCCGATTCGCCACTCCAGGGCGGCGCCGGTTGGGAGGTCGCCGGCGGAAGCGCGCCGGTCGTGGCTGGAGACCGATCCTGCGCGCCTTGCCCGAAGGCAATACCGCAGGTGGCCGCCACAAGCCCCACCGCAATGACAATTGACCGCGCGCTGTGCATCCCGTTCCCGTCTTCGCCAAGTATCCCAAATCTATGGGAGATCCGATATCATTTCGGCGGGGTTAGTGGTCTAATTTTGTTCGACTTGCATCTGGACGCTGGTCCGGACCCGTGCTTTCTCGGCCTCAACGCATTCACGATTCGCATAGCTAGAAAAGTCCCGCATGACGCGCATCCGCAAAGCCATTTTTCCGGTGGCCGGGCTTGGCACCCGATTCCTGCCGGCGACCAAGGCCATGCCGAAAGAAATGCTGCCGGTCGTGGACCGCCCGCTGATCCAGCACGTGGTGGACGAGGCGCGGCAGGCCGGCATCGAGCACTTCATCTTCGTCACCGGCCGGAACAAGAGCGTGATCGAAGACCACTTCGACCGCCAGTTCGAGCTTGAGTTAACCTTGATGGAGCGCGGGAAAAAGACCGAACTCGCTTCGCTGTCGGAAGATCTGCCGGCGGCGGGAACGGTCAGCTTCACCCGCCAGCAGTCGCCGCTCGGTCTCGGACATGCAGTGTGGTGCGCACGCGAGCTCGTCGGTCACGAACCTTTTGCGCTGCTCCTGCCCGACGTGCTTGTCCAGCACAGCCGCGGCTGTCTCGCGCAGATGATCGATGCCGCGAAAGGGTTAGACAGCAACGCCAATATCCTTGCGGTCGAGAAGGTGCCGAAGGAGCGCGTGCACATGTACGGCGTCGTCGGCGTCGGCGAACGTAAGGGCAAGGCTTTCGCGATCACCAAAATGGTCGAGAAGCCGAAAGCCAGCGAAGCACCGTCCGACCTGACGATCACCGGCCGCTACATCCTGCAGCCGCAGATCTTCGAACTTCTGGAAAAACAGGCGGCCGGCGCGGGCGGCGAAATCCAGCTCACCGACGCCATGCTTGCGCTGTCACGCTCGCAGCCGTTTTATGGCCTTGAATTCGAAGGTCGCAGCTTCGACTGCGGTTCGAAGATCGGTTTCCTCGCGGCCAACATTGCTTACGGGCTTGAGCGCAACGACATCGCGCCTGAGCTGCGCGCCGAACTGCGCCGCCTGCTTGGCGACAAGTGATCAGGATTTGCTCAGCAGCCAGCCCTTCAGCTCGCGTGTGACGATATCGCGGATCACCGCCATGCCGCCGGGCGAATCGTTCAGGCAAGGAATGGCGGCAAAGTTTTTGCCGCCCGCGTGCCGGAAGATCTCGGCATTTTCCATGGCGATCTCTTCAAGCGTCTCGAGGCAGTCGGACGCAAATCCGGGCGTGATCACGGCGATATCTTTCACACCGCGCTCCGCCAGGGATCTCACGGTCGCGTCGGTATAGGGCTTGATCCACTCGGCCGTGCCGAAGCGCGACTGAAACGTTATGATCAGACGCTCATCATCAAGCTTGAGCTTCCTGCGCAGAAGCGTCGTCGTTTCCGCGCAATGCTGGAGATAAGGATCGCCCTTTTCGACATACTCTTCCGGCATGCCGTGATAGGAGGCGACGATCACCTCAGGCTTGAAGTTCAGTTTTGCCACCGCCGCGTTGAGCGAACTGGCCAGTGCGTCGATATAGGCCGGCTCGGCGTAATAGGGTGCGGCGACGCGCAGCGTCGGCTGGAAACGCATCGTGCTGAGTGAGCGGAACACCTCATCGCAGACCGTCGCGGTGGTGGCCGCCGCATATTGAGGATAAAGCGGCACAATGAGAATCCGTCCGCAATCCTGTGCCGCCAGCGCCTCGAGACGCGAGCGGATCGACGGATTGCCGTAACGCATGGCCCAATCGACACGCACATGCCTGTCGAGCTTGTCCATGATTTCCTCGAGCTTGTCGGACTGCGAGCGCGTGATCGTCTTGAGCGGCGATTCGTTGCGTTCCTTGTTCCAGATCTTGTCGTAATCGCGTCCCTTACGGCCGGGCCGCACCGTCAGAATGATCAGGTTGAGGACCAGCCACCATTTCAGCCGATTTTCCTCGATGACCCGGCGATCGGAGAGAAACTCTTTCAGATAACGCCGCATGGCAAAGTAGCCGGTCGAGTCCGGCGTGCCGAGATTGACCAGCAGGACCCCGATGCGACCGGTCGCCGGAACGCTGTCCGGACTCATAGTTTGCGCTCGTCGGCGATGATCTTGCCGTCGTTCGGCAACGATCCTGGCGCGACCAACTTCACGGCGCCTTTGAGCTTTGTGACCGACTGCAGGCTGGCGGCGATGGCGCGCTCCAGCGCCGCATCCGACGCCGGGCTTTCCGCGAGCAAGGTCATCGTGTCCTGCTCGCCTTCCCGGCCCACGACGAGACGCATACGCTTGAGCTCGGGATGACGCGCGGCAAGTTCAGCAATCTGCTTCGGATGCACGAACATGCCTTTGACCTTGGCGGTTTGATCGGCGCGCCCCATCCAGCCTTTGATGCGGAGATTGGTGCGCCCGCACGCGGAGGTGCCCGGCATCAGCGCGGATAGGTCGCCAGTGCCGAGCCGGATCATCGGATAGTCCGGATTGAAGGAGGTCACGACGACTTCACCCACTTCGCCATCAGGTACGGGATCGCCCGTGCCGGGCCGGACAATTTCGACAATCACGCTTTCATTGACAATCATCCCTTCAGGCGGCTCGCTTTCATAAGCGATCACGCCAAGTTCGGCCGTCGCATAGCACTGCAGGACAGCAACCCCGCGGCGGCCGAGTTCCTCGCGAAGCGAAGCTGGAAGCGCGGCTGCCGAGACAAGCCCACGCTTGATGGATGAAGCGTCCTTGCCGGAGGTCGCTGCGGTGTCGAGGAGGATTTTCAGAAAATCAGGCGTACCGAAATAACCGGACGGCCTGTAGTGGGCGATGGCATCAAGCTGCTGCTCGGTATTGCCGACGCCACCGGGAATGACCGAACAGCCGAGCGCACGCGCGCCCGATTCGAGAATAAATCCACCGGGCGTGAGGTGATAGGCGAAGGAATTGTGCACGATACCGCCGGCGCGAAATCCCGCGGCGTAGACAGCGCGCGCTGCGCCGTACCAGTCTTCCCCCTCGCCTTCGGGCTCGAAGATCGGCCCCGGGGACATCAGCAGACGCCGGACCTTGCCCGGCGCGGTCACGTTGAGGCCGCCGAACGGCGGGTTTTGCTTCTGCAGCGCCGAAATATCCGATTTGTGCAGGACCGGCAGCTTCGCCAGCGCGGCGCGCGACGTGACCGATTTCGGATCAACGCCTGCGAGATGCCTGGACCAACCGGGCGCACTCATGGCGCGGGCAATGATCGCGCTCAGGCGCGCGAATTGCTCGCGCTCGCGCACGGCGGCATCCCGGGTTTCCAGAGCGTCGTAATATTCCGGCATGGCCTAGGCCAGCCACCTCTTGCGACGGCGGTAGTGCTTGCCCTCGCGGAACGACTTGCGCCGGCCTTCGGAAATACCGAGGTAGAATTCCTTCACGTCCTCGTTTTCGGCGAGCGTTTTCGCTTCACCGTCCATCACGACCCGACCGTTTTCAAGAATGTAACCATAGCGGGCAAAACGCAGCGCCATATGCGTGTTCTGCTCGGCCAACAGAAATGAGACGCCTTCCTTTTCGTTGAGGTCCTTCACGATCTCGAAGATTTCCTCGACGATCTGCGGCGCCAGACCCATCGATGGTTCATCGAGCAGGATCATCTTCGGACGCGACATCAGCGCGCGGCCGATCGCGCACATCTGTTGCTCTCCGCCCGAGGTATAGCCCGCCAGCGAATGCTTCCGCTCGTTGAGCTTGGGAAAGTACGAATAGACCAGATCGAGATCACGCTTGATCGCGGAGTTTCCATCGCGGCGCGTAAAGGCGCCGGTGAGCAGATTTTCCTCGATGGTCAGGTGCGCAAAGCACTGCCGCCCCTCCATCACCTGGATGCAGCCGCGCCGCACAAGTTCGTTCGGCGTGAGGTCCTGCACCTCCGCCCCTTCGAACAGGATCGAGCCTTTGGTGACATCGCCCCGTTCGGCATGCAGCAAATTCGAAATCGCTTTCAATGTCGTCGTCTTGCCGGCGCCATTGGCGCCGAGCAGCGCGACTATCCCGCCTTTCGGCACGTCAAGCGAAACGCCCTTGAGGACAAGAATAACGTGGTCGTAGATGACCTCGATATTGTTGACTGTAAGGATCGTCTGCGCAGCGGCGGACGCTGCAGCTTTCGCCTGTGTTGCCGCCGACATGGCCGCTCCACTCAAAAGGCCTCTCCCCGCCGTGACGGCGGGGAGAGGGAATTTCCGTTGCTTACGATGACTTGTCGCAGGGCTCGGTGCGCTTGGGCCAGCCCGCGTTGGCGGTGGAATAGTCCTTCGCTGCCGATTCGATCAATGGACGAACCTTCGTCTTGAGCGGGGCGATCCAGTCGGACCCTTGTGTCCACTTGGTGCCGTCCCACTTCGCCATATAGGCCGAGTTGTGACCGTTGTGGTCCTCGCAAGCGACCTTCATCGGCGCAGCAAAGCCCTCAGCGCCGATTTCTTTCAGGCGTGCCTCGGTGATGTTCAGGGTCTCGAGGCCACGACGCATATCTTCGCCGTTGATCACTTTCTTGCCGGTGATCTTCTGCGCGTTGCGGATCGCTTCCGCGATGATGATCGAGTTGAGCACGCCGCGATTGTAGAAGTTCTCGCCCACCTTATCCTTCGGTGTCTGCGTCTTGCCCGTGTCGATGATGTGTTTCTGGATGTCCTTGATGACCGGGAAGTTGGTGCCGACCTGGTTGAAGTCGAGTGACAGATAGCCTTTGGCACCTTCGCCGGCGGGACGCGCGTCGTCGTCGCTGCCCGCCCACCAGTTACCGATCAGGTGGTCCATCGGGTAGTTGTTCTTCACCGCCTCTTTCACGGCGGTCGGATTCATCGTGCCGAAGCCCTGGATGTAGATCCAGTCCGGACGGTCGCGGCGGATATTCAGCCACTGCGAGGACTGGTTCTGCATTTCGGCCGCGGGCACCGGATAGAGCTTGAGCTCGAATCCGTAGTCCTTGGCGAGCGCCTCGAGCAGCGGGATCGGCTCCTTGCCGTAGGGCGCATCGAGGTAGATCAGGCCGATCTTCTTGCCCTTAAGCTTGTCGAGGCCGCCTTCCTTGCCGCCGATGTAGCGGATGAACATCGAAGCGCCATCCCAATACGTCGCCGGCGGATTGAAGATCCACGGGAACGTGGTGCCGTCCGCGGACGCGGAGAGGCCATAGGCCATCGACAGGATCGGAATCTTGTCGACCGCGGCTTTCGGGATGACCTGCAGTGTGATGCCGGTCGAATACGGATTGATCACGACCGGATTCTTCGATTTCACTTGCTCGTAGCATTCGACACCCTTCTTGGTGTCGTACCCGGTTTCGCATTCCTCGACGAGCAGCTTCACGCCACCGATGCCGCCATCACGCTCGTTGAGCATGTTGAGGTAGTCGGCCATGCCGTTCATGATCGGCGCGCCGGAAACCGCGAACGGTCCAGTACGATACGACAGCAATGGAACGAAAATACTGTCTGCCGCGCTCGCCGTGACTGGTGCGAACGACAACCCGGCGACAACCGCAAAAGCGGTCCCGAGCAGACCACGGTACAATCGCATCTTGTATTCCTCCCTCTCGTTTCTCCGGGCGGGCTTGCCGCCAGTTGTTCCTCGGCCACGGGCTTAGCGCCGCCGCCGTCCCCGTATTCCGGGGTGTTGGGTGTGATTGTGCCTCGTCAGTAAGGGAAAGGCCACACCCTCAATTTCTGCTTGCCAATCTGCCACAACCGGGCAAGACCCGCCGGCTCCGCGATCAGAAAGAGAATGATGAGCGCACCGATGACCATGTACTGAATGTGCTCAACTGTCGCAGGGTGAACCGGGATGCCGAGCTTGGGCGGCAAGTAGCGCAGCACAATCGGCATGATGAAGATGAGCGCGGCGCCGAAGAACGAACCGGTCAGACTGCCGAGCCCGCCGATAATCACCATGAAAAGAATGAAGAAGCTCAGGTTGACGTCGAACACGGCTGGTTCCGCGCCCCCGTACCAGAGGAAAACCAGCAGCGCCCCGGCAACTCCGCAGTAGAACGACGATGTCGCAAAGGCCAGGAGCTTGGTCGGCAGAAGACGTATGCCGGTGAGTTCCGCCGCGAGGTCCATGTCTCGCACCGCCATCCACATTCGTCCGATGCGACCGTGTACGAGATTTGACGCAATCCACGTCATGACGACAACGAAACCGAGCACAACGAAATAACGCGTCGTTTCCGTTGCCGTCGCGCCGGTAACCGGCACTCCAAAGAGCGAGCGCGTCGGCACCTCGATCGCGCCGGACACATTGTAGTTGTAGAACCAGGGCTGGCGGATGAAACACCAGGACAGGAAGAATTGCGCGGCGAGCGTCGCCACCGCCAGATAGAATCCCTTGATCCTCAGCGAGGGCAACCCGAACAGAACGCCAATCGCCGCCGAGAAGAACCCTGACACAGCGATCCAGATGATGATGTTCACATTGGGGAAGTAAGTCGTAAGTTTGTAACAGGCATAGGCGCCGACACCCATGAAAGCGCCCGTTCCAAGCGAAAGCAGGCCGGTATAACCGGTCAGCAAATTCAGTCCGATGGCCGCGAGCGAGAAAATCAGAAACGGAATCATCACAGCCTGGATCAGGAACGTGCTGCCGAACCAGGGAATGATCACCGCGGCGATAAACAGGATAACGGCAAGCCCGATCCGATCTTGCAGAATCGGGAAGATCGCGACATCGGCCGCGTAGTTTGACTTGAATTGACCGGCCTCGCGGTAAAGCATGATCAGATCCGCTCGATAATCCGCTCGCCGAACAGGCCTTGCGGACGAAACAAAAGAAAGATGAGCGCGATGACATAGGCGAACCAGGATTCGATGCCGCTTCCCATCAGCGGGCCCCAGTAGAACTCGCCCAGCTTCTCGCCAATGCCGATGATCAGCCCGCCGACAATGGCGCCGGGAATCGAGGTCAACCCGCCGAGGATAAGCACCGGCAGTGCTTTCAGCGCAATCACATCGAGCGCGAACGAAACGTCGGATCGTGCGCCCCACATGATGCCGGTCGTCAACGCGACGAGGCCAGCGGCAAACCAGACAATGACCCAGATCTGCTCAAGCGAAATCCCGACCGACAGCGCCGCGCGGTGACTGTCGGCGACCGCTCGCAGCGCGCGCCCGATGCGCGTGCGCTGAAAGAATATCGCCAGGCCGGCGACCATTATCGAGGCAATGATCGCTGCCGCCACATCGATTTTCTGGATCGAGACGAAACCTCCGGCAAACTTGAGATCGATTGCACCGCGCGGAAGCCCCAGCTGGTTGGCAATCATTATTTTCGTCTCGCCACCGAATATCAGCTCACCAAATCCAATGAGGAAATAGGTCAGGCCGAACGTCGCCATGAACAAGATGATGTCAGGCTGGTTGACGAGCGGTCGCAGGATCAGGCGCTCGACGGCAAAGGCGAGGCCCAGCATGACCAGAATCGTCAGTGCGAGCGCCAGGTAAGCCGGAATCCCGTGCTCGTGCAGGCCCACAAGGGTGAGCGCGGCGAAGACCACCATGATGCCTTGCGCGAAATTGAACACGCCGGACGCCTTGAAGATCAGCACAAAACCGAGCGCAATCAGAGAATAAAGGACGCCGGCAACGAGGCCTTCCCAGAGCGTCTGCACCAGCAGGTCCGGTGCAGTGCCCATCTGCAGGAATGGATCAACGAAGATTTTGTAGAGCAGATCCATGCGTCCTCAATGTGCAACGCCAAGATAGGCGTCGATCACCGCCTGATTGCGTTTGACTTCGTCCGGTGTCCCGTCCGCGATCTTGTTGCCGTGATCGAGCACCACCACACGATCCGACAGGTCCATTACCACGCCCATATCGTGCTCGATCAGCGCGATCGTGGTGCCGTAGTGATCGTTCACGTCGAGCACGAAACGCGACATGTCTTCTTTTTCTTCGAGGTTCATCCCGGCCATCGGTTCGTCGAGCAGAAGCAATTCGGGCTCCATCGCCAGCGCGCGACCGAGCTCCACCCGCTTCTGCAGGCCATAGGGCAACCGGCCGACCGGAACGCGACGGATCTCCTGGATCTTCAGGAAGTCGATGATCTCCTCGACGCGCTGCCGATGCTCGACCTCCTCGCGCAGGGCCGGACCATATCGCAGCAGTTGCCAGAAGAAGCTGGCGTGCATCTTCAGCGTGCGACCAGCCATGATGTTGTCCAGCGCGGTCATGCCACGAAACAGCGCGACGTTCTGGAACGTGCGCGCGATGCCGCCATAGGCTGCGTCGTGCGGGCGCATCTTCGCCCGCGTCTGCCCCTTGAACGTGATGCGGCCCTTCTGCGGCTGATAGAAGCCGTTGATCACGTTGAGCATCGAGGTCTTGCCGGCGCCGTTCGGGCCGATGATGGCGCGGATCTCCCCTTTGCGGATATCGAACGAGACGTCACTGACGGCCTTCACCCCACCGAAGGACAGCGAAACGTTTTCGACTGACAGAAGCACATCGCCGACCGCAACGTCCGGTCCGCCCGCGGCCCTCATGCCGCCTTCCCCATGGCGGAAGCGGGCTCGGTCTTCATGTCGCGGATCTTCACGCGCGCGCTGAGGGTGCCCTTGCGGCCATCCTCGAAAGTGACCTCGGTCGAAATATCGGCCTCGCTCGATCCGTCGTAGAGCGCCTTGATCAGCGGCGAATAGCGGTCGGCGATGAAGCCGCGGCGGACTTTCAGCGTACGCGTAATCTCGCCGTCGTCGGGGTCGAGCTCCTTGTGCAGGATCAGAAAGCGTTTGATCTGCGCACCGGCCATCACCTTGTCGGCCGCGAGCGAGCGGTTCACCTCGGCGACATGCTTTTCGAGCATGTCATAGACGAGCGGATGGCCGGCGAGTTCCTGGTACGAAGCATAGACGACGTTGTTGCGCTCGGCCCAGCTCCCCACCGCCGTGAGATCGATATTGAGCATCACGGTGACGAAATCGTGCTTGTCGCCAATCGCCACAGCCTCGCGAATGTTGGGATAGAACTTGAGTTTGTTCTCGATGTATTTCGGCGGAAACATCGTTCCGTCGGTGAGTTTCCCCACATCCTTGGTGCGGTCGATGATCTTGAGGTGGCCGGTTTTCTCGTCGAAAAATCCCGCATCGCCCGTCTTGACGTAGCCGTCGGGCGTCATCACCTCGGCGGTCTTGGCGTCGTCCTTGAAATAGCCGGAGAACATGCCCGGCGATTTGAACTGCACCTCGCCATCATCGGAAATGCGAATGTCCACGTTGGGACAGGCAGGCCCGACAGTGTCCGAATAAATCTCACCATCCGGCTGGGCCGTCAGATAGAGGAAGGCTTCGGTCTGCCCATAGAGCTGCTTCAGGTTCAGGCCGATCGAGCGATAGAAACTGAACAGGTCCGGTCCGACCGCCTCGCCGGCGGTGTAGGCAACACGCACGCGCGAAAACCCGAGCACATTCTTCAGGGGCCCATAAACAAGAACGTTGCCGATCGCATAGAGCAGGCGCCGCGACAGCGGAACAGATTCGCCATTCAGGATTGGCTCGCCGTAGCGGCGCGCCACGTCGATGAAATAGTGAAACATCCTGCGCTTGATGGCGCCCGCGTCCTCCATGCGGATCATCACGCGCGTCAGCAGCAATTCGAGCGTGCGCGGCGGCGCGAAATAGAAACTCGGCCCGATCTCGCGCAGGTCGGCCATGGCGGTGTCAGGGCTTTCCGGACAGGCGGTGCAGAATCCCGAGACAAGGCCCTGTGCGTAGTTAAGGTAGTGATCGCCGACCCAGGCGAGCGGCAGATACGCGAGCGCCACGTCCGTTTCCGTGAGCTTGTCGAAGGTGACCGTATCCGATGCGGCATTGATCGAACGTTCGCCGGTGAGGACGACACCTTTCGAAGTGCCGGTCGTGCCCGACGTATAAAGAATGATCGAGGGATCGGATCCCTTGCCGGATTCAATTTCCTTGTCGAGCCATGCGGCGACCGCAGGGTCCGCGAGGGCTTTGCGGCCCTCCGCGATCACATCTTCCATCGACCGTAGTCTGCTGTGGTCGTAGTCGCGCAGGCCGCGTTTTTCGTCGTAGACCATCATCTCGAGCCTGGGGACGCGGCTCATCACCGACTGAATCTTGTCGACCTGCTCCTGGTCCTCGACCGCGGCAAAACGCACGTCGGCGTGCGCGAGCACGAAGGCGAGTTCATCGGCCACCGCATCGGCATAGACGGGCACCGGGACCGCACCCAGCATCTGCGCGGCCATCACCGACCAATAAAGTCGGGGCCGGTTGCCGCCGACGATGGCAATGGTTTCCCCGCGCTTGACGCCAAGATTGTGCAGGCCGACGGCGTAGGCACGTACGATCTCGAGTACTTCGCGCCAGGTCCAGCTCTGCCAGATGCCGAGATCCTTGTGCCGCATGGCCGGACGCAACCCATAAAGCTGGGCGTTCCGGATCAGCAGCTTGGGGAACGTGTCCGCGCCAGCGGCGGCATTCGGCGCCACAGCCCAGTCCTCCCATGCGTCCACGCCCGCGAGCGTGGCGAAAACCCCTCGCCGTCTGTCTTTGACGATCTTGTTGTCTCGATATGAAAACACCGCCCGAAGGCGGTCAAGTATCGAATGATAGCTAATTGGTTATAACGCGGGCGACCGCTATTCCGCGGCCCTCAGGAAGCTCGTTGCACCGGCGCGGAATTGCTCAAGGAGCGTGGCTTCCTCGGCCTTGGCAGCGGCCAGATGCCGCTGTTTGACCGGACCGTATCCCCGGATTTTTTCCGGGATCATTGCGAGGCCGACCGCAAGCTGATGGTTGTCTGGGGTCAGCCGCTCGACGAATTCGGCCAGCAGTTTCTCGTAGTCGGCGATGAGCCGCCGTTCGGTTTTCCGCTCGGCCGTATAGCCGAAAGGATCGAACGCCGTCCCGCGCAGGAATTTGAACTTCGCCAGCGCGGCGAAGAGCTTCAGGATCCACGGGCCAAACGACATTTTCTTCGGCTCGCCGGTGACCGGATTGCGCGGCGCCAGCAGCGGCGGCGCCAGGTGAAATTCGTAGCGCAGTTTTTCGCCGTCGAATGTCGACCGCACGCGATCGAGGAACGTCGTATCGGTGTAAAGCCGCGCGACTTCGTACTCATCCTTGTAGGCCATCAGCTTGAACAGATAGCGCGCGACTGCTTCTGCGAGACCACAGCGGCCGGGCGCTTTTTCGGCTTCGACCGCGCGGATCTTCTCGACCCAGTTGCGGTAACGCCGTGCATAGGCCGCGTTCTGATAGTCGGTAAGAAACGCGATGCGACGATCGACCGTCTCGGCAAAAGATTCGGAAAGCTTGAGCGCGTCGTTGACGGCTTCCGGCTGCGGCTTCATCAGTGCCTTGATTGCGGCCGGATCGGCGGCGGCACGGCGGCCGTAGCGGAAGGCCGCGAGGTTCATCGCCACTTCCTCGCCGTTCAATTCGATCGCCTTTTCGATCGACTCCGCCGACAGCGGCAACGCGCCGATCTGGTAGCAGTAGCCGATCATCAGCATGTTGCCGCCGATCGACTTGCCGAGAAGGCCAATTGCAATCTTTGTCGCGTCCAGAACATGACGAAGGTCGTGTCCAGCGGCCGTCGCGATCGCGCGCTTGATGCGTTCGAGCGGCAGCGAGAAATCGGCATTGCGCGTGAAATCGCCCGGCATGAATTCGAAGCTGTTGAGGACCACGTTCGTGCCCGGCTTGAACGCGCTCAAAACTTTTTTGCTGCCCGCGACGACCACATCGCCGCCGATCACGAGATCGGCGCCACCCGCCGCGACACGGATCGCATGAATGTCCTCCGGGCGATTGGCGATGCGGATATGGCTGTAGACAGCGCCACCCTTCTGCGCGAGACCGGCCATGTCGATGACACCGACGCCCTTGCCTTCAAGATGCGCGGCCATCCCGAGAATTCCGCCAATGGTGACGACACCGGTGCCGCCGATCCCCGTAACGATGATGCTGTAGGGATGATTGATCAAAGGTATCGACGGAGCGGGCAAGGCGGACCAATTGTCCGGTTCGGCCGTGCGCTCGCCCGCCTTCAGCCGCGCGCCGTGCACGGTGACAAATGACGGGCAGAAGCCGTTGAGGCAGGAGTAATCCTTGTTGCAGCTCGACTGGTCGATGGTGCGCTTGCGACCCCATTCGGTTTCGAGCGGCTGCACCGAAACGCAATTCGATTTCACGCCGCAGTCGCCACAGCCTTCGCAGACGAGATCATTGATGACGACGCGCTTTTCCGGATCCGGGAACGTGCCGCGCTTGCGGCGGCGCCGCTTCTCGGCCGCGCAGGTCTGGTCGTAGATGAGAACGCTCACGCCCGGGACTGTCGCCAGTTCGCGCTGAACCGTGTCGAGTTCGTCGCGGTGATGCACGGTCAGTCCGCGCGGCCATTCGGTATTGTCCGCGTATTTCCAGGGCTCGTCGGTCACCACGACCACGCGCTTTGCCCCTTCGGCGGCAACCTGGGCGGCAATCTGCGGCACCGTCAGGCCGCCGTCGTTCGCCTGGCCGCCTGTCATGGCGACGGCGTCGTTGAACAGGATCTTGTAGGTCATCGTCACCCCGGAGGCGATCGCCGCGCGGATCGCGAGGTAGCCGGAGTGGTTGTAGGTGCCGTCGCCGAGATTCTGGAAAACGTGATCGCGCTTCGAGAAAGGCGCTTCGCCGATCCAGTTGGCGCCTTCGCCGCCCATCTGCGTGTAGCCGAGCGTCTTGCGGTCCATCCACTGCGCCATGTAGTGGCAGCCGATGCCGGCATAGGCGCGGCTGCCTTCGGGCACCCGCGTGGATGTATTGTGCGGACAGCCCGAGCAGAAATAAGGGATGCGCTGGGCGACGTCGGCGGTCTCGGCAAGTGCACGCTGCGCGGACTTCAGCCGCGCGACATTGGCCGCAAGCTCGTCATTGGTGCCGTAGCGCAGCAGCCGCTCGCCGATGCAGATGGCGATGTCGTTCGGATCGAGCGCGCCCTTGACCGGGAACAGCCAATTGCCCTGCTCGTCCTTCTTGCCAATGCAGACCGGCTGGTTGGCCGTGCCATAAAGTTCTTCGCGCACCTGCACTTCGATCAGCGAGCGCTTTTCCTCGACGACGATGATGAGATCGAGTCCCTGCGCGAATTCGGCGAGTTCCTGGCGGCCGATCGGCCACACGCAGGCGATCTTGAACAGGCGCAAGCCGAGATCATTGCACTTGATTTCATCGATCCCGAGCTCGTCGAAGGCCTGCCGCACATCGAGATACGCTTTGCCGGTGGTGATGACGCCGATCTTGGGCGCGCGGCCTCCGGTCGTGATGATCCTGTTGAGCTTGTTGGCGCGCACGAAGGCGAGCATGGCGTCGCGCTTGAAATCGTGCAGGCGCGCTTCCTGCCCGAGAAACGTATCGGTCAACCGGATATTCAGGCCGCCCGGCGGCATGCGAAAATCTTCCGGCGTAATGATATTGATGCGATCGAGACTTGCATCGACCACCCCGGTCGATTCCACCGTCTCGTGCATGCATTTGAGTGCCGCCCACGCTCCGCTGAAGCGCGACATCGCCCATCCGTAGAGCGCGTAATCGGCAAATTCCTGCACGCCGGCCGGATTGAGGATCGGCATCATCACGTCGACGAAATGGAACTCCGACTGATGCGCGGTGGTCGAAGACTCCGCGGTGTGGTCATCGCCCATCAATGCAATGACGCCGCCATGCTTCGATGACCCTGCAAGATTCGCGTGGCGGAAGGCATCGCCGGTGCGATCGACACCGGGGCCCTTGCCGTACCACATGCCGAATACGCCATTGAACTTGCCCTCGCCGCGCAGTTCGGCCTGCTGGGTTCCCCACAGCGCCGTGGCGGCGAGCTCTTCGTTGATGCCTGGCTGAAACTTGATGTCGGACGCGGCAAGCCGGCGTGCGGCGCGGATGAATTGCTGATCGAGGCCGCCGAGCGGCGATCCGCGGTAGCCCGTGACGAAGCCCGCGGTGTTGAGGCCGGCGCGACGATCCAGCTCTTTCTGCATCAGGCAGGCGCGGATCAACGCCTGATACCCGGTCACGAATATATGCGACTGGGTAAGGTCGTATTTATCCTCGAGGCTGACCGGTCGAAGCGGCATGGATTGCCTTGTCACG
>Ga0207700_10000333_pt1 | contig 27786 bp, 31 predicted proteins | sample LARL82metaG_FD_184348 | JGI IMG/M metagenome (GOLD analysis project Ga0207700, IMG submission 184348) | Corn, switchgrass and miscanthus rhizosphere microbial communities from Kellogg Biological Station, Michigan, USA - LAR L8-2 metaG... | ecosystem: Host-associated > Plants > Roots >...
AATGAGGACAAGGCGGAGCCGATCATCTTTCGCATCGCCGATCCGAGCAAGCCGAGGAGGGCGTACGGAGAGGCCAAGCAGTGGGAGAGTAAGAGCCCCTCTGGAGACACGGGCTATGAACAGCCGTGGTGGCTCTCGCTGCCCATCGACCCAATCAGCTGCCAGGAGGACAGGTTGCTCGACTACTTTAACGACAAGTTTTCCGAGAGGATGGCCAACCATATCTGCGGCATGCCCAAGAAGACGCTGGTCGATATGCTGGGCAAGGAGCTGGCGGGCAGGATCGAGCCAGACTTTTTCCGCGACCCAAAGGTGTGGACAGGCTTTGTTCAGCGCTGGGGAGACTCGTTCCAGAACGTCAACCTCAAGCTCAAGTTTGCCAAGGACTTTGGGTCGAAGCAGGCGAGCTACCAGATACGGCACCTCAACTTTGAGGGCATGACCGAGCCCAAGGAGATCACGCCGAGTGTCATACGGGCCAACGAGGGCATATCCGGGACATGCTTCATCGATATGGTCTGGCTGAGCCCCAAGCCTGCAGAGGGTCTTTTCACCTCTGGGACGGCGGCCTGCGCAGACTTTGTTCTCGTGTCATCGGTCAGGCAGATGGACAAGCTAAAGATACCTGCGGTGTCGATGGGCGGTGTGGGCCCCAAGATATCCCACGCCAAGATGAGGCCGTCGGCGTTGAAGGGGCTGAGCATCTTCCAGAAGAAGGCCGGAGGCGATGACCCGACGGAGAAGGGCAAGGAGAAGGTGGTCGACGACCCCACCGAGGACGAGGAGCACCCCGCCTACGACGAGGTCAAGGCAGCATTGGCCCGCAAGAAGGCGCAGGATGCGGCCAGAGCAGAGGCTGCGCTCAAGGCAAGTGGCGGTCGCAAGCTAAAGTAGCTGACTACTACTTATGGTTAGGTTACGTCTGATACTGGCAATAAAAAGCTTCGTTTGCGTAAACCTATGGGGTGGAACACTGGCGAGGGATTGTGTCATCACTGCGGTGAGCAGATACCATTCGATCTAAATGAGATGTTTACGCCGGATATATTGGCGTGCAAGTCACAGAGCTGTGCGCAGCGCCGCAAGAGGTGGGGAATACCAGATTAGTTGTAAGCATCTTTATTATAGGTAAAGTAGATCCTTTTCCCACAGTTGTAGCAGGTGTCCTCCACGTTCTAGGTCCTGTTTTCCAAGGCGTATTGCCCGCAAGAAGGCGCAGGATGCGGCCAGGGCGGAGGCCGCCCTCAGGGTGTCGGGCGGGAGGAAGCTAAAGTGGCTCTATTGTTCACGCTGTGATAGGAAAACGACGCACAGCTTTGATGAGAAGATAGGTTATGAGGGATGTTTTTTGGTAAAGTGGCGCTGCTGCGATCCAGAGTGTGGGTGTACTGCATATTGCCGCAAAATATGGCACAGGCATATACTCCGCAATAATTAGTTTTTTATGGAACAGCAGGAGATAAGCGAGTCGCAGCTCCGCGAGGCGGCGGGCATGCTGCCCGGAGCCCTGGAGGACTGCCCCATCCAGAGGGAGGACTGTGCCTTTTGCGAGATGGCCAGGGACATGAAGGATGCTGTAGAAAAGAACGACACCCCACGCATGCAGCGATGGGCCAACAGGAGGCTAGAGTTTATGACCCGGATGGGTAAGGCTGCCAAGGGGAATGATAGCAGCGCAGAGGAGGCAGAGAGGCTCTTTCGCAGCATCATCGATGGAACAGAGGCGAGCATGGGAAGCTACCACTGTGTGTTTAATGTGCCCCGGTGCCCCTTTTGCGTCGAGATGGCGAGGGACATGTGCTCGACGGATCAGACCAAGCGGATGGCATGGGTGCAGCGCATGGCAGCGGTGATGGATGCGGGCGAGATGCCGCTCGATGTGGAGGAGAGGAGGCAGCATATAATGAGAGTGCTTTCAAAACACGAGCTGCAATAAAGAGAAAAAGTTTATGGATGACGAGCAATTCAGACTGTTGCAGCTCTTCAGGTTCACAGAAGACGAGGTCAGAGACAGAGCCATGGTTTTCGCCAGATCTCGTTCCTTATCACGCCAGTCAGACAGGGCTGGGAAACCGATACCGGGAGAGTCGGTTTATGGGCTTAGACGAGTACGGCAACGAGATGTGGACGTACACCGACCCATGCCCGCTGATTATCAACACGAGGATGGATAGCCTATCAGGGACCTATGAGCCAGCACTAACGGTGTTTGCTATCAGCCACAGCACGATCAGGATTGACAAGGGCGCCATAAAGCTAAACTAGTTTATTGTTTGGTGGCGGTTTGGCTCCATAGTAAAAACCAGATCTGTTCAGCTGCTCTCTAGTCCATGTATGAATAGTGGTGCAGAGACCCTCATACTAATAAAAGAGTCCGGCTCCCCCTGGTCCGCTGCGGTGGTTGGTCCGGTTGTAGGCGTCTCGGAACTCCCGGTCGATCTGTCGGGCCTCTTCGTGGTCTCTTCTGGCTCTGCGCTCGGCGCACCAGTCCCGTATCTTTGGGTAGACATGCTTGGCGATCTTGTTGTCGATGGAGCAGAGGCTCTTGTCTGACATGAGGAAACTTGTTTTTATTCACTATAATGTAATAAACCGTTGACGGCCGACTGGTTGTTATTTACAGAGAGGTCGACAACCTCGAGGGAGGGGAACAGATCGTTCTTGTCGGCGAGGATCATCTTCCTCACCGTCTCGTTCAGGCGCGCCTCGTACAACGAGGCAGCATCCGGCTCGGCGAATATGATCAATAGCTGGTCTAAATAGGGGATATGCATCTCCCAGTCGGTGGAGTATGGGTTGTATGTCTTTGCCTTGTCGGATCGGTTGGCGAAGCTGATGATGAGGCGCAGCACGTATCTGTCGGTGGTGAACTTGCTCGTCCAGACAAACTGCCTCCACCCAGCCACCATAGGTTCGGCCTGTATCGTTCCGAGGAGCTTCTTGTACTCGGATCGCTTGGCGAGCCTGTGGGCGTGGGGATCGTGGCACACCCTCATCAGCTTGTTGAATAGCTCGGTCGACTGGTCAGCTGCCCAGCCCACCGATCTCGAGAATGGCATGGGAGAGCCGATCTTTGGTTCTATCTGCATGCCGTTGTACATCTCTGCATCGGCTTCCATTTCGCTCGTTGTGCTGTGGATAATAATGGGAACGGCGTGAAATCACAGCGCCTTTTGAAAAACAGATGGACGCTGCCAAGACGGCTCCGGCTCCTGTCGAACCGACCGAAAATGCGGTTGCCCCTCCTATTAACAGCAGCGCTCCTCCTGCATCTGATACTAGCGCTCGAGGATCGGCGGTTGTGGCTGAGGCGGCAAAGCCTCCGCCGGCTGCTCCGGCCAAGAGACCCCGCACGACCGGTGCGGGCAAACCCTGCGCCTATATACATTGGCGCGGCCCTCGAAAGGGTCAGAATTGTATGGCGAACGGGCTGTACGGGGGTGATGACGGACGCGAATACTGCTATGCCCACGTCAAGATGGTCAAGGGCCGGCAGGCCTTTGCAGAGTCTATGTTTAAGAAGGACGCGATGAAGACCGCAAAGGCCAAGGCTCCTCCACCGTCAAAGCCTCCTCCGAGCCCGGATGAATCGAGCGACGACGGTGAGGAAGAGGAGCAAGAGACACCAGTGCCCGCATTGACCGAGGTCAGACAGCTTACGGTTCAGGATAGCAGTGAGGAGGACACCGACGCGGCCACCACCTCGTCCGAGGGTGAGCACTACCAGAAGCTAAAAAGCAAGAAGAAGCAGCTCAAGAGGGAGCTCAAGAAGAGGTACAAGAAGAGGGCAAAGGAGGCAAAGAAAAAGAGGCAGAGGACGGGGATAGACAGGTACAAGGAGGTGGGGGCTGCGGACACGCCCCAAAAGAGGTGGAAGAGGGCGCTACGAAACAGCCGTTCGATAGCCACACTTGGGAGGGACTCGGATGTACCCAAGACGAGGCTGCTCGACCACAGGTTCTGATCGTGCTCAATAAAGGCGTTTTGCAAACATTTCGGAAACGTTTTGGAGACTCTGTCAGGCACCACCGCAGCACACCTCGATCCAAAAGCATGAGTTCAGACCTTGTCTCTTCGGCGGTGCAGTTTGCACCGGCTACCACGCTAGCCATCGCACCCCCTCTGTCCAAGCTGGCTGTCGCTACGACCGTGCTGAATCAGAAGCTCAATCTGCCAGAGTATCAGATACCAAACACCAACGCCAACGCCATCAACACAAACACCTGGGTTTTCCCGGCTAGTGGCAACTACAACACCGCCCTCGTCAATGGTGGTATACAGCAGATCAAGATAGCAGCCGGACAGGGCTCTGGCAAGACCTCTGGCAAGGTCTATCTGAGGCTAAACTTTACCAATGGAAGCGGGGGCACGCTGAGCCTCGTGCCAGCCCCATTCCTGTTTACAAACATCCAGTTTGTGACACCATCGGGGGACACGATCCAGAATATGGACCCCTTTGGCCTGTGGATCTCTATCATCGGGACGGCGAGCGGGGACGAGTGGGCTTCTCTGTCGGACCTCGTCGGGTCGTCCAACAGCTACGAGACGGGCGAGTACATCCCCAACAATGCCACGATGGACTGGTGGATCCCTCTCCAGGGCAATGCCTACTCGTGCGGCGAGATTCCTACCCGTGTCCTACAGGCGGATAGCTACTGCTACGTCACATTTGATGTGCCTACGAATACGGTGCTAGAAGGGACGATCACGGGGGTCAACGTCAACATCCTGTCCCTCGTGTTTGAGATGCAGCAGCTCGACAACAGCCTTATAGGCGCCCTGGATACAGAGTACCACCGCAACTACCACGACTCGTTCTACCCGTTTATGCGCTTCATGAACATCACCCAGACCTGGAACGCGGGGTCGCAGTACACCATACAGCTCAATGGCATCAAGGGAGGGATCGTGGCCCTTATGTTTGTGATGCGAAACAGCCTATCTGGGCAGGACAAGTACCATGGGCTGCCGGTGACCGACTTTCAGATACAGAACCAGGCCGGTGTGGCCATCTCGGGGGCACAGTTTATACCCGAGAACTACAACAGGTGGTCCCAGGTGAGAGACGTTTCGATCTGCGCCCTCTTCTGCAATCTTGATCAAATTTAACGATGGGGTGTCGCTAACTCTCACTCTAGCTGACGAGGTGGTTCCTCGGGACCTGGATGCAGGAGAGGCGCTTCTACGGCTGGTCCTTCTCGGCCAAGGACAGCGGCGTGGTCGAGTTTATCATGACCGGGAGGGTCAACGGACAGCGCGGGTTCTCGGGCAACGAGCAGCTCGTGATCGACACCGCTCCGGCTGGGGCCAACGAGGTCCAGACCATCGCGTTTGCGGCCTCTCCGACGGGAAACACCATCTATTTCATATGGCTCACCCCATTCGGAGCCTTCTCGTCGGTGCCCATCGCCTTCAACTCCAACGCCACCGCGATACAGAACGCCATCGAGGCGATCGACAACTTTGAGGGGACCGTGACCGTCTCGGGGGCCTTCTCTGCCGCTCCGTCTCAGACATTCACCTTTGGCGGAAACTATGGGAACCGCTCGATGTTCTTGCAGGGGTATCAGCTCCTCGCATTTGCTACCGGCACCGTCGCAGGAGCCAGCGTGGGCAGCACCACCGTATCTACCCAGGGAGTAAGAGGGATCACCAACGGACAGACCGCCACGCTCACCATCGTAGCCTTTTCTACCGCGATCTACCACATCACAAACGACGATCAGGGAGGGTGGGGGCGCTCGGTTATACAGCCGTCTTAACGGAAAGGATGCTCTGTTAACCAATTCATATCATCTATACATGTTTCTCTGTGTTCCACTTCTTTTTTGATGTCCGTCGTCGTCATGTAGCAGTTTAGCTCGAGGTCGTATGCGTCCGACTCGGTGGCATTGCCCATCAGCGGCGATACAATCTTGCTGTGAGCGTCCCTCCAGGAGTACCTAAACTGCCCCTTTATCAGGTCGAAGAACCTCCACCTGTCCGTCTCTCCGATGCCATAGGTTTCCGTGTGGGCTTGGAGCTCTTGCGAATCGTCGAGGTATATGTGCTCCCTGTGGTGGCGCTCTTTTGTGGCTTTTGTTGAGGCGGTCATATCTGTATTTGTCTGGTCGGCGACGACGATGGAGTCCACCGGTCTCGACGAGAGGGAGCTGGCGGTTGGGGCGGTGCTGCTGTCTGTGCTGATCATACTGTGTGGAATATTCTGCTCGCTGGTCTATTGCTGCTGGAGGCCGCTGTGCCACGCGTGCAACGGCTACGATTGGCTCAGAAGCTTCTACGAATACGATATGTCCGTGGGTCAATAAAAAAAGTATAATGTCACAGCGTCGTTCAGAGTGCACCTGGTCCGTGACGGTAGAGTTGCTCACAGCGGGGGAGCTTGAAGAGATCGAAGGCTCGTGTGAGGGAGCTTGTGGCAAGAAGCCTACCCACTATGTCACACTAGAGAGCAGCGACGGAATCGCCAACCACTTTTGCGATTGCTTTACCTGTGCGAGCAGGATGATGCGGATGTACGACGGGCACACAAGCTCTCAGGCTATAGAGGAGGATAGGCAGATGAGGCTTCGCGGTGAATAAACAGTTTATTAGTTTTCAACAGTCACATCTTCATGGTTCTTTAGCTTTGCGGCGTTCTCTGGCCTATAGGAGCTCCATGTCACCGACGCCGGGCTCGAGTGGGAGACGATCTCGTGCCTGACTATCCTGTCCGCCTGCGGGCGCGTCGGCAGGACAAAGGAGCGTATCAGTGTCCATAGTATAAGCACCGCTATCATGGTGACGATCAACAACAGGTTGAGGTTGAGGATGCGCTCTAGGTTCGACACATCCCTCAGGCTCTGAGAGAGGGAGCCCACCATGTCCTTGAGGTCGAAGGCTACAAAGGTCTGGTTGATCGGGCCTGCGGGCAGACTGGATGCCATGCGAGCGGGGGCGGCGCGGTTGCGGTTTTGATTCCACCGCAGCAGATAGGTTGAGCCTGCCGACCGACTTGCTCAGAACCTTCTCCATCGAGCGCTTGTTGGACCGCCGCTCCTGCCTCGACATGGGCTTGTCGCGCGCCTCTGCGTCGAGCATGCGTATCACCACGTTCTCGGGTTCTCCTTTTGGCACATCTATCTCTCGGATGACACAGGGCGGGTTCTCGTCGACTGGAAAGGCCACCCGCTGTGTCACCTGCTCGTTGCTGTGCATCTGGTGCTCGAGAGTCTCGAGCCGTATAAAGGTGTCCACCTCATCGTTTAGCTCCTTAAGTTTCTCTAGCTGCGCCTTGAGCCTCTTGTTGAGCCCCTCGGTGGTCTTTGGGTCGGTTGTCGTCCTAAGTCTTTCCAGACCGTTTGTGTAGAGGTAGTAGTTCTGCAGCCACTGATGCGCTGCGGCGTGCGCCTCGTAGGCCGGCCTTGTGTGCGGACGGGAGGTGTAGGATCGGAAGGCCTCGCGGGCCGCCGCCGCCTTGGAGGACCAGTTGAGCGGGGAGGTGTGGTTGCGCTCCATTTGAACAGATATTCCAAATGAACCATCAGTGGTCCTACGTCCCGCCGGCCACCCCCGGTGCCGAGATCACGCAGGTGTCGACCGAGTCGTCGATGCTCTCCAGGCAGGGTGGTGGGTCCGAGTGGAATGGAGTTTTAAACAAGCTGGTCGAGAACACGCTCGGCTTCTCGGCGGTCAACGAGCGACAGAACCAGTCGGTGCCATGGACGCCCGTGCCGCAGGCCAAGCCCCCGCCCCGCATGATGCTCCTGCGTTGGCAGGACCGGTCGTTCGACTCTGGTACCACCCTCGCCGCCAAGTATTCGGAGCTCAACCAGTTTGGCTGGAACATGCCAGAGAACATCAGCGGGTTCGACTCGATGACCCTCTTCTCGATGACAACCAACATGACCTGGTTCCAGCAGTTTGGGCAGTACCTAGGGGTGCAGCTCGATCTCGATGGGACGCCAGTGGGGAGCAACATGATCACATCGGCCGACGGTAGGATGAACTCGGGTGCGCTCAAGCTGGTATCGCCCACATGGCTGGCGCCCAACAGCGCCGGTTCTGGTGCGGTGGACGTGACAAACACCTCCAACATGGGCAGCCCGGACCCGCGCAACTCGGTGTGGGCCGCAAGCCTGAGGGGCAGGAGCTTTGGATCGGTGAGGGTGACTCTGTGCGACGAGAGCCTGCTTCCGCTGGCCTATGTGGGATCGAACCCTCCTACGGGATTCTATTTCTATATCCAGCTTTTATTGCAATAGACTAGTAATTTACAACAATGAAGCCATTTGGGTTCCTACGGCGTCGTTCGTGAAGCTCCTTCGCACGGCTCTTTATTTTCTCTTCCTCCATGAGCTTTCGCCTAATCACCTCCTTGGCTTTATCTTTCATGTCACGTAGTATAGCATCCAGCTCTGGGTCTCCCATCTCCTCTGCCCTATGGATGAGCTCAGAAGTCTCCTTTGCCACCTCTTCAATCAGATCCATCGTGGCGGTGGTTTATTGTGAAAATATCAAATCTCTATCCAGTTGGTGGTGTAGGTGGGTGGGGGATCCGGGAACTCGGCGTGCCTCTTCCACAGGAAATGGAGCTTCTTTAGCAGCATGATCACGAGCTTCCTCCACTGGTGCGATTCCACGTTTGGCACCCCGTCGTGCACAAGGTCGATCTCGTGTATATCCATCTTGTTGAGCAGGTGGGTCAGCACCATGTCCCAGCTGTCGATGTCGATGAGCCACTTTGCCACGTAGGGCAGGTTGCTGAACACGTCGCCCGCCTCGGCCGAGAAATCAAACAGCCGCTGTGAGTCCTTCATCTGCCACTTGAGGTCGAGCATGCTAACCAGCCTCCCTAGGGCGTGGCACCCCTTGGACAGGTCCTCTGCGAGGTAGACAAGCTCATCCACCTTGCGCATCACGTCCTCCTTGTTCTTCATAGAGTCCTCGTCGACCGTGTTGACAAGGTACTCGCTCAGCCGCTCGTAGGCGGTGGAGGGGGAAAGCTCGGGGAAGGGCCTGGCCCTGCATCGACCCTTCTTTGCCGATCCGCTGCCGCCCTCAGACCTCGGTAGAGCCGGAACCACCTGACCGTCGCTCTCCTTTTCTCTTGAGCCTTCAACAGCTCCGCCGGTGTCGCTCTCCTCCCTCTTTCGCTTGGCCACGCTCTTCTCCTGCTTGCCTTCATCCATCCGCGATAAAAAAATTACAAGGCAACGGACGATGGACAAGGCGAAGCAGGAGCAGGACTACGACAGGCTGCCAGCGGTGCTAAAGAGGCTCGAGTGCTGGTGCCGCTGTGGAAGGAGGCTAAGAAACATGTATTGGAGGCAGGTGCCGGGCTATCCGGGGCTGTGGGTTGCCCCCGTCTGGATGATTGTCCACATGGTGCCAAAGACAGGATGTATCACCGTATTTATTAAAGATGCGGGTTGTCGAGCCCCTTTTGGCTCCTCTTTATCCCCTGGGCAATGTGGTTCAGGTTCTGCCCGAGGGCGAAGCTCGGGCCCTTGTTGCCCTTTTTCTTTCGTTTCTTCCTAGGCTTTTGTTTTAGCCCGTACTCGATCTTGAACGAGGGTATCTCGGCGGGGGCCCGCACGATCACAAAGGGCTTGCCGTCGATCTTGTTCTTCCAGGCGCAGTTGTGCTGCTTGACGTCACCCAGTATCTTGCCGAACCATGAGTAGAAATCCCGATCGTTCCGGAACTCTTGCCCGTAGCTCTCCCAGCAGGCATGGATCGCGTTGTGGGTGTCCATGGCAAAAAGACCTACCTGTAGAGCAAGAAAAAAAGAGCGTCAGAGGGTCACCGGCGGGGATCGAACCCGCAGCCATGGCCCGCCCGCCCCCAGTTCACGGGCGATCTGTGGTGTGATCGGCTGGGCCTCGCTCTGCCGATTGAGCTACGGTGACTCACACCGTGAAAGCATTTTCACGGTGTGAAAGGATGTTCACTCGGCGAAAGGGGTTTCACGGTGTGAAAGGGGTTTGTTCGTCGTACCTGAGAGGCGCACTCGCGGATGGTGGTCGAGACACGGTTGGTGTGCTGCGTCGATATCACCAGCAGGATGTTGTACTGGCGGTACATCGTCGCAGCGTCGATCATCGGCTGGCTGTACCACATGTTTGGGTCGGATATGTCATCGTCTACGACGACGAACCCGAGCTTGGAGGGGTCGGCCGCCTGCCCGTCAAGGAAGGCCTGGAGTATCTCGGGCTTGTAGTGGAGGTGCTTGAAGTTTAGGTTCTTGCCCGGCTCGTCGGGGAACTCGGGCATGTAGTCGAGGTTGGTCGTCCGGAAGGTCGATTTGGAGAATGCGATCCCATGGTCGAACCGCTTGCGGTATAGGTACATGATGTACCGTAGCATGTGGGACTTGCCGCCTCCGGGCTTGGAGTTTAGCACTATCATGCCTGGGATGGATATCTCTAGCCCTCCGAGGCACTGTGTCTCCGTCAGGGCGGTGTCCTTGGATCCCTTGTTGGGTGGCACATCCTTGGCTTTTGGGGGAGGGTTCGCGGCATCCTCGGGCGCCGTGTCGACACGCTTGCGCTTCTCTCCTCTTGCTTGGCGGCGATCCATTTTCAATCTGACAACAAAAGCGAGCAGCGCACAACATGGCAGCAGCAGAGCACGAATCGGCTACGGATGCGACCGTAGCAAACGGCGAGGACGGGTCGGCCACCGTTCTCGCGGCGGGGAGGATAAGCAAGTCGACCAAGAAGCGCAGGAGGGACGAGACCCAGGCGCTCACGCTGAAACCGGTTAAGACCTTTGGTGGGAAGCGACACCGCGTGAATGAGGAGGATAGGACCAACATGATGAACAAGATACTGACCCGCGAGCTTATACGGCTGACGGACAAGAAGAAGAAGCTCAAGCTCAAGAAGGCAAAGAGAAAGAGGAGGAACCCTACGGACAAGCAGAGGGCACAGTGGGCCCACTTTGCCACGACGGTCAAGAAGGCCAAGAAGATCTACCAGGCCGGTGAGGGGAGGAAGCCGGAGGATTGGTCCCTAGCCATGAAGAAGGCTGCAGGTAAGCTGCCAGAGGATGCTGTATCGATATACGAGTCCCTCGTGGCGGGGATAGATGAAGCCCCTGGAGATGAAGAGTAATGTGATGGCTTGTGCATACAATAAACGGCGCTGTAGAGCGCCGGTCTTTTCAAACAGTTTCGGATCAACAAAACACCAGACATGTCTCTTGCTCTGCGCGGTTCGGGGAGGGCGGGAGGCGGAACGGCCTATTCGAGCCTGTTTGCCGTGGGCGCGGGTCGGAAGAGCAACCTGGCCAAGCCTGCGGTAAACTTCAACGTCAACAACGCGGAGAACGACTTTGCACGCAAGTTTGGCTTCGGTCGCACCCTCAACAGGAACTCCAACCTCATCGACGTGATCCAGAACCCGGTATCCTCCCTCCAGAGGGTCAACAATCAGATAGCGACCATCAACGAGGAGAAATCTAGCAAGTACCAGGACTACCTATCGGACCTGCGTGCCCTCGGGTACAGCGATGCAGAGGCCACGGAGCGAGCCGACATCATGATAGGGCGCGAGATAGAGAACGACCTCTTTCTGCTCCAGGCATCCGAGCCCTACGCGGTAGGCGGGGCCGCCGCGGGCGGATGGGACCCGGTCAACACCGTGCTGAGGAACAACAGGTCCATGAGGGAGCTGCCCAACACGTTCAACGCGATCGGATCCTCCGGCGGCCTCGGGGTGGGCGGGGCCAAGAAGATCAACAAGAAGAAGAACCTCAAGAGGAGGCTCAGGAACAAGTACAAGAAATAAACTAGTGTATAGGCTTCTTTATACAAAAGTCCTTGTCGTTTCTGCATGCTTTGCACACCCACCCGAGGAACATGCCCCGCGCCATGATCGCGATGTCCATCCGTGCCGCCCCGCATATGTGGCACCGCGCCTGGTTCACCCGCGCCTCGTCCCAGTCTGCCATCGTCGATGTCGATTACTTCTTTTTCTTCTTCACGCCGGCCCTCTTCAGGGCCTTGCGCAGCGCATAGCGATTGGCCTTGGCTTCCGATAGGTCGTATATCTGATCGCTGTTTAGTCCGTGGGCCGTCTTCTTGGCCTGCTTGAGCAGGCGTATCTCGTTCTTGACCTTTCGCAGCCGCTTGGTCTTTTTGTGGATCTTTTGTTGCTTCTTTGTCCTCCCCTTCGGGATGGGCTTGTCCTTGGGCGCCTCGAGCCCCCGCTTGGCGAGGTCTGCCTTGTAGTTTCCGAGGCGCAGGTCCTGCAGGATCTTGATCGCCTCGCGTAGGTACGCCAGCTTCTTTGGATCATTGTTCCCATCCATCTCGGTGTGCAGCCTGCGCGTCAGCCTGTTTAGCTGCGACGTGTAGGATTGATTCTTGCCCTTCCGGTCCGAGCCGTTGGGCTTGGTCGGGTGGCGTTTCCGTTTGGAGCCGCCGAGCGTGAGGTTCTTGACCTGCCCATTGTCCTCGACCGGGATGGCGGATGGATGCTGTGAACCCGTAGGGTCCTCCGTCGGCTCGGAATCCATGGCGACAATCGGGGGCGGTCTATGCTTGACCCTGGTCTTTTTGACGGGCTTGTGGAGGGGTATCTTTTTGCGCCTGTCCCTGGTCGGGGTGTGGGGCTTCTCGGCCTCCATCGGGGTAGGCTCGGGGACCGATTGCGTGCGCTTGTGCCCCTTCTTCTTGACCTGCGGCGCAGGTTTATTTAGGGGTACCTTCTTCTTTTTGAGGACCGCCTTGTGCGCGGTCGGTGGAGGAGGTGGTGTAGGCTCTTCATCTTCCTGAGCCTTGTGGGGCGGCTCGGGAGGCCCCGAGTAGCTCGCCGACCGCTTGTGCAGAGGCCTGCCCTTCTTTGCCGCCGGTTTCTCGGGTCTCGGGGGTGGACCCGCGATGGCCGGGTGCTCCGGTTCCTTCTCCTTGGGTGGAGGCTTTGGCTGCTCTGGTGGTGCGGGTGGATTGTACGCCGTGCGTGCATGCAGCACCATCTGTGCCGCGGCGGCACGCGATCCTGGCAGCTCCGTCATAGGCATGATATCACCGGCATCGCTATTGCCGTTTGCTTTTAGCTCGATATTGAGGGAGTAGTAGGTCGGTAGCACCGGATAGCTCGTGTGCCCGACACGGAGGATGTTTGCGAGGAACGGGTCCCGTACAGACAGCGACATCCCTGTGTTTCTTTTGCACAAACCTTTTGCAAATGAACTATGCGGCCATCGCAGCGCCCGATCTCGGGGTCCCACCGGCACACGCTCCGGCCGCCCCCGCCCCAGCCGGCAGACAGGCACCCCACGCCAACCCCGGAAACGCACCCCGTGCTGCCCCCCAGCAGCTCCTGAACGATGAGGAACGGCGGGTCATGGACTCGCACACCTCGCACGATAACGCATCGCCGGACGGGCTCCTCTACCGCCGCAAACTGATCCTAAAGATACGCAGCTACGCGACCGCCTTCCCCAAGGAGGTGGGCCACCAGGTCGCCGCAAAGGATCTAGAGAACCTCGGGGAGAATCAGCTAGAGAGCCTTTTGCAGGAGATCAAGTTCACCGTGGGTTCACGATCGACCTCGATCGTCACCAACCAGGCGGCCGCCGTAAGCCTGCTCGTCCTGGAGGACTGGCTCAAGGAGAACATGAACAAGGAGGTATCTGGGCCTGAGATACGGCTCTCGCAGCTCATGAACTCGGAGGACTGCCAGTACCTGGTCAAGGAGCTATCGCTAGAGTATGCAGACTTTGTGTACCAGAGGCCCGAGGCGAGGATGGCTATGTACCTGTTCAACGCGGTGCAGACCATCGACGGCATCAACCGCAAGGCACTAGAAGGTGCGGTGAAGCCTCCCCCTGTAGGGGACAAGAGGAAGGAGCCAGACACCCCTCCGGCACAGACGGATGGGCAGCCCACCCCGACCCAGAGACCGAGGACGGAGGGACCGGATATCCTGATCGAGGAGCTGCCCGTCGCGGCGATGCCTCCACCGCCGAGCGATGCCGTCAGAGAAAAGGAGCACGAGCACCCCGTCCGGGATAACGCGGTGGTGAGGCCTGCGGTGCTGAGGAACCCACCCCCTGTGGCCAAGCCCAAGCCCGCCCCTCGGGTGTTTGCGATTAAAAAACCCTGATTTTTTACCATACGAGTACCCCGTGTGTTTCGCAACACAGCAACAGGTGACGGAGGAGCGAGCATTGTAAAAAGGAGAGACGCGATGAGCTATACCTATGGCAGCAGCGGTTGGGGCGACAAGGCACGAAAGGCCGCCATCTCTGGCGGAGTGGCGTGGGTCGCGGGAAAGATGTTTGGAGAGGACGGGCAGACCCAGGTGTTTGGCATGAACCTATCGATGCCCACCGCCCTGGCGGGGACGACCGCCATCGGCTCGGTGGCGGCGGATGTGGCACACGACTACGTCCTGCCCTACATACCGGGCAACGACAAGTTCAACAACGTCGAGTCGGCGGTGCTCGGCCTCGGCGTGTCGGGAGGGTCCGCGGCATGGCTCCTGAACGAAGGGGAGGTCATCAATCAGCCCGCGTTCAACACGTTCCTGCTCGGGGCGGGGAGCTATGCGGCGGGGGAGTGGATAGACAACAAGTTCTTCCGCCAGGGTGGGGGGATGGCCTCGCTCGGCTATTTTTAATAAAACATTGTGATTACAGCCTTTTTCCCCTCTCCTTGGCGCTCAGCCACGACCTAAAGACTATGTCCTTTTGTTCCTCGGTGTACCCCTCGATCCCGGCGCTCCACTCTCTTGCAAACAATACCCTCTCCTTTGCCAGGTACTCTGCTAGGTCTGGGCCCTTGAGCCGCTTGCTCGGGCGCTTCGGCTTCTTCTTCTTTTCCTTGCGAGCCCTCTTTCGCTTCTGGGCTGGCATCGACTTGATAGCGTCGTCGACATGCTTTTGTATCTTTGCTTCTCTGGCTTTTGCAGCCTCTGCAAACTTCTGAGCCAGCTCGTTCTGCTTCTCCTCCTCGGCGAGCCTCGCTTGCTCGACCATGCTCTCGACGCGCAGCTCCCAATCGCCCTTGATGTAGGGCATGTCATGGGCGTGCTCGAACCAGTTGTACATGGTGTCTGTCTCACAGTAGCGCCTGTGCCGCATGCGCCTGTCGATCTCGGGAGAGAAGGCAGCATCACAAGGGGCCCTCGGAGCGCCTCCCCAGCAGCCGTGGTTGCGCGCCTGGTCGCCGCTAAAGAAGGGAATACCCGTATCGTCCGGAAGCACTACGCCCCTCTCGCCAACATGATCCGAGGCGTACGCCTCGAGCGTGTCGTAGTCGTACAGCCCCCAGGCCCGGTCGAGGGCCCCGGTAAAGATCCATGGCCATGGGGAAGCGAGACTCGCGGAGGACGACTCGTGAAACTCTTGTCCTAGGCATGCCCTGCTGAGCGCGACGCGCGTGTACAGATCGTTTCCGAGGGGCCACAGCCTCCTGTCCACGGCGGACCAGAACGGGTCCGTGTTGCTGTCGGACATCACCCTGGCGGACCATGCTTCGCTCACCCCACGCCGCGATACCTCAAACACCTTCCTCATCCGCTCGAGGAACACGTGGGGAGGGAAGGGCTTCCTATTTAGGTCCATCGACATCCAAGCGGCAAACATCTGGGCGAGGGCGCGCACGTCGGATTCGAACACAAACCACAGCCGCGACCCGCCGTGGGGGAAGGGCACGGGCATCTTGCTCGGCACATTCTCGGCGAGCGCGCCTGGCGGACCCGAACCCGTGATCTGGTGCATAGCGCACTGTCCTTTCGGGTGCACGCACCCGTACCGCTCGAGCAGCTCGCCCGATCCCACCAGGAGCTTGGACGCGTAGTCGAACCGCTTGGAGATGCCATGCTGTGTAGGGGGCCAGTGGAGGGCGAGCGTTGCCGACGGCACGGCCATCGGGTCGGCCCAGAGTTTGCTCTTTTCCCCCGCGGCGGTGTAGTAGGTTATCTTGTGCATGCTGTAGGCGTTCTCCAGCTCGATCGAGATGCGTCCGGGCTGTTCGACAGAGCAGTCGTGACGCCCCTTGGAGCACAGCATGCGGTCCAGGAGGGCCGGGCCGAATCCATTGCTCAGCGGGAATCGCTGGCACGGGACGAGGTGCCGGTTGACCCCAAACACAGACATCGTGCGTGCGTAGAACCCGTCCGGGACCATCATCGGCCTGCGCGGCAGGAGCGTCAGCAGGATGTTTAGCCACTGCCTCCGCTGCTTGGACTCCAATCCGAATCCCTTGACGACCATGCGGCTCGCGAGGTCATAGTCCCATATGTACGATCCGCGCCTCTGGAGGTTGTCGTCGTTGCCAATTCTGTAGGCTGTCTGTGTCGTCGGCACCGGGTCCTGGCCCACGGCCGGCACGGTCTCGGTCTCGAATACCATGACAGGCCCCGGTCCGGGCACCTCTTCGACGGTCTTTCTGTGCACGAAATGGGGTGACACGGTGGGGTCCCACGGGCACCCGGGGACCGTCTTGGGTGCAGCGAGCAGGGCGCAGAAGATGCGGTGGGCCGAGTCCTCTGCCTCGCCAGTTTGCATCACATGTCCGGCGATGGCCGATGTCAGGCGGTGACTGCGCTTCATCGACGCCCCGCCGGATCTGGAGCGCTCATCCATCCGCTGCTTGCGGGATCGGCTCTTTACACCGCCGAGCACCGAGGCGTGCCGCTCGATGTCGTCGTTCTCTACAGGACAGGCATCAAAGCCGGCGGGATCGGCCGAGTAGCTGCAATGGGCGGGGGCGATCAGCTTGGCGAGCAGGCCCCATGCCGAGAAGATGTCGAGCATGGGCGCACGGCGATCGAGGCAGTCGTAGCACACCCGGTGGTGCGGATGCCGTACCGCGTCGGCGATGAAGCTTCGGTCGACGGGGTCGTGGGTGCCGTGAGCGACAGTGCCAGCACCGTCAAACGACAGAAAATAGTGCACCATCGGCATGTAGCGGAAGCAATCGGTGCACCGCGGCACGATCGTTTCAGCGAGGTCGGGCAGATCGGCTTTGGTGTCATGCGTGCGGGGGTCGCCCACCCCGTATGGCACTAGATTGTGCTGTGGGGTTGTAAGAAGGCCGGCCGTCTGTAGCACAAACGCGTCGCTCGCCCACGCATCCGATTCCGTCATCGCGTCCGAGATGGGGCAGCCCATCTGCTTGCGGCGGGAGAGCCACCTGTGCCGAAAGTGGTTGGCGAACATGCCTCTCCAGCAGGCCTGAGCTATGCGCTCGGCGTGATCGATCTCGGACAGCTTGGAGTTCTCCTTGATCCACCTGTTGGACATGGCAAAGTTCTTGGTCCCGTCCTCCCGGTGCGCCACGTGGCAGAAGCGCCCTATGATAAGCCATGGGCCTACCAGAAGCAGGCTCTTTATATCGTCCGGGGATAGGTAGGTGAGGATGCGGTCGAGTATGTCGGGCATGCGCAGGGCGCGGTGGATCTGCCACCGGCACAGCATCACCACCGAAAACTCTTGTTCATGACCGTCCATCGGTATGGTCTCGATCGCGGACCCGCCGACGGCATGGTCTATGCGCTGCCGGCGCCGCAGGGCCTTGCACCGCTTCTTGTCGATCGCATAGGACGCACAGCCAACATGGTACCACTAAATAGGTTTATTTTAGAATCGACGGAATGTTTCATCATAGAGGTCTTCGAGGAGGGATTCGGCAGAGGGCTCCGACAGGCCAAACAGCACCTCCATCGGAGGAGTGGCCGCTTGACGGTTGTCAGAGTCCGCCTCCAGCTCCTCGAGACAGGTTGCTACCTTTTCATCGGGGAGGGAGGAGCACTCTGCGAGGAACAGCTCCCTATCCCGCTGGGCGATCTCTGACAGTATCCTGGCCTCGTGCGACATCATCTCGGCATACTGGCGGGCATCGTCCTCCCACTCTTGCAGCATCTTTGCCTCGATGACCATCTCGGCGTGGCTGATAAACTGCTTGGCGAGCTTCTTTGTGTAGCGACGGATCCTCCAGTGCCCGTACCTCATGCACGTGGCCGGGTTGATCCAGTAGTTCTTGTCGTCGAGGTTGCTCAGCCCGGCCTTGACCATGACGCCCGTGTACAGGGCCAGCTTCTTGGTGTGTGAGATCGTGGGGAAGGTGACCTTGCCTCCCCTCCCACCCTGAAAGTACATGTCCCTGTAGGACTCGTGCCCAAACAGCAGGCGGTCCTGATCGGCGGGGAGCTTCTTGGGGATGCCCTTCTTCTTTGCGATGTGGTCCTTCAAGACCCTCTTTCCGGCGGCGGCCTTCTTCTTGTTGTGGTGCTTGACCGTCATGGGCCTCGACAGGAGGATGGAGTAGGTCTTGCTGCGGAGAAACACCGCCTCGAGTATGGGTATGCCCTGCGTCTCGGACTTTATCCTGTGCAGCCGCTTCTTGTTCTTCATCAGCTCCTCTGTGGTCATGCCCCGCGTGAGGGGGTTGTTTTGGGGGTCCTCGATCTCGCTCAGGTCATAGATGTCGTGTGCGGCGTGCATCTCGCGCTTCTCCTCGGCGATGGTCTTGCCTTTCAGTCCGGCGAGGAGCATGACGAACGAGTCGGTGTCGGTGTAGCACAGCCTGACCCGGTCGCCGAATTGCGCCTTGTAGACGGTGTAGAACGCACGGTACATGATGAGCTTGGAGAGGTCGAGGACGGCCTGGCCGACGAATATGGGGCGGTTGGCCACCACCGAGGTCCTCGCCTTTTCCAGTAGCATCATCTTGTCCGGGACGATGATCCGCGCCGAGCGGAACCTCGGGCCGCTCGCGTCCTTGACTGCCTGCGTCCACTGGTGCGACAGGATAAACTTTATCTCCCGATGAGCCCTCACGTTCTCCATGGTCTACATAAATGGTAAGGGTCAGCGACCACGATTAGGCAGACCAGAGATTGGAAGGAGGGAAGGTTATAAAAGCTAGCATCGCCTATCCCCAACCAACACTGACTAGAACCCTTTCACAATCGATTCACCAAAGGGACTACCCTTGTGGAATCTGGCGTCGATCGGGACACACAAGAAAGTCTATCAACCCGAGGGAACCCCTTACCTTTCCAAATGTGGCATTGGACATGAACTTGTACGTGTTGCTATCGATGTCGTTGGCGGCCTTTTTGCGCTTCTCGGTGTTGTACGATATGTAGTCGGCGATCCACCTCGACTGCCTGAAGCTGACGACCCTGTTTACGGCCGAGATGCGGCACCCGAGCTGCACGTAAAACTGGAGCAGCCGCGAGTGTATGACATAGCCCTTCTTGTCATTCAGGTCCAAGATAAGCTTGCGGCACCGGAAGGCGGTGGCCAGCTCGTCCTGCTTCTCGTACTCGGAGCACGTGTGGGGGGAGGGGTCGGGAGGCAGCTTGTTCTCGGGGAAAGGGGGGTAGTCGGCAAGGTAATCGTGCAACTCTTTGGGTATGATTACATCCACATCTACAAGGTACGCATAAGGGTCCTCATCGCCAAGCTCCTTTGCCACCCAGGCGTTGAGCTGGTCCATATCCGGGTTGAGCCACCACAGATCCCTCTCGAGCAGCACGAGCTGATTGTGGTCTAGGCCGAGCACCGATCCCTCCGGGGCTGAGGAGCACCCAAAGTCTTTGGCAAGTGTCTGATACCGCCTGTCCCACTCTGCCATCGAGATGGCATGGTCCTTGCTCTTTTTCACGACCCTGAAATCGTCGAGCGGCATGGGCTCGGACAATGCCGCGCCGTAGAGGTTGTTCTCGTCGTCATACTCGATCGTAGTCTCACCCGATAGCGGGTCGAGCGGATCGGGTGCCATCGCATGCACCTCCTCCTCGGGCATCGGGTTGGCGTGGGCAAACGGGTGCAGCACCTGGCATATCCCACCGCGTATCCCCGACTCGGCCATGCCAAACATGAGCGCGCCCATCCCGTCGTCGGTGTCGGGGATGGTCTCGACCTTTACGCCTTTTCGCATGTTCATGTACATCAGCGCGTGCCACGAGTAGGACGGCAGGGTGGGGAAGTGCACGGGGTCCAGACCATACCCTTCGGGATAGGGTCGGGAGGCTGGTGTGCGGAACGCCTGCATCACCGAGGCCATCCCGATCACATCTAGCTCGTTGTATCGGAGGGTAAAGTCGAGCATCGACTGGCACTCGGACCACCGCCAGAACCACTGCGCCCGTTTGTACTCGCCTGGCGATATGGGTCCGCGCAGCTCCGAGGTGAACGCCTCGATAGGGGGTAACTCGTTGCAACTTTCGAGGTCCTCGTACGTCTTGGCCCATGTGTACGGATAGACCCCCTTTTTGAGCAGGTTCGACAGGATATCTTTTAGCACGGAGCCTTCGGGGTCGAGGTGGTCGAGATGGCTACCGAGCCAATCGGCGAGAAAGGGGAACGCGTTGAGCTTGTCCTTGCCAGAAGTGTAGGAGTTGGCCAGGTTGCGGACGAGGGTGTCGAGAGAGCCCTGGAGAAACTGCCACGAGTCCTTGAACACCGCCCTACATAAAAAGGCCGTCAGATGCTAGCTCGAAAACATGAGTTGACGCATCCCGCTGCCTCAAAAAGAGATCACCCCGAGGGGGAAGTCTTACCTCTTGCCCCACGTGAGGGTGGTGAAGCGCTCCGTCGATTTGGCGAGCACGTCAAACGTTGCATCCCGCACGCCTGTGTGGTCCTCGGCGGTGGGGTCGGCGAGGAGCTTCTCGGACCAGCCGGTCTGCAGGTCGCCGATGGATTTCAGCAGATGGAAGATGTCGTAGCCAGACAGGTTGTGGAAGAAGATATCGACGCGGTAGTTCTTCTTGATCGTGGCCCTGATGTTGCACTCAGAGTGGGCGATCCCCCGAAAGTCGCCGGTAAAATGGTCGTGATCGAACACGCGCATCTTGGCCGGATCGGCCACGCAGTCCTCGAACGGGTCCAGATCCTGCCCACAGAAGCAGCACTCCTTTGTATGCATGAGAAGATTGCCCATCTCCTCCGAATCGGGGTCGTAGTTGGGCGCCACATCCCCATCGATACCCGTCACGATGGCATGCATCACATCCGTATCCTCACGGAGGCGCATCCAAAACACCTCCATGCAGTCCTTGCCGGCATACGAGCGCATCTCCCGGAAGGGTCTGCCCCCGGTGCCCGGTCGGTCGGCAAAGAGGTGGTGGTACTGTGGGGCGATGACGATCTGGTAGGCCCAGGACACCGGTATGTGGTCGGTTGTGATGGTCAGGCTGTCGGATACCATGCCGTCGCACTGATCGCGCGGCTGGTTTATCGCCTCGATATCGGCACAGATCATAAAGGGCTGGATCTGCGTGTAGCGAAACTTGTCAAAGTTTAGGACGTTGCGCCCCGGCTTGGGCAGCTTGAGGCGCGTCGCCTGGTTGTGGATGCATGCGGCGATGTGCTCCTCGTAGGTGTTCTTCTTGCTCCTCGCCGAGAAGCGGCACATGCAGTTGTCGCATATGAGGGTCCCTGACTCTGGCATCGACGAGTCTGACGCACGACCCTCCCTTCCGTACTTTTGGTTGGGCTGGCTGCGCCCCTCGATCGCCACCAGGTCCAGTATCAGGACAAAGTGGAAGTTGAAGTGCTGCGGGTCAAACATGCCAAAGGCGGACTCGCGCGCCTTTTGCGGCACCGTCGACTGGAGAAGCCCGAGCCTGTAGTGAGGCCTATCCTTGCCCTGCCTCGTCGAGCAATAGTATGGCATAAGCTCCTTGGGTCCTATCTTGAAGATGGAGAAGGAGAACCCGTTTAGGTCCTCGATCTTTTGCAGCACCTCGGTCTTTAGCGGCACCGGATACTCGACCCCCTCGGGGAGCCTGACATGCGACAGGATGCCCTGCGAGACTCCCTCGGCCAGGTCAGCCACGTTGCCGTAGGGGTAAAAGGGTGACTGCTCGACGTCGCCGTGGGTGGCTGACTTCTTTTTTCTCCGGTACCTCGGGCTGCGCCTCTCCATACCCGGCACGATGGCGGGCTCGCCGGGCCTCTGCCTCACCCCCGAGGGGTTCTGAGCCCTCAGTATGCACCAGCTAAAGCACAGCTCGTCGTCCGCCTTTTTGTAGGTGTATGGGCGTGGGTTGAATATGTAGGGCGCAAAGCCGCCGGATCGCAGCCAGTTTGGCAGCGGGAGGTACGCACCGGCATACTCGTCGACAGGCGGAGGGGGCTCTACATCCATCGCGTCGGCGATGGGGGGAGCCTGGGTCGCCTCTAGGATGCGCTTCTCGGCCGCATGCCCACCGGCGGGCAGCTTTGGAAAGACTCTGTTGGCGTGGATGGTCATGCGGACCGATTCGCTCCACACCCAGCCGCTGCCCTGCTGCTTGATGTTGTTGAACGCCTGCATGATGGCGGCGAGGCACTGGCCCACCGCCCCCGGTATGGCGCCGGGGAAGCGGATGACCTGCATCCCGGCACCGCCCATCCCTATCGGAGGGTCGGCGTGCGACCCCTGCCTGACGGGCTGCTCCTCCACGTTGACCGAGGACAGCTCAAACGGTCTCTTTTCCGCGGCATAGTGCGACCCGTCCGTATCGGTCATGGTCTTTCTCTCCATGATGCAGGTGTACTCCATGTATATCTTGAAGGGGTGGGACTCGATCTTTCCGTCGGGGGTCCTCGTAGAAAAGTCGGTGTCGCGTGCAAACCTCACCTGCCTGTCGCACAGCCTCTGGGCGATGGCCATATCCTCCATCATGCCTTTACCAAACGGGGTCGAGCTGGTCGATGGGCGCGGGCTCATATCGAGCGGGTAGACATGGAAAAACTGGTGGAAAGAGTCGCCCTTCCCAAAGTGGCTGCCCTCCGTGTCCGAGGTGTCGGACATGGGATCGACCGCCTTGGCCGGGCCTGCACCCGCCTGCCTACGGGCACGCTCGAGTATCTCGGGCGGTATCACATCCGGGTCCCAGTAGGTGAACCCCTGACGGTACGATTGGGCCACGGCGTCGACCACCCACTCGGTCTCTATGCGGGCGGGGTCCCAGCGGGCGGCCCGTGCCTCTTTTAGCAGCGAGCGGAACGCCTTGCTCTTCTTGCTACCGATCGTGATCGGGGCGGAGGTCTTGGGCGACTTTATGGTGATCGATTTCTTGCCCGGTGGGGGGTGAAGCGACAGCCTCTTGGCCCTCTTGCGGCTGGCGCCCTTGGCCGTCTTGCTCTGCTTTTTGCGTTTCTCGCCGCCGCCGCCGCCGCCCTTCTCGGCGGCATCGAGCTTCAAGCGTAGGCGTGATATGTCGTTGCGTACCTGTAGCTCCTGAACCTGTCGTGCAAGGGTCTCCATGTTGCGCTGCAATCGGCCAATGTCGTCGTGCGTAGGGAGGGACATGTCGGTTTGCTGTGCTGCTCGGTTAGTTGTCTGGTTCAATGTGTTTTCAAGTGAAATAAGACACTGCAAGGGCTATCGCCTTTTAACACGGCAACGGCCTTCTAGAAGGTTTTGTGCGGGGCCAATCGGCGTAAGTTAATTAGCGCCCCCAATGGAAAAATGGTGCGCCGCTAATTAATTTTTTTTCTTTCATATCGCCGCATCGATGCATTTGGATATCGACGCGGTAATGAACGAGAAGGTCGTCGGTCCCGATTCGGATTGCCCGGATACGACGGTGACCTGGTTCGACTTTACGAGGGACCAGTACGTATTCTGCCCGTACAGCCTGATGACCGAGGACCGCAAGTACGACATGATGATGAGCACCATCGTGCTAGAGATCATGCGCAACTATTGCCGCGGCGGATCGGCCTACAACGGTCGGTCCTGCTCGTTCAAGCACCTCACTGAGACCCTCGATAGCTACAAGAAAAGGATGCCCCGCTGGAGGCAGAGGGATCGTCTCGAAAACTGGGTAGACAGGCGTCGCCGTGCCCTGATAAAATACACCGCCGATGCTCAGAAGGGGAGGGTAAAGTATTTCCCGTCGAGGCGTCCAGACAGGATCGCAAAGGAGCAGAAGGATGCTGCTTTTGTTCTGCTTGTTTAGCTTAGAATAAAACTTGTGTTTATTGATTCTTTGTCAGCGACTTACAGCTTGTTATCGATCGAAGCGGCATAGGCATCGATCATCGCGTCCATGTCGTGCTCGCCATCCAGCGGCTGCTCAGGCAGCTGGGTCTCTTCGTCGTCAGATGTGGCGGGCATTGACTCGTCAATGTCGGCAGCCTCGATCTCGGCATCCCTGCGGAGTGCATCGGTTTGGAGCATCACCCTCGATATCTGCATGGCGGTGATCATGTCGCTGTTGTCCTTGTGCGCCCGTATGGCAGAGAGCACGCTCGGTGTCTGTCGGTGGGGGTAGTACGAGATTATCAGCGGCCCCTTGATCATAGCCGTCGAAGAGATCTCGGGGGAGATTGCCTCGCTCACATACACCTCCTCGACAGACAGGGTCGTCACGGTCTCGACCTGCTTGTAAGAGTCGACTATCCTCGGGTCGGTGATAGGGTTGGGCCTCTTGCCCGTCTTGATGTCCGTAAGCAGCTCCAGGACGGATATCTGCTCGTGCACCGGTCGGCGTTTATTGTCGACAGTCGGAGTTTTAGTCGGCTTGTCTGTCGGCACTGGCCTGCCCCTCTGCGGGGCGCTCTTGACGGCATACGTCAGCGGCGGTCTGCCCCTCGACGGGGCGGTCTTTACGGCGCACAGCCTGTTGCTCCTGCGTGGCTTTGTCTCCTTCGGCATTGTTTTGTATAATAAAAAAGAAACGAAAAATAAAGATATTTAAGCCACCCCTAATTTGCCGAGAAGCGGAACCGGGCTACCAATCGTTTCTCTGCTCGTTCCGTAATTGCGTTTGTGAATTCTCCAATTTTTGAAAATATTTGAATATCAAATCTCCGACGCACCAATGACGCTCTCGGTTATATTGACCCCAAGCCATATATAGCTAATATACCCGAAGCCGACTAATTAACCTCCTTCCGATACGCCACACTAATTAATTACTTAATATATAATTCGCCGAGCGTCCAATCGAAACTATGCGACTAATTGAATGAGCTAATTTCTATTCCGGTTGGCTGATATAATTATTTTCAAATTCCCGGTGTCTTATTTTTATAAAAATGTGGTGGCTTATTTTTCTTTATTCTTACAGACACAAAACACAACACACGGCCACAGCTCCCGACGCACGCACCCACTATGGAGGGGCTTGGTACAGCTCAGCCCGGCAACGGGATATCCGTCGACATTAATATATCGTCGTCGTCGACAACCCAAACAACGTCGACAACTACAACCCAGCCGCAGCAGTCGACAATCCCCGACTCGTGCAAGCCCGATTGGCTCACCATTGGCGAGCGCTTTGGGCGCGCCTGGATCTGCCCGCACTGCTACTTTGGTAACAAGCCTGCTACCCTGTCGTGCAACCACTGCACCACCATACGCGGCAACCTCCTCGACAGGCCGCAGACCCCTTATCCGTGGGTTTACCCAGACTCGTTTCCACCGTCCGACAGCGAGCCTTTTCCCGTCGGCATGCTCTTTGGAGATTGTGACACGCCACTCTCCCAGCCCGAGTGCATACGCGATGACCTGCCCATTGTTGTCCCGGCGACCCCTCCGCCGATCGACATCAACGGGGCGGTCGGAGGTCTAAACACTCCCCCTCGCATATCACCACGCAAGCGCAGGAGACCCCTCAACCGCAAGCTTGCAACCATACTGGAGGAGGTGTCCTCTCCCGAAGCTGATGACACCCACCACGACGCCAAGAGGCTCTGCGAGAACCCGTCGTGCAAGAGGGTTATACGACCCGACGGAGATGACACCGCTACGCTCTTTACGCGCTCGCACGGCGCCCTGCACTTTTGCTCCCGCTGGTGTGCCAAGGTATCTATATCGACAAAGGAGGAGTTGTACTCGTCGCCATCGACTAAAAGGATGCTGTAACAATAAACCTGTCCTTTATTTACCCCTAGCCGCCCCCAGCAATGGGGGCAGGATCGCTATCGCCGCCACTCCCCCCACGAGCCATATCAGCGGATTCGATATAAGCCCTCCTAGACCCTTGACGCCAGAGGTAACGGCATCGAGTGGTTTTTGTACAACGTCAGTATAAACCTGCGTGGTCAACGAGCAAAAGTCAGCATACCGAATTGTCATAGGATACCTCAACGGCGGGGGTGCTGCTCAGGCTGGTGCCCGTGACGTTGTTGCCCACCGCCACCCTGTTTATAGGAGGCTGTATCACCGCCACCGGTGATACCGCTTTCTGGATAGAGGGCGTTGAGGATGGCAGCGCCGCAGGCCCCCTCCTGACAACTCGACCTACCGTCTGCACCACTTTTGATCCCGTGTCATACACAGATCCGGCCGCCTTCTTCACCCCGGCCCAGACCTGCTGTGCTGCATCCTTGACACTGGATACCGCCTTCTTGACGGTAGTGGATGTCCAGTCCCAGGCCTTCTCGAAAAAGTCGCCGATTCCCATTCTGTACTGATAGTCACTGAGCTGCTCCTCTACTAGACAAAACACCGCCGGCGCTGAAATGCAAAACAATGCACCCAATCCCGCCCGTCTGACCCGCAGCCCTATACCATGCTGCCACAATGATACACCCGGCTCACCTATATGCGCCGACGGGATCACCATCAGGGGCAACGGCTCTCCCCTCGCACCCCTTGGTGTTATAATGGACGAGGTGGTAAAGTACAACACGGCATGCCTCCAGACGACCCACATGAAGCCATGCTTCTCGATCGACCTCGGTGAAAAAGGTATATACATACCCTCCCGCTACAGGCAGATCGTCCACTCTGGAAAGGCATCGGTATTCACCTGCAAGGAAAAGGGCTACTACCTGCTATGCTTCACGGTCATACCCGGCGAGATGTCCAACGCCACCGTCATGATGGCGACCCTGTGGACAAACGACAACCGCTCCGACTCTGGTGCCACCGGCCACATCATAAACAAGGAGGTCCAGGCGACGGAGCCTATCTATATCTACACCCCGGTCGAGCTGGATCTCGGACAAGACGTGTGGTGCACCCTTTGGCACGACGCGGACCACCCAGCCTCCCCCAAGTCCCTCCACTTTGCCGTTGTGCCCATGTTCAATCAGGTGCTCACCACCACCAACAATATATAATAAATTATCGCTTTCACCCCTTTATTCCAGCCAGACCGGATTTCATGTACAGGATATCGAGGCACATGCAGCACAGGTTCACCCTGCTCCAGTCGAGATCGAGCCTCTTGGACATGGCATTCTCTCGCTTCTCCAGCCTGACACAACAATCCACACAGGTATGCAATCGGCATCGGTCACAGGTAACAGCATTGACCACCCACGATCCGCACTGCACGCACTGGCACTCGCCCTTTTCTCCTCCCATCGTGCTCTCTGTCTGCTCTTTATCAACTGCGCTCATCTATCCGACAAACAAAAATGCCTCTACAGGGCGGTAAGGACTCCCGTGGTCGCTACATCCGCTGGGGAACACGAGGGAAGAGGTACCACTATTACACAGTCAAGACAAGGAAACGGGCGATAGCAAAGGCAAAGAGGCAGGCTCGGGCGATCGCATACAGACGCGGATATCCTTAATAAACCCGTTCTTTATTCAGAAAACTTCCTAAACGCCTTGATAGCTGTAAACGTCTCATAGGTGATATTCTGTAGGCACACATCATCCGTCGTGTACCCACTTATCACGTCGACAGAGCCGTTGATCACCCGGTTGCCAGACATCTCGAGATCGAACCGGAGCTTCCTGAACAGGGTGGGGAACTTTACTTCGGTCTTGAACCCCTTGAGCGGCACGGTCCCCTCCTCCGGCACATTTATCAGGTACTTTAGCCACACGAACCTCCTATCCTCTCCCTTCTTCTTTAGCGCAGCATCAAACCCTAGCATCAGCTCGAT
>Ga0207700_10000340_pt1 | contig 27503 bp, 37 predicted proteins | sample LARL82metaG_FD_184348 | JGI IMG/M metagenome (GOLD analysis project Ga0207700, IMG submission 184348) | Corn, switchgrass and miscanthus rhizosphere microbial communities from Kellogg Biological Station, Michigan, USA - LAR L8-2 metaG... | ecosystem: Host-associated > Plants > Roots >...
AACAGAAATTCTTGTTGAGATCCCTTCTCATTTGAGACGGAACGGGCAAAGCTTTTCACCTTGACAGATAGTTTGAGCGGGAGGAAAATTTCAGCCGCAAAGCCTGAGGCTAAGCTTGGGGACCTCAGCGGCTGAGCATGATTGCAACCGAGCCTTCGGTTCAACGGGCCGAGCCCAGGTCCGATCACCGTCACGACTACCAAAGTGCGGTGACCACCAAGAAGACGCCAATTAATTCCCCCATGAAGTATTGCCACTGGCCGACCCAGGCAGGCCGTCAGAAATCCGAAAGTGAGTTTGAGACGGAGAAATTGCGGAGTGAAGGGGTGGCCCATGAAATCTCATCTGTATGTCTCGGGACTTGCAAGCGGAAGACACGTCTTTGCCATGGCTGTGGCGCTCCGTGCTGCGGCTCTCTCGCTGCTTTTGATAGTGTTGGCCACGGGCATTTTTGCCTCAGGTCAGACAGCGATTTGGACCTACCACTACGATAACAATCGCACGGGATGGAATTCTCACGAAACGGTGCTCACACCGGCGAACGTGAGCAGTAACTCTTTTGGCCCACTGAAGACCATTGCGTTAGACGACCAGGTGGATGCGCAGCCGCTGTACGTACCCAACGTGCTCATCACGGCGGGCGGTCATCAGGGCAAACACGATGTGGTGTACGTGGCTACAGAGGGCAATACCCTGTATGCAATCGACGCGCACAGCGGCACCGTGCTGCTCCAGCCCAACTTCGGGGTACCGGTGCGTTATCCGTTGGGCTGCAACAATAATGGGCCGAATGTTGGTATGAACTCGACTCCCGTCATCGACCTGGCCAGTAAGACCTTATATGTCGTGATTTACACCAACGACCAGACGGGACCGGCGTACCGTATCCACGCGCTCGACCTGGGCAGCCTTGCCGACAAGGTCGCGCCTCAACTGGTGCAAGCTTCGCACACTCTGACCGATGGTACGACGTTTTCGTTTAACGCCACTTACCATCGCCAGCGCCCCGGCCTGTTGTTACTAAATGGCAACGTTTACGCGGGTTTCGGCAGTTTCTGTGATTTCTTCGCCAGTTTGTCACGCGGCTGGTTGTTGGGCTGGTCCGGGGAAACATTGGCATCCCTTCCCGCCAATCAACTGCTGGACACGCAGCCAACTTCATTTCTTAGCTTTTTCCTGTCGGCCATCTGGATGTCGGGATACGGGCCGGCCGCCGATGATTCGGGCAACATCCTTTTCGTCACGGGCAATTCCGATCCGTTTGGCAACACCTACGACGGCGTAACGAACATCCAGGAGAGCGTGGTCAAGGTGTCTCCGGACCTGACAACCGTGCTCGACGTGTTTACACCGAAGAATCAAGCGTTTCTCGAGCAGATTGATGGTGATTTCGGATCGGGAGGTGTGATGGTCTTGCCCGATCAGTCAGGCTCTACGCCACATTTGGCCGTGGCTGCAGGCAAGGTCGGAGCAATGTACTTTATGAACGAGGATAACCTTGGCGGATACTCGACCGTGCGCAATAACGTTCTGGGAACATACAACATTGGCGACTGCTGGTGTGGACCGTCTTATTTTCTTGATTCCGACGGCGCGGCACGGGTGGTCTCCAGCGGGGGCAGAACGATCAAGGTTTGGAAACTCAAGACCTCGCCGAAAGCGACCCTCACCAATGTGGCCAGTTCTGGTCCGGTGGGAGGAGGACAGACGCCGGGATTTTTTACGAGCATCTCGTCAAACGGGTCGTCCAATCCGATCATCTGGTCTTTATCCCACCCTTATGGACCGGGGAATACAGTCTCGCTTTATGCATTTAATCCGGATTCGTCTGGAAGCAGTATGGCGCAACTGCTGAAGGCAGCCGCTGGCAGGTGGCCTAACATTAACGGCAATGCGAATCTGGTTCCAGTAGTTGCCGATGGCCGCGTGTTCGTCGCCAGCAACAAGCAACTGCGAATCTTCGGACTCAAATCCAGTGCTCCGAATCTAGTTAGCGTGCAGGGCACAGCTGCACCTACTCAAACAGCTCGGCACTAAAGGAGAGAGACCATGACGAAGCAAACGAAATGGTTCGAGAGGCTGTCTGAGCCGTCGGCCTCCACGCCGGCATTTGCGATTGCCGTCGTGATTTTGTTGACGCTGCAGTCACAAGCACAGAACTTCAAAGTGTTGTATTCCTTCGGTGCGCCACCGGATGCGGAGTTCTCTACCGCGAATCTCGTCCGTGACAAGTCTGGTAACTTGTATGGCACAACACTCTTTGGGGGCGCCTTTTTGAATGGAGCCGTGTTCCGGATGGACGCTACCGGAAACGAGACTGTGCTTTATAACTTCACGGGCGGAGCGGATGGCGGCCTTCCTTTTGCGGGCTTGATCCGGGATTCGCAAGGTAACCTGTACGGCACTACTACGCAAGGTGGCGATCTGACATGCGTCGCGCCAATTGGCTGCGGAACCGTGTTCAAGGTGGATTCCAGTGGCAATGAAACTGTGCTCTACGCCTTCAGTAGCGGGGCGGACGGGGAATACCCCTACGCTGGACTGTACCGGGATGGTTCGGGGAACTTGTACGGCACGACGGTGAACGGCGGTTCTTCCGCGAACTATGGCACAGTGTACAAGGTGAGCCGGTCGGGCCAGGAAACTGTGCTGTACAGATTCAAAGGCAAGGGAGATGGGGCGTTTCCGTTCGGAGCCCTGGTTGCAGATTCGACAGGGCGACTCTATGGCACGACTACACAATTTGGATCGTCCGGCGGTGGAAGCATATTCCGCCTGAACAGTTCGGGCCAAGTCGCGACGGCGGGCAAGTTGCAGCCCCCTTCTGGAGAGTCCCCAACGGCAGGAGTGACTCGAGACGGTGCGGGCAACCTCTATGTTACGGCCACATTTGGTGGCGCCTATGGTGCTGGAAGCGTGCTCAAGATAAGTCCATCCGGCAAACAAACTACTCTCTACAGTTTCACGAATGGGAATGATGGAGGAACTCCATACGCCGGAGTGATCCGGGATGCGGCAGGAAATCTCTACGGCACGGCATTTTTTGGCGGAACCGGCGGATTCGGAACTGTCTTCAAACTCGACACGGGGAACAACTTCACCGTGCTCTACGACTTTACGGGAGGAGAGGATGGAGGAAATCCATGGGGAGGCTTGACGATGGACTCGAGCGGCAACCTCTACGGGACTAACTCCGTTGGTGGCGTCAGTGGAAACGGCGTTGTATACAAAGTGATACCCTAAGACGCCGCAAGATCATTTGTCTGGCTGTGGGCTTTAATAGAACGCGCAAGCCCAACAGAGCATCACCCAAACGGCACTACTGGCGGATGATGCGCTGTCGCAGAATCCGGTTGATCGCAATGCGATCCAGGTGCGGCGCGTCATCTGCTCTGACTAACCTGACAAGCCCCGACTAGGAGAGCAGGTGGGCTACTTGTCTCGCGATCTGGCCCCGGGAATTTCCTGCGGCTTGGGAGCCGACATTGTTATGGAATCAATTACACTCATCATGGCTTTGCGCTGGGCAATTGAGTGGAATGACTTGGTCTTGACACGTTCCCCACGGAACGGGACTGGAAAACGGTTCGTCTTCCAGTCTTCTTTTTGGGCGCCACAGTGGCAAACTTCCCGCCCTCTTTAAGTTACGTTCTCAGAAAAAACTCAGAGTCACACTCGATCCGGTGTACAATTGCCGACGTTTTTGCGGTCGGCAGGTTGGTCTCAGGTCAGTCCGGGCAGGTCTCACCTTCGGAGCCCGGTGTTCGCCGCAGTTAGGACTTTGGGGAAAGCGGCAGCCTGCCGTCGTTCCCGTATCGGGGATCCTAGTAAACATCCTGCGCGGCAGTCGCTGGGGTTGCTGCTCCGCTTTTCATTTCCGGCGATGCGCCGCCAATTACGGAGGCAAAGGAACATGAAAGCGTTCAGGCCTGCTGTGGCAGTCTGTTTTGTGCTGCTGTTCTCTCTTCCATCCTTCTCGCAGATAGCATCAACCCGGCTTGGTGATGGCACAGGAGAAGACTGGGAGCCCGCGATCATGTTGTTCGATGGCTCCTATGTCTATGCGCTCTGGCCACACTTTGCTGCAACCCCCTACAAAGACACTTCCGGCGCAACCTGCATGCCGTTTTCGAGTAAGGGCAAAGGCGGGACCACTACGGCTTACATGTATTTCCAGATGTCCAACAACGGAACCTGGAGCACGGTTGTCATTCCTCGTTGCCCGGTGAACGGCAATGTTGTGGATGCCCAACTCGCCATCGGGGCCAACGGCCGCCTGTATGCCAGTTACATGGATGGAAACGGGCAGTACACACCGATCGAGGCGATCTACTCCGACGATCATGGCTCGACGTGGAGCCAGCCGGTTGATGTGACCAAGGGAGGGAGGGGTGACAAGGACATGCTGCTCGTCGACCAGAACAACAACGTGATGGTGGCCTACGAAAACGGAGGTAAGCAGTATGTCAGCGTGAGCACCAATGGAGGGGCCAACTTCACTTCCAAACAGATTACGATAGCACCCAGCGGCGTGGCTCTGGCCACCGGCGCCGCACTCGACACAAAGGGGAACGCGTACTTCGCCTGGTCTGGCACCAACAACACCGGCAAGGGGCCGACCATTTTCTACGTCTTGCATTCCAACAACCTGTTTGCGACCTCATCCGTGACCACAATCGACGAGGGCGAAGGCGAGCCCATCGTGTCGGGTGCGGGATGGGACTATTGGGGGGGATCGGTGCAGATCGGGGTGCAGCCTAGGACTGCGCCGGCGAATGACCGGCTCATCGCCATTTACAACGCGGGAGCCGGATCGAACGGCGCGCCCGAGCGGATCTATACCAAGTATTCCGACACGCTCGGGGCGAGCTGGAATATTCCGTTCAACTCTGCTTCGTGGCCGAACGGATCGCAGCTGTCGCTCGCGCCGAGTGGCGTGTGGCACGGATTTCCCTCGATCGCGGGTTCGTCATCGGCGGTGAAAGCGGTCTGGATGGACAATCGCGCAACCCCGGGTGGCAACTACGCGTGTACGAGTTCGAGCACCACGGGCCATTGCGGCGTTTGGAATGTCTACGAGAGAAGCAGCGCGGACGGAGCTACGAACTGGAGCACGGAGCAGGTAATGACACAGGCGACGCCCTACCGGGACTATCAGACCTCGGCAGGATTCGATCATCCCTATGGCGACTACACGGAGACGGTCACCGATGGAGCAGGGAACTTCTACTCCATTTGGGCGGAGGGCGAGTCGTATCTGGGAAGCGGGGACGTTTATTACGCGAAGTTCTGAGGCTTATGACCAACTCAGTAGCTCTTCGGTGTTTCGGGAAAGTATTTCCAGCCGTAGTCGTTCAGATGCTGGGCTGGGATGTCGGAGGAGTGTAGGGTGACGGCGAGGCCTGGTTGTCGACGCCTACTTCGATGTCGTGGGCAATTCTCAAGTGGCTGTGGCTCGTTCTCGTGAACTCTTCGGTCCGGGTTCGCATGAACCCTTTTCAAACTTTGCTCCCTTGCTGAGGTCTTGAGTGCAATGGCCTTCCATGAGAAGGCCGGTCGTAGTCAAGTGGGTTGTTTTCATTTCTTCGTTGAACAAAGTTTGTTTCTTCCCGCCGAGTGGCCGCTGTCGCCATGCTTCCATCCGCACTCTCGCGGAGCGAATCGTTTCGCTCGGTGCATGTTGGGCGTTCTCAGTACAGTCGGTGCTGCCATCTGTTTGGCGCCCTGTGGTTCTGCTCTTTTTCGAGTGGAACCAGGACCAGGCCATTAACCCAGTCACCGGAATTCGGCTTTTGTCTTTTCTCTTCGTGGAACGGTTTCGACTTTGTTTACGTCGACCCGATTAGAGCGGATGGTCAAACAACCAATGTTGTGTTCTTGCCCGGCTTTGTTCATAGCGAGCCGAATTCCAACGTAAGTCGGCAATCTGGTCCGGGATCGGAAGTCAATTCCTATGGCTCGCGTAACGGATCCGGGCCTGTCTGCCTTGGTGGGTGGCAAACGGGAGCACGAACCGATGGAACACGCGGCAAGCTCGGCCTTTTGCTACGGAGCGTCTTCGGGCCGGCGGCCCAACGATTCACACACTGCAGTAGCCATGTGGCCCCACACAAACGATTCCATAGTGGATCACACAGTGTGTTGGTCTTCTGGCCGGCTCCCGGCCAACTTTCCGAACCGCAGCAGCTTAGACCTGCTGGCGTAGGTTGGGTCCCAAAGAGAGCGAGCCGTCATCGTTCAGCTTCTGGTGGCACGCCCAGCGGACCGGATAGCGCATTCCCTTTACTTCAATCTGAGCCCTGAGCCTTGTTCCCTTCCAATCCATCCCTTGGGGAAGCACGAACTGCGCCTGACGAATCCTTCCCGGTAGCGGATGGCCGGCATCCAGACAACCGCTCTTGAGCACCTTCCTGTCCTGACTCTCGACAGTCACCCTCAAGATGCCGGGCACGCCAGCGATTCCGTCATTGGCGAAGCCCACAATCAAGCCTTGATAGCCATCGTCCTTGTAGCTCCAGATGAAAGACGGCCGCACGCGATAGCCAATGCGGCGATTGATGCGGTCGAATGCCGCGGGATATGCCTGATAATAGCTCGTCAGATTCTTTGCGCTGATCTGGTGAAAGTTCCAGAGCGACCAGTAGTTTGCCCCAATATCGATCACATGATCGATCATGTTCTCTGCCGGCGATATGCCTTCGTGTACGGCGTTCGGATCAGGAGGCTTCCCCGGAAGCCCTTGCTCGAGCAGTGCCGCGATCCAGGGCGGGCGATTGCTCAGGGCTTCTATTTGTTCGTTCTCAATAAAGATGGTGTCGCTGCGAATCCAGTTATTGCTGCGGACCGTGCGGTCCAGCATTTCTGCATTACCCACCCGGCTGAAATCCGGCTGCGTGTTGGTCAGCAGAGGAGTTTTCTTGAACTGTTCGAGTTGGACTTCGAGCATATTCATCCAGGTGCGCTCGGCCGTCACGTAGTCAGGGAAGGGGTTGTTGGGAAATGGCCATGTGTGGCCTTCTCCCCAGAAGCCGTACATGAAAGTGTCGATGAACTCGATGAGCGGATTGCCATCGAATTCCGCAGCCAACTCGCCGACCAGATCTTTGAATGCCTGCTGAAAAAAAGGATGGTCGTAGCGAGGCTGATAACGCGAGTGAGGATTGTCTAAGAATCTTTTCCCGGCAGCGATGTCCTCTTTATCGGCTGGCTGGACAAGATCAACCTTCGGCACTTTTTCCAGGATAAAATCGGGCAAAGCCGCATCGTGCTTATAGTCGGGCGCGCACATTTGAATTCGCAATCCGATGCGCTTGTTGTTCGACTTCGACAATTCAAGAACTTGCTTCATGTAGCCGGGTAGCTCCAGGCGTCCGGGCCGCGGCTGCACTTCTCTCCACGTCGGACGGATATAAAGTTGCTGGCTCAAGGGAAAACGAACCAAGTCTTCGATCGCCTGCGGAATATTCTCCGATTTGATTTCGTCAGTGCCGCTGTCGGCGGTGATGTAGGTGACGAGTCCCTTACCGTAGTTCGGCACGGCGTCTTCCGATGAGGTCGTGGTCATCACCACATCGTCAGTGGGAATGACGGCGTCCGGTGGGTACTGAGGGAATGGTCCCTGATTCAGCCGGTCGGTCACCTGCGGACCGGAGCCGAAGTCGAAGTTGCCCCAGTTGTGAGCGGGGACTTTGGCCTGCGCCTTTCCCATGCCAAGTTCTGCAGCTACGGCGATGGCGACAGTGCTCTTCAGAAAATCTCTACGCTGCATGTGGAGTTCTCTCCTCACCCGGGCTCGGTTGCACTTCAAAACAAATTGACCTTTCAATTTGCCACCATTTCAACGCTATCGGAAACTTACTATTTATATCGTTCTATTACGCCTGTCCAGCAATACTTTTTGAAGAAAGATTTCAGGCAGGCAAGGACATAAGCAGCATTTTCCCTACGAACAGCAAATGTTGGCCGTTCTGAGCGCTCCAACAGAGTTGACTTTGCCGGTCTTTGCTTGTATTACGATTATTTACGTTTCATTCATCGACCGTTTCCGTCGATGCCGGTGTGGCTTGGCCTACGACTATTTTGTGTTTCTCGACGAAAAGAGCCATCTTGCAATTTGACAGTCGCCCGTTCCGAAGGCCGAGTACAACGGCGGGCCTGCTTTGGATTATTTCCACGATTGTGTTTGCGGCTTCGTCATTCGCACTGGCCGCGGACATTCACGCTGCCGATCCGCTGATTCAAGGCGGTAATGTCCGCGTTGAGTTCGATAATCACATGCGCAGCCGCGTCGTTGCGCGTTTCGATCAAAAGCAGACGGTGATGGGGCCCTTCACGGCCTCTGAAACATTAAACACAGCCGACCAGCCCTTCGCCACATTTCTGTTGATCTCGCAAAAACACGAACACACAAAAGACACGTTTGGCGAAGGTGAGCGGCTCATCGTGGAAGGAAAGGCAGAAACGCTAACGAAGACGGTCATCGTTACGGTATATGACGATTTCCCCGCGATGGCGTTCTTTGACGTTCAGTACACAAATAACGGAACATCCAGGCTTGCAATCAAGCGCTGGACCAATAACGCGTACACGGTAAGAGCACAAGTCGGGGCGAAGACGCCAGCTTTCTGGTCATATCAGGGCGGCTCTTATGAGAAACGCCCTAACTGGATTCTGCCCCTGCACACTGGTTTTCAGCAGGACAATTATCAAGGCATGAACGCCGACGACTATGGCGGGGGCACGCCGATTGTGGACATCTGGCGGCGCGACGTCGGCATGGCCGTGGGGCACGTCGAGACACGGCCGAAACTGGTTTCACTGCCAGTATCGATGCCCGATGCTGCAAACGCCAAAATCGCCGTGCGTTTCACAAAAGATGTTTCGTTAAGCCCCGGTGAAAGTTTCCATACATTTCGCACCTTCGTCGCGGTGCACCAGGGCGACTACTTCCGCACCCTCACTGACTACCGACTTTTCATGGCGAAACAAGGTCTCCAAATGGCGACCGCTCCCGATGACGCCTTCGGCGCCATTTGGTGCGCCTGGGGATACGGACGAAAAGTTCAGCCGCAGCAGGTGTATGACTCCCTTCCGACCGCGAAGCGACTCGGATTCAGGTGGGTCACGCTCGACGACGGTTGGCAGAACAATGTCGGCGATTGGCAACTTGATCCCAAGAAGTTTCCCAACGGTGACGCCGACATGAAGGCCCTGGTGGACCGCATTCATCAGGAAGGATTCAGAGCCCAGCTCTGGTGGTCGCCGCTCAGTGCGGTGCCAGCCTCGCAACTGCTGCGCGATCATCCCGATTACGAGTTGCTGAACCGCGATGCTTCCACGAGAAAAGTATCGTGGTGGGATTCCTACTATCTGTGTCCGGCCGATCGCCGCGTGGTCGAGTATCACAAGGCGTTGGTAAAAAAAATTCTGGTGGACTGGGGCTTCGACGGACTCAAGCTCGATGGGCAGGACATGAACGGGGTTCCCGCCTGCTACAACCCAGCTCATCATCACGCTCAGCCCGAGAACTCTGTCGAGGCTCTCCCGGACTTTTTCAAAGCAATTTATGACACCGCCCAGGCTGTAAAACCTGGGGCGCTGGTAGAGTTTTGCCCTTGCGGCACGGCATTCTCGTTCTTCACCATGCCGCACTTCAACATGTCAGTGGCTTCCGATCCGACTAGTTCGTTTCAGGTTCGCTCCAAGGCGAAAACGTTGAAGGCCCTGATGGGAGACAGTATTCCGTTCTTCGGCGATCACGTCGAACTGAGCGATGGCGCCAATGATTTTGCGTCCACGCTGGGCGTGGGGGGCGTGTTGGGAACCCAGTTTGTTCTTCCCTCTTTAGTCACCAAGCACGGGAAATCCGACCTGACTCCAGCACGCGAGAAGGATTTCGACAAATGGCTTCGCATCTATCGGGAAAAGATGTTGTCAAAGGGACAATACCTCGGGCAGCTCTACGATATCGGCTTTGATGTGCCGGAAACGCATGCCATCCGTAAGGGCCAGACGATGTACTACGCCTTCTTTGCCAAGCAGTGGAAGGGGCCGGTCGAACTGCGTGGCCTTGAAGACCGCGATTACAGTATCGTGAATTATGTCACTGGGAAAGATTTAGGAACCGTTTCGGGACACAGTGCGCATCTGTCAGTCGATTTCACTGGAAATCTGCTGGTGGAAGTAACTCCGAAATTTCGAACAACAAAGTGAATCTGATCGGCGCCATGGCGCACGATCCAACATGCGGCAGATACGGCGAGTAGGCGGCGTTCTTTTCGTTCCGCTCAGGAAACCGGGCAGTTCGATGTGGAGAATTCGTCTTCGATTTATTGTTTTATCATTGGCGACCGAACGGGACATGTCGGAGGTAGCGTGTCCGATTACCGCGCGCCGTTTCCGATGCGTGGCCCGAGAGGATAATTATGCCTTCAAAGCCTTGCAGCATCGCAGTCGTGATTCTGTCCGGTTTGGCGGCATGACACTGACGGTGCGGAAACTGACTGGCTCCTTCTGGCTTTCGCTTTCGGCGCCGACTCTTCCTTTTGCGTACCTCGAGGAGCACAGTTTCTTCAGAAACGGGTCATTCTCTTCCCAATCCTAGCGGTTAAAGCTCGGCGCTCGAGGATAGCAATTGTTTGACATCCGATTCTTACCGGCGCACACTCTCGTTGAGACTTGGGGTGCCGCAGTATTTCTTCCTGCTCACATTCACTTCGCGATACACTCAAATCCCCAAAATAATAGCGATTGGAAAAAAGGGAGGGCTCATCCCATGCTTAACCTCGGAAAAGCGATTTGGTCTGACGAAGGACAAGACATCGCGGAATATGCGGTCATGTTGGCTGTGATCCTGGTCCTTGTGGTCGGCACAATACGGCTCATCGGTTCCAGCGCCAATAATGTCTTCTCACAGGCGGCTAGTTCCATTCAGTAGCGGCGTCCCGGTCTGGCCCCTCGGACCTTTCGTCTGAGGCAAACCTATGCCCCATTCACACAATTCCATTGCTAAGCCGTATCGTTGTCGGACTGCGGTGGAGGAGAAGGTGTCCCCTCACTTGCTGCCCCCGCCAAGAATCGACTTTGTGCGATTCGTCGTTTGCCAACTGTCGCTAGGAACCCATCTCGCTTACGAGTCGTGAAATCCGAGCTTAGGTCGCCAATCGGTTGCAGTTGGGCACTGGTGTCCATCGCCCTGAAGGCCTATGATTGTCGCACCGCAGGGGCATATGTCCAAAACGCACATTCCTCACGACTCCAGAAGAAGCACTCGTGTTCCCCTAAAAGTTGTGATCGTGGCTCAGTCGATCACCGAACCTCTCACCTGCGACGGTGAGACCATCGTCGTCAACCGTCACGGAGCACTTATTTCTAGCGGCATCCCGTTGCGTGTCGCAATGATGATCGAGATTCACGTCATTCTGACGGACAAACGTGCTCCCGCTAAGGTTGTCTACGTCGATCCTGAACGGCCTCGAGTCTGTGGGATCGCGCTAGCAGAGCCGGGAAACATCTGGGGTTTGTCTTTTCCACCGGACGACTGGTACGAAGGTAGTCGTGAACCATGACACTCATGGGCAGCGGGCGCCGATCCATCCAAGTGCTTGACAGTGCAGTTCCCTTCCCCGAAATTCCGGGCCAGTGTTCGGTGCAACCAGAAGGTCATTCTTAGGCCACGGCGGAGTTAAGATGCGACGGGTCAATGAAACTTTGAACGGCTCATAACCTCTCGCTTCCGAGGATCCCTCGGAGCATATTTCGCGGGAGGTGTGTTCAAGCGATGCGCTAGGTGATCCGATTGAGTCCGGAGCGCTTTGGTTTGCGCGGACCGAATTCCAGTTTCTAGAAATCCTTACTTTTCAAGGTCAAAGTAAATTTTCGTTGTGGTGCGGTACTGGCTTATCTTCTTGCCATCGAGTTCCATTTCCGATTCCGCCGCCCGCGCCCACTTCATGCCCCGAACAGTCTTTGCGGCTTCTGCCACAGCGTTTTCCGCCGCCTTTGCAAAACTCTCTTTTGACGTTCCCACCACATCAATAACTTTTTGAGCCGTTTGCGGTTCTCCTTTGAATTGAATTACTCAGTCTGGATTGTACCTATTAGACTGCGCCGCCCGCCATGCCCCCGGCAGCGACCTCTATCGCATTGGTTGCCAAGGACACGGCGTACCATTGGTTAATCCGACAGAGACGAGCGAGCGTAGAACATGCCTCGATTTCGCACAGGCAGAGGGCGGTCAACGAGAACCTTATCAGTCGTGCCAGTGCGACTTTGGATTGCCGGGAGCAAAGAGAGCCATCTCGCCCACACTCTCGACGTCAGCAGTCATGGTGTGAAGATCGGTGGTTGCCAAGTCGAATTTAAGGTTGGGGACAAGATCGAAATTCTATATCGGCACAAGCATACACAAGCGCGGGTCGCTTGGGTCATTGCTTGCGAGAGATCCTCGGAGAAGCGACTGGGGGCTGAGTTTTTGGAGCCGGAAAAACAGGTGTCGGGTTTCGAGTTCCGCGAGCAAGCGGACGAATACCTAGATTAGGATTGTCGAAGTGTTCGATACCGTACGTACGGTACCAACGGTATGTTCATTCGCCGACATCTCCGCTATTTTGAAAATAGGTTTCGCGCTGAACCTTGCGGTCATGGGTTAACGCCAGCGTTCGACCCTCACGACCGCTATTACTCTTCGGTTCGCGAACCGGCACTCTTCAAGATGCTCCTGGAAACTTTACCCCTTCAGTTTCCAATATCCGCTCAATGGAGCTCGTTGGACTTTCCGCTCGCTTAAAAGCAGGTTCAACGCCGTCGTAACTGCATCGCGACGCTTTCTAAGCTGCTCTGCTAAGTCTCGCTCGCTGACGATTACGTCCCCGGTTGGGTACCGTTGGTGAACGGTGTGTCCATGCAACGAAATTCTCTCAGCTAGCGACCGCAATTCCTTCTTCTTGTTCCACTCGGCACGTCTTACCCGCGCCTCGTCAGCCTCAAAAGCCCGTATAAAGATCGCGGCGACCCCGAGAGCCGAAATGATCAGAGCGACCCACCAGTGCAGCGGTACTGACGAAAGAATATCTGGTAGGGAGTTCATAACGGGGATGTGTCTCCTTGATAGCAGGTACCGACAGGATACCTGCCATTACCCACTGCGCGAAGATTACCGAAGTCCGCCCTAGCGACAACATCGGCGCGGTGTCACGGCTTAAGCAAAAGCAAGTTACGTCTGAGTTTGAAAGCATCAACGGGAACATTCAACGCGGCACGGCGGCCGACAATCACGACCGTGGCCGCTACGCTCACCCATGGATCAAAGAATAATTCGATCTCCGGGACCCGGTTCAACGGCCTGTCGCAGGCGAATGCTTACGGAGACGACTTCCAGGACACGACCAACTATCCGCTGCGCGCATCACCAACAACGCTACTGGACATGTGTTCTACTGCAAGACGCATGCTCACAGCACGATGGGCGTCGCCACGGGCGCTACGATCGTCTCTACGAAGTTCGATGTGCCTTCGGGAATTGAAACCGGGGCGAGCAAATTGGTCGTGGTCGCGAATGGTATTCCTTCGGTCTCTGTTGTGGTCACGGTCAACTAGCAGGAGTATGTCGTGACACATGGCTACCGTCTCCGGCATTACCCGGATTCTCGTAGTGGAAGATTTTGAGCCGTTCCGCCAGTTTGTTTGTTCCACAGTCAGCAAGAAGCCTGAGCTTCGCATCGTCGCCGAGGCATCCGATGGACTAGAAGCGGTGCGCCTGGCCACGGAGCTGAAACCCGACCTGATCTTTCTTGATGTCGGGCTGCCATGGCTCAATGGAATCGAAGCCGCCCGCGAGATCCGCAAGCTTGCTCCCAAAGCCAAAATCATTTTCGTAAGCCAAGAGCCCTCGGCTAACATCGTGCAGGAGGCCCTCGCCATTGGCGCGGCAGGCTATGTGGCGAAGAAGGATGCGCTCCACCTACTGGCAGCCGTGGAAGCGGTTCTTGGTGGCGGGCAATTTGTCAGCGACAGATTATTGGGCCAAATGGTTAAGACACCGCCTCTGACGGCCAGCGACGACTAGGCAGGCCCCCGTATCTGGCGCAAGGCATACCGCACACTCCCACGCTGGTCACATTGTACGCTGCGCACCGAACAAGTCTGCGACGGGAGCGGTTCTCGCGGGCAGTTCCTCGGCGCTCTACTGTGGGGGCCGCTTTGACAGCCAGTGACGATTAAGCAGCCGCAGATACCGCGGGACTTTCTCGCAGTGACCGCAGTTCTTCGGTTGGCGTATTGAACCGCGATGCGCCGCAGTCCAAACAAATCCATATCTTCGGGAACGCCAGGATGCCAGGATTAGCAAGGTGACCAGGACCGGAGAAGTGAATCATCATCTCTGTTGCGAATTCCGCCTGATTCAGCGACGAGCATTGTGCGCAAGACATAGGCACGCTCCGCTACTGCTCGCATTGTACGCTTCCGCACCGAACAATGTCTTAGACCGAAGCATCATCGACACTACTCCGCCCTTTTCACCTTTGCCCACCTTGCTCTCTGAGCTGCCGCGATCCGCTTTCTACCCTCCGCCGAGATCGTGCGCTTCGGCTTCGCCGTCCTGAATTTCGACCAGCGCGCCTTCTGCGCCAGACTGATTCGCCGTCGAGCTTCTGCGGACATAGTGCGTGTGCCGTTCGAGTTGGCACCCATGAGAGCCGCGATTGCTGAATCGATGCGCTGGACCTGCTTCTGTAATCCCTCGCGTTCCTCCTTTAACTGCTGCACTACTCCGGATAAGTTTTTCATTGAGACCCCCGGCTGATGATAGCAGCCAGAGTGCGCGAAACCTCCACCACGAACGTGCCAGAGACAGGTGGCTGGCGGGCCAGTAACATTCTCCCGCCGCAAGTGCCGAACTGTCCTCCCAGGATGACCCCAGTCAGCTTAGATTCACCGGCTCAAGGGCTTGCTGGATACTACCCAGCCAGTCTCCCAGCATAGAGGAGAGCCGTTGATGGACGAAGTAAAAGCGCTCAAGGCTTGGCTCAAGGTGCGGCCAGATGACGGCTCTCCGTTCCTGTTCAATTCCCAGACGGGCGGAAGATTGTCGCAGTCACAGGTGTTCCGGATCTTTCAACAGTGTGCCAAGGATGCCGGGCTGTCAGACGATCGCCGCTTCGTCCACATCCTTCAAGCATTCCCGCGCGAGCCACCGGATTGGGAAGATGGACGTGGCGCTGGTGAAGCAGACTCTGGGCCACAAGGCGTTAAGCAGCACCATGGTGTACGCCCACGTTCGCGACGAAGATGCAGCCAAGGAAGCGCGGCCAATAACGATACAAATTTTCTGAACTAGAAATCAGACAAACAAGAGAGGATTGCAAATGGTCCCCGAGAGCTACGAGGAGCCCACGAGATGCTTCGCTCTGGCCAGATCTTTCTATGGGTGAGCGTTCCGATTGGTGCCGTTATTCTTCCTGACCTCCTGTCCGTGGTCACTGTCGTTGTCGTACAACCCATCCATTGCATAGGCGGTTGTCCTTATCCGGCCCATCAGTTCATAGATGTACTGGCGAAGGTCAGCTACGTCAAGAACGCGATTTCCATTGTTCAGACGCGCATAAGTCAGGTCTTCTCTGAGGCTTTCGAGCACGGATAGTGCGATTTGTCTTGCATTTGTGTCCATCACACACCTCATGGCGAACGACAAAATGGACGATTTTAAGTTACTTCTTTGATGCACATTAAATCTGTGCAATTTTGAACACTTTTCTGGGCAAGGGTGCGATGCGTTAAAGAAGCCAGATGCAGACAAAAAAAGAGCCGCACTGAGTTCCTGGCGAGCAAGCTGGATTCAGCGTCGAACAGATGATCGAACTTCTCAATGAAGGCTTGAGCGTACATGGAGATTCCTCCGCCCTGAATCATGAAGCCTAAGTCCTGATCTATCTGCGCGGAAGCCTGTACGGTTTGTACGGTATGGTACCGTCCAGCCCCGGTGTGCCAGACTCTGCGGTATCGGGTCGTGAAGGAATCAGGATTATGTGAAGCGTAGGCAGAAGCAGTATCTCATCTGCCGCATCTGTGGAGAGCCTTTACAACTTGGACCCGGAACTGTGACGGATGAGAACGGTCAATCCGTCCACGAGTCCTGTCAGGTCAAGCACATCATCACAACGCAACGCTACAAGAATCGTCTACACGCAGTATTGCCTGAGGATCTGCCGCATGACTGCGAAGCAGGTAAATCTTTCTAAAAGGCTAAAGATATTGGGCTTCACCAAGGGCAGCCAGATGAAGCTGTACGGAGAAGTGTTTGACCTCATCAGCGAACCAATTTTTGTGGCGGACAGTGTGGTGCAGGTGGACGCAACGGAGAGGAAGTCCGGTCAGTCTCGGCTCGTCCCCTTGCCACTGTCAATCGTGAACATGGCGAGGGCGGCGCGAGACGGAGAACCCACATAAAGAGGGATCAAGGAGGAAGCTATGGAGAAAGCTAAGGCCCAAGATTTGCGGGCAGAACTAAATCAGCTACTCAAGAAACAAGCCGAGGTCCTTCAAACGCGAAGCGCTGGAGCAGCAACCGACACCGAGGTCCTTGAATACGAGATCAGGCAAGAGATCGTTCATGAGATCTGTAATCAGCTTGCCAACTCGATCGCGGAATAGATTGGCCAACGTCGATGCGTTCATGCACGAGCTTGAAACTAGCCGACCGTTGCTCCCATTGATTGCGGACCTCCGCAACAGGGACAAGGCGATACACAATTCGTCTGCGAAGCACAGTGCTGCGACAAACAAAGGGCGACCGTCAGTATGATCGCTCTTGCTTTCATGCGAGTGTCGATTCGCGTCGGGGGATGGACGCGCCTTTTTAGTAGGGGGCTTGGCGTATCGGGAACTGTCAGAAGTTGTAATTAGAGACCGACAGACTGCCTCCAGACGAAAGGTCGGTGGGTAGGCCGCGACGCCGCTACTGAATGGAACTAGCCGCCTGGGAGAAGATAGTATTGGCGTTGGAACCTATTAGCCGTACTGTGCCGACCACAATGATGAGGATCACAGCCAGCATAACCGCATATTCGGCGATGTCTTGGCCATCGTCGTCCTGCCACAGCTTGCGCAGAAGATGATTCATGTTCGCAACTCCTCCCCCACGACCCCATTCTACGCGCGTGTTCACTCATCCGACAGGCTTGATTTCGGGAGACCTTCGACACTCCTGTACCTAACCTAAGAACAGACCAGAGATGTCATCGCTGAATTGCAGCACCGGCTCTAGGAAGGACGCGAAAAGCGACTGGCAAAGTGTTCAAACACGTACGGTTACTGGCCAAGGTGCGTGAGCGCCGTGCGCAATGGGGCACTCGAGAGCTTAATCAGTCCGCCAAAAGGCGCATACATCTCCAATATCAAAAAGATCGCGCCAGAAACTGCTCCCCCGGCGACGAACAAGGCGGTAATAACCGTTGCATTGCGAGGCGCGAATAGCCCGAAGCTGATGAAGATCGCAGCAAGCCAAAAAGTCAAGATCACGAGCATAGGGATGGAAACTGAAGTGGTTCCTTGTTCGTACATCAACCAGCGAGTTTGGATGAGACTAGCCGCCGTATTCAACGCTTGCGCTTGGAGTGCGCGCTGCCTGTCGTCTTTCGGCGACAGTTCTTGAATCTTGTCGATGAGAGCTTCCGAGCTGCTGAGAGGCACTCCCAGTTTTGCAGGGGGTCGTTCCTCCGGCCAGATCCTATCGATACTGAAGGCAAAAACTCCGCGCAGCCGATCGCGGACTTCCTTTGTTTCCGGTCCATAATGGGCTAGTAGGTGGTCCAGAAGGATGGCCTTGGCGGACACTTCGGTCAGTTCGTTACTCTGCGCGTCATAGTAGCTTTTTGCCGAAGAGACTAGCAGCCCCAGAACAAGCGCAGCCATCGTGGACACCAGTCCCATTCCCAGTCTCACGACATCTTTTGAGCCAGCGTTTAGATGATGTTCGGGCAGAGCGCGACTAAGAAGGATACCGCACAGGGCACCTCCGATCACGCACGCGAACACAGTCATGCTGACCACAATGGAGCTCACGGTCCACCCTCCTTACGGGGCTTAACGAGGCAGTGGGAGCAGTTCAGCACGTATTGGATTGTGTGGTAACTGTAACTTGTGACAGGGACGACTGGATCGCTAATCGCTGTCTGAGGCGATTGTGGCCGAGCAGTGCAGCGATTGTTTACGCGATAAGATAGTTTTCACCAAAGAATGCCCGCTCACTGAGACTAACAAGCCTCGCCCAAGCTTCACGTCGTCGCCGAGGCATCGGATGGATTAGAGGCGGTGCGCCTGGCCACGGAGCTGCAACCCGACCTGATCCTTCTTGATGTCGGGCTGCCATGGCTCAATGGAATCGAAGCCGCCCGCGAGATCCGCAAGCTTGCTCCCAAAGCCAAAATCATTTTCGTAAGCCAAGAGTCCTCGGCCAACATAGTGCAGGAGGCGCTCGCCATTGGCGCGGCAGACTACGTGGCGAAGAAGAACGCGCTCCGCCTAGTAGCTGCCGTGGATGAGGTTCTTGATGGAAGGCAATTTGTCAGCGCCGCGCTATCGGGCCAAGTAGTTAAGATGCCGCGTCTGACCGATAGCGACGACTAAGTAGACGCTCGCAGCAACCGCAAACCTTCGACTGTCGTATTGACGACAGTCGCGTTCGTTCAACTTTATTGGCACATCATTCACGATCAGAAAATCGTGCCCACACTGCTCACACGTTTTCCGGCTCATCAGGAGCTAGTCGAATAGCGATGCAGAGCCTACACCAGTTTCCTGCTTGCAGTACGGACAGATCCAGGTGACCATGGGATACGCTGATTCTCCGAGTTTATACTGCGCGGATGGTGCGAGTGACGCTGGAACCGGGAATTATGAAATCCCCACGCGGCTCCAGCGTGTCTCGCTCCAATGATCCTATGCGCGACCCGATCCGGCGCTAACGACACCGACGTGCCGAGCAGTGCGACCTACGTGCTATACGTACCCACACGGGCACGAGATCTCCGCTGAGGCTGTACACATTGCAACTTGGGCACGAGAGGATGGAAGAGTGTCGGCAACTCGACTCAACCATTCTTTGATACCGGCACGGCCTCGTCGTGCAAACAGTAGGGCACGCGTGCGTGGACGATCGTACCCAGCGTTGGTTGAGATTTAATCGACAACGTTCCCTTTATCAGCTTCAACCGCTCTTCCATACTTACGAGCCCAAGTCCTACGCCCTTGCTTGCGGCCTCGATATCAAAGCCTGCACCGGTGTCTTCCACAGTGAGATGAATTTCGTTTGGAGTCCCCCAGGATCGCACTTCAAATCGCTCGACCCCACTATGTTTGATCGCATTGCGAAGGGCCTCTTGCAGAATTCGGAAAAGACAAAGAGCAATGGCAGATGGCAGGTTGCCCGGAAGATCGTGCGTGTTGAAGTCAATTTCCACTCGCTGCTGTTCGCTGTACTCCGTGCAAAATCCGCGCATAGCCGTCGCCAGACCCAAGAGTTCCAATTTCGATGAATGCAATTCGTGTGACAAGGATTGGACGTCGGTAGATAGTTGCAAGGTCTGGGTCTGTAGTTTACCGATAAGGCTCAAAACCTCATCAGATAAGCCCCGGGAGCTGTCTTGGATTTCTTGTAGCCCGTTGCCCAAAAGGGCAAGACGCTGACCGATGTCGTCGTGAAGCTCTCTAGAGATTCGGGTGCGCTCCTGCTCTTGTGCCTCAATTACGGTACGGCTCACGCGGGCAAGGGCTTCCTCAGCCCGTTTGCGCTCCGTGATATCGGAAACGGTGGTAAGAGTATATGTCTCCCCTTCGATGTCTATTAGTTCCGATGACAGTAGACCTGTTCGTATCTCCCCTGCTTTCGTGCGATAGCGAAATTCTGCATCCCGAATCACACCTTCCTTTTCTAACTGTTCAAGAAGTTCAAGTCGGCGCGGGGGATCAGCCCACAACCCCAACTCCTCAGTTGTGCGCCCAATGATCTCCTCACGGCTGTACCCGGTGACACGCTCAAAGGCATCGTTGACATCAAGGTAGCGGTGGCTCTTGGTGTTGGTCAGATTGATGAGGGTTGGGCTCGTCCGGAATATCTTCGAAAGCTTTTCCTCGGACTTCTTTAAAGTTTCCTCGACTCGCCTGCGCTCGGTGATGTCGGCCACCATCGCTAGCGCCCCATCGAACTTCCCGGTATCTGTGACGATCGGGTTCGCTGCCATCCGCACCCAAACTTCCGAACCATCTTTTCTTCGGAGGCGTTCGTCAATCTGCTCGCGCGTCCCTTGCTCGCGGCGCGCTAAGACCTCCTTCTTGTGCTCCACATCTTCTGGAAAATAAAAATCTAAAGCACTCCGCCCAACCACCTCTGCAGGTTCGTATCCCAACATCGCCACCATCTGTGGATTCACATACGCAGTGCGAAACTTCGCATCTAGGAGCCAGACCCCTTCGCTTGTGGTCTCAACTATTCTGCGATACCGTTCTTCACTTTCCTTGATTGCGTCTTCTGCCTGCTTTCGCCTTGTGAGGTCAATCAAGGTAACGACACTTACCTCTCCAATACAAGAAAGACGAGCCTCGATGTGCCGGAAGGAACCATCCTTGCATCTAATCGTAGCTTCCATCGGTTCAATGTCTGTTCCGCTACTGATCGCTCTCTCCACACGTGCTTGCCATTCGCATCTGATACTCCGTCTGTAGTTTTCTTCCGGGTATGCAAGCCTCCACCAGTGGTCCACGTCTGGGATATCCTCGAGTGTGTAGCCAAACAGCGCGGTAAATCTGTCGTTCACCAACTCATTTTTTTGCTTCAATCCGTGAGTAACGATCATCGCCACATTGCACCGTTGCAGAAGTTGAAGACTATGCCCACCGATCGGGCTCAAGCTCACCTCTGATCGTTTGCGTTGAGGGCGCATACTTCGCCTAATTTTGGCGCTGGTGTTCTTCATACTCATAAGTTTAGTGTGCGTGCGGATAGGGACTCAGCTTCTCCGGCGCGGCTATCAAGCGACCCGATTCTTTAAGCGTGATGTCGCCGCTGACTTCTCAGCGGGATGAGCTGGAACAGTAAACGAAGCTCTTCCGGAAAGAAAGACTTGCCCCAAAGCTGTGGCGCGATTGTACCGACTTGCTCGCGACTGAGTCAATGAGCTATTAGCGCGCCGCCCAGGTGCTCCCCCAACCCGGCCGCGATCTTCCCGGGATGGCTTCCCGATGACGCGGGCGTTGTCTCATGTGGACTAGAGGCTGGAATCGTAGCGCTCCTCGACCCTGTCGTACATTGGGGTCTGCGCTGCGAGGTCACCTTCGGCGTAGGCCGCTTCTTCCTCAGTTGCTCCACTTGTTCGAGGTGATCGCAGAGTTGATTGATTGACCAACTGGAAAAGCTTATCGCTGTCCACCTTCCCAAGAAGCTTGTACGGCTAACTCGCACGCAACAAATCCTGGCTTGACAATCCAGTCCTGCTGGAGGGTATTCTAGTGCTGCTCAGCCGAACCTACGATTTTCTTCTTCTTGAAGGCGTCCGACTGAACCGGCCCCCCGGCTCCCGGTTTTCAGACTGAATCACGCTAAATCGTCCCCTGTCAGGCTTCTTGCGTGAACGAACTCGGGGTTACCACGGTTGCGAGGGAACTGGGGCATTCCCCGGCGACTTAAAAGCAGCCTCCCCTGTCCGCCGGGGCACATGGGGCGTGATCGAAACGAGATGATTGCGCCCTTTTGTGTGGGGAACTGTTTTGACCAAGGTCAATGACACTAGGACTAAATGCTTCGGCTGGCTGACACGATCCTGACGTCGAAACGGAGCTTTACCCGTCTGCGGGAAGGTGCTGCGAAGTACTCTTCCCCCAGCAACCATGGCCTAAATGAACTCTCCCCAGCGACAGGAACGACGCAACATTCGCTACCCTGTGCATCTGCCTGTTTTGCTCAGGCTTGCTCACGAGGCAATACACGCCCGCTCGGATAACATCAGCGTCGGGGGCGTTTTGGTCTCCAGCGCTCTTCCGATTCACGAGGGTTCCACCGTCGAAGTGGAGGCAAGCCTGCCCTCCCCCGGTGTGCAACTCAGTGCGCGGGGCAAGGTTCTTCGCGTGCTGCCGCAGGCCTCTGGGAACTTCTCCGTGGCAATCGCATTCGAGCGTCCCTTGGAGCTTGGTCGCAGCGGGCTAGACTCCGGCTTCGACGGGAAAGGGACATCAACTCCCCCAAGAGAAAAATAGGGTTTCTGTCGCGAAGGCCAGTCGTCTCCGGATCCGCTCGCATTGAGTGTCCCTACCGTGTTTGCGCTTCGTCCCCAAGAAGGGGGGCATGGGTTGAGCAGATCAATCGGATGCTAGCCGAGCCGACTAAGCCACCCAAAAAAGCACAGCATGAAGCATGAACTGACGCTGCGGAAACGTGATCGTTGGTTACATCGACTATGTCGCGATTGCATATCAACTATCCCGAACGCTCACGACGCGTATATCGCAAACCACGAACGCATTTGAACTCGGAATGCAAAATAGGAAGGCCGAAAACCTCCGGAATCTGTTGGGAATCGCATTAACCACGTCACTATAGAGCAATGAAGCCTTGGCTGTTCCTCTCCGTACTAGCTCTTTTCAGCATTCCATGCTTGGCAAACATTAAGATCACCACCACCAGTGTTCCGAACGGCACCGTCAACACTGCCTATTCCGCGGCCATCAAGGCCGACAGTGGTTGCACGCCTTACAAATGGACAATCGTGTCCGGCACACTACCCGCCGGTATTACCGCGAAGGCGTCCAGCAATACGACGTCCTTCAACCTCACCGGAAAACCGACCAAAGCGGTTACCGACTCCTTCACCGTAAAAGCCACCGGCTGCGGCGGAGGTGTCTCGCAGGCATCTTTCAAAATCGTCATCCAGGCCGGGGCAAACCATGTCGTCAACTTAGACTGGAACGCTTCCACGTCGAAGGATGTCGTCGGCTACAACGTCTATCGCAGCCCCGACGCCACGACCTGGAAGAAAATCAACGTCAGCCTGATTGGTCCGACGCTTTACACCGATTCCACTGTGGCCAATGGCTCCACCTACTACTACGCAGCGACAGCAGTCGACGTAAAGGGTAAGGAAAGTACCAAGACGCCTCCCGTCAAAGCGGTTGTTCCCTAACTCTGCGCGAGGCGCTGTGTTCACGGGTTAGTAGCGCGCCACTCCCGGCCCGTTTGACAGTGAACGTTCATGCACTGCGTGGAGTGCATCGCAGTCGGTGTCTGGCCTGCTAACGGTCAAAAAATCGCCACTGCTTAAAGATCACCCATCGTCGCTCTTGACTGCTGCGGTTGTGGTGGTATGATTTCGGCGACAACGTGACCTCTCCTTTAGGACCCCAGCCTTGGGCAGCTGGGGTTTTTTTCTTCAGCAACTCAGTCGATCAGTGGGGCAATGTGGATCTCACCGTCCTGAATATCGCAGGGCGCGGGCGAAGTTATCTCGGAAGCAAAGAATCAACCTCGAAAGGAGTTAAGGGTGCACTCAACACGGTCTGCCCCAAGTTTGGGCGTTCGATTGCGCCGGCTAGAATCCGCCCGCATTGAGTGTCCCGACTGTCTGCCCCAATCATCGCCGCCGAAAAGACATTTCGATCACCGACTCAACGGAACGGCTTTTGATCTGCGAGCATGCCGTCGGCGGGTTTCTTGTCTGTGTTCGACTAGATGGTGGCCGGCAGAACCGGTGCGGTCGGCTGACTGAGGAAGCGCAGCAGTCGCTTGATGTTCTGAGCTACCGCTGCCAGGAAGAATTGCTCGCGCACGAACCTGAGTCTGCGCAGACGCAAGCGCCGCAATCCGATCTGATTCTTGAGTTCTGCGAACAAGGCTTCCACCTTTTTTCTTTGCGGCTGTGCTTTGGCGAACTCCGGCGTGTTAACCAACTCCCGCGCACGTTGTCGGGCTGGTTCGTTCTGGTGGATGATCAGGCCCCGGAAGGCAGCACTGGTGCATTGTGGTCGGAGCGAGCATGGGCCACATTTTTTGGGTGTTCCGATGTAGTTGAAGGCTCGATTGCGATAAACTCGGCCATCGTAGTTCAGGGGCTGACCGGCAGGACAGGTGTAGCGATTGTTTTCCGGGTCGTAGGTGAAACGCTGGGGACCAAAGTAGGGACTTCGCTTTCTGTGGATGCTGTCGCGGGTTCGCATGTAGGGAGTGATGTTACGATCCGCCAACCACTGTAAGAACTCTCCGTTCCCATAGGTCGTGTCGGCCGCCACCGATGCCGGCTCTCGTCCTTGCCATGCGGTAAAACGGGCGAGCATGTCTTGCGCGGCAACGGTTTCCTGACTCATGCGCGCCGCTGTCGCCTGCACTCCGACAATCACGCAGCTGTCGTTGTCCACCCGATAGTTGTCGTAGTATCCCGCGTTCAGGGATAGACTACACGGCGTTATGAGCAGTACCGAAGAGATGAAGGCGTACCAAGCTGCGTACCGTGCGGCCCATCGAGAAGAGAGGAAAGCGTACGCCGCGGCTTACTATGAGGCCCACCGAGAAGAACACAACGCCAAGGGGCGCATGCGCGCAAAGGCCTACTACGCTGCCCATCGAGAAGAATGCACCGCCAAATCCCGTGCTTACTATGCTGCTCACCGAGAAAAGGTGAAGGCTCACAATGCGGCTTACCGAGCGAAGATGGCCGTAAAGAACGCTGCCATTCGGCTTCGCAGCATAAATGAGACCAAGGCTCACATTGTGGCACTGTTTACGGAACTAGTAGAAGAGGCGTTCGAGGCTAGACTTAAAAAACGAAGAAGGTCGAAAGCGCTGAAATCGCGTTAAATCCTTTGTTTGGTGGCGTCAATCTTTTGGGTCGTGAAATTCGTTTTGTGAATAATTCGGCGGCAAGATTGTGGCGATAGAAGTCGATGGCCTGTATCCCTATTGCCTAATTCATCCCGAGGCGCTTCGGCGATCATACCCATCCAAAGCTAGTGCCACCGTTACACGCTGTAACACGTGCCGAAAACGGTTCCCGCTAACGCCTTTCTATCTTATTGTGAAATGTAAAGCATACTTGACATCGACGGCTTTCAGCGCTTCCCATAGCCCAGCTTTTTCTTCAGCCACTCCCGTTCCTCGAATTCTTCCTTGTCGACTTGAACGGGTCTGCGGGGCTGCGTTACGTCAAGTTTCCGATTAAGCTCGTCAAGTCTCTTTTCCTTCGCGTCGCGACTCATTATTAACAGATGGCCCATCGTGATCAGTTTCATGATTCGCCAGGCCTCCAAGCCGGCGGTCTGGCTATAAGAATTCTAACGCTAAACAGGAGTGCTGGATTCACAGACACAGTGGGGCGGTCTGCAGAAAAATATCCGGAACCAAAGCTAACTTCCGGATTCGCCAGCCATGGCGGGCCTTTTTCGTCCCCTTTTGTACACAAACTCCCCAAATCCGAAGGTGATAACTCTGTAGTAAACATTGATATTGACTAAGCCTATAAACATGCCGGAAAGGCAAACACGTTAGCTTGTAGGAACAGGACTCGACCCCTAGAACTTCGTGCCTACAAAGAGAACGCGGTCGTAGCCGCCGTCTCGGCCAAGCTGAGCCTCGCTTCCCCTTTTCCTTCTTGCCCGCCGTCCTGATAGATTCCGCTTCTTCACGGAACTTCTTCTGGCAATTCATACAGAGTGCTCTCTTGCCTTTCTCTGCTCTCCGACGCTGGGTGAGAGCAAAGAGTTGGGGATGCTTGTGGTGACCCATGGAGCACTTCATAAACGAAAGGTCCGAGCAAATTGCCGGTTGCATCCAGTTAACAATTCGCTCCGCTACGCGGCGTTTCCTGACGCCGCACGACGCCGCAGAATCTCTTCGTGGAGAAGCCAGAATTTGTGCACTTCAGCATCGTTCAGCACTTCTCCACGAGCATGTGCGAGCAAGAGGGCCAACTCCTGCCGCAGCCCCTCCTCTGTGTGACCATCTAGATCTGTCATACGCAAGCATTCTTTCCGAGAGAGAAAACTCGCAGCAACTGTCACAATTGCTAGCAAGCGTTTTCCATTTATGCCTGATAGGGGGCATGATAAGATACCCAACGTATTTTCCCCCTTTTACTCAACCCAATGGATATCCGAGAGATTGCTCGGAGGGCGAAAGTCTCCACCGCCACCGTGTCTAGAGCGATCAACCGTGTTCCCACGGTCGACCCTCAACTTGCCAAGCGAGTTTGGAAAGTCATCGACGAGGCGGGTTATTACCCTAACACTCAGGCGCGCTCTCTGGTGCTCGGGCGAAGCCGCATCTTCGGTCTGATTGTGTCGGAGATCACGAACCCGTTTTTCCCGGAGATTGTTCAGACCTTCGAGGATCTGGCGGTGGAGAACAATTACGAGATTTTGTTGACTTCTACTGTGCACGACCCCAAACGCATGGAATCATCAGTCCGCAGAATGATTGAACGCCGTGTGGATGGAGTCGCGATCTTGACCTTCGGCATGGAGGAATCCCTGATTGAACACCTTCGCGACCGCAAGGTCCCACTCGTTTTCGTCGATGTAGGGCCCGATGTTCCAGGCATTGCAAACATCCAGATCAACTATCTCAACGGAATTCGACAGGCAGTCCAGCACCTGGCTGCGCTGCGTCATACACGAATTGCATTCATTGCGGGACCAGAGCACTTGAAGTCTGCTGCGGCCCGGCGAGAGGCTTTCGAGACCTCCATGAAGGAAATCGGTCTTTCCAACGACTTAATCGTTGTCGGGGACCACCGGATGGAGGGGGGAATGAATGCTCTTCTGCAACTCATCAAACTGAACGAGCCGCCGACTGCTGTGCTCTGCTCCAATGACATGACTGCCATTGGGGTTCTGCGGGAAGCGTATGAGCAAAACATCAAGATACCGGATCAGCTTTCGATTGTCGGCTTCGACGATATTCATTTGGCAGAATTCACCATTCCGCCATTGACCACGGTTCAGATGTCTCAAAACGATTTGGCTAAGATCGCCTTCAATGCCCTATTACACGAAGTCGAATATGGATCTTCCTCGCCCGAAGGGCACAACTATGAACTGGTGACGAGTCTAGTTCTCCGACGATCTACGGCACTGACTCCGATTCGAAAATCCGCGACTGTTCTCCCCGCAACAAGCCGGGGCGCAAGATCACGCAAGAGTCCTGTATCAGCGTCGCGGTAGTTCATGTTCTCTCTTGATTTAAGTTTTGCTGGCTTCTGATCTCACCGAGCCTGCTAGAAAAATTCCGGTCCAGTTTGACCTGAATAAGCAAGCCGTAAGGTTACGTTTGAAATGGTATGGAAATAATGGCATCGTCAACGGGTAAGCGACTAGCCCGTTTTCCCCGAAGCCTTAGCCGGCTGCAGCAACGAACCTCTCGGATCTGGCATTCCGAACACTCGCGGAGATCAAGAAAAGGTAGACACTGAAGGCTCCGCGACACAGTTACGGAAGGGCGCGAAGTTCGCAGCGGTAGTGAACCGCTGGAT
>Ga0207700_10000341_pt1 | contig 27463 bp, 30 predicted proteins | sample LARL82metaG_FD_184348 | JGI IMG/M metagenome (GOLD analysis project Ga0207700, IMG submission 184348) | Corn, switchgrass and miscanthus rhizosphere microbial communities from Kellogg Biological Station, Michigan, USA - LAR L8-2 metaG... | ecosystem: Host-associated > Plants > Roots >...
TGTTCGATTACATGGAAGTGTTTTACAACCGGCAGCGACGGCACTCATCGATTAGCTACGCGGCCCCGCTACCGTTCGAGGCGATGAAATCGCCAGGTAAGGTGTCCACCGTTCGTGGGTAAGACCACTTCTCGACAGTGGCTGGATGCGCAACAGCCTGCGAATGGTGCCGAAGTAACGACTCCCGGTCGCCGGCTGACCACCGCGCATCACCTCCTACCGGGACAGCTGCGAGATCACGTCCCGTGTGATCTCGCTAAAGTTCAACTTCCCCTGGCTCAGCGGAGGGCCGCCTCGAGAATGGCGACATCCTGCTCCGCTGTGCCGCCGCTGACTCCGACACCCGCGAATACCTTGCGATCGTCGTCGAGCAACGGAGCGCCGCCGCCCATGGGGCAGAATCGCCCGCCACCGACGGTGGGCAGCGCATAGAGGGACTGGCCTGGCTGGACAAGCGCCAGGAGGTCAGCCGTACGCACCCCCACAAGGCCCGACGTGTAGGCCTTGCGCTCGGATATCTCAAGCGAGAAGAGCGGCGCGCCGTTCATTCGATGCTGGAGCACCAGGTTGCCGTGAACGTCGATGATGCAAACCGCGACCGGAACCTTGGCCTTCGTCGCCTCGGCTTCTACGCGCGCGGCCAAAGTCTTGGCTGTCGTCAACAGATCCATGGGATCGATCCTTCCTTAAGGGTGGTGGCGTCGCGGCGAATTTCGCCTAACGCCGGAGCTCGCCGAGGTGGAATCCCAGCCGGTTCTCCACGTCGCCCGGCGCCTGGAAGCCGTGCTCGGTGAGGGCCTTGATCCCCTCCTGCGCAGCGCGCCGCCCGAGCGACGCAATGCAAGCTTCCCAGCCTGCTCCTAGCTCGACGTCCGGCGGCAGGCTGGTGTTGACCAGCCGCTTGGTCTGGGCGATCGCCCACTTGTCGAACCGGGAGATCCGGCTGGCGAGCGCGTCCACATATGCGTCGAGCTCGGCGTCGGGCAAGGCGCGATTCACGTAGCCATAGGCTTCGGCCTGCTCGCCACGGATATCGTCCGAGCTTAGCAACACCTCCATGGCGCGGTTGCGGCCGATGAGTTGCGGCAGCCTGGCCATCGGGCCTCCGCCAGCCACCATGCCCACGCCGACCTCCCACTGGGAGAGAATGGCTTTCTCCTTGCTGGCGAAGGCCATGTCGCACGCCAGCGTGATCTCGCTGCCGTTGCCGGTGGCGCGGCCGCGGATCAGGGCGATCGAGGCGACCGGAGCGCGGGTCAGGCGCACGAGGAAATCAGGCCAGGGTGCCAAGCCTGTCGTTCCGGGCGGCATGGACGTTAGATCCTCGAGTCGGGCCATGAAGTCGGAGTGGTTGAGGAAGACGCCCTCGACGGCGCTATCGAAGACCACGACCCGAACGTCTTCGTCGGCTTCGATGGCTCCGATTAGGGTCTGGAATTCCCGGACCATTTCCGGACCCATGACGTTAAGCGGGGGATTGTCAAACGTCACCCGCCAGTAGGCCGGCGAGCGTCGGGTCAGGCGGATCTGTGCGTGGGTGGCGTCCACTGGGGCCTCCTTTGGCGAGTGTATAGACACGCTTGCTAGGATGCCGGCCAGACTCAGCGGCTGCCATTGGACGAAGGTATCGGCGATACCTTCGTCCAATACCTCCGCTTCCCAGTTTGCGGTCAACTTCCCCGAATGGCGAACGATCGAGCCCCGATAAGATCCTGATGATCCAGGGCCTCGCACGGCACGTCGTGGACCGGGATCCCGATGGCGGATTCGTCACCACGGAGCCCCCGGCGGCCGTCGGGCCGCCGTGAAGCTAGAAATGACCCCATGCCACCGAAGTATCCGAATTGGAGCCAACCATGACTCAGCTACAGGTCGAGCAGAAGAGCTACGAGATGCCGCCGCGGGAGGGGTTTACCGTCGCACATTTTCTTACCGTCGCCGACATCGACCGATCACTTCGATTCTACGAAACGGTCTTCGGCGGCCGCATTTTGAGCAGAGGCGACAGTGACGGCGCGCCGGGGTACATTCAGATCGCGAATACCTGGCCCATTGTGAATGTCGGGGGCGGGCCGACCCCCGACAAGCCGTCAGTAACGCTCAGTGTCCTCGCCGACCCGGATAAGATCAGCAGTTTTATGAATATCCGCGTTGCGGATATTCAAGCTTGCTATGAATTATGGAGAAGTCGAGGAGCCGCGTTCATCACGGAGCCGAAGGACAAGTACGGCGAGACGCGCTGCTACATCCGCGATCCTGACGGTTATATCATCGAGGTCGGACAAAGCAAGCCGGACTTCGCGTAGGGTTAACGCTCCGCCCAGACGCGTCAAACGCGCCGGGCACGTCGCGATAGAACGCCGTCGACCGAGCAACATCGGCGACGATGAGGGTCGCGGCGTCAACGAACGCGAGCCCTGGTTCGACGGATGTGGGGGTCCGCATGAGCCATCTTCTTTTGTGAGCGCTTGGATCCTTGCGCCCGGGCCGTGTTAAAAAAGGAAATCGACTGCCAGCGCGCCGGGGCCGGCGAGCACCACAAGCAGCAGGGCAGGCGCGTGCCGTTCGCGACGCCAACGCCGTGATCCAGGCCCGACAGAAAGGCCCGCACGGCCGAAGTTTGCGCGAGCGCGATAGCGGCATTTTTGAAATTCTGCTGCCGCCAAGAAGGGCGAACCGGACCGGCCGCACAATCATGGCGCGGGGCTGCTCTCTGTATTGACAGCAAGTGTCTTGTCCTAATACTAGCTTGGACGCTATGGAACCACATACGGCACGGCCCTCCAATTGATGCCAACGTATCGACCGATTCCATCGTCCAATAGGCGCGCTCTCGCGCTTGTAGTTTGATCGCATCTACATTTCACGTCCGACTAGATCGTGAATGCACATCGGAGGGTTTCCCTGCGAACGATCCGGCCATGATTGCCGGAGAAGTGAACGATGATCGCGACCGCCTCTTCGCCACTGGGCTCATGACCGCTTACCGCTTGACGACAGATCGCTTGTAGTCGACTGGCAGCAACGTTTCCGCACGGCCTCGGCCACAGCGGGTCGTAGCGTCGCGCTCCTGCGAAGGCATTGTCGATACCATCGTCCAATAGACCCGCCAGCGTGGGTCTGGTCTTATGAGAGCTGTTCAACGCTGCCCCGGTTTGCGCACCCACGCCGTCATCCAAACCGGCGCACTACTAGGGAAGGATCGATCCGATGTCACACCACTATTCCGGGCCAGCGCTTGGGTTCCCGCACGGCGACGCGCGTCTCGACCTCACAGACCTCTACGCGTTCGGCAAACCGGGCGACGATCGCAAGTCGATCCTGATCATCAACGTGCACCCGTCGTTCAGCCTGGAGCCTCGCGGGCCGACTCGGTCAGACCCCTTCGCGCATGAAGCGATCTACGAGCTCAAGATCGACACCGACGGTGATTCTGTCGCGGACATCGCCTACCGGATGCGGTTTTCCGTCTTTGAGGGAGGGACGCAAACGGCGACGCTGCGCTGCGTCCGGGGTGCGGCGGCCGCCGGAGTGGGCGACACGGGAGACGTACTCATTGAAGCTGCGCCGGTATCCTTCGGTCAGACGCCGTGCATAACAGAGGTCGGCGAGTACCGCCTCTTCGCAGGCTGGCGGAGCGACCCCTTCTTCTTCGATGTGCTTGGCGTCCTGGACGGCTTCAAGTTCAGCCACCAAGATTTCTTCGCCGACAAGAACATCTGCAGCATCGTCCTCGAAATCCCCAATGTCTCTCTGGGGCCAGGGAAGGTCGGCATTTGGGCCCGGACCTTGGACGGTGCCGGCGGCCGCTGGGTGCAGGCCGACCGCGGCGCGCGGCCTGCGCAGACCCCCTTCCTCACCGGCGAGGCGATCGCCGCCTATACCGCCGCGGAGCCGGTCGACGACCACCAATTTGTCTCCGTGTTCGCGCACTCGCTCGAACATGCCGGCGGCTACGCTCCTGTCGATGCGGAGCGGGTGGCCGCAACGCTGCTCCCGGACATCATGCCGTTCGATCACACGCGGCCGGTCTCGTATCCGGAGAATGGCCGCGCGCTCACCGACGACACCCAGGATCACTTCCTCGCGATCCTCACAAACGGGAAGGTGACGACGGACGGTGTCGGCCCTCACAGCGATCTGCTCGCTGATTTCCCTTACCTCGGACCGCCGCACGCCGCCGTCGCTCCGTTCGCGACACCTCGATGACACCCGAATGTCTCAAGCGATGACGGCGGCGGTGGCGACCACTTTGAACCAAGTAGCGAGTACGAACGACGCCACCCAGGTGGGAAGTCCCTTCGTATTCGCGCGGTAGGAAGCGCGCTTCGTTCCGGCCGTGAGGTTTGGCGGGATCATGAATCTACTTATGTTGAGCCACGAGGCAAGTCGCCTCGGATCTCAACAGGAGCAGAGCCATGAACGGATCATCTCGGGTCTCGCCGTTGCGGCAACGCATGATCGACGACATGCGGATGCGCAAGCTGTCGGAGACGACGCAGAGCCACTACATTCGCTGGGTGGAGGTGGAGCGGTTCGCCGCCTATATTGGGCGCGCACCGGACACTGCCACGGTCGAGGATCTGCGCGGCTACCAGTTGCACCTGGTGGACAGTGGCACGTCGCCGATATCGCTAACCGCGGCGATCACGGCGTTGAAGTTCTTCTTCGAGGTCACGCTCAATCAAGGCGAGCTGATGGCGAAGATGCAACCGGTGCGGGTACCGCGCACGCTGCCGGTGGTCTTGAGTCGAGACGAGGCGGCGCGCCTAATCGCAGCGGCGCGCAACCTGAAGGCGCAGACGGCACTGTCGGTGGCCTACGGCACTGGCCTGTGGGCGAGCGAGGTGGTGGCGCTGAAGGTCACCGACATCGACAGCCAGCGCATGACGTTGCGCGTCGAGCAGGGCAAGGGGCGCAAGGATCGCTACGCCATGCTGCCGCCGCCGCTGCTCGAACGGCTGCGCACCTGGTGGCGGGCGGCGCGGGCGCAGGGGAAGATACTCGACGGCGGATGGTTGTTTCCCGGGATGAATCCGCCCGACCCGGTTACCCCGCGCCAACTCAACCGGGCCATCCATGACGCGGCGCTCCCGGCCGGAATCGACAAGCGGTTGTCGATGCACATTCGAAAGCATGCAGCGTTTGACCGACGCGCAATGGAGCGCACGAACACCGACGCTTACAATTCCGCGCAGGAAATCGCGGCCGTTGACTGCCATGGGTAGCTACTGCGATTTCTCTAATGCCCAGTGGAGTCTCCGCGTCGGCTCGCCTCGAATAGGAACCATGTCCGGCGCTCCGTTTCGTCGATCCATACTTCGATGAGACTGGCGGTGGCGATGTCGCGGTGCTCGGCGCGTACGCTGTGGGCCTCGCGCAGGCTGCTCGCCACGGTCTTGTTGTCGTCGCGTAGCTCGGCCAGCATATCCAGCGGTTCGACGTAGGCTGAAGTAATCGCAAAAAACGAGGAGCCCAAGGTGATGAAGAAGTCCAGGCATCGGCCGACCAATCTGCTGCAACGGGCGCTGGCGAAAACCAGCGCGAGGCAACAATCGGCAGGCAGGACGGGTTACGGACATGCTCAAATGGGGCGCTTGCTGCATCTTCATTGCCAAGTCGATCATCCGAACGTGAACGCAAAAGCCTGCACTCCCGGATCGAGAAACTCGATCTCGAACTGCCGATCGGTGATCGGCTTTTGTTGACGGATCAGCTGATACAGCCGCTGTTCGGCCACCGTGCCGTCGCCTTGTTCGTCGACATCGACACCGTGGGCAGCGCCCGGCGGCTGTCCATCGATAAGAATGCGAAATCGCACCGAAGCTCCTGGCGCCGCCGGACCCATGACGAGATGAAGATCGCGAGCGTGAAAGCGATAGACGATTCGCCCGCTGGGCTTGTTCAGCGCAACAAGAGGTTTCTCGACTGTCCAGTCGCCCGACAAGGCCCAACCGTTGAGCTTCAACCGCACCGGGACCGCATAAGCATGTGGTTTGTCCATTACGGCGCCGCCGGGAGATGCAAAACCCTCCGTGCGCCCAAATCCGACATAGTTTTCCCGTGACTTGAGGTTGTCCCAATCGGCGGCAACTTCCGCTCCCCGCGCATCGGCTGAAACGAGATCGCGGCCGACGCCCGTAGCTCCGGCCTCGGCAAGAAGTTGCTGGATGACCCTTTCCGACTGGTCGTAGTCGCCTTCACCGAATTGATGATGCCGGATGCGTCCCTGGGCATCGACGAAATAGAGCGCCGGCCAATATTCGTTTTTGAAGGCATCCCATATCGCATAGTCGTTGTCGATCGCGACCGGATAGTCGATCCGCATGTCCTTCACCGCCCGGCGAACGTTGTCCACATCGTGCTCAAAGGCGAACTCGGGCGTGTGCACACCGATCACGACCAATCCCTGATTCCTGTACTTCTCGGCCCAGGCGCGGACATACGGTTCCGTGCGCAGCCAATTGATGCAGGTAAACGTCCAGAAGTCGATCAGGACGACTTTTCCGCGCAGGCCGGCCGTCGTCAACGGCGGCGAATTGAGCCACCCGGTCGCGCCGGCGAGCGTGGGCATCTCGCCTTCGTCGGGCAGTTTCAAGAAACTAGCGACGCTCTTGTCCTGGGCCAGGGCCGCGCTCGGCACCGCGATCGCGCCGGCAAATATCGCAGTCAACAGCAGCTTGTTTGCGTTCATGATGGGTGCTCTCCATGCATGGACGCGCCGCTCAATAGGTATCGACGTCGACTACCGCTTGCGCAAAAGCTTGCGGCGCCTCCTGAGGCAGATTGTGCCCGACGCCGCCCGTGATGGTGCGGTGCGAATATTTGCCCGAGAATTTGTTGGCATAGGCGCTGGGGTCCAGATGCGGCGCGCCGTTGGCATCGCCTTCCATGGTAATCGTGGGGACGGTGATGACCGGGCCTGTGGCAAGTCGCTTGTCCAGATCCGCATATTTCGCCTCGCCTTCAACCAGCGCGAGCCGCCAGCGATAATTGTGGATCACGATTGCGACATGATCCGGATTGTCGAAGGACGCTGCGCTCCGGTCGAACGTCGCATCATCGAAGTTCCACTTCGGCGAAGCAAGCTTCCAGATGAGCTTCGCGAAGTCGTGCCGGTTCTTGTCGTAGCCCGCCCGACCGCGTTCGGTGGCAAAGTAGAATTGATACCACCATTCGAGCTCAGCTTGCGGGGGTAGCGGCATCTTGCCGGCTTCCTGGCTGCCGATCAGGTAACCGCTCACGGACACCATGGCCTTGCAGCGCTCCGGCCACAGCGCCGCGACGATGTTGGCGGTGCGCGCTCCCCAATCGAATCCGGCGAGGGTCGCTTTCTCGATCTTCAGCGCATCCATTAAGGCGATGAGATCGACCGCGACCGCCGACGGTTGGCCGTTGCGGAACGTATCACTGGAAAGGAAGCGCGTCGTGCCGTAGCCGCGCACATAGGGGACGATCACCCTGTACCCTGCCCACGCCAATAGCGGAGTGACATCGACGAAGCTGTAAATGTCGTAGGGCCAGCCGTGCAGAAGTATGACCACTGGACCATTCGCGGGGCCGGCCTCGGCATAGCCGACGTTCAGAACCCCGGCATCGATCTGCTTCAGCGCAGCGAACGACGTGTTCGTGCCCGGTTTGATTGGACCAATGATGCGGGATTGCGCGTGCGCGGCGCCGATCCTTGCCAACTCGGTGGCGGCAATGGTCAGGATCGCAGTGCGCAAGAGGCGTCGGCGATCCTGGTTTATCTGTTCGGATTCCTTGGCGGCGTGCTGCAGTTTATCGAAGGTCATGGTGGAACTCCGTCGGGGGAACGCGCGGTTCACCGCTTCTGGTACGGGTGGAAGATGTAGTCTTTCGCCTTCACGGGCGTATGGCACGCGAATCCGCAGTCGGAGGGGCTGTTGGGATCGGCCGTGAATTTGTCGGATGCAGCTCCGTAGTTGAACAGCGCGTAGCCCCATCCGCCGCTGTTCGGAAATCGCTTGCTGTCCTTTTCCATGACGAATGCCTGCGTGAACGCGTTCGGCACGTCCACGACGAAGGGGGCCTCCGTGCTCTTCTTGAAGCTCCACTGGAGTTTCGCGATCTTTGAGCCCTCCGGGAACGGCTGGCCGTTGCCGGGAATGCCCGCCTTGTACGCCTTGATCATGATCGGATTGGCGACGATCACCTTGAGCACTTCGTCCGTCCGGGCCGACGAGACCACCGACCAGTCCTCGTATCCCCTGAAGTCGGAGAACGCGATTCCGCTCGGGGACTTCAGCGAGTACTTGTCGAACTTGTCCTGCGCGTACACGGCGGCAGACAGGGCTCCAATCATGGCCGTCGCTGTCGCGACAAGGAGGATGTTCTTGCGCTTCATGGCTGATCCTTTCTCAATTGTTCTTGGATGAACTTATTTGCCCGGCGATTTGGACGTCGCGGTCTTACTTGATAGGCTCTTCATTTCGTTCCAGCCTGCCACGCGAGATGTTGGGCAAATTACACCAGCCGAAGCGGGCCCAGTCGATTGGACGAAAGTATTGGGCGGTGCTTTCGAATTTTAGGACGCCAAGGAAAGGTGGGTTGCACGCGGCTTACAGATCGATGACGAGGTCGCTGTTCGGTTGCGAGCAGCAGACGAGAACATTGCCGTCGGCCGGCTTGTCCAGCGGCTCCGGTCCGTAGACGACTTCTCCAGAGACCAGACCGCTCTCGCAGTTGTGGCAAACACCGGCCCGGCAAGACCAACGAACCGGAACGTCGCACGCCTCGGCCAGCTCCAGAATGCTTTGATAGGTTGATGCCTTCCAGTGCGCGGCGAGGCCGCTGCGCGCGAAAGAGACCAGCGGACCGGTGTTGAGGTCGTCCGCGGGAAGATGCGGAGCCCGTGGCGGCGCGCTGACGACACCAGGGGTCATCGATTCGCCGCCGTTGAAAAGCTCGACGCGGATGCGCTCCGCCGCAACGTTCAACGTTGCAAGTGTCTCCTTCATGGCTGCCATGAACAGAGGCGGCCCGCACAGGTAGACGTTCGCCTCTCGTGGGATGCCGACCTCCTCGAAGACCGATCTCGAGAAATAGCCGGCCGCATCGAAATCCACGCCGACTTTGTCGCGCGAGCTGGGGCTGCTGTAACAGACGTAGCTGCGGCCCTGGGGGAGCGCGTGCATGAGTCCGCGGACTTCGTCGGCGAAGGGATGATGCTCCCCATCGCGAGCTGCGTGCAGCCATAGGACCTGCCGTGTCGAGCGGGTAGCGGCCAGCGAGTGCAGCATCGCCAGAGCCGGCGTCGCTCCGATTCCTGCGCTTAGCAGGACCACCGGCCAGTCTCCGGGCTGCAGAATGAAGCTTCCGCGCGGCGAACTGACGTCGAGAGTAACGCCCGCCCGCGCATGCTCCCGCAAATAGTTTCCGGCCACGCCATTCGGTTCGATCTTCGCGCTGATTCGATAGCGCTCCGACGAGACAGGGCCCGAGAGTGAGTAGCTGCGAAAGATCGGTGGGCTGCCGGCGGCCCGTGGCAGACGCAGGACGACGTACTGACCTGGCATTGCCGTTGGCAGCTGCTGACCATCCGGGCTCTGCGTGATAATCGAGTGGACGTCCGCGGACTCTTGCGCAATCGCTGCAACGGCAAGCGGCCGAAATCCTGGCGCGGTCGGATGCGCGGCGGCATCCGGGAGGAGTCCCGCGTTACCGCAAGCGTGGCTTTGCAGTAACGCTTCGAACGACGAGCGCCATCCGGACGAAAGCGCCTCGATTTGCAACGCACGCTCCAGTCGATCGCGCGCGTGATCGGACGAATAGAGTAGGGCGTTGATCTCGGCGATGGTCATTCGCTCCTTCGCTTCTCCCACCTTCAGGATCTCGTCTCCGGCGCCGACCTCGCCTTCCTGCAGCACGCGGAAGTAGAACCCCGGGCGTCCGCTCGATGTCAGCAACGCCGGCATCCGGGGCTCGTTCATCCGAATGCCGACGCGATAGCAGGTAACGCGTGGCTGCGTGACCTCGAACAGCGCGCTGCCGATCTGATAGCGGTCGCCGATGCACACGGCATCGTCGGGCAATCCTTCGATCGTAAAGTTCTCGCCGAATTGTCCGTGAACGAAGTCGTTCCTCCGCAGTTGATCCTGCCAGTACCGATACGATTCGATCTGATAGGCGAAGACAGCGCGCTGCTCACCCCCGTGCCCGGCCAGGTCGCCTTGACCGTCGCCGTGGAGATTCAACCGGTTAACGCGGCAGCGGCCGCGCACGGGATCTTTCCATATCCCGGTGTGTACAGTGCGCCCCTTCCACTCGATGTCGCGTGGAAGTCCGACGTTCACCGATAATAATTGAGCCAAGCTGCTTAGCTTAGGTCGGACCGCTTGCAGGCGGGCGCGCGCCGACGGCGAAGTCGAGACCGGAGGCGTTCGGGACCGGCAGCAAGCGCTTCGCCGCCGGCCCTTTGATGACATCGCCGGCCGGCGCAAACCGGGAGCCGTGGCACGGACAGGCCCAGACCTTGTGCTGGTCATCCCATCCGACGTCGCAGCCCATATGCGTGCAGACGCTGCTGATTGCATGAAGCCCGCCATCCTGATCCCGGTAGAGGGCGACGTGTTGATCGGTCAGAACCTTGCCCGTGTTCTTTGGCAGTTCATCGTTTATTGATTGACTCCTCTGGTGATCGAGATAGACGCGGTACTCTCCTCCGCCACTGGCTTCAGAGAAACTTCAGGTCGTGTTCAACTCGCTCCGTGTGCCTCACTCCTGTTCGGCCAATAGTTGCGCCTGCGTTTTTCCGTACGGAAAAAATCTCGCCGTTTCGCCCTTCGCCCAGCGCGCCCGCTGCTCTGCGCTGCTGATGTCCCAGTCGGGTCGGCAACGCTGCAGTACGACGCGCAGGTCCAGGCGCAGTTCCTCTACCGTCGGCCGCCCGAAGAACCAGTAGCCGTTATAGACCTTGTAGACACGCAGGCCGGGTTCGAGCACCAACGTGTGCGGGATCATCGGATTGTGGTGCGGGTCGGTGTATTCCTGGATGTCGAGATCCTTTTGCACTTTGCGCCCGGCGTCCGAGAGAAACGTCCACTGGGCACCGATGCCTGCGCGAAACTCGCTCGTCTCGAGCAGGTTGTCGGTCGAGATGGTCACGAGCCGACAGTAGCCCACGCCCATCTCGCGATGGAGCTGCAGGAGGCCCTCGTGTTGCCTTCTTTCCTTTGGACAGAAACCTCCGCGTGAGAGCACCAGCACGAGCGGATCGCCTTGCTGCAATTCCGAGAGCTTACGATGCATGCCACGGTGATCGGCAAGTTCGTAATCGGGAAATAGCGTGCCAGGTACGATGTCGGCCCTCATCGGCTGGTACTCGCCACGTGAAGAGCAGCACCTTTGGCTGCGTCCTCGGGAATGCTGCCGCGCTCGCGCGCGACGATGTAGGCGGCATACCAGTCCGACCAGTGATGCTTCGGGGCGCTCGCTTCGTATTCGCCGTGGTGCTCCTCTGCCTCTAGCAGAAGCTCTGTCAGCGTCGTGACATCGCTGTTGCCGAGCCCTCGTCCCGGAAGTCGCGTCTGGACCTCTTGCAGCAGCCAGCCGTTGCCATCCGGATCGCTGAACGTGGCGAACGAGCCATAGCTGGCATGGTCGGGTGCGGGCCCACTCGCGCGACCGCTCGTGCCGTCGCGCTGGAACTGGGCGCCCGGGGCCGTCGGATGGAATACCTCGCTGATCTGGGCACCACTGGCGGCGAGCGCATCGCGCGCGGCCGCGATCTCGGAGGCGACCAGGTAGAGGCCTTGGGCCGAGCCAGGCGCGGCCGACGTGATGTTGGTACCGAATTGGACCGAACATCCCGAGCCGGGCGGTGTGAACTGGACGACCCGGAAGCCATTGTCGAAAGCGAAATCGGCGTCCAGGCGCCAGCCCAAGCTCCCATAGAAGCGCTTGGCGCGCTCGACGTCGGTCACGGGGATGACGGCGACCTCGAGTTTCAAGTCGACCATCCCAGGGTTCGGCGCTTGGGTTGCGCCTTGCACGCTCATCTGTGCGGTGCTCATGGTGCCCTCCGTGGGTTGGCAATTAGGTGGCGAGACGGGCGGTGATGATGGCATCGAGGCTCCACGGTCCTGGGCCGCCCAGCATCACAACGGCCAGTCCGATGCAGTAGAGCACTTCGGGTATATAGAGCAGATCGCCGACCCAATCGGCGCGATCGATCGGCTGCCATCCGCGTACGCGCTTGATGGCGTCGAATACGACGGCGCCGAGACAGATCACAAAAAGCCCGAACGCCGCGAGCGCGGACAGGAGGCCGATGATGAGCGCCCATCCTGCGCTGAACTCTATGCTAGGGACGAGCCATTGCATGATCGGCACCGCGTGCACGCCGTCGTCTTGCAGCGTTTGTGTCAGTGTCGCGTGGCGGGAAGTGTTGAAGAGCTTGTGGTAGCCGCTGATCGCAAAGAACATGCCGAGCGCCACGCGGTTGAGTGTGAGTGCGGCGTCGGGCGCCTGCGCGCCAAGTGTGATGAGCGATGCATCCATGATTTGGAGCGCCCCTGGGTCATCGAACGTGGGGCTGTTGAGCTCGAATCAAGAATCACTGACCCACAGTGAATCCTCCGGTTGAGAGAGAATGCGACAGATGTTGCCTGACATGGCATCGTCGATATCGCTATCGGTCGGGTTGGGCTTGGCGGCGAGCAACGCCGTTGCGGACATGATCTGGCCGGACTGGCAATAGCCGCATTGCGACACCTCCAGCTCGATCCATGCTTGCTGAATCCGCTTACCGGCAGCTGTGGCGCCGATGGCCTCGATCGTCGTAATGCGTTTGCCGGCTACGGCGGAGACTGGCGTGATGCACGAGCGCACCGGCTTGCCATTGAGATGAATCGTGCACGCGCCGCACAGCCCGAGACCACAACCGAACTTGGTGCCTGTCATGCCCAGGACGCCGCGCACCACCCAGAGCATCGGCGTATCGTCGTCGACATCGACGCTGTGCGTCTTTCCGTTGACGCTGATGGTGAAGGCTATGACGTTCTCTCCTTTTCTTAGGAATGGCCAGGCGCCGCGAACCGCCGACGCTTCCACTATTCAGAACACGGAGGCAATCAGACCAGAAGCGTGAAGCCGAATCTATTGGACCATGGTATCGACGATACTTTGGCGTCAGTCGGCGCGACAATCGCGCTGCGCGAGTCTCCTGGCCCTTGCAAACGTGCGTGGCGCAATACGCGGGAAAGATACCGACGGCGAATTTGCGAGCATGGCGGACGCAGTGGCCTTGAACCACGGCGGAGACCCAGACGCTATCGTTGCGGGCCCGGGGCACGCTGTGCTTCCACAGCCGCAGACCGAGACCAAAGTACAATGGACGTCGCCGATGGCGTGGCGCATCGTCGTGTCGCGACGGCCCTCACGGAGGGGCAGGAATGGAGACTGAGTTCGGCCGCATCGAAACCGTCCGTTCAACACCTTGGCCGACGCGATTGGCGGCGGGTTCGGCTGTGTTCATCGTCGCATTAGGTCTGACCGTGCTGGCCGGCTGGTTCTCTCACACCCTCGCGCTTGTGCAGATCCTGCCGCAACTTCCTCCCATGACGCGCAACGCGGCCGCGTGTTTCCTGCTGTGTGGTCTCGCCTTACTGTGCGTAGCTCTCAAGGGCCCACGGTGGCCGGTCGTGGTGTGCGCGGGAATAGTCGGCACCGTGAGTGTCCTCACCATCGTCGAAGACGTCTTCGGCGTGGATGCCGGAATCGACGGGCTCCTCGGGCCGTCCTATATCACCCTGAGGCCTTCGAGCCCAGGGCGCCTCGCGCCGGTGACGGCGATTTGTTTCGCCCTCGCTTCGTTGGGGCTGCTGCTGGCGCCCAAGACCCTGTCGAAGAGGTCCGCGCTGCTGGTGGGGCTAAACGGTTCGATCATCGCGGCGGCTGGGATAGCCACGAGCATGGCGTTTGCGCTCGGGACGAGCGATGCCTTCGGCTGGGGCGACGTCACACGCACGGCGCCGCATACGACAGTCGGCCTCTGGGTGCTTGGGTTCGGAATGCTTGCGACGGCCTGGCACGTCGAGACGGAAACTGCCGACACCCCACGCTGGTTGCCGCTCAGCGTGGCAATCGTAGTCGCCACGAGCACCGTGGGCGTGTGGCAAGCGCTCGTCGCAGATGGGTATCAGCCGTTTGCTCTCCTGCCTGCGATCGTCCTCGGTGGCGGGTGCCTGATGGCACCCGCCTTGGGGTTGACGGTCTACATGACGCAACAAGCACACGCACAGGCCGCCGCCCTTCGACTAAGCGAGGCGCGCAAGGCAGCGATCCTCGACTCGGCGCTCGACTGCATCGTGACGATCGATCACCAAGGCTGCATCACCGAGTTCAATCTGGCTGCGGAGCGCACCTTTGGCTACCGTCGGGACGAGGTCATGGGTAAGGAACTCGCCGGCGTCGTCATCCCGCCATCACTCCAGGACGAGCACCGGCGTGGATTAGCGCGCTACCTGGCCACGGGCGAGGGACGAGTGTTCGGGAAGCGCCTCGAGATGACAGCGGCACGTGACGACGGGAGCGAATTCCCCGTCGAGCTCGCGATCACACGCATCCCATTGAAGGGAGCCCCGTCCTTCACCGGCTACCTGCGCGATATCACGGAACGCAAGCAGTCGGAGAAGGAGTTGCGGCGCAGTGAGGCATTTCTCGCGGAAGCTCAGCGTCTCAGTGCGACGGGCAGCTTTTCCTGGCGAGTGGCGACAGACGAAATCATGTGGTCAGAGCAGCTCTATCGCATTTTCGAGTTTGACCAGGCTGTGCCCGTAACGCTCGAGCTGGTCCGTACGAGAACGCACCCCGAAGACATACTATCGATGTACGACATGATCGACCGGGCGAGACGCACTGGCAGCGACTTCGAATACGAGCATCGGCTGCACATGCCCGACCGCTCGGTCAAGTACCTGCACATGGTCGCCCATGGGACCCGAGACCAGGATGGTCGCGTTGAGTACATCGGCGCGGTGCAGGACGTGACGGAGCGCCGACTCTCCGAAGAGGCCCTCGGCAAGGTCCGATCCGAGCTCGCACACGTGGCCAGGGTCTCGAGCCTCGGAGCAATGTCGGCGTCGATCGCGCACGAAGTCAACCAGCCGCTGTCCGGGATCATCACCAACGCGAGCACCTGTCTGCGGATGCTGGCCGCCGATCCTCCAAACGTCGACGGCGCGCGCGAAACGGCGCGGCGCACGATTCGCGATGGCAACCGTGCGTCCGATGTGGTCACGCGATTGCGCGCGCTCTTTAGCAAGAAGAACGCCACGACCGAATGGGTAGACTTGAATGAGGCTGCGAGCGAAGTGATTGCGCTGTCGCGGAGTGAACTTCAGAGAAACCGAGTGATCTTGCGGTCGGAACTTGCCGACGACCTGCCGCCTGTCACAGGCGATCGTGTTCAGCTGCAGCAGGTCATTCTGAACCTGCTGTTAAACGCTCTAGACGCGATGAGCGGCGTCGACGATCGTCCAAGACAGTTGGTGATCAGAACCGAACGAGACGAAGGCGATCGAGCGCGCCTGACTGTGCAAGATGCGGGGGTGGGCTTGGACCCTCAAAATGTGGAGAGGCTCTTCGAAGCGTTCTACACGACTAAGAGTGGCGGCATGGGGATCGGGCTGTCCGTAAGTCGCTCGATTATCGAGAATCATCATGGCCGTCTATGGGCAGCGCCGAATGAGGGTCCCGGAGCCACATTTTCATTTTCTATCCCCTACAGACCTGAGGGTGCAACGAGCGTCCACAGTCTTGGCGCCATTCGGGCGTCTGATGTGGCGACTGAGCAGCTGCAAGTCATGAGGAATCAGTGATGGTCATAGCTTCGCTAGTGTCGGTCGTCGGTTCGCTAGTGTCGGTCGTCGATGACGACGAGTCCGTGCGCGAGTCGCTGCCCGACTTGCTGAGGGAACTCGGCTTTGAGGTCGAGGCGTTCTCGTCGGGCGAGGAGTTCCTCGCGTCCGAATGCGTCGGCGAGACAAAATGTCTGATCCTCGACATCGCCATGCCAGGTATGTCCGGACCCGATCTCCAACGCGAATTGACGCATCGCGGGCTAGAGATTCCGATCGTCTTCATCACCGCCAACAGAGATGAGACCGTCCGTCCAAGCTTGCTTAAACAAGGTGCCGTGGAGTGCCTATTCAAGCCATTCAGTGATACGGCGCTGCTTGACGCGGTCAATGCCGCGCTTCGAGTGAAATAAGCAATCCGCCGCGCTCTTGCACCCTCTGGATATAATACGAGACCCGCGAGCGCACTTGGCCATGTATCGAGGTCATCACCCGTGTCTCACGCCGCACCCATCGTGTTCATTGTCGACGACGACGTCTCGGTGCGCGAATCGCTGGAAGCGCTGATCCGCACCGCGGGCTGGCAGTCGGAGACATTCGCGTCCGCAGAGGAATTCCTCTCTCGGCCACGAGTCCTTGCGCCGAGCTGCCTGGTGCTTGACGTTTCTCTCCCGGACCTCAATGGTCTCGATCTGCAGAAGCGCGTCACCGCCGATCGGATTGACATGCCGATCATCTTCATCACGGCTTACGGCGACGTGCCGATGTCGGTACAGGCGATGAAAGCGGGAGCTGTCGAGTTCCTGACGAAGCCATTCGGTGACCACGTGCTGTTGGGCGCAATCCGGCACGCGATCGAGCGCAGCCGCACTGCACTGGATCACGAAGCGGAGATACGGTCGCTGCGGGACTGTTACGCGTCACTCACCCGTCGCGAACGGGAAGTCATGGCGTTGGTAGTCTCCGGCCGGTTAAATAAACAGGTCGGTGGCGAGCTCGACATCAGCGAGATCACGGTGAAGGCGCACCGAGGCCAAGTGATGCGAAAGATGAAGGCGGACTCTCTCGCCGACCTGGTGAATATGGCGGCGAGACTCCGCGCACCTGCGGCTAAAGGCTGACACTCCACCGACCGGACGTCTCTGCTTGCTCTTCTCTCATCCCTTATCCGTGCAGGCGATGAAGGGCGGCGCCATCGAGTTTCTCACGAAGCCGTTCCGAGACCAGGAGCTTCTGCCGAATGGTGGACAAGCTGAATCTGGTGCCGGAGGAACACAGAGCCCTCGTAAGCGCTGGACAGCGCAAGACGGCCGTCGCCGCAGCGCTCGCGACACAGGCTCGCAGCGGCCGGCGTGTGCAGGTCTTCTAAGAGCCCACCGGACTTCATCGATCCGATGATCGTCGCGCGTGCAACGAACAGTGATCCACATGGCCGTGGCCAAATACATCGGCGGCAAGCTCAGCCGGCGGAGAACCGGTTTTGCGCATCTCGAAATAGGCCGTGTCGGCGAAAACGACGAAGTCCCAATCTGATTCGTTCGTCGGGCCTCCGTTTTCCCTCCACCCAGAATGGGTCCGCGTGGTTTGCGCACGAATCGGCGGCTTCGAATGTCTCGGTAGAAAATGAAAGGAAGGAACCGGAATGAAGATCGTAGTTATTGGCGGAAGTGGGCTCATCGGCTCAAGAGTCGTAGAGAAGCTCGGCGCGCGTGGCCATCAGGCCGTGCAGGCATCACCGAATTCGGGCGTCAACACTCTGACGGGCGAGGGGCTGGCCGAAGGTGCTGAAAGGTGCTTCAGTGGTCGTTGACGTATCAAACTCTCCCTCCTGGGAGGACGAAGCAGTGCTGAGGTTCTTCGAAACATCAACTCGTAACCTCCTCACCTATGGAGCGGCCGCAGGGGTAGGACATCACGTTGCGTTATCGGTTGTGGGAACCGACCGGCTGTCCGAAAGCGGTTACTTCCGCGCTAAGACCGCTCAGGAGAAACTGATCAAAGAATCTTCAATAATCTACTCCATCGTGCACGCGACGCAGTTCTTCGAGTTCCTCAAGGGGCTTGCCGACATTTCCTTCGACGGCGACAAGGTGCATTTGCCACCTGTGCTTTTCCAGCCGATGGCTGCCGACGATGTCGCGAGTGGGGTAGGCAGAGTCGCTGTCGGCCCACCGGTAAATGGCATCGCCGAAATTGGGGGGCCGGAACAGTTTCGCCTGGATGAACTAGTCCGGCGGCGCTTGGCCACCCTCAAAGATCCCCGCGAAGTCATCGCCGACCTACACGCGCGATACGCCGGCGCGGAGGTCGATGAGCGAACGTTACTCCCCGGCAAAGACGCCCGACTTGGCGAAACGCGTTTCGACACTTGGCTCACTCAGTCCGCAGCGGTCGCAATTGCGGCGAAAGGAGCCTGACACCCGTGCCTTCAGATAACCCAATGAACCAGACGGTCGTGGGTTGGAATCCCGGTCGGCTCAAAATGGGGTCTATTAGGTCGGAGCATCTGAACGTCCAGGGGCATAAGTCCCACTAAGTGCCGAAAAACGGACCCCACCGGGAAGCACATAAATACTTGATTGCGGTACTTATTTTGACTTCTGGATCGACGGACTGACAATCATCTAGCCGGCCTCCCACCACCTTGCGGTGGTGGGGTTAGAGTGAGTTTGCGAGCTTGCTGTAACCCAAAGGAGGCCGAGATGAAATATAGCGGAATTGATCTGCATTCGAACAACAGCGTGGTGGTAGTAAGCGACGAAGCGGATCGGGTGCTGGTGCGGCGGCGGGTGCCGAACGATGCGGCGGCGATTCTTGCGCTACTGGCAGCGCACCGAGAGGAGTTGGTCGGTTGTGGTCGTTGAATCGACGTACAACTGGTACTGGCTGGTAGATGCGCTGCAGGCGGCGGGGTACCGGGTGCATCTGGCGAACACGGCGGCGATCAAGCGCTACGAGGGACTCAAGCACAGCGATGACGAGGACGATGCAGCGTACCTGGCGCAGTTGCTGCGGCTGGAGATCTTGCCGAGCGGTTATATCTGTCCGCCGGCAGCGCGTGCGGTGCGGGATCTGGCACGCAAGCGCATGCAGCTGGTAAGGAGCCGCACGGCCCAGATCCTGTCGGTGGAGAACATGCTATCGCGCGAGACGGGGGCCGGGATGCGTAGCCGCGCGGTACAGCGGTTGACGGCGCAAGCGGTGGAGGGATTTGGGTTTAACCACGAAGTGGAGCAATCGATGTGCGCCAATGTGGCGGTGATCAAGACGCTCAACCGGGAGATCGACAAACTCGAGCAGCGATTGCACCAGTGCGTGAGATTGCGGCCCGAATTCCGTTTGCTCACTAGTGTTCCTGGGATCGGGCGGACGCTGGCCACGCTGATCATGCTGGAGGTGGGCACGATTGAGCGCTTTGCCGCGGTGGGCAACTTTGCCTCCTACGCGCGGTGTGTGGACAGCGCGCGCATCTCCAACGGCAAGAAGAAGGGGCAGGGCAACGTCAAGAATGGCAACGCGTACCTGGCTTGGGCGTTCGTGGAGCATCGAACTTTGCCCACCGTTATTGTGTGGAAGCCCGGCGCTTCTATGAACGCAAAAAGCGAGGAGCAACGGCGTGGTGGCTACCAAGGCGCTGGCGCACAAGCTGGCGCGGGCCTGCTATCACATGCTCAAGGAGAACAAGCCCTTCGACGTGAAGCGTTGTTTCGCGTGAACGATGATCTATGCAGAAGCAGCGAGCAGCGGATTAACTGGACGCGAACCAGCAGACTGAATGGACACTGCTTCTGCGCCCTGCTTATCGAATCCGGATCGCCTGCGTCGCGAGCCAACTCGAGACTGGTGCCAAGCGGTTGGCAACCACTGAACTGTAAGCAACTCTTGGACGCGGCGCGGTACCAATGTTCTTCTGGGGTGGCGAGGCCACCAGGGCGTGTGCGCGGTCGGCATAGTGCTTGAACCTAATGGGTGTTTGGCGCGATTCGGTTCGCAGCCAGTACGACGAAGAAACGGGTGCGTGCCGGGCGATAGGGCGGGAGAGATCTTGAAAGGATCGTGGCAAGGACTACGAGTGATTCGTTCGCAGTCTTGACTCCGCGCCGGCTAATGGGTGTTAATCCGCAGGTCCCTGGTTCGAGCCAGGTCGGGGAGCCAAGTTTCAACTGTCCGTTCCGGGGACTTCAGTATCGTGTTCCAGTGCGGCTGCCTGAAGTACCTAGCGACTCGCGACGACCGCCGCAAGTGCGCGGAAGATTTCCTCGGCGATGTTGGGCTCGTGAGGATCCTCGTCGTCGGGGGCGCGCGGAGTGCTGTCCAGCGGCGAGGCATTGACGGCAACGGCGATGACGGCACCGCTCGGCGGATCATAGAACGCCGCGGCCTGGAAGCCGAGTGCCGACCCTGTGTGGCCCCACCATCCATCAAGCTCACCGATGCCGACGCCGTATCGATCGTACTTCGGGCCGTCGGTTGCCGGGCGCGAATGGGAGAGCCGGAACATCTGTTGCGTCACTGTCAGCAGTCGCCCCGTGCCGAGCGCCTCGGCCCACACGGCCAAGTCGTCGAGTGTGGACACCATCGCACCCGCGCCGCCAAGCGCCGTAGGATTGACGAGATCTACAAGGATCAGGTCGCCGGTTTTTTCATCTGCCAGATACGGCAGCGGGTGCGGATCGGGCAGGGGAACGGTCGTCGGATACGTCGTGTCGGAAAGCCCGAGTGGTCCGAAAATGCGCGTGCGGAGAAAATCACCTAGCGGCGCCTTCGTCACCGCCTCGACGACCATTGCGAGGAGGAGCGTGTTGGTGTTGCTGTAGTTGTAATGCGCGGCGGGATCGAACACCGGCGACTCCGGAATCGCGTACGACACGATCTCGGCGCTGGTCCATGGCTTTGCAAAATCCTGCGCGAATACTTCGAGGAAAGCGATCACGTCAGTGTAGTTCTTGACGCCGCTTTCCATCGCGGCGAGCTGCGTAAGCGTGATCGTCGTGCCGTTCGGAACGCCCGGAACGTACTTTCCGATCGCGTCGTCGAGCGACAGCGCGCCGTCGCGTTCGAGCTGAAAAATCGCGGTGACGGTGAACGACTTCGTGATGCTTCGGATCGAGAAATGATCTTCGATCGTCATGCGGCGGCCGGCTGCGACGTTGGCGACTCCGAACGGCGCCTTCCACGGCGCAGCGCCCGGAATCCATACTCCCGCCACGGCACCGGGCGCGTGAAAGCGGGTGAGTACGTCGTTGGCTGCGACCCGATAGCGAGCGTGCAATGTGTCGCCGCCGCCTTCGTTGTCCCAGATGCAGCCGGCGAGGAGCAGCGGCGATGCTAGCAGCAAACGGCGCCGGCGATCGACGCGCGCCGCGTAAGACGAGGCTACCGGGGCACCAGGATTGAACTCGAATGAACTCATGCGCTCTATTGGGATGCGCGTCGATTTGGCGGTTGCCTCTTAGGTCGAGAGGATACGCGCAACCCCGAACTGCGCGAGTTGGCCGACTTCGCCCTGTCAGTCACGCGGCGCGTCCAGTGCAACCGCGTGGTCTATTTAAGGTCGCGCACCGGACGGTAAGGGGCAGTAACTTCCCGTATCTCTCGAAAAATAGATCACGCGAACATTGCGCAGATTCATGATTCGGCAAGAAATTCTCGCGTCGCGCGCGCCGGTCTGTTAATCCGTCGCTCTAGTGGCCGGTCAACGGCTGTCGATCGGGGGGACCCGATTCGCGCGGCCCGACCCCCAAGACCGGCGAAACTGTTTTATGCCGCCGCTAGAGAGGTTGCGCGAACCGCACCCGCGGTGCCGAGAACATCGCAGCGTGCGAACGCACTTAGACGATCGCGTGCTCTTCGCCGGCGCCTCGCTCGCTTGGAGCGCTTGCGGTGGCGCCGATTCACTCTCACTAAGTGCCAAAAAAGGGGCCCTACCGAGAAGTATATAAATACTTGATCACAGTTCTCATTGCCCGCTACGTATGACCTCAATTCAGTTGATCTGGGATCCATGCCCGCGAATCGCGCGCATTTCGTCGACCATCGCGAGGCGCACGGTGAGGCACTGTTCGCTAAGGTCTCCGAGTTGGACTTCGAAGGCATCGTCGCAAAGCAGTCAAATTCCGTCTACACGGCCGGACGGCGGCCCGAATGGATGAGGATGAAGAATCCCAACTATTGTGGCGCGAGGCTTTGAGATTCGGCGACGAATGACAAGCAGTTCCGTCCGCGCTGACAACAAAATCGGCCGGCGCCCGATAGACAGCACCCCAGCCCACCCCGTAGCCTCTGAGCTACAACCGATGATTTTCATCCGAACTAGCCTATGAGCGACAACGAGACGAACTGCAACACTCGAACTGGGGCGTTGAGTTGAGTGATATAGCGCTGGGGCGGAGAAGTTAAGCGTTACCTAGGAGCAGGGGCTCGGACCGGAAGCCTTCGTTGTCATCGTTATCTGATGGGTTCTGATTACCAGAAGGAAAAGATATGTTGAGAATCTCGATGATCGTTGCTTTATTGGCTTGCGCGACGGTACCCGCCTATGCGCAGTACGATCGCGATCGCGCCCAAGAGTGCTGGAATCCGCGCGCGGGCCATTTCGAGGGGGTGCGCCCCGGCGAAGTCCAGAACGACCTGGACTTCTCGCGTTGCCGACCGGTGGGCGACTACCGCGCCAGCAACCGCGATGTGCCGCGAGAGTGCTGGAATCCGCGCGCGGGCCATTTCGAGGACGTGCGTCCGGGCGAGCGGCAGGACGATCTCGACTTCTCGCGGTGTCGCCCTCGCTGAAGCTGCGCGGCGTGTAAAGCATCAAGCGCATGAGCGGCACGACCAACGATGCCGAAGCAAGCACTCTATTACCGCTCAACCGCTTCGTTGCCATTTGCAATATGGCCCGTAGGAAGCGATTCATTTGCACCAGTTGCATACGACAGTGCTTGGTGGTCGCGAGGCGGTCAGGCCAAGGCGGGCGCCCTGCACGAACAAGGAACTGAACTTTTCTATTCCGTCGGAGGAACCGATGAATCCACGAACTGTTTCCCAGGTCGTGCTCACTGTTTGCGCGCTGGTGCTGGCCTTGAATGGCGGCGCCCAAACTTCGGGAAACGGCGCGTCTCCGAAATCGACCGGACAATCGAAAGCGTCTACTAACACGGGAGCCGCAAGTGCCGCTAGCGGCCAGTCGTCAAAAGCAACCACCACCAAACACCACAAGCATCATGCCGGTTCGCGAGGGCACCACCAGTCGATGGCGTCGACAGAATCCACAAGCTCCCAGGAGACGGCGTACCAGACGGCGCTACGGCATTGCGCGGAGGGCCCGCCCGGCCAGCGCGAGAGCTGCCTAGACAGCGCAATCGCGCGCCACGGTCGCTCATAGACGCGATCGCTCGCGATGTCGATGGGATTTGTGCCGTGCTAGCTAAACGGGTCAAACAGCGATTCCCGGCATCAGATCCCTGCGACTGCGTCGGTCGCCTGTCTGTCGCGGTTACAGCCCGCGTGGGCCGGGGTGCTGCATAGAGTTTTGAGTTGGCTGCGTCCAATCGGAATTGGCTTTTTCTGTCTGCTCACTCTTGCCGTTCCTGCAGGTCCAACGTGGGGGGAAGGATTGCCGGAAGAGGCTCTGAGCTGGACGCAGCTATCAGTCCAGCAGCGAACCATTCTCGCTCCGCTCGAAGCAGAATGGAATCGATTGCCTGCTTACCAGCAGCGCCGATTGGTCGGCGTCGCTAATGCCTATCCCACCTCGATCGGCCGCATCAGCAGCGCCTTTCCTCACGTTTGCTGCAATGGACCCGTCTCAGCCTTGAGCAGCGCAATCTCGCGCGCACCCAATTTAGAGAATGGCAGGCATTGCCGACCAGTGAGCGCCAGAAGATTGAGCAGCGGTGGGACCAATGGTTGGCTGCGAAGGCGGAACACGATGGGATTGGTACCACGGGCCCCAGCTGCGAGAGATCCTAGCCCGTAGTGAATGACATCTGAGAAGTAGGACGTCACATTCTCTAACGATGACGAATGCCGGCGGCGGCCGCGAGAGGTCTGGTGTGATGAGTGGCGCAAGCGGGAGACAAGCTACCGCACCAATTGATGACCTGCCGAAGTTAGTAAGATCTAATCGGCGAGGTGCTAGCCTCCGGATAGTATTGTAGTGTTCGCCTGCTATCCGCGATTAGAGCCGACCGATGGCCGACGACACCCCACGTTTCAAAAAACCGCTCGCAGGCCTGACTCTGGCGGCGCTCGGTGTCGTCTACGGCGACATCGGCACGAGCCCCCTTTATGCAGCGAAGGAGACGTTCCATCCTGACCACGGCATTCCGCTCAACACCGCGAACGTGCTTGGCGGAGTGTCGGCGATCTTCTGGGCGCTGATGATTGTCGTATCGCTCAAGTACGTGGTCCTCATCATGCGTGCCTCCAACAAAGGGGAGGGTGGCATCATGGCGTTGCTGGCGCTCGCGTCATCGGCGGTGAAGAACCATCCGCGCTGGGTTGCGCCGATCATGATGCTCGGTGTGTTCGGTGCGTCATTGTTCTATGGCGATGCAGTGCTCACGCCGGCGATCTCGGTCCTTTCGGCGGTCGAGGGTCTCGAGGTGGGGACGGCGGCGTTCAAGCCGTATGTCCTGCCGATCGCGGTCGGCGTCGTGATCGGCCTGTTCGCCATGCAGCGGCAGGGCACTTCTCTCCTGGGTGCGCTATTCGGTCCTGTGGCCGTCTCCTGGTTCCTGACGATCGCCGCGCTCGGCATCCGGGGCATCGCCAGTGCCCCTGAGGTACTGCGGGCGGTCAACCCGGCGCACGCGCTCGGTTTCGTCACCCAGCATGGCTATTCCTCGTTCGTCGTGCTCGGTGCGGTGCTGCTCGCTTTTACCGGCGCCGAAGCGCTCTATGCGGACATGGGACATTTCGGCAAGGCGCCTATCCGTATTGCCTGGTTCGGGCTCGTGTTCCCCGCGCTTGTTCTGAATTATTTCGGGCAAGGCGCATTGTTAATCATCAATCCGAAGGCGCTCGACAATCCATTCTACTTGCTCGCGCCCGAGTGGGCGCTCTATCCGCTAGTGGCGCTCGCGACGGCCGCCACAGTGATCGCCTCGCAGGCGACAATCTCGGGCACCTATTCGCTGACTAAGCAGGCGATCCAGCTCGATTACCTCCCGCGAATGAACGTCACTCAGACGTCGGCCCGAGAGATCGGTCAAATCTATATTCGCGGCGCGAACTGGGTCCTGCTTGTAGTGATCGTCGCGGCAGTAATCGGCTTCGGATCCTCGACGCGGCTCGCCTCGGCCTACGGTGTAGCGGTGACGGGGACGATGTTGGTCACCACGATCCTCACCTTCTTCGTTATTCGTTTCGCGTGGGGCTATAACCTGTTCTTGAGCATCGCTGCTACCGGCTTCTTCATCGTCGTCGACGCCGCCTTTTTCTCATCTAGCCTGCTGAAGGTCGTTGAGGGCGGCTGGTTCCCGCTCGCGCTCGGGGCGATCGTGTTCACGGTAATGACGACATGGCATCGCGGTAGGGAAATCGCGATGGCTGTGCAGAGGAAGACCGGAACATCGATTGAGTCGTTCCTCCGTTCGCTGGCTGAGCATCCGGTGCCGCGGGTGCCCGGAACGGCAATGTTCATGGCGGGCAACGCCGATGCCGTTCCGCGCGCGCTGCAGCGCAACTTCGCCTGCAATAGGGTGCTGCACGAGCGAGTGGTGCTGCTGACCGTCATGATCCGTGAGATCCCTTGGGTGACCGTCAATGAGCGGATCAAGGTTGAAGCGCTCCAGCACGGTTTCTATCGGGTGATCGTCTATTTTGGGTTCATGGACCGCCCGGACGTATCACAAGCACTGGGCCACTGCGCCCAGCACGGTCTCGCGTTCGAGCCGCAGCAGACCTGGTTCTTGCTCAGCCGGGCGACTGTGATTCCCACTCCCGGAAAAGGAATGGCTCTGTGGCGCGAACGGTTGTTTGCCATGATGGCGCGCCATGCGCGCACCGCCGGCGACTACTTCAACATCCCGGCGGCGCAGGTCATCGAGCTTGGGACGAAGATCGAGATTTGATGGCCGTGTTGTCCAAAATTAGGAACGAAGGCTGGCAGTAGAATGACGGCATGGGTTCGGTGCCACCTGCGCTGTCGTTTCTGCTGATGATGGTGGGGGGCTGGGTCCATCGGCATCAACTGATAGTCATTGAGTTCCTCGAAGCAGAAAATCGATTGTTGAAAGAAAGGCTACGCGGCAAGCGGATTCGGTTTACCGACGCGGAGCGTGCCCTTCTAGCGCGCAAGGCGAAGGCGGTAGGGCGCAAAGCCCTGCTTGGCTGGCGGCTCACTTCATTCCAAACGATATCTGACCATTGATCGCGATACGAAGTATTCGGAGCAATTTCGTCGACTGATTCGGGACAATGGTACCAAGGTGATTCGCCTGCCGCCACGATCGCCGAATCTGAATGCCTATGCCGAGCGATTCGTTCGCTCGATCAAAGACGAATGCTTGGATCGCATGATCTTCGTTGCGCAGGGGTCGTTACGAGGTGCCGTCTCCGAATACATGCACCACTATCACACAGAGCGCAACCATCAAGGTCTCGATAACCGATTGATCGTACCCACAATCACGCAGGCCGCCGGCGGCGCAGTCGATCGCCGCGCGCGGCTGGCGGAACACTGAATTTCTACTATCGGCAAGCCGCATCATAAGGTCGTTCGAGAATCTGGACATTACGCCCTCAGTCCCGTTTCAAGGTTGCATTCGTATCCAAACGGCACGCCCTATTTGCATTTTTCCTTGGTCGTGAGGGGTGCCTTTTGATGGTTGAGGAAATCGGTGATCTCCTGTCTTGCCTTCGGGTCAGGACAGTGCCGCAGCTCGCATTGAAGACAGTGGATTTGCTTATCGTAGGCTCTCGTTTCCGAAGGGCCGAGCTCAGTGTTCTCATCAGCCCCTACGTATTTTCCTTCTGCCCCTTGTTGTTTACACGAACCCGAACCCGAACCCAAGGAAAACACGGCCCCAAAAACATAGAAATCCAGAATGTGACTCTTTTCGTGGACTTTGATGCACTTCTGAAACTGAGGACTGGTGTTGAGTGCGCCGTTCAGGAGCTGTATCGTTGCCACGCCGCCTCGACACTGCACAGCGCCCCAGATATTTTCGGCTTCCTTTTGGTTGACGTTGTCTACAAGTCCCCACAATCCGGACGGATCGATGCGATTGACGGGATCACTCCCAGCATATCGGTATAGATTCGTATCGTCCCCTGCGAAAAGCATCGGATCCCGCGATGTCCATCGTCCCGTAGCCGGGTCGTAGTCGCGTGCTCCGAACCTCAGCAATTGCGTGTCGCGATCCAACAGCCCGCCGGCAAATCCGAAGGGCTGGAATCCGGGATTGGTATCGCTTAATACGTTTCCGAGCTCGTCGTAATCGAGTCGCTGAGCGATTTGACCTGTTGCGATGTTGACGACCAGGCGCGGACTCCCCAAACGGTCCAGGACGAGGCGATACGTGACGCCACCGCGGATCATGTAGTCCGGAACGTTGTCGCGCGTCGCATAGACGAACCGCGAGACGATGTTGTTATTCCCGTCGAGCTCCGCGATCGGCTTGAAGTCGTCGAGATAAACAAAC
>Ga0207700_10000342_pt1 | contig 27369 bp, 30 predicted proteins | sample LARL82metaG_FD_184348 | JGI IMG/M metagenome (GOLD analysis project Ga0207700, IMG submission 184348) | Corn, switchgrass and miscanthus rhizosphere microbial communities from Kellogg Biological Station, Michigan, USA - LAR L8-2 metaG... | ecosystem: Host-associated > Plants > Roots >...
CGGCTACGAGCCGGTCCGGGTGGGCGGCCTGGACCAGTCCATCCGCATCGAGATGTTCGGCGACCTGCACGAAGTCGGCGGCCTGGGCCGGGCCGTGACCAAATCCGAGGCCCTGGCCGCGCTCTGACCCCGGGTTTGGCGGCCAGGGGTGCCGTGCCCGTACGGCGTTCCTGGCCGCCGGCGGCTAGCCGGCCAGGGCTTTCGCGAGCGCCGTCCACGACTGGCGGGGGATGCCCTCCTCGCCCAGCGGCTGCAGGCAGACGTGGTCGGCGCCGGCGTCGAGGTGCGCGCGGACGACCTCGGCTACCTGCCCGGCGCTGCCCTGGGGGATGATCGCGTCGATCAGCCGGTCGGAGCCGCCGCCGGCGAGGTCACCTTCGGTGAAGCCGAAGTGGAGCAGGTTCTGCGTGTAGTTGCGCATGCCCAGGTACGGCCGGGCGTACCGGCGGGCGACGGCCTTGGCGCGCACCGGATCGGTGTCGATCACGCACGCCATCTCGGGCGCCACCAGCTTCCCGGGGCCGAGCCGCTGGCGGGCCCACCGCGTGTGCTCGACGGGCACGAAGTACGGGTGCGTGCCCGCGGTGCGCTCGCCCGCGAGGTCGAGCATCCTCGGGCCCAGCGCGGCCAGGCAGCGCTCGCCGGCCGGGGGCGGGGACGGCGACGCGTCGAGCCCGTCGAGGAATCCGCGCGTGGTCGTCAGCGGGCGGCGGTACTCGCTGGTCGCCTCGGGGTGGCCGATGCCGATGCCGAGCATGAACCGGCCGGGGAAGTCCGCGCGCAGGGCCGCGTCGGCGGCGGCCGTCTCGCGGGGGTCATTGCTCCAGACGTTGAGGATGCCGGTCGCTGCGACCAGAGCCGATGTCGCGTCCAGGATCGGGCGGATGTCGGGAATTTGAGGGGAGCCGCCCACCCACCACGCGCCGTACCCGAGCTGCTCCGCGAGCGTGGCCGCCTCGCCGGCCCGCTGGATGCCGAACGGGCGGTAACTGGTCCAGATGCCGAACTTCCCGATGTCCATGCCCACAGTTCTACAGCCCGGATCGCCGCGCTGGCTGCCCCGGACGGCCGGCTCTGGGCGTGTCGCCAGCCGACGGGGCAGGCTCGCCGCTCAGAAGGAGAGCATTCCGCTGACCAGCGCTCGCCAGGTGACGGGGCCGACGACGCCGTCAACCGCGACCGAGGGGATGTCCTGGTGGAGAGCTTGCTGGAAGCCGCGGACCGCGGCGTCGGTCTTGGGCCCGAAGATCCCGTCGACCTGCAGGCCCTTGTCCGGGTCGCCGGACTGGTTGCGGAACTGGAACTCCTCCTGAACTCCGCGGACGGCATCGCCCTGGCTGCCCTGCCTGACCGTGATGATCAGCGCCGACCACGTGTTGCGGCCGACGATGCCGTCGACGGCCAGGCCCTTCTGCTGCTGAAAGGCGCGGACGGCAGCATAGGTGATGGGTCCGAAGATGCCGTCCACGCTGAGGTTGCGGCCTCGGGCCCGGAGCAGGTACTGCAAGCTCTTTACCGGATGTTGCCGGTCGCCTTGGCGGACAAGCGGCCATGGGCTGATCGTGGCGGTGGTTGTGGTCATCGGCTCCTCCTCGCTCGATGTAGCTGGCCGGTCCTCGCTAGCAGCGGCCCGGAAGGTTCGCCTACGGCGTCGGCCTGCCGGGATGGCCACCGGCTACAGCCAGCTCGGTATCGAGACCCACTTCAATACGCAACCGTGCAGGGGCGCTGCACCCGGTGTGCAGTTCACATGGAAACTGCGCGCACAACAGACACCTCGTTGCCCGGGGCCCAGAAAGGAATCTCTATGCCCGTCATCGTTGTGACCCGGCTTCGGCCGAGGGACCCGCCGGACCTTGACTTCGCCGTCCGGTTAGCGGATTCTAACGGTTAGTGGTTCCTAACCGAGCGAGTGACGGCTGGAGCGCGCTGGCGGACGAAACCCGGCGGGCCATTGTCAGCCGCCTGGCCGAGAAGCCGCTGCCGGTCGGCCAGCTCGCGGCGGGTTTGCCGGTCACCCGGTCCGCGGTCTCGCAGCACCTGAAGATCCTCAAGGACGCCGGGCTGGTCAGCGAGCGCGCGGTCGGCACCCGGCGGATCTATCGCCTCAACCCGACGGCGGTGGCCGCGTTGCGCGACCAGCTCGACGCCTTCTGGCGGCGGGCGCTGGAAGGCTACGCGGACGTCGCCGGCTCACCGACGGAGGAGAGTTCATGACCCAGGCTGACGCAACCACGGTACGCAGGCAGGTCGTGGTGAACGCGCCGCAGGCGAAGGCATTCGAGACATTCACCGGACGGTTCGGTGACTTCAAGCCGCCTGAGCACAACCTGCTCGGCGCCCCGATCGCCGAGACGGTGTTCGAGCCGCGAGCCGGAGGGCATATCTACGACCGCGCGACGGACGGCAGCGAGTGCCGATGGGCCAGGGTCCTGGCCTACGAGCCGCCGGACCGGGTGGTGTTCAGCTGGGATATCAGCCCCCAGTGGCAGATCGAGGCCGACCCGGACCGGACCAGTGAGGTCGAGGTGCGCTTCGTCCCCGATGGCCCAGACCGCACTCGCGTCGAGCTGGAGCACCGGCACCTCGACCGGCACGGCGCCGGCTGGCAGTCGGTCGCCGACGGCGTCGGCGAGCAGGAGGGATGGCCGCTGTACCTGTCCCGCTATGCCGCCCTGCTCGGCCAGGACAGCTGACACGCCACCGGTCACCAGCACTGCTCGTCTCGATCCGCATGACAGCATTCACCAGCTGACACTCGGGCCGGGGCGAGCTGATCTCGCCGAATGCGTCAGTCTCGCTCGAGGCACGTGCAGATGCAGACCCTGTTGCCGTCCGGGTCGGCGAGCACAGTGAATGACGGTGCCTCCGAATCATCGACGACGGACCCGCCGGCGGCGACGGCTGCCGTGATCCGGTCCGCCGCCGCTTCGGGGGCCAGCCATAGGTCGAAATGCCAGCGCTGGCGAGGGGCCGGATGCTCGTCAGTGCCCTGAAACCACAGGTTCGGTACCCGGCTGGTCGGGTCGAAGACCGAGTCGTAGATCTTGTTGTCCGGGCTGCCGGTGAGCAAGACGGACCAGAACGGGGCGATGCGGTCCTCGTTCGCGGTATCGAGCGCGATCTCGAGCTGGGCCACGACGGCGGGCTCGGGCGTGAGCCCCTGCTGCCGGGCGATCTGGCTGATCTTCTCGGCCAGATCGATGTCCTGCTGGGTAATCCAGAGGCCGTCCTCGTGGGTGCACAGCGAGACATCGACCGCGCCACTGATGATCTTGAGGTCGGGATGGTGGCCGGCGGCCTCAGCCGCTTCTGCCACCGCAGCGACGAAGGCCGCACCCGCGGCGAAGTCTGCGATCCGGTACCGGGCGTGCAGGGCCTGGGCGAGTTTGCGCCAGTCGTCGAGCCCCGCGTCGAGAACGTCCTGCGTTCTGAGCCTGTTCACGGCTCCACCCTGACACGCGGCGCTGACAAGAGGGCGGACTTCAGCGGGGGACAGCGTCCGGGTGCGCTGAGGCTATTGGCTAGGCCGGTCGCGGGTGTCAGCCTGTACGGGTGAGGCCGAAGATCAGGTACTGCAGCACGCCCGCAGGCCGCGTGGCGTATTCGACATCGGGCGCCGGGCCGGCGCTGTTGTGCGACTCGGGCTGGATCACCCATCTTGTCCGGCAGCTGGAGCTATTTTCCTACGGCGCCTTTGTCGAGCGCCTGGCCGAACGGTTCACCGTGATTCGCTTCGACAAGCCCGGGTGTGGCCTATCGGACCGGGACGGGATTGATCTGTCGTTCGACGGGCAGGTGGCGGCGGCGCTGGCGGTGGCCGACGCGGCGGGCGCCGAACGTTTCCGCCTGTTCGGGGCCTCGCAGGGGGGTCAGCTCGCGGCCGCAATCGCAGCGAGATACCCGGGACGGGTCGAGGCGCTCGTGCTGTACGGGATGTGCGCCAGCGGCAGGGATCTAGCGTCTGCTGACGTCAGGAACTCGATTGTGGCCCTGGTGCGGGCCCATTGGGGCCTGGGGCTGAAGGCGCTGACCGGGATGTTCGTGACCGATCCAGCGGCTGAGGACCTGGCCGGGTTCACCGAGTTTCAGCGGGCGAGCGCCTCGGCCGCGGTCGCCGCCCGGCTGCTGGAGGTCTACTACGACACCGATATCAGGGCCCTGCTCCCGGCGGTACGTGCGCGCACGGCGGTATTGCACCGGGAAGCGGACCAGGGCACCAGGTTCGAGCTGGGGCGGGAGGTCGCCGCGCTGATCCCCGGCGCGACGCTGATGCCGCTACCGGGTTCGAGTCACCTGTTTTACCACGGCGACTGGCCATCGGTCCTCGAGGCGATGCTCGGTTTCCTGTGCGAGGCCGTGAGCCCGGGGCCGCGGCTGACCGTCCGCGAGCTTGAGGTGGCCGAACTGGTCGCCGGCGGACTGACCAATCAGGCGATTGCCAGCCGCCTGTCCGTCGCGCCGCGGACCGCGGAGGCGCACGTGGAAAACATCCGGCGCAAGCTGCAGGTGCGCTCGCGTGCCCAGATCGCGGCGTGGGTGACCGAGCGCCGCCTCGGTAGTTCGCCCGACGTGCGTACCGGGGACGGGCAGCCCGGCCGGGAAAGACGGCAGAATCACCGGTAATTCACCCGATGGCCGCCCGAGGCCGGCCGCTCTTAGCGTCAAGGCATGTCCAATGCCACGATGCCGGTCCCTCCGCCGCGGCCTGCCGGGTGCCCGCCGCCAGCCAGGGGGGCCGGGCTAGTTATCCCGTCCCGCTTCCGCGGTCCCTCTCGCAGCGGCAACGGCGGCTACGTCTGCGGACGCATCGCCGCATACGCCGACGGCCCGGTCACCGTCACGCTGCGCCGACCGCCGCCGCTGGCCACGCCGATGGCCGTCGAACCGGGCGACGAGGGCGCACTGCGCATCCATGACGGCCCCACGCTGGTAGCCGAGGCAACTTGCTCGGCGGACCCGCCGGCCTTGGAGATACCGGGCCCGATCTCCCTGGCGGAGGCTCGGATGGCGACTGGCCGGGCGCGATACTTCCGGGACCCGGTCTTCCCCGAGTGCTTTGTCTGCGGGATCAGCCGCAGGGCGGGGGACGGGCTGCGGATCTTCCCCGGACCCGTGCCCGGCCGAGCGCTGTGGGCCGCACCGTGGATGCCGGATTCCTCGGTTGCGGGCAGGGACGGGAGAGTGCGACCGGAAGTGGCCTGGGCGGCGCTCGATTGTCCCAGCGGGATCGCCGCCGCCGAGGACGCCGGCCTGAGCCCGGATACCGCCATCGTGCTCGGCCGGATGACGGCTAGCCTGGCCGTGCTGCCCGTACCAGGCGACCAGTGCCGGGTGATTGCCTGGCCGGGCGGGCGTGACGGCCGCAAGCTCACCTCCGGGTCGGCGCTGCTCGGGCCCGGCGGCGAGGTACTGGCCGTGGCCAGGGTCACATGGATAACCGTGCCGCGCCCGGTTCCGGCGCTGGCCACCGGAGGAACGTCATGACCGCGTGCCGACGTGGCGTGGGGCTCACACCGATGGAAACCCGCCGGGATGTCATCGTCCGGGCCGCCATGCTCGCCGACGAGCTGGGATACGAGGTCTTCGCGGTGCCCGAGGGCTGGGGGCTGGATTCGACCCCCGTGCTGACCGAGATCGCGCTGCGCACCGCCAGGATCCAGGTCGCCTCGGGCGTCCTATCGGTCTGGGGGCGTACCCCGGCCACGCTGGCGATGACCGCCGCCACCCTCCACCAGGTCTGCGGAGGGCGGTACGTGCTGGGTCTGGGCGCCAGCACCAGGGCACTGGCAGAGGGGTTCCACGACACCCCCTTCGAGCACCCGGCCGCCAAGCTGCGCGACGCCGTGACCCAGGTCCGCGCGCTGCTGCGCGGCCAGCCCGCCCAGCTGCACCACGCCCCGGCCGCGCGCCCGCTGCGCTTGGGCCAGCCGCCCGCACCCGAGGTGCCCATCTGGGTCGCCGCGCTAGGCCGTCACACCACCCGGGTGGCCGCCGTACTCGCTGACGGCTGGATCCCCGCCCTCGTGGCCCGTGATCGCCTCCCCGCCCGGGCAGCCCAGCTCAACCGGTTGCGCGAATCCGCCATGCCACACGCGCAAGCGCTCACCGTGGCCGCAGGACCCATCACCGCCGTCGACGAAAACGCCGGCGCGGCCCGGGACATGGTTGCCGCCTGTATCGCCTGGTACCTGGGCGCTATGGGTGACATCTACTCCCGATCCATGTCCGGCCAGGGCTACGCCACCGAGGTCGGAGCGATCCTCGCCGCGAACCCCCGGCCCAGCCCGCAACGCGGGACCGTCCCCCCAGACGCCCAGATCGTCCTTGACCAACTCGCCGCGTACGGAACCTGCGATCAGGTTCAGCAACAGCTCCAGCCCTGGGACCACGCGGCCGACATCGTCACGATCCTCCTGCCCCCGGGGATGTCATGGCGCAACATCGAAGCCACGCTCCTGGCCGCAGCGCCAAGCCCACGCCACGGATCCGTACTAGCGCGCCAGGGTGTTCGCTGAGGGCTCACCGTCGTACTCGTCGTGGCGACGGAAGAAGTTGAGCGGGTCGTCCGGGCCTCGCGCCTCGTTTCGCCCTCGCGGCGCCCGGTCGAGCCACTGGTACATGCCCCAGAGGCCGTCCAGGCCGCGCGCATAGGCCGAGTAGGTGTGGTAGACGACTCCGTCCTCGAGCGCGAACGCGCTCATGCCCGGACGCTCGCGGGTGTAGGTCTCCCAGTCGGTGCCCGCCGCTGCGGCCCACGCGTCGAACGGCCCGCGTACGTCGTCGGTCGGCGACCACACGGCCGACTCGCGGAAGTTGTACCTGAAGGCCCCCGCGCGCTGCTGCTCCTCGGTGAGGTGGACGTCGAAGTCGTCGTTGAAGTCGCTGCCGTAGGAGGACGCCCAGGGAAAGCTCCAGCCCATCCGCTGCCTGTAGCCGCGCAACTTCTCGACCGGAGCACGCGACACCGCCCAGAGCATCACGTCGTGGTTGGCCAGGTGAACAGCGAAGCCGCTGAAGCCGTCCGCGATCGCCGAGCAGGCAGGACAGCCCGCGCTGAAGTCGGGCCCGAACATGAAGTGGTAGACGATCAGCTGGGAGCGCCCCCGGAACAGGTCGGCGAGCGACGTCGGCCCCTCGTCGGTGTCGAACCGGTAATCCTTGTCGATCCGGACCCAGGGCAGCTCCTGGCGCTGCCGCGCCAGTTCGTCGCTTTGCCGGATCAGCTCCTTCTCGCCCTGGAGCAGCTCCAGCCGGGCGGCCAGCCATTCTTCTCGAGTCCCGTTCTTGTGACTGGTCATTGGTCATCTCCTTTTCTTGTCGTTTCTTGTTGTCGGCACAGCGTGGCCTGGGCCGCGTGACCGGTGCACGGCTCACATCGGCGGGCTGAGCCCGGGAATCAGGGAGGGGGTGATGACGATCAGGACTCCAAGGCCGGCGATGGCCAGCGCGAGCGGAAGGTCGATGGCGGTCCTGGCGGGCAGCAGCTTCTGCGCGACGACGACCGCGGCGATCACCGCCATCCAGGTGATGCTCATGGCGCCCAGCACCACCAGCATCGCCATCAGCCCGGCGCTCGACCCGGCGCAGTAGAGCCCGAATGTGCATCCAGAGCCGGCGGTCTCGCGGCAGCGCCGGCGGAAGTGCCGCTTGAGCGGCGTGACCTCGTAGAGGGCCGCGGCGATCACCACCGTGCCTGCGGCCAGCGTCCCGTGCGGCCGGTACACCCCGTATACAGCCACGCCTGCCAGTGTCCATACGGCCAGGTACGAGCCGACGAATAGCGGCACGGCCTGCGTGCCGCGGGCATGAGCGCGCCTGAGCACGGCCGGGACGGCGCCCGGCAGCATCATCGCCGCCATCATCGCCGCCCATACGGCGATAAAGGCCCCGAACGACCCGAGCGGGGTCGCGGTCCCCATGCCCATCCCGTTCATCTGCCAGACCGCAATGACCCAGCACGCGGCGGCCAGCCCGAGCGTCCCCGCCAGCGCGGCTGCCGTCGCGGCTGGCGTGGCGCGCGGCACGACCGCAGGCAGCGCAGGGACACGGGCGTCGCCGGCGCCCGGCAGCGACGCGTTCAGCGGCTCAACCTTCATCATCGCCTCCTCGTGCAGGTGTTCTCGGGTTCGGTAAGTGGGGTTTGGCGGCCCTGCGAACCGGCCGGCTGACGGAGCTCAAGTGTCCCGATCGAGATGGTTGGCCAGTGCGCCGAGTGGGCTGTCCCAGTCGCGGGCCAGCGCGGCCAGGAACTGCTGCGCCGCCTGCATCGGCGCCGACCGCAGCCGGTAGCGCACCCGGCGCCGCTCACCTGGCTCGGCCGTCACCAGGCCGGCCTCGGCCAGCAGGGCCAGGTGCTTGGCGATCGCCTGCCGGGTGATCGGCAGCCGGCCGGCCAGGTCCGTGGCCGTGGCCGGCCCCGCTGAGGCCAGCGCCGCCAGGATGGCGCGCCGGCTCGGGTCGGACAGGGCCGTGAAGACCTGCTCGGCGACCGTCTCGCCGTCAGGCGGCATCGAGGTAGGCGGCCAGTTCGCCCAGCTCGCCCGTCCAGCCCTGGGTGTTCGCGTCGTACGCCTTGCGGTAGGCGTCGGGCGGCAGCTGAGCGAATCCGGACTCGACCACCGTCAGCTGCGTGCCCGTGCCGGCCGGCTCGAGCGTGAACTCGACATAGGTGCGCCGCGGGTCACCCTCCGGCAGCCCGTAGATCTGCCAGGTGAATCCGAACACCGCCGGCTCTTCGACCCGTTCCACCCGCATCTGGACCGTGGCCCCGCTGGCCCACCGCATCCGGGCCGAGCCGCCCGGGCGCAGGTCGATCGCGGCCTCGTCGCCGAACCAGGCGCTCAGCCCCTCGGCCGTGGTCAGCGCGGCCCACACCTTCTCTGGCGGCTGAGCGACCTGCACGGTCCGCTCGATCCGATCGGGAAACGCCATCCCGTCCCTCCAGTAAGTAGCAACCGAACGGTTGCGATAATATGGCAACCGTTAGGTTGCGTCAAGTGCGAGCCCAGGCCGCCGGCGCAGACCAGGTCGACATTGCGAGGAGGCCAGGGGCGAACAGCGGCCGGGGGTGAACACCGGCCGGGGCGAAGGGCGGCCGGGGGTGAACACCGGCCGGCACTGGTGAGCGTGTCGTTCGGCGGACGCCGGGCAGCCAGCCGCTAGTGATCATCTGCGCCCGCCGGGGCGGCGTGCAGGCGGGCGGCCCAGTCGGCGATCGTGGTGACCTCCGCCTGCCGCGGGAATACCGTGCCCAGCAGGATCTGGTGTACATCGGGATCGGCATCCAGGCAGCCGTCGGCCAGGACGGTGAGCTGGTAATCCAGATCGGCGGCCTGGCGCAGGGTGGACAGCACCACCCCGCTGGTGGCGATGCCTGCCAGCACCAGGTGGCTGATCCCGCGGGCACGGAGGACTACCTCAAGATCACTGCCGGTGAATGCGGACACCCGGCGCTTGGTCACCGTTACCTCACCGGGTGCTGGCGCGATGGCGGCCGGGATCTGCATGCCGGGGTCGCCGTCGGTGAACCGGCCGGTCCCGGCGATGGCGGAGAAGCTCTTGTTGCGCTCGCTGACCTCCGGGTAACCGGGGCGGAATGCGACGGTCACGTAGATGACCGCGACACCGGCGCCGCGGGCAGCGGCGGTCGCTGTGGCCAGCCGGTCCAGGTAGCCGTCATCACTAGCGAAACGCTCCACGATGCCCTGTTGCACATCCATGATCAGCAGCGCCATCGGCGCCATTTTCGCCACTCCCAACCATCGGGGCCCGTTGGCCTACCGGGTCGCTGTGTGTGTCGGTGGATGCCTCCGGCATCAAGGTACGGCAACATCGCGGACATGCCTGACCCCGTGGACCCCGCATCCATCGAGGGCTGTCCCGGACGATCAGGGTGGTCCCGGGGCCAGGCGTTTGGCGAGCTTGACGAAGCTCAGGTCCGGCCGCCTGGGAATCCCGAATCGCTCCTCGCCATAAGGGAAGGGCCCGCTGCGCCCCGTCAGGCGGTAGCCTCGCCGCTGGTACCAGGCGATCAAGTCCAGGCGCTGGACGAGAACGGTCATGATCATGGTGACCGCGCCCCACTCCTCGCAGGCCAGCCGTTCGGCTTCGGTCAAGATCTCATGCCCAAGGCCCCCGGCCCTGCCGGCCGGGTCGTACCGCGAACATCCCGAAGTGGACCTCGCCGCCCGGTCGCCGCTCCAGCTGACAGCAACCCGTCAGATGCCCGTCGGCTTCTGCCACGAGCATCGCGCTGGCGCCCGCGTCAACGACCGCTGAGACCGCCTCGGCGTCCGTGCGCTGGCCGTCGAGCAAGTCCGCTTCCGTGGTCCAGCCCGCCCGGCTGGCGTCCCCGCGGTAGGCGGCATCGACCAGACGCACGATCGCCCCGACGTCTCGTGATCCGGCCAGCCGGAAGCGCAACGCCACCAGGTCATCATGGCTACTTTGCCCCGTCGCCTGGCCGGCTGCTTCCCGTCGGCCGGCGGCCGAGCAGGCTGATCAGGCACGCGGCCGCGAGAGCGGCCACGAAGCCGCTGAAGATCAATGCTGATGCACGCAGGCCGATGACCTGACTGGCCAGGCCTATTCCGATGATCGGGATGGAAAGCCCCACATAGAGCACGACGAAGAAGCTGGACGCCACCTCGGCGCGGCGGTCGGCCGGGGCCTCGGCGTTGATCGCGGCCAGACCCGCGCCCACGCTCAGCCCTTGCCCGAGCCCCGCGACGATCGCCCCGGCGATCAGGAGGGCGAGTGACTCAAGCGCCAGCGCCGCCGCGACCAGCCCGGCACCGGTGATGACACCGATGCATCCAGTGGATAGCCCCGCCCGGGCCGGGATGCGGGTGGCGAAGCCTGCCGTGGCAGCGCGGGTGAACGTTCCGCGCAGCTCGGCAGGGACGCGCAGGCGCTGCATGCGCGGGAGGCTGTGACCGGATCGGAGCACGGTTTCCGGCATGCGTATGACCGCGGCGAAGGCGGGTGCCAGTAAGCCCAGATCCACCCAGAACGGCAACCGCAGCGGCGCGGTCGCCACTGCCGCCAGGACGCCCGCCAGCAGAGGTCCGCAGCCAAGGCCGCCGAGGTTGACTGCGGTCGCCACGCCGGCGGCGAAGACCCTCCGGCCAGGCGGCGCGAGGTCCTCCAGCGTTGCGGTGCCGGTACCGGTGAAGATCCCTGCGGACAGGCCCGAAAGCGCGCGGCCCGCGAGCAGAGCGCCAAGCCCGCCCGCCAGCAGGAACGCGGCAGCGCTGACGACCGACAGGGCCAGCCCGACCAGCAGCGCCGGCCTACGGCCGAGCTGGTCAGACAGACCGCCCAGGAAAAGCAGCGCTGCGATCACCCCGAATGCGTAAACGGCGAAGATCACCGTGATGGTCAGTGCTGAGAAGCCATAGCGTTGTTCATAGTGCGGATACAGCGGTGTGGGCAGTGTGGTGCCCAGCATCACCACCGCGAACGCATATGCCGCGAGCCACATCGGGGAGATCAGACGACCGCTCACGAACGTCACGGCTCGATCTTCGCAGGTAGGGTTCCGGTGATGGAGGCCATCGGCACTGCCAGGCCAGCTTCCTGAACCCGGCACGCTTCCGCTCGGATGCTAGCCGGAATGGCCTTGCAGGAAAGCCAGGGTGCGCCGGTTGAAGTCATCGACGTTCTCGTAGATCGGCGCGTGCGCGCAGTCCTCGAACACCACCACTTCCGAGCCCGGGATTCCCTCGCGGAGCGGGTCGGCGAAACGAGTGGAGGTCACGAGATCATGCCGGCCGAAGGTGATCAGGGTCGGCGCCTGGATCGAGCCGAGCACATCGCGCGCATCATGAGACAGGACCGCCTGCGACTGCCGCAAGAACGCCTCCACCGATGGCATCGGCCGGCCGCGCACGAACTCAGCCAGGGATTCGATGTACTCCGGCCGCGCGGCATACAGCTCAGGGGTGAAGCACCAGGGGAAGATTCCCTTGATCACCATTTCCGTCACGCTGTCCAGGGCCTGCGCCATGATCTGCCATCCCTCGACCACCACGGCCAGGAACGGGTCAGTGGCAGGCCACGCGGAGTGCAGTGACAGCGACTTCACCCGGGCCGGGTACTTGGCCGCCAGCCACATGCCGGCCGCTGCCCCCAGCGACAGTCCGGCTACGTGAGCGCGCTCCACCCCGGCCGCCTGCATGAACGCGGCGATATCGTCGGCGAGCAGTTCAGTGGTGTAGCTGCCCCCCGGCTTGCCGGACCGGCCAGCGCCGCGCAGGTCGAGGGTGAAGCACGTGAAGTGCTTGGCGTACTCGGCTACTTGGAAGGCGTAGCACGCCTGGTCCGCGGCCAGGTAAGGAATGAAGACGGCAGGCTCGCCGTCACCCTCGACCTCGTAGTAAATATCGATCCCGTTGCCCGATACCGTTGGCATCCCGGCCCCTTCCTATTCATCGGTTACCACGGCGCCATTGCCTCAATGGTCTCCTGTCGGCAAGGTCCGTGCCAGGTGGAACGCGCAGCTGACCCGGTAGAACGCCACGCCGTGCGGCGGCACGCGGGCACTGATCGTGCTGCCGCTCTCGGTAGCCTTGTGCGTCCACAAGTTGTCTAGCGGGTAGTGGCGGCTTGCGGGCAAGCCGATGGCGGATGCTGTGGTGGAGATCACCTCAGGCTGGGTGGTCGTGTTGAACAGGCGGGTTCTGGATGGGAGAGATCATGGATTTGTTTGACCTGTCCGGGAAGACCGCCGTGGTCACCGGGGGCAGCCGCGGGATCGGGCTCATGATCGCCCGCGGGTTGCTGGAGGCTGGGGCCCGGGTGTACATCAGCTCGCGCAAGGCCGATGCGTGCGCGGCCGCTGAGCGGGAACTCACCCGCTACGGGAAGATCGTTGCCATCCCTGCGGACCTGTCCGCGGAGGCGGAGTGCCTGCGGCTGGCGGGGGAGGTCGGCCAGCGTGAACCTGCACTGCACGTGCTGGTCAACAACGCCGGTGCCACCTGGGGCGCGCCGCTTGAGGAGTTCCCCGCCGCTGCCTGGGACAAGGTCGTGGACCTCAACCTGAAGGCGCCGTTCTTCCTGACTCGGGCGTTCCTGCCGCTGCTGGAGGCAGCCGGTACGCACGACGACCCGGCGCGGGTGATCAACGTCGGTAGCATCGACGGGCTTCGGGTGCCGCCTTTCCCGACGTATGCCTACTCGGCCAGCAAGGCCGGACTGCACCACCTGACCCGGGTGCTCGCCCGCGAGCTCGGCCCGCGGCGGATCACTGTCAACGCCGTCGCCCCCGGGCCGTTTGAGTCCAAGATGATGGCCGCGACCCTCCAGGCGTTCGGGAATGCGATCGCCAACGCGGCGCCGCTGAAGCGGATCGGCCGCCCCGACGACATGGCCGGCGTCGCGATCTACCTGGCCTCACGAGCGGGCGCCTACGTCACTGGCGCCGTTATCCCCGTTGACGGCGGCATCGCCACCACCGTCTGAACCACTGCCTCCGCGCCCGGCTAGCGCTCCTCCGAGGTGATCCACTTTTCCGGCTGACCGGGTGCGGCGGCGGTGAGGACGTCAAGGGCTTCTTCGGCGGATCGAGCCTGCCGGATGAGGTCTCGGCTGGCTGGCTTGAGCAGGCCGGTGCGGGCCATCAGGTCCAGCTGGGTGAGCAGCGAGTCCCAGAATCGGCCGGCGTTGAGGAGGACGACTGGCTTGCTGTGCAGTCCCAGCTGTGACCAGGTGGCGACCTCGGCGAGTTCCTCCAGGGTGCCCAGCCCGCCGGGAAGGGCGACGAACCCGTCGGACAGGTCGTACATCTGCTGCTTGCGCTCGTGCATCGAGGTGACCTCGCGCAGCTCGGTCAGGCCGGTGTGGGTGAGCTCCCGGGCGAACAGGCCGGCCGGGATGACCCCGATGACCCGGGCGCCATGGGCCAGGGCGGCATCGGCCAGCTCGCCCATCAGGCCCGTGCTGCCGCCCCCGTAGACCAGCGTGAGATTCCTGCGGGCGATCAGGGCTGCGAGGGCGCGGGCCTCGTTCCGGTAGCGGGGATCGGCAGGAGCCGACGACCCGCAGAACACGCAGACCGCGCGGACAGCAACCACGAGCGCAACCTATCTGACGGCCCGGCATCTCCGGCTGGCGGCCAGCAGCCGCAGACGAACGCCGGCATCTCGCGCGGCGCGACCGCCGGACGCGTCGACCCTGGTTACGGGCGCTACGTTGCGCCGATTCGCTTGTCGTGCCCCGCCCATTCGCGGTCACGCAGCACGAACTTCTGGACCTTGCCGGTGGAGGTCTTCGGCAGGGACCCCAGCTCGATGGTGTCGGGGCACTTGTAGCGGGCGAGGCGTTCGCGGCAGAACGCGATGATCTCCTCTGGCGTCGCTGTCGCGCCCTCATTGAGCGTGACGAAGGCCTTGGGCCGCTCTCCCCAGTGCGGGTGCGGGATTCCGATCACGGCGCACTCGAGCACGGCAGGGTGGGCCGCGATGGCCTGCTCGACCTCGATGCTGGAGATGTTCTCTCCGCCGGAGATGATGACGTCCTTGCCGCGGTCGCGCAGCTCGATGGTGCCGTCCGGATGCCAGACCGCGAGGTCCCCGGAGTGGAACCAGCCGCCGGCGAAGGCCTTGCTGGTGGCTGCCTCGTCGCGGAAGTAGCCGCTCATGACGTTGTTGCCACGCATGACGACCTCGCCCATGGCCTGCCCGTCCTGGACGACGTCGCGCATCTGCTCATCAACGACGCGCACTAGATCCGCAGAGACGTACCCCTGACCCTGGCGGGCCAGGTGCCTGGCGCGCTGGGCGGCCGGGAGCTCGCGCCACCCTTCCTGCTCGGGGCTCACGGTGATGGGGCCGTAGGTCTCGGTCAGCCCGTACACGTGGACTACCCGCAAGTTCAGCTCGCTCATCCGGCCCAGCAGCGTCGGCGAGGGCGGGGCGGCGGCCACCATCGCCGTGACCGGCCGGTCCAGGCGGTGCGCCCGCGGGTGGTTGAGGATCATCAACTGGACAGTCGGCGCGCCGTTGTAGTGGGTCACGCCCTCCCCGTCGATCAGCTCCCAGATGAGATCCGGGTCCATCGCGCGCAGGGTCACGTGACGCCCGGCCACCGCGGTGACCGCCCACGGGAAGCACCAGCCGTTGCAGTGGAACATGGGCAGCGTCCACAGGTACACCGAATCGGCGGACATGCCGGCGTGGATCACCTCGCCCAGCGCGTTCAGGTACGCGCCCCGGTAGGTGTACTGGACCCCTTTGGGCCGGCCCGTGGTGCCGGAGGTGTAGTTGATTGAGATCGTCTCCTCCTCGTGTTCCAGCCAGCTCGGCGGCCTCGACGGCAGCGCGCTGGCCAGGAACTGCTCGTAGGAGTCCTCCGGGCCGCCGGTGCCCGTGCAGCGGATCACCGTCACGCCCGCTAGCTCCAGCGGCTTGGTCAGCGCTTCCAGCTCGCTGTCGAGCAGCAGGTAGCGCGCGCCGCTGTGACCGAGGATGTAGTCGATCTCGGCACTGGACAGGCGGTAGTTGACCGCGACCAAGATCCCTCCCGCGGCGGGGACGCCGAAATGCGCCTCCAGCATCGCCGGGGAGTTGAACAGCAGCGTCGCGACGCGGTCTTCCTTGCGCAGGCCGGCCGACCTGAGCGCGTTGGCCAGCCGCCACGAGCGCTCGGCGAGGTGCCGGTAGGAGTACCGCTGGTCTGCGGAGACGACCGCGGTTTTGTCCGGGTAGATGTACGCCGCCCGGTGCAGGAAGTCGACGGGGTTCAGCTCCGAACGGAACACCTTCCCGGGTACCGTCCCCGGTACGCCGGTCGCCGCGGAGAGCATATCGCCCATGGCCCGTCTCCTCCCGACTGCAGCTCACAAACCAGCTCGGGTTGCGTTCGCTGCGCTCATTGCTGAAGGTTCCCCCGGGGCTGGCCGCGGCCCGAATCATGATCGGCGGCCCAGCCGCACGCCATCAACAAGCGTGCGCTCATCACCGCCTGCTGGCAACAGCCAGGCCGGCGGGCGCGAACGGCCGGCGCCGCGGTACGTGCGTGAGCAGTCGGCCGTGTGGTAGGAGAAACGCATGACAAGTCATGAGGACCAGGCCCAGGCAGAGTCCGTCAGGCTGGCCGAGGTGCTCGCGGCCGCAGAGGAGCAGGTGGCGCAGACCATGGAGACGCTGGCCAAACAGCGCCCGCACCAGGAGGACCACCTTCACGCCCTGGGCGAGGACGCCAGGAAGCAGGCAGCACGCCAGCGGCAGTGGGCAGAAGATCACCGCGAAGCGAGCGCACTCGCCGTTCAGGACCAGCAGGCGTGACGGACATAGCACGCTGACCCGCTAGCTGCCCGCAGTCCGGTTCATCGGATCCTCATGGCGGCCGCACCTAACCTCGCTCAGGCATCGGCGGCGGTCGCGCCGGCATACCAGCGCTCGGCCGAGCGATGGAACAACCATGCCCGGTCATCGTAGGAGAAGGCCGAGAAGATGGCGTCGTAGGCGCCGTACAGCGGCCCGAAACCCGACCGGAGGTTTTCGATCGGCAGGTCGGAGCCGAGCATGCACCGCTGTGGGCCGAAGGTTCCCGTCACCTCAAGCAGCCAGGGGCGGATCTGGGTGAGGGTCCAGTCGCCGAAGATGGTGCCGATGGCGTCGATCCGGGTCGCCACGTTGCCGGCGGCTGCCAAGCCGGCGAGGCGGTCCATGTGCCCGGCCAGGTCCGTGCCACCAGGGCCGGCCTCCGGCCAGCCGAAGTGGTCGATGACGATCTTCAGGTCGGGGAACTGTGCTGCCAGCCGGGTCACGGTACCCAGCTGGCTGGAAGGCGCCTCGACGGTTGCGACCAGGTCGGCGCTGGCGAGCAATCCGAGGTTGTCCCGGACGAGCCGGTCATCAAGAAAGTCCCGGCCGTCGGCCGACCCGGCTAATTCCGGCACCAGGCGGATCCGGACGCTGCGGATGAGCGGTCGTTGGGCGCAGCCCTCGACCAGGCCGGCGAAGGCCGCCGAGGCCGGGTCACCCAGGGTCACCATCGCGATCACCGGCGGCATCCCGTCCTGCTGCCTGCTGACCCAGTCGGCCGCGGCCAGCGGATCGGCGGCGCCGGCGTCGGACCAGATCACGCCGTGCACGTCACAATCCAGCGTCGCCTGCCGGTAGTCAGCCAAGGTGTACCGATCGGGCAGGCGGTCGTAATCACCGAGCATGTCCCGGACCAGGGTGCGATCCGACAGCCAGAACACCGGGTTGTCACGCTGATCCCACAAGTGCACGTTGCAGTCCACGACCGGGCCAACGCCCGACGGCCTCTGCTGCGTCACCGGCAGAACCTATCCCAGCCGATCGCCAGCCCGGGGGCGCTGGGCATCAGCTGCCTGTGCCCCCGGTTAGCTCCGGCGGTGCCGGTGAACCGCCCGGACCGATCTGGGCCTTCAGGGCGGCAAGCTCCTTGTCCACCTCGGCGGCCGATCCGGCTTCGTCGAGCTCCCGCTGGATGTCATCGGTGTCTCCTCCGACGTCTTCGAGCACTCCCGATTGGAGCAGCTCGTCGACGGCGCCGGCACGGGCCTGCATCGTGGCGATCTTGTCCTGGGCCCGCTGGAGCGCCTCGCCCGAGTCACCAACGTCTCGGGAGATCCCCGCGACGCTCTCGTCCACCGAGGTCTCCGCCTTCGCCGCGGTGTACTGGGCTTTCAGCACCTCCTTCTGCGTCCGGAATTCGTTCACCCGCTTCTGCAGCGCCTCGAGGGTGTGCTCAAGCTTTTCCTCCTGCTCGGTGAGCTGCTGATGCTGGGGCTCCATCGCATCGATCTGAGCCTGGGCAGCGGCCTTGCGGGACAGGGCCTCCCTCGCCAGATCCTCCCGGCCCTGCGACAGCGCCGCCGCTGCCTGATCCTGGAGGTGGTCCACCGAATGCCGGAGCTGCTGTTCCTGCAGCTCGATCTGCTTGCGTGACGCGGCGATGTCCACCAGCCCCCGCCGGACCTGGGTGATCTGATCGAGCATCTGCTCGTAGGAAAGATCGAGCATCTCGTCGGGCTGCTCGGCGGCGTCGAGCGCCTTGTTGGCTTTGGCCTGCACTATTTCGTGGGCCCGCTGGAAAAGGCTCATTCCGGGCTGCTCCTCGTCATGATGGACGGACCGAGGCGACTGCGCTGCCGAGCCGGCTCCGCGTCGGTGGCAGAGCTCGTACCGGCACCGATATCCCAGAGGCTACCGCCGGGTGTCCGCCCGGCTGATCACAGATCCGGCGGATCACGACAACTGCCGTGCGCTCTGAGACGTCTAGACAGCGGGCCGTTACCGCCCCGCCCGGCCTCGGCGGCAAATCAGGCACCGCCGCGTTCTCAACCGGGAGGGCCGGGAAATGAATGCCAGCACGAAGTCTCTGTCCAGGCCGGATGATGCTGTACGGGCCGGGGACCGGCCAGGGCGGTCGGCTCGCGGTGGCGGTCGGCGTGCCCGGCCGCTGGCGGCCGCCGCCGTGGGCTTGTGCGCGGCGGCCGGGCTGGCGCTGCTGCCCTCGTCTGCGATAGCCGCGCCCGCGGCGCCCTCCGGGGGAGCCCCGGCCGGGACGCGCGCCGCGACCACGACTGATCCGGCGGATCATTTTCTGGCCGTCTCGTGCCCGGCACGCCGGATGTGCGTCGCCGTCGGGATCGCTGACATCGCCAGGCAGTTGTTGCTGGCCGAGCGGTGGAACGGCCGCAGGTGGATCGTGACGCATCCGGTGCTGCCCGCGAACGCCACTAGCGGTGGCCTGACCGGCGTGTCCTGCTCCTCATCGCGGGCCTGCACCGCCGTGGGCTTCGACTTCGTCCCCGGCACAGGCAGCGGCCCGCTGGCCGAGCGCTGGAACGGGCGGAGCTGGACCCTGCAGTCCATGCCGAGCGCGGGGAACGAGGGCATCCCGCTGGCCGGAGTGTCCTGCCCCACCGCCCGGTCGTGTACCGCGGTCGGCCTGGCGAACTATAACCCGGTCACCGGGGCGAAGAGTCCGCTGGTCGAGCACTGGAACGGCCACCGGTGGAGGATCCAGCCGACCCCTCAGACCGGAAACCCCGGCAGCCAGCTGAGCGGCGTCTCGTGCTCGTCGCCGTCGGTGTGCACGGCCGTGGGTGACTACGAGGGTCAAGACGACGAGGGCCCGGGCGCCGCGCCGCTGGCGCTGCGCTGGAACGGCGCCAAATGGGCCGTCCAGCCGACCCCGGGAGGGAGCAGCGCCATAGACAACGAGGACAGCGAGCTGGCCGGCGTTTCGTGCCCCGCCGCCAGCGCGTGTATCGCGGTCGGGTACGACCCGAACAGCTTTCCCCTGGCCCTGCGCTGGAACGGCGCGCGCTGGACGAGCCAGCAGATCACCGGGCTTTTGCCGCTCAGTGCCGTGTCGTGCTTGCCGGCCAGCCGGTGCATCGCGGTCGGCGACGCCGACTTCGGCGGGTTCGCCGAGCGCCTGCAGGGACAGACGTGGGCGCTGCAGCAGGTGCAAACGCCTGTCGGGGCGCACAGCATCTTCCTTACCGGGGTGTCGTGCTCGGCGCCCAGCCGGTGCACGGCGGTCGGGTACCAGACCGGGACAGTCAGCCTGGTCACCGGCATTCGCACGCTGGCGGAGCGCTGGAATGGTCAGCGCTGGGTCGTCCAGGCGGCTCCTAGCCCCCTGAGGTGAAGCGACAGAACAACGGCCCGGCGGCCGGGTCTGGCCGGCCCGAGACGCCGACGCGGATCAGGGCCGCGCCACGCTCGCCAGCATCGGCAACTCCGACACTCGCAATCGCCTGATGCAGGTCACCGATGATTCTCGCTCCGCTCGGGAACGGGGGCCTCGTGGGCGCGAGCAGCGGCGACGATAAGCTCGATGACCGTATCCAGCGGTATCGCGGTGGAGTCGATCACCAGGTGGTACAGGGACGCGTCGGCGGGGTCGCACCGGTACAGGCGGCGGACGTAGGCGGTGCGAGCCTTGTCGGCCGCACATAGGCGCTCCCTCGCCTGCTCATCACCGATGCCTTCGATCATTGCTCCCTGGACGACGCGGCGCTCGGCCGGGCCGTCGAGCCGGACGTGAAAGCCGCGGTCCTTGCCGAGCACGACCGCCGCCCCCCGGCCCAGGATCACGCCGCCGGCGCCGGTGGTGAGCAGGCGGCGGATCCCGGCCTCGCCGTGACCGCGCAGGTCCTCGTCCTGGTAGTGGGTGGACGGCGGCGACTGGGTGGGCCCGGCCGGCATCGCCTGGGTGAAGTGGGCCAGCACCCGGTGCACCGGGGTGACCCTGACCTCCTCCGCTGACAGCTGCTCATCGCACGGTCCGGGCTCGGCGATATGGCCCTCGGACGTGGTCACCCGCTGCAGGAAGGGCAGGCCGAGCCGGTCGGCCAGGGCCGGGGCGACGACGCTGCCGCCGGCACCGTAGGCCGCCGACACGGTGATCAGCCGTACCGCGGGAGCGGCGGAGCGGCCCGGCGGGAGAAGAGAAGGATCGGGCGAGACAGGGGCGGGCGGAACAGGGCTGTCAGACTGCTCGAGGCTCACGGGCACTCATCTCCTCGCTTGGCTGCGCGGCAGCCGGGGCTGATTGGCGGGCCGCCGGAGCCAGGGTGCCCGACGGCAGCACCAGGGCGCAGACGACCGCGGAGCCGGCCAGGATCGCGGCCGAGACCCAGAACCCGACGACGTAGCTGTGCACCGCCGCCTGGGCCAGCACCAGCGGGCTGTGGCCGTGGGCCAGCACATAGCTGGCCAGGGCGCTGGCGGCGAGGGTGTTCAGCAGCGCGGTGCCGATCGACCCGCCGACCTGCTGGTTGGTGTTGACCAGGGCCGAGGCGACGCCCGCGTCCGCGGCCCCGGTGCCGTAGGTCGCGGTGTTCAGCGCGCAGCCGAACACCAGGCCCAGCCCGGCCCCGACCAGCAGCAGGGCGGGCAGGATCCAGTCCAGGTAGCTGGTGCGCAGCCCTAGTTGCAGGGCCAGGACAGCCAGGCCGACCGCGCCCAGGAGCAGGCCGAGCGGAATCAGCGGCCGGGGCCCGGTCCGCGGCATCAGCACCCCGCTGGAGATAGTGGACGCCGCGACGATCGCCGCGATCATCGGCAGAAAGGCCAGGCCGGACTTCACCGGCGAGTAGGCCAGGGTTAGCTGCAGGTAGTAGGTCAGGAACAGGAAGATCCCGAACACGCCGATGGCCGACAGCCCGATGGCCAGGTACGCGCCGCCGCGGAACCGGTTCAGCACGATCCGCAGCGGCAGCAGCGGATGCTGGACTCGCTGCTCGACCAGCACGAACACGGCCAGCAGGACCACCCCGGACACCAGCAGCGCAATCGTCGTCGGCGCGCCCCAGCCCGCGGTGTCGGCCTCCGACAACCCGTAGACCAACGACACCAGCCCGGCCACCACCAGCACCGTTCCCGGCCAGTCGATCCGCACGTCCGGATCCCGGGTCTGTGCGCCGAGCAACCGCACCGCGCCCACGACCGCGACGATGCCCAGGATGACGTTGACGTACAGGCACCACCGCCAGGACAGGTACTCGGTCAGCACCCCGCCCAGCAGCAGCCCCACCGCCCCGCCTCCGCCGGCGATGGCGCCGTAGACGCCGAACGCCTTGCCGCGCTCGGCCGGGTCGGTGAATGTCACGGTCAGCGTGGACAGCGCGGCGGGGGCCAGCAGCGCGCCGAACGCTCCCTGCGCGCCGCGGCCGATCACCAGCAGCCCGAAGCTGGTCGCCGCGCCGCCCACCGCCGAGGCGGCGGCGAAGCCCACCAGGCCGATGATCAGCATCCGCCGCCGGCCGAGCAGATCCGACAGTCGGCCCCCGAGCAGCAGCAGCCCGCCGAAGGCCAGCGAGTACGCCGTCACCACCCACTGCCGGTCGGCATTGGAGAACCCCAGCGCATGCTGGGCCGAGGGCAGCGCGATGTTCACGATCGTGGCGTCCAGGATCACCATCAGCTGGGCCAGCCCGACCACGCCGAGAACCCACCAGCGCCGCGCCGAATCCGCGTTCGCGTCCGACTGCCCAGCCCGCCCCGATACGTCAGCAACCGCCGGCTCGCTCATTCCAGGAGCCTACGTCCGCCGAAGTACGTTCCGGAAGCTGCCCTCTGTTAGCGTGCGGCCCGGCGCCAGCGCATGATCGGCGGCCTCAGGCCAGCTCGCCGGCGAAATCCCAGGCCCGCAGATCACCCGGCTGAAGGCGAATGAGGAGGTCGTCAGCGGCCCGTTCGGCGTAGGCCGCTCCGGCCTCGCGGCCAAGGTAGCGAGGCGCGATTCGCTTCACTGCGTCGCCGACTCCTGCGGTCTGAAGCCGGGCGTTGCAGCGGACCTCGACCCCGCGATACGGCGGCGAGTGCTCGCACACCACGATGCTTGCCCTGGGATCTCGCCGCAGATGCGCCGCCTTCACGTCCCCGCCGCCGGTGACGACGTTGAAGCCGCGGTCTCGCCATTCGTGCCAGACCGGAGACAACAGCACCGTGCCGTCACGCCGGTACGTGGCCAAGACCGCCAGCAGGGGGAGCTCGGCCAGATCTCCGAGATCGTCCATGGTGAGATCCCTGCGCATGCGGGCAGGTTACGCGGGCCATCCCCTTGCTGCTGCCCGGTTCGGCCGTATGTCACGACCGGCGCCCCGGAAAGTCCTTGCAAGACATCAGGGAGGCGGTGTCGGATCGGGTCGGAGGTGTTCGTAGCAGGGGTGAGCGGCCGCTCACGAGGGGCGCCCGAACCACAGGAGATGATCCGAGATGCAGTACCTGGTTTCCGTGATCTTTGACAGGCCTGGCTTGGCCACCCCGGACGAGGAGGCGGCGATCGACGTGTTCAACGACCGGCTTGTGGCCGAGGGCCACTGGGTCTTCGCCGGCGGTCTCGGGGAGCCCAGCACGGCCACTGTGATCGACAACCGGGGCGAGGAGGCGATGTTCACCGACGGGCCCTTCCTGGAGTCGAAGGAGTATCTCGCCGGCTTCTGGATTATCGAGGCCGCCGACCTCGACGTGGCGCTCAAGCTCGCCGCGGAGGGGTCGAAGGCCTGCAACCGGAAGGTCGAGGTGCGGCCGTTCCTGTGAACAGGGTCGACGTGCGGGAGGCGATCACCCACGCGCACTACGAGGAGTGGGCCCGGGTGGTCGCCTCCCTGACCAGGCGTTTCGGTGACCTCGACATCGCCGAGGAGGCGGCGGCCGAGGCGTTCGCGACCGCCGTCCAGCGGTGGCCGGCCGATGGCGTACCCCCCAACCCCGGCGCCTGGCTGACCACCACCGCCAACCGCAAGGCCATCGACCGGATCCGGCGCGAGAACAAGCGCGACGACAAGCAGAAGGAGGCCCAGCTGTTGTACGACGACGACCCGCGGGAGCCTCTCGACGCCATTGACGACGAGCGGCTCCGGCTGATCTTCACTTGCTGTCACCCGGCGCTCGCGATGCAGACCCGCGTGGCGCTGACGCTGCGCATGGTCGGCGGTCTGACCGTGGCAGAGATCGCCCGTGCCTTCCTGGTGCAGGAGACCGCCATGGGACAGCGGATCACCCGCGCGAAGACCAAGATCAAGGCGGCTCGCATCCCTTATCGAGTGCCGTCCGCTGAGGACTTGCCGGCCCGCGTCTCCGGCGTACTCGCCGTCCTCTTCCTCATCTTCAACGAGGGCTACCTGGCGACCGGGCCCGACACTGATCCCGTACGTCACGACCTGACCGCCGAGGCGATCCGGCTCACTCGCCTGATCCATGCCCTCATGCCGGACGACGGTGAGGTGGCCGGGCTGCTGGCACTCATGCTCCTGACCGAGGCCCGCCGCACCGCCCGGCTTTCGGCCAGCGGCGAACTGGTCGCCCTCGGCGAGCAGGACCGCGGGACCTGGGACGCGGCGCTGATCGCCGAGGGTCACCGCCTGGTGCGCGAGCGGCTCGCTGCCGGGGTGGCCCCCGGTCGCTACCAGATCCTGGCAGCGATCAGCGCCGTGCACACTTCCGCCCGCCAGATGCGCGACACCGACTGGTCGCAGGTCGTCGCCCTCTACGACCAGCTCGTCCGCCTCGACCCCTCGCCGATCATCGCCCTCAACCGGGCCATCGCGGTCGCCGAGCTTGACGGCCCGGAGGTGGCACTAGCGGCCGTCGACCGTCTTGAGCACAGGTTGGCCGGCTATCACGCCTACCATGTGACCCGCGCCGACCTGCTGCGCCGGCTGGGCTGCAGTCAGAAGGCGCGCGCGGCTTACGACAAAGCCATCGAGCTGACGGGCAACACCGCCGAGACCGCCTACCTGACACGCCGCCGCGACCAGCTGGGGTAGCGCCCGCGCGGATCCCGTCAAACAGGCCAATACCTCCCCAGGTTCTCGTCATCCGGGTGCGGGCTCGCCTCCCTGCAGGCTCGCAATCTGCGCCCGGGCGGCAGCCACCAGTTCGTCGTTGGTGTTCGCGTGGCCACCCAGGCCCCAGCCCCCGTCCGGCGCCTCCGTGAGCAGCACCCACGTCCGGCCGGCCAGCGCCGGGTCACCGGCAGCCGCCGCGACGATGTTCGTCAGCTGCTCCACCACGGCCAATTGCTTGCCGCGATCGAGTGCGCCCGAGTTCGTCAGGACCTGTATCCGTACGTAGTTGCTGTCGCCGTTTACGTTGGACAGGCTGTCGGGGGGCAGGTCGTGGACGAAGGCCGCGGTGTTCTGCCGGAACATGGGAATGTCCGGTACCTGCTCGATGGTCATGAGTGCGGTCGCCAGGGCGGCTGCGAGCCGGTGCTTGTCCGGGAATGTCCCAGTCGCCGCATAGACATCGATCATGGGCATGGCGGAAGCTCCTTCTGACAGAACGGGGGCTCAGATGGAGCTCGCGGCTGTCCGGATGACGTCGAGGACGAAGTCCGGATGGGACAGCATGGGGACGTGGCTGCTGTCCACGTCGTAGGCGTGGGCGCCCATGCGCTTGGCCACGAAGCGCTCCAGGTCGGGATGGACGGTGCGGTCGTGGTTGGCCACGATGTACCAGCTCGGCTTCGAGCGCCAGGCGGTTCCGTCGGCCTTGCCGTTGAACAGGCCTGCGTCTGGTGCCATGTGGGTCGCCCAGACCAGCTGCTGCTCCGATTCGGGGAGGTCGCCCGCGAACGCCTGGACGCCCTCGGGCAGCAGCCAGATGCGCCCGTCCGCGATCTCGATGTAGTTGAAGACGTCCGTGACCGGGAACTGGTCCTGCAAGCTTTGCGAAGTCTCGGTTTCGTCGGGGGCGAGCGCGGAGATGTAGACCAGTCCGGCGACGCGGTCATCGGCGCCGGCGGCGGTGATCAGGGTGCCGCCGTAGGAGTGGCCGACGAGCAGCACCGGGCTGCTGACCCGGCCCATCGTGCGGGTCACCGTGGCGACGTCGCCTTCGAGTGAGTCGAGACCGTGCTGCGAGGCAATGACCTGGTATCCCTCTGCCTGAAGCGGGGGGATCACCTTGCTGAAGCACGAGCCGTCGGCCCAGAGTCCGTGCGCGAACACGATGCTTGGCTTGGCTGGCATGTCTGCTCCTTCGACGCGATGTCATGACGACAGATTCACGCTAGGGAAACCCTCTGCCCCCGACATCGCACGAACGCGCTATCCCTAAGCGCCGCATCCGGTGTTCGCCGGTCAGCTAGTCACGTGTTCGCTGCGCCACTGTCCTGGCGAGCGGCGGTGGTTTCTGGTGAACGCCCGATCGATGCATCGTCGGGAGAACATCGCCGGCGCGCACGGAATCCGGACGGGCGGCAAATGATTCCGGTGCATCCGGGCTCGCAAGTTGACTCATGCGACGAATATGTTGGTTCTGCGTGGGTGCACGCAACTCCTCGGAGCACCGGGACGGGGGAGCTCACGATGGTCTCCGCCGCTCAGGGTCCCGGCGCTGGCGGCTCGATCGTGAGCGGTGCCGGGAGCTCATCCCCGATCCGGGGGCGCGACGAGCAGTTGCAACTGATCACCGGTTTCCTGGAGCGCGTCCGGGCCGGGGTGGGCGGCGTCGCGATCATCGAGGGTGCCGCAGGCCTCGGCAAGACGAGGCTGCTCGCCGCGGCACGGGCGACCGCCCGTACGCTCTGTTTCCGGACCGGGCTCGGCGCAGCGGAGCCAGGACACAGCTCCGTCGAACTGGCCGTGCTCATGGAGGCGCTGTTCGGCGGAGCCGAATCACTCGTCGAACGGGCTGCGCTCGGATCGCGTGACCGCTCCCGCGAGGAGCCGTTCTGGCTTCTTCAGGATCTGCAGACCCTGCTGGAACGCGCAGCGCTCCGGCAGCCGCTGCTGATATGCCTCGATGACGTGCAGTGGGCAGATCCAGGATGTGGCTTCGCCCTGCGCATGCTGACGCAGTGGCTGGTCTCATTGCCGGTCGCGTGGCTGATCGCAGTCCGGCCGAACCAGGGAGCACCGCAGATCCGCCGGGCGCTGGCCGAGTTGACCACCGCCGGCGCCGCCACGATCCGCCTCACGCCGCTGAGCGCTTCGGCCGTCGCGGAGGTGGCAGCGGATGTGCTCGGGGCACCGGTAGGGGGCGACCTGCTTCGGACCCTGGCCGACGTGCAAGGCAACCCCTTCCTCATTGTTGATCTTCTCGCCGGCCTGCGAGAGGAGAACCTGGTCTCGGTGGCAGATGGCCGGGCGAGATTGATGGAGAACCGCGTGCCGCATCGGCTCGAAGACAGCATGCGGCGACGTCTGTCGCGGACCACTCCTGCGGGCGAGCGAGTCGGGATCTCGGCCGCCTCTCTCGCTCGCCAGTTCACGCTCAACCAGATCGCGGCGCTGGCCCGCATTCCCGTCGCTGACCTCGTTGATCCTGTCCGGGAAGTCATCGACGCCGGGATCTTCATCGAAGCCGACGGACGACTCGCCTTCCAGCACGACCTGGCTCGGGAGGCCGTTCGCAACGTGGTACCCGACGCGATCCGCCGGGCGCTTGACCGCGAAGCGGCTGACGTTCTCCTGGCCGACGGCGCGTTGCCCGTCGAGGTCGCGGCCCAGCTGGCCGCGAGTGCGGAGCCTGGTGACGTCGCGGCAGTGCGTGCTCTGGCCGATGCCGCCGAATCTCTCGGTGTCACTGACCCGAGCGCCTCGGCAGACATCGCGAGCGTGGCGCTGTCACTGGCCCCATCGCGGCACCCGCTGCGGGGTCCGCTGGTGGCCCGCCGAACGGTGTCCCTGTTTGCCGCCGGGCGCAGCAAGGAAGCCCGCGCCTTCGCCGACAACGCCCTCCGGCAGAGCCTGCCCGCCGAGCAGGAAGCCGACGTACGGCTGAGCCTGGCCGCGATGTTCGCCATCTCGGCCGACGACCGCGCCGACAACGCACGGCAGGGTCTGTCCCTCGCTGGTCTGTCAGCCGACACGCGGGCACGGCTGTGGGCGTCACTGTTTCACAACCTGCTGGTCGCCGGCCGCCT
>Ga0207700_10000345_pt1 | contig 27180 bp, 21 predicted proteins | sample LARL82metaG_FD_184348 | JGI IMG/M metagenome (GOLD analysis project Ga0207700, IMG submission 184348) | Corn, switchgrass and miscanthus rhizosphere microbial communities from Kellogg Biological Station, Michigan, USA - LAR L8-2 metaG... | ecosystem: Host-associated > Plants > Roots >...
TGAGCTGCGCGGGCCAATTAATGGAGATTTCCAGGCGCCTTCCCGGCAACAGGTGCCGATCTGTAGTAAACAGGACCCCGTTGCTGCTCATGTTGAGGGTCTTGCCGACACCCACGTCATCGGTGCTCTTACGGTTGAAAATCTTATAGCGCACCTCCCGCTCGATGGGGAATCGGTCTGCGCCTCGGCGATCGTTTTCGTCTTTTTCCAGTCTCACAACTTGCTCCCGTCCAGTGCTCAGTCTCTCTTTGGCCTTACTTGCACACCCAGATTGCCGTAGCCACAGGAGGGCGACAATAGCAGAGTCTTCCTAATTTGGGGTGGTACCAGGCGCCCGAAGAAGTAGTACTGGCTTGCCAGCGGGAGGCGTTACTTTTAGGAAATATCCTGTGAATTCGAGGGTTTCTTGCGGTTCCGGATGGCCTCCAACCGCTCGGCGATCTTCTGCTCCAAGCCCCGGTTCGTAGGTTCGTAGAATCGGGTGCCGGCCAGGGATTCGGGCAGGCATTCCATATCGGTCAGGGCATCCTCGAACTTATGGGCATGTTGGTAGCCCGAGCCGTAGCCCCAGCTTTTCATCAGACCGGTGGGAGCGTTTCGTAGGTGCAACGGAACCGGCTCAGCCCGATGGTTCTCCACCGCCTCCATCACCCGATTGAGAGCCTGGTACGACGCGTCTGACTTAGGCGCAGCCGCGAGATATATGGTCGCCTGCCCCAGGGCCAGGTCGCCTTCCGGAATTCCCAGGAAATGGACCGCCTGCTGGGCGGCGATGGTCTGCTCCAACGCTCGGGGATCGGCCAGCCCGATATCTTCGATAGCCATGCGAACCAGCCGCCGAGCGATGTACAAGCGATCTTCCCCCGCTTCGAGCATACGGCCAAGCCAGTACAGCGCCGCGTCGACGTCGCTCGACCGCACCGATTTGTGCAGCGCTGAGATGACGTTGAAATGCTCCTCACCGGCCTTGTCGTAGAGCAGCATCTTGCGCTGAATCGAATCCTCCACAGCCTCGCCCGTGAGCTTGCCATCTTTAGAAGCTGCTGCGGCCAGTTCCAGGATGTTGAGAGCGGTCCGGGCATCGCCATTGGCATAGATTGCGATCTGGCGCAGCAGGTCGTCAGGCGCCTCCACTCCCGCAACTGGCAGCGCGCGGCCGAGCAGCCCCACGATCTCGTCCTCGGTGAGCGGCTTGAGCATGTAGACCTTAGTCCGGGAGAGCAGCGCCGAGATTACCTCAAAGGATGGATTTTCCGTCGTGGCGCCAATCAAAATGATGTCGCCGCGCTCCACATAGGGAAGGAACGCATCCTGCTGGGCTTTATTGAAGCGGTGGATCTCATCGATAAAGATCAGCGTGCGGCGGCCCAGGCGGTGGTTGCGCTCGGCGTCGGCCATCACCGCCTTAATCTCCTTAATGCCGCTGAGCACGGCGCTAAAGGGAATGAAATCGCAGTGAGTGAGGCGCGCGATGATCCGCGCCAAAGTGGTTTTCCCGACGCCCGGCGGTCCCCAGAGAATGATGGACGTGAGCTGATCGCGCTCGATCTGCCGGCGCAGCGGTTTGCCTGGTGCGAGAATATGCTGCTGGCCGACGAAATCCTCGAGTGTGGTGGGGCGCATGCGCTCGGCCAGGGGTCGCTTGGCGTCCTCGGGAGCGCTCGCTAACGGATCTGGCTCAAACAGACTCACGACGTGGTCATCCGTTGCTTTCGAGCGGCATATAAGGCGATTCCCGCTGCCAGCGCTGCGTTGAGCGACTCGACCGCCACCGTTGGAATCCGAACATCAATAGCCTTCGCGCGCAGCCGCTCGCTGACACCGCGTCCTTCGCTGCCCACGATGATGGCGCATTTGCGGCGGAAGTTACACTCGCCCAGCTCGAGATTTCCGCCCGGCATCAGGGCAAACATATCCAGCTTGCGTTGTTCGATGGCTGCCAACAGCAACTGCGAATCCATCGACGCCACCAGCGGCACGCGGAAGACGGAACCGGCCGAAGCCCGCAGGCATTTCGGATTGTAGGGACTGACCGTGCCCTTGAGAAACGCAACGCCTGTGGTGCCAAAAGCCTCGGCCGCGCGCAGGATCGCCCCGGCGTTTCCAGGATCCTGCAAGCCATCCAGGATTACCGTGAGCGCTTCGCCGCGAAGCAATTGTTCCACAGTCCAACGCGGGGGACGCACCAGCGCCATAACGCCCTGGCTCGCCTCAGTCGATGAAACGGTGTGGAAAAGATCGTCCGGTAGAACCACGACGCGGATGTTCTTCAATCCGCGCACATGGCTTTGCACTGCGGTACGCACGGACTCAGCCGCAAAGACCGCCGAAATCTCGCAATCGCTGCGCAACGCCTCTTCGAGCAGATGAAAGCTTTCGGCGATTGAGAAACCATCCTCGGTAGTGGTGCCTCTCAGGATGGCCTTGCGGACCTCCTTCAGCAGTGGATTTCGCGGGCTCGTGACTGTTGGCATAAAGTAGAGTTTGAAGACCGGTCTCGGTCGCCTGCCAAATCTATCATGAAATGGATCGTTGCCATCGCGCTAGTCATAGCGGTGACGGCTATAGGGTTTCGGGTCACGCAAGTGGCTGCCGCCATCCAAAGCCAATCCACTATCGACGAAGCCCGCCGTGCCGACGCGATCATTGTGCTGGGCGCCGCCGAGTATCGAGGCAAGCCCTCGCCGGTGCTCGAAGCCCGTCTCAACCATGCGTTATTTCTGTACTTGAAGCACCTGGCGCCGCGCGTCATCACCACCGGTGGAGCAGGCGGAGATCCGGTATTCACGGAAGGCTCGGTGGGGCGTGCGTATCTGGCCGAGCGTGGCGTCCCCCCAGAGGCGATTGTCGTGGAACGCGAAGGCGAGACCACGGCTCAGAGCGTGGCGGCTGTAGTGGAGATCATGCGCCGCATGAACCTGAAGTCGGCCATCGTAGTAAGCGACGGTTATCACATCTTTCGTGTGAAGAAGATGCTGGAATCGAGCGGCATGATGGTCTTCGGATCGCCCCGGCCATCGGTCCCACCAGGCGGCTGGCAGGAGAAATGGCAGTATTATCGGCAAGCCGTCGGGTATCTGCTGTGGCGAGTTGGGATCAACATATAGCTGTTTCTCCCAAACAATCTAGGCTATTACGCTACCCGGAAATGTTAATTTTGTGCTACGATTTTCCCCAGTACACCTATCTGCACTAATCAGTAGTTGATAGTAGGTTAGTTCACAATCGGGTTTTTTCAGGGAGAACAACTATGCACAGACAAATTTGCCTTCTTTTAGTGCTCGCTGTATTGATCGGCAGCATGATGATATTGAACGCCCAAGCCACCGCGACCGGGACCTTGGCTGGAACCGTGACCGACAAGACCGGCGCCGTTGTTCCAAACGCTAACGTCAAGATCACGAATAAGGACACCGGCCTTACCCGTGAAATGAAAACAGGCGGGTCCGGACTCTACCGGTTCGACCTTCTGCCGGCGGGCAATTACCAGGTCCAAACTACAATGCCGGGCTTTGCCACCGCAAATTTCGAAAACGTCGGCGTCTTCGTGGGACAAACGTCGACCATTGACGTCAGCCTTTCACCGAGCGCACAGGCCGAAACGGTCACGGTCGAATCGACCGGGACTCCACTCGTAGATACCACGCGGTCCGACCTGAGTCTGCCGGTAAGCACGCAGATGGTCCAGGATCTGCCCTTGAACGGGCGCGATTTCGTCAACCTGGCCATTCTGGCGCCTGGCGCAAAACCGGTAGATTCCTACGATCCCACCAAGAACCGCGTGAGCGTATTCGCCGTCAACGGATCGAGCGGCCGCAACGTGAACCTCACCATCAACGGCATCGACGATAAGGACAACACCGTGGGCGGGCCTGTTATGCAGCTGCCGCTCGAAGCGGTGCAAGAGTTCATGATCAGCACGCAGCGTTTCTCCGCGGCCAACGGACGCAGCGAGGGCGCTGCCATCAACGTCATTACCAGATCCGGAACCAATCAACTTCACGGATCCCTGTACTTCTTCGATCGGGAGCAGGCCTTCAACACCTTGAACTACTTCGAACAAACCGCCAATGGCGGCGATGGCACGAAGTCGCCCTTCAGCCGGCAGCAGTTCGGTGGCTCCATCGGCGGGCCGGTGCGCAAAGACAAAGATTTTCTGTTTTTCACGCTGGAGCGGCAACGCGAGGCCACTAGCATCGTGACCGACGGCCAGGCATTTAAGGAATTATCACTGGTTACCAGTCTGGGCGCCAAGCCGGCAGCGAATATCCCTACGCCCTACTTCGACTGGCGCTATAACGGCCGTTGGGACCATCGCTTCAACGACAAGCACAGCATGTTCGTGAGCTATTCCAATCAGAACAATAACGGACAAAACGACCAATCGACGTCGACCAATGATTTAACAGCAGGCAACTTCACCACCAACCAGTTGATTGCGGCCAACGCGACCTTCAATTCGGTCTTGTCGCCGACTATTGTGAATTCGTTCACGGCTGGGTATCAATACTGGAACAACCTGATCGACTCGACCAATAAAGTTCCCAACGTCACCTTTCCCAACACCATCAATTTCGGAACTAACGTTAACGTTCCGCAGCAGTCGTTCCAGGTGAAGTGGCAGTTCCGGGATGATATCTCCATCACAAAAGGCAAGCACACTTTCCGGACTGGCTTCGACTATCTGTGGGAACCCAAACTAGGCGGGTTCTTCGAATTCAACCCGACTCCGCAAGTGATCTTCATCGACTTGCCCAGCACGATCCTGGGCGACAAGGTAAATTACCCGCAAGGGTTCGCAACTCCTGGCGCCGTGTCGGAGATCGTTGAAACGTCCGGGAATCCCTACTTCCTGTTGCACTCCAAGATGTTCGGCCTATATTTCCAGGACGACTGGAAAGCGACCCGGCGGCTTACCATCAATCTAGGCCTGCGCTGGGACAAGGACTTCGACCTGATTGGCGGCGCCGAGCAGCAGAAGAGCCGGACCTACCAGTTCCTGAATGCCATCCACAGCCCGTACGTGGGCGCGTTGGCTCAGGACGACAACAAGGATTTCAGTCCGCGCATCGGCTTCGCCTATGACCTCACCGGAAGCGGACGGCAGGTTCTCCGCGGCGGATTTGGCATCTACTACGGCCAGACATTTGAAAACATTCCGCTATTCATGCTCCAGCAGGTCAACTCCACTCTGTTTGCCACAGTGCTGGACATCACCAGCAGCGGTCCCACCGATAAGAATGCGGACATCGTGCCCGGCGTCAACAAACCGCTGTCTCAGTGGCGATATGGTGTCGATCCAATTCCGCCGGTTCCTCCTCCTCCAACGAACCTGACCGCTGGCTCGGTAGGGCGCTTGATGGACCCCTTCTATCACAACCCCTACACCGAGCAATTCAACGTCGGTTATTCGTTCGAACTCGATAGCGCCAATGTGATTGAGGTGGATTACATTCATTCTCTTGGTCTGCGAGAGTCCAAAACGTTAGATATCAATCCCAAGCTTCCTGCGCTGGGCGGTGCGCGTCCGCTGAATCCGGCCTTCAACGCAGTGGGGCTGCCTTCGCTGGGTCGCGTTGACGTGGAGTCTTCCGTCGGACGCTCCCGATACGATGGATTCGACATCGCCTACCGCCGGCGTCTGAGCAGGCACTTCAGCGTCAATTCCAGCTACGTTTTGAGCCGCGCACTGGCTTATAACGGATCGGCTGCCGCATTTCGCAACAGGCCTTTCAACGAGCTGAATTATTTCGCTTCGACTGACCTGGGGCCGACCCCCAGCGACAGCACGCACCGCGGCGTAGTCAGCGGGATCATCGAAGTTCCATGGGGAATCCGCTTAACGACCACACTCCAGGTCGAATCTGGCCGTCCCTACAACCCGACCGAAGGAATCGATGTGACCGGACAAGGCGAGTCTTCTCTTACGCGTCACGCCATCGTGCCAAAAGACCAGCCAACCAACTACTCGGTGTACGCAGGATCAACAGCGGCGCAGATTCAAACCTGTCTGGCATCGGGCGCCTGTGTTCCCACAGGCTTCGACAGCGCGCGCGGCAATCCATTCTTCCAATGGGATGTTCGCGTCGGCAAGCAAATCAAGTTCGGTGAACGGTCCAACCTGGAGCTGTTCTTCCAGGGCTTCGATATCACCAACCACGCCAACTTCGGCGGAAGCTACAACAACAATATCCGTAGCTCCAGCTTTGGAACACCGTTCGGGTTCATTACTCCCGGCGGGACCGTCCTGCCTCGTTCATTCTCCGGCGAATTTGGCGCTCAGTATCGCTTCTAGCTGCTTCGTTTCAGGGCAGGGCCTCTCGCCCTGCCCACTTCTTTCAATCCACCCCCTATAATTCGAACAGGGCCTATGCGCAAGCGCGTAGCATTCGGTTCGGGTCTCGTCCTGCTCGCCATCCTGGTGACGCTGGTGGTGTGGCAGGGCTCTTTCAACCTGGACCAGTTCGCTCCCTCCAACATCCAGGGGACCTACGTGTTCTGGGGCGTATCGACGCTCGTATTCGTCCTGACCGTAATGCTGGGCTTCATCCTGTTCCGCACCGGCGTGCGCAGCTACATCGAGCGCCAGAGCAACCGGCCGGGATCGCACATCAAGAGCAAGCTAATCGGCGGAGCCCTCGCCTTGAGCGCGCTCCCTGTCGTCTTCCTGGTGCTGTTTAGCGTGTCGGTGCTGAACCGCAATCTGGATAGCTGGTTCAGCCGTCCCGCACGCAGCATGAACGTCGACCTCACCCAAGTCGGCGCGGCCTTCGATCAGGAGGTTCGCGACAAGCTGGCGGCGCAGGCCCATTGGCTGGCGTCACAATCGCTGAGCGAGAGCGCCGATTTCTACGAGAAGTTCTGCATGGCCAGCGAAATCGAGCATGCCGAGATCGAGAATCCCCGCGGAGTAAAGCGGGTTCTCTGCTCGGTGCCCAAGGCTCATGATGGCGAGCTGTACACGGCGCAAATCAAAACCAATGCCGGCCTGCTGACTTTATCGGCGCGGATGCCCTTGAACCTGGCCGCCAAGCAGCAAGAGATAAACGGCTACGTGGCGGAATACAACCGGCTGGCCGTCGACCGCAAAGCGTTCCGGAGCCTCTACCTGCTGCTGCTGTCGCTGATCACGCTGTTCATTCTGTTCTTCGCCATCTGGATCGCGCGCTACATGGCGTCGCAAATCAGCACGCCCATCACGGCTCTGCTCAAGGCCGCCGACCAGATCCGCAAAGGCAACCTCGGGTATCGCGTGCATGTCAACGCCATCGATGAAATGGCGACCCTGGTGAAGGCGTTCAATGAAATGACTGAGGCGCTCGAGACCAACAGCAAAGAGCTGGAGTCGCGGCGCCGGTTCACCGAAGCGATTCTTGAGAGCATACCGACCGGCGTCATCTCACTCACTTCCGATGGCCGCATCCAGCGTGTCAATCGCGCGTTGATGGGAATCTTCCCGGAGGAACAAGTCACGCGCGCGGCGCGTCTGGGCGATCTCTTCTCGCGCGAAGATACGGCCGAGATCCGGTATCTGATGAATCGCGCACGCCGCACCGGTGTCGCCGGTACACAACTGGAGTACAAAGCCGAGCGTGGGATCCTGCACCTGGCGCTGACTGTGGCCGCTCTCGATGCGCAGAGAAGCGCGGGCTTCGTGCTCGTGGTCGAAGATACCAGCGAACTGCTGCGCGCTCAGAAATCCGCGGCCTGGCACGAAGTCGCGCGCCGCGTGGCGCACGAGATCAAGAATCCGCTGACGCCTATTTCTCTCTGCGCCGATCGCATCGCCCGCCAACTGGACCGTCCCGAGCAGACCGCGGAAACGCGCCGAATCTTGCGGGAATGCTCGGTGACGATCGCGCGCGAGGTGGAAAGCGTGCGCACGCTGGTGGATGAATTCTCGCAGTTCACTCGTTTTCCGGCAGCGCAGCCAGTCGTCTCCGATCTGAACGAAGTAGTGAACAATGCGCTCTCGGTTTTTGAAGGACGGCTGGATGGCATCCTGGTGCAGAAGGAGCTCTCGCCCGCGCTGCCCGCCGTTAATATCGATCGCGAACAGTTCAAGCGCGTGGTGGTGAACCTGGTAGACAACGCCGCCGAAGCCATGCAGGACTCAGTCCTGAAGCGGCTTTTTATCGGTACCCGCGCCACCGAAGCCGATTCCGTGGAATTGCTGGTGGCCGACACCGGCTGCGGTGTTTCCCGTGACGACAAAGAGAAGCTCTTCCTGCCCTATTTCTCGACCAAAGGGCGCGGGACGGGTCTCGGCTTGGCGATTGTCAGCCGCATCCTCGCCGATCATGACGCCACCATCCGGGTGGAAGACAATGCCCCGGCCGGCGCGCGATTCATCGTCGACCTCCCGACGCTGGCTGCGACTGCCATCGATCGCGAGGCTAAAGCCGCTGAGCTTTCCGCCGCGGAGAGTCGATTTTGAAGGCCGCTCGAATTCTGATCGTTGACGACGAGCCGCTGATCCGCCAGTCCCTTTCGGGAGTCCTGGAGGACGAAGGCTACCAAACTCACGCCGTCGGAAGCGGCGAAGAGTGTTGCGAAGAGCTGCGCCACACGGCCTACGATTTGGTGCTGTTGGATGTCTGGCTGCCCGGTATGGATGGCCTGGAGACTTTGTCGCGCATCCAGGAAATTCCATTTGCCGACCGTCCCGTGGTGGTAATCATCTCCGGCCACGGCACCATCGAGACCGCCGTGAAAGCCACGAAACTCGGAGCATTCGATTTCATCGAAAAGCCGCTAACCATTGAAAAAGTTTCGGTGGTCGCAAAGAATGCGCTGCAGCAGCACCGCATGGAATTAGAGCTGGAGCGCTTGAAAGAGGATGGGCGCCAGCGGCTCCAAATCATCGGCGACAGCGTGTCGATGAAGGCGCTGCGCCAGCAGCTCGGGCTGATGGCCGCGACCAATGGAAGGGTTTTGATCTATGGGGAAAGCGGGACGGGCAAAGAGCTGGTGGCCCATGCCATCCACAGCAGCAGCCAGCGGGCTTCCGAGGCGTTCGTTGAAGTGAACTGCGCGGCCATCCCGGAAGATCTGATCGAGAGCGAGCTGTTCGGACATCGCAAAGGCAGCTTCGCCGGGGCGGTCGAAGATAAAATCGGAAAACTGCAGAAGGCCCACGGCGGGACGCTGTTTCTCGATGAAGTAGGCGACATGAGCCTGAAGACTCAGGCCAAAGTGCTGCGCTCACTCGACGAGCAGCGCTTCGAGCCGGTCGGCGCCGCGACCTCCATCCAGGTGGATGTGCGCGTAGTGGCCGCCACCAACAAGAACTTGGAGGAAGAAATCGAGCGCGGAAATTTCCGGGAAGATCTCTTCTATCGCCTGAATGTGATTCCGTTCTCTGTCCCGCCGCTGCGCGAGCGCATCGAAGACATTCCACTGCTGGCCGACCATTTCCTCAAGGAATTCACGCTGGCGTACGGCCGCAAGCCCAAAGAATTGACGCCCGAAGCATTCGACGTCCTTCAGCAACATCGCTGGCCTGGCAATGTCCGTGAACTCAGGAATCTGATGGAGCGCATCGTGATCATGAATCCGCAGGTGCGTGTCGACGCCCGCCACATCCCGCTCAACCCGGCCAAGCGTTCAGTCTTTGAACGGCCAGTCGAGCGCTTCGGAAGTCTGCACGATGTGCGCGCCGCCGCCGAACGCGAGTACATCCTGAAGACGCTGGATGAAACCAAGGGCAATGTGAGCCGGACCGCCGAACTGCTGGGGCTGGAGCGTAGCAACCTCTATCGGAAGATGAAAGCGCTCGGCATCGCACCAAAAGAGTAGTCCTCGGCGTTATTTCAGATGGCAGCCCAGGCAAGTGAACTTGCGGCCGTGACAGACCGCACAGGATTCCTTATCCGCAATGGCGTTCTTCTTAGTGTGCGTGTCCAGTAGATTCGCGGGATGAATCTCGGGCGGCTTTAACTGCGCATCCTGCGGATGACAGAATTCGCAGCTATAGGGCGGCTCCACTTCGTTGTGGCAAACCAGGCAGTCGGCCATCTGCGGCATGTTGGCGCGGCTGACCTTCTCTGAGTTCTCCAGATTCCGGTGACACGCCTCGCACTGATTGCTGGAATTCAAAAGCGGGCGAATCTCCGCGCCGTTCTTACCGAGGTAAGTGCCTTTATCGATGGCAGCGGCGATCACTGGCGCAACATTGCCCAGCTTCAGGTGCTTGGGATGGCTGAACTCCTTCAGCGGCGGCGGAGCCTGAGCCCACAGAGCGGCCCAGGCCAGAACTGCGAGAGCGTTAGCTTTTATAAGTAATCCGCCAGATCTTGTGCCCGCCATCGTCAGAGACCAGGATACTGCCGTCTGGCAGTTGCATAATGGCGACCGGGCGTCCCCAGACGTCGCGCGATTCCGGTGAAATCCGCCAGCCGGTGAGGAACTCGCGGACCGGCCCGCTAGGTTTCCCATCCTTAAAAGGAACGAACGCCACTTCGTAGCCCACCCGCTTCGAGCGGTTCCAGGAACCATGCAGAGCTATAAAAGAGCCGCCCTGATACTCAGCCGGGAACTGCTTGCCGGTGTAGAAAAGAAAATCGATCACGGCCACGTGCGACTGCATCAGGACGTCGCCCGGGATGGTCTTCTTCACCAGATCCGGCCGGTCCCCCTTGTGGCGCGGTTCCTCATGGGGGCCCGCATAAGCATAGGGCCAGCCGTAAAACCCACCCTGCTGGATGTGGGTGAAGTAGTCAGGCACCAGGTCGTCGCCCAGGGCGTCGCGCTCCTGCACGGTTGCCCATAAAATGTTCGTGCCCGGAAACCAATGCAACCCGATCGGGTTGCGCGTGCCCGATGCGAAGATTTCGTGGCCGCTCCCATCCGGGTTGTACCGATTAATCGCGGCGCGCATGGGATCTTCGCCGGTGTCCACATTCGACCCCGAGCCGATTCCAACGTATAACTTCTCGCCCTTCGAATCGAACAGCAGGCTGCGGGTCCAGTGGCCGGGCGTGAAATCTTTCAGGGAAATGATCTCCTGGCCCGCAGTGGCCGTCAGGGCCTTTGCATCGTATTTGTAGCGCTTGATCGAAGTTCGCTCGCCGACGTAGAGGTAGTCCTTCCAGATCGCCAACCCGTACGGCCTGTCGAGTCCGTCCAGGATCTTCTTACGCTCCGGATTCTTGTAGCTTTTGTTCTTGTCCGTGAGAACGTAGACCGAGCCGGCCGAGCTGTCGCTCAGGATGATCTCGCCGCCCGGCGCCGTGTACATGTAGCGCGGTGTGTCGAAGCCGCTGGCGTATTCCTCGATCATGAAACCCTGGGGAACCTGTAGTTGTGCTCCGTTCGGTTGCGAAACAATCCTGGGCCGATTGTCGGACGATGGCGTGGTGAAGGGCGCGGGCAACTTGGATTCAAACTGCTGGACCTGGGCAAGCAATCCCGCGGCCAATGCCGGCAAAACTGATAGCGAAACGGTTGATTTCAGCATAGCCTCCCCCAGTGTACCGTGGCCCGTGTTACAAGCGAATTAGTTTGAATTCACCGGTTTCGAAGTTCGAAGAGGCAGTGGACGCTATCGTCAGCGGAGATCTGCAAGCACTCCGCAAGCTGCTGAGCGAGACGCCGGATCTCGTACGTGCCCGCTCGACGCGGGAGCATAACTCGACGCTGCTACATTACGTTTCGGCCAACGGAGTCGAGGATTTCCGCCAGAAGACACCACAAAACATTGTCGAGATCGCCGGGCTCCTCCTGGATGCGGGCGCGGAGGTGAGTGCGGAGTCGAATGCCTATCGCGGCCGGTGTACGACCCTCGGATTGACGGCGACAAGTTGCCATCCACACAACGCCGGAGTCCAGATCCCGCTGATCGAATTGCTGCTTGAGCGTGGAGCAATCATAGATGGCCCGGATGGATACAGCGGGGTCAATGGCTGCCTGCAAAATGGTCGCGGAGAGGCGGCTGAGTTCCTGGCGCACAGGGGCGCGCGCTTAGACCTGGAAGGCGCGGCCGGAGTCGGGCGGCTGGACGTCGTCCAAAGCTTTTTTCGCAAAGATGGCGGCCTGAAGCCGCCTGCTACGCAAGATCAAATGCGGGATGGATTCGCCTGGGCCTGTCAGTTCGGGCGAACCGAGGTAGTTGATTTTCTGCTGCAAAGAGGCATGCAGGCGGACGCTAAGCTCAGGCATGGGGAGACCGGTCTGCATTGGGCGGCTTACGGCGGCCACGCCCTCATCGTCCGGCTGTTGCTCGATCACGGCGCGCCAATCGACGTGAAAGACGATCGTTATGATGGAACTCCCCTGGACTGGGCGCTACACGCTGGGCACACGTCCGATTCGGGCATGTTAGAGGCACTAAAAGACAAGTTTTGACGTAGTTTTCGTCGACTCTTGACAGCTATTTTGCGGGTATCCTGACCTTCCCCGCATCCATGGGGAGTCCGGCCCCGATCTCCAATCATACCGGCGGCGTCTGATCATTTCACGGCCACCAACGGTAGTGGTGCGCCCACTAAAGCGTTCAAACCCCGCAGGTAATCGAAAAAAGTCCTTGCATTCCTTTAAACACTCGTGTCAAAATCATCCAAGGCCAAAAGTGGTCCAAAGTGGTCAAAAGTGGACGAGAAAGCCAAGCCGACGCCAGTGGAGCCCCCTCGCGGGTCGGTTTCCGCTCATGTCGATGACAAAGGCCGGCTCAAGCTACCCGTCAACTTCCAGGAGTATCTGGGCGCGATTGGGGATGACAAGTTGTACGTGACCAGCGTGGACGACCGCATAGCTAGAATTTACCCGATTTCGGTGTGGCAGGGAAACGAAAAAGTTTTGGAGGAGTTGGCTACCTCCGATCCGGACGCGGCCGAGGCGTTGTTTTTTGTGACCAACGACTACGGTGCCGAGGCCAAAGTGGATCCGCAAGGCCGCGTAACATTGCCGACGGACCTGCGGAGGGCCATGGCGCTCGAGAACCAAGAAGTGCGGCTGGACTGGTCGCAAGGCGCGATCAACATCTATTCGAAGGCCGAGTACGAAGCGCGCAAGCGGCGAGCCAAGGAAGGTCTGGCGGACAAGCTGAAGGCCGCGAAGTTGAAGGGATTCAAGTAGTTATGTATGCACGTCCCGGTAATGGTCGGCGAATGCCTGGAATACCTGGCGGTGCGGCCGGACGGAATTTACCTGGACGCGACGGCCGGTTTAGGCGGGCATACCGCGGCGATCGCCAAACGCTTGAGGAGTGGGCTGGTGATCGCCAACGACCGGGATGCGGAATCGCTGGAGATGGCGAAGCGCAACACGATCGAGTGGGCGGACCAGATTCGTTACCACCACGGATCGTTCTCCGAGTTAGGCTCGGCTTTGACGGCTTTCGGAGTAAAGCGGGTGGATGGGCTTCTGGCCGACCTGGGCGTAAGCCGCTATCAGCTGACCGAACCGGAACGGGGGTTTTCGATGATGGCGGAGGGGCCCTTGGACATGCGTATGGATCGCAGCCAGGGTTCGACGGCGTCCGAAATTGTGAATTTTACGTCAGAAAAGGAACTGGCCGACTTGATTTATCGATTCGGCGAGGAAAGGAGGTCGCGGAAAATCAGCAGAGCAATCGTTCGGGCGCGGCCCATTCACACTACCGCGCACTTAGCGCGAGTGATCGAACAAGCCGTGCCCCGCACGAGCAAGCTGCATCCGGCTACCCAGACATTCATGGCGCTACGGATGGCAGTGAACGACGAGCAAGGCGAGCTGGACCGGCTGTTGGAGATCGCGCCGGATCTGGTCAAGAGCGGTGGAAGGATGGTCATTCTCACTTTCATGTCGCTCGAAGACCGCAAAGTGAAGCAGAGCTTGCAGGCCTTGGCCCGCGCTGGAAGAGCAATCACGCTCACCAAGCACGTAATCAGGCCCGCACTGGAAGAAACGAGAGATAACCCTCCCTCACGGAGCGCGAAACTCCGTGCGGTGGAGATGAGGCAGTAGAAGACGAAACCATGGCAACCCTGGCAACCATTTTGGATCGATTCGCAGCGCCGAAGAGCGTGGAGCAAGCATCGCAGCGGGCTCGCGTGCTGGAAGAAGTGGACCCGTTTGAGGTTCCGCCCTTCCCGAACGAGGATGTTTATCTCTATGTGAAGCGCATCGACAATTCACAAGTCCTGCGCGAATCTGATCCGGCGGCACGCAAGATCTGCTGGCGGTTGATCGGAAGTTCATTTGCCATCGCCGTGGTGGTGATCGGCTTGCTGCTGCCTACTCTGTACGGATTGATCGCGGGATATCGCATGGAAGCTTTACGGCAAGAGAGGCAGCGCCTGGAACTGGACCGCTCGTCGCTCGAGTTATCGGAAGCCAAGCTGCTCAGCCCGGCTCGGCTGGAAGAGCTGGCCAAGATGCAGCAATTTATCGATCCGGCGCCGCAGAAAGTGGTTTACCTGGATAACAAGTCGGAGCAGAGGTTGGCGCAACGGTAGACGCGCCAGCACGAGAACGGATGGAAGGCGGTAGATGGATACGCTGGCGACAAGACGAGTGTACGTGCTGGCACGCCTGGCATTCGCCTGGGCGGTGTTGATCGTCGGCCGTCTAATCTGGCTCCAGATCGTCCAGCACGGCGAATATCAAAGGTTGGCGCAGCAGCAGCAGGAAAAGATTGTGGAGTTGCAAGCTCCGCGCGGCGCAATCGTCGACCGTTTGGGACAGCGCCTGGCCATGAGCTTGCCGGTGGAATCGGTGTGTGTCGATCCGCTGAAAGTGCCGGACCGGACGGTGGCGGCGGAAATTCTATCGAAGATCCTGGATGTCAACGCCAAGGATCTGGTTCGCAATTTGCAGTGGGCCGTCGATAACCACCGGGGCTTCCTGTGGGTGAAGCGCAGAGTCACGTCCGAGGAAGCGGCGCGCCTCCGCGATCTGAAGCTGGAATGGATCGAGTTTCGCACGGAAAGCCAGCGCTTCTATCCGAATAAGAAGCTGGCGGCACACGTGATCGGCGGCGTGGATTTTGCTGAGAAGGGAAATGGCGGCGTCGAGCAGACTCTGAATCAGGAACTACAGGGCTTGGATGGCGAACTGCGATTGATCTCGGACGTCCAGAAACGCGGATTTGATGCCAAGGTGGCGAGCGAACCGCAAGCTGGCCAGCAGATCCGGTTGACGATCGATTCGCGCATCCAGTTTGTGGCCGAGCGTGAGCTCAAAAAGGCGATCGAAGAGCATCATTCAAAATCGGGCAGCATTATCGCGATGAATCCGAAGACCGGCGACATTCTGGCTTTGGCGAATTACCCGACCTACGACCCGAATGAATTGCCCACAGGCGGCGATCTTTCCGCTCGCGAGAATCTGGCAGTGACCGCGCCCATCGAGCCAGGCTCGGTGTTCAAGGTGATCACTCTCTCGGCGGCCCTGGAGACGACCCGGCTGCGGCCGGAGACGATGATCAATTGCGGTAACGGGAGTATCAACCTGTTCGGCCGCACGATTCACGATCACAACCGCTATGCGTCGCTGTCGATGGAAGACGTGCTGGCGCGGTCGAGCAACATCGGCGCTATCAATATTGGCCTCACGGTCGGGCAGAACAAGATGTACGAATATCTGCGGCGCTTCGGGTTCGGCAAGCGGACGGGGGTCCCGTTGCCGGGTGAATCGGCAGGCATGGTTCGGCCGTTGAAGCGCTGGGAGAAAACTTCCATCGGTTCAGTTGCGATGGGTCACGAGGTGGGAGTGACGACACTGCAACTTGCGCAGGCGTGTTCGGTGATTGCAAACGGCGGCTTTCTGGTTAAACCACGTTTGACACTGGACACGCCAGTAGCGCAGCCGGTGCGCGCGCTCAAGCCGGAAACGGCCATTACGATGCGGCGCATGATGGAGGGCGTGATGATCAAGCCCTACGGCACCGGTCACAAATACGCGCGGCTGCTGGAGTACACTTCGGCCGGCAAGACCGGAACCGCGCAGATTTATAACTATCGCACGCATCAGTACACGCACATGTACAACGCGTCGTTCATGGGTTTCGCGCCGGTGACGAATCCGGCCATCGTGGTGGTGGTGACCGTGAACGGAACTGAAGGAACGAGTGGTTACGGAGGCCCGACCTCGGGTCCCGCGTTTCGAGCAGTGGCCGCTGCCGCACTGCGCATGCTGGATGTTCCCAAAGATTTGCCCGACGTACTTCCGTCCGAGGCCGGCGATCAGGCCGATGAAAATGACGTGGCGATTGCCGACCTTGGTTCTTCCATCCCTCCCCCGCTGGTCCAAGCGGGAGATGCCGTGGCCGCCGACGACCGACCGGTGGCTTCCGCAAATAGCGCTTCGGACCAGCGGACTTTTTTAGCAAGAGGGGTGACGGAGCCATCGCACGACCTGGCGGGGCCGCGGGTGCCGAACTTTCAGGGCCGGACCATGCGCGCAGTGATCGAGCAATCGGCGGCAATGGGAATGCCGGTGGAATTTACGGGAAGCGGAGTAGCGCGCGGGCAGTTTCCGGAGCCAGGCGCTATTCTGCCGTTGGGACAATCGATACGCGTTCAGTTCGGCCGCTGATGACGCCGCCATGACGCTCGAAGAGATCCTCAAAGGGGTTCGGCTCCGAAGAGGGCTGAGCGAGGATCTGCGAGAAATGCAAGTAACGGGATTGGAATATGATTCGCGGCGAGTGGAACAGGGCTACCTGTTTTTCGCCTTTGCAGGCGCGCGCACGGATGGCCGCGAATACGCGCAATCGGCGATGGACCGGGGCGCGGTGGCCGTAGCTAGCGAGCTTCCGGCACCCGCGGAGTTTCCAGGCACCTGGATCGAAGTGGAGCACGGGCGTCAGGCGCTGGCGCTGGCCTCGCGCAATTTCTACGGCCAGCCGGATGAGCGGCTGGGCCTGACCGGAGTGACCGGCACCAACGGAAAAACGACCACTGCGTTTCTGATTGACGCTGTACTAAGATCAGCAGGCAAGACCACCGCCATGGTGGGGACGATCGAGTATCGCCTGGCAGGCGAAGTGCGGACAGCGATCAATACGACGCCCGAGTCATTGGATCTCTACCGGATCTTTCATACGCTGGAACAAGTCGGCGGGTCGCATGCCACAATGGAAGTATCGTCGCACGCACTCGCGCTGGGCAGAGTTTACGGCATTCATTTTCACACCGCGGTATTCACGAACCTCACCCGGGATCACCTCGATTTCCACGAGACCATGGAGAATTACTTCACCGCCAAGCAACTGCTGTTCGCGCCGGAGGGTGCTGGTCCGCCGCCCTGGGCCGTGATCAACAGCGATGATCCCTACGGGCAGAAGATTCAACCCGGCAAGGAAACGCAGGTGCTGCGTTACGGATTCGGCGAGCAGGCGGATCTCCGAGTAGCCGGGCTCGAAATGAGTTTCGAGGGCTTGCGTCTGACCGTGCAGCATGACCGCGAGAAAGTGAAGCTCACGTCGGCGCTGGTGGGTAAAATCAACGCGTATAACATTCTGGCGGCGTGCGGCACCGCCTTGAGTTACGGATTCGATTGGCCGGCGATCACCCGGGGAATCGCCGAATGCCGGCACGTGCCCGGGCGCTTCGAGAGCATCGAGGAAGGCCAGCCCTTCATGGTGGTAGTGGACTACGCGCACACCGACGATGCATTGCGCAATGTGATTTCCGTGGCGCGTGAATTGCGTCCCAAGCGAGTGATCACGCTGTTCGGCTGCGGCGGCGACCGCGACCGTTCCAAGCGTCCGCTGATGGGGATGGCGGCCGGCGAGGCCAGTGATTTTGTGGTTTTGACTTCGGACAATCCGCGCTCGGAAGACCCGATTGCCATCATGAACGATGCCCTGGTGGGTCTGCGGCGCTTCGACACACCACACTTAGTCGAGCCCGACCGGGAGAAGGCGATCCATGCCGCGCTGGATGCAGCCAAGCCCGGCGACATCGTGATTCTGGCTGGAAAAGGACATGAGCCGTACCAGGTTTTGAAGGATCGCGTCATACATTTTGACGACCGGGAGGTAGCGCGGGCGGCTCTGCGGGGCCGTGGTTTTGGGGGACGTTAGTGGCTGGTGAATGGTGGAGTTTACGGTGAGCGAGATTGGCACGGTGGTGGGAGTTCGAGCGGCTAGCAATGCGCGGATCACCGGGTGGAGTGTCGACACGCGAACCGTCGCTCAGGGCGACCTATTCTTTGCACTGCGAGGACCAAATCACGATGGCAATGCATACGTCGACGATGCGCTTCGAAAAGGGGCGGTTGCGGCAATTGTCGATGAGAAGATCGGCAGCGCGCGGGAGAATGATCCGGTGTTGGTTGTGCCGGACTCCCTGGTGGCGCTTCAGAAGATTGCCGCCTGGGCGCGAAATCAGTGGAATGGGGAAGTGGTGGGCGTAACGGGAAGCGCCGGAAAGACGTCCACCAAAGACGTAATCGCGGAGATGTTGGCCGTGAAGATGCCGGTCGCGAAGACTATCGGAAATTTCAACAACCATGTAGGTGTGCCGCTCTCGATTCTGCGGTTGTCCGCCGAGGCACGCGTGGCCGTGCTCGAGATCGGAATGAACCACGCTGGCGAGATCCGCGACTTAGCCGCGATCGCCAGGCCGCGAATCGGCGTGGTGACTAACGTCGGCCATGCGCACATGGAAGCATTCGATTCGATCGAAGGTGTGGCGGCGGCAAAGCGCGAGTTGATCGAGGCCTTGCCCCCGGATGGAATTGCGGTTTTGAATGCGGACGATCCGCTGGTGGCTCGTTTCGGCGATGTTCATAAAGGACGCACCATCACGTTCGGAACGAATGAGGGCGCGGATGTCCGTGCCGAGCAGGTGGAGGTTACGTCCGCGGGCGTCAGGTTCGAAGTGAATAGGATTCGGTTCGAGAGCCGGTTACTGGGCCGGCACAGCGTCCTGAACTTGCTGGCGGGAATCGCAGTGGCCGAGCTCTATGGCATTCAGCCCGAACAACTCACTGGCGTGGTGAGTGGACTTTCGGCCGGCTCGATGCGCGGCCAGCGATTCGTACATAACGACATTTTGATTTTGAACGATTGCTATAACTCCAATCCCGATGCTGCGCGCGCGATGATCGACGTGCTCCGGGAGACGCCAGCGAAGCGGCGCATCGCCGTGCTGGGGGAGATGCTCGAACTCGGCCACTGGGCTGAGTCCCTGCACCGCGACGTAGGTGACTATGTTGCGAACTGCGGGATTGATGTGCTCGTAGGGATACGCGGCGCGGCCCGCTACCTGGTTGACGCAGCCAGGCAAGCAGACCATGCAGTCGACGCCGCGTTTTTTTTCCCGGACACCACTGCTGCAGGAGACTACCTTCGGCAGATCGCCCGCCCGGGCGACGTGATTTTGTTTAAGGGCTCGCGAGGCGCGCACGTCGAACAGGCCCTGGAGAGATTTCTGGCGCGACCTAACTGAATGCTCTATTGGCTGTTCTATGAGAAGTTGTTTCACGTCTTCACGCCGTTCCGCGTGTTTGGCTACGCAACTTTTCGTACCGCATTTGCGAGTCTGACGGCGCTGTTCCTGTGCGTTGCGCTGGGACCGTGGCTGATCGCGCAACTTCGAGAGTTCCAGATCGGCCAATACATTCGCGAGGAAGGCCCCAAATCGCACATGAAAAAGGCAGGCACGCCGACCATGGGCGGGATTCTGATTATCATCTCCATCGTCGTTCCGACACTGCTCTGGGCAAATCTGCGGAATCCCTATGTCTGGATCGCACTGTTCGGGTTGATCAGCTTCGGGCTGATCGGCTTTTGGGACGACTACGCCAAGATCCGGCGGAAACAGAATCTGGGCTTGACTGTAAAGCAGAAATTCTTCCTGCAGGTGCTGGCGGCCATGATCGTGGGTTTCATCTTGCTTGTAATGCATGCCAACAAAGCGTACTCCACCAGCATCAATGTGCCTTTCTTGAAAACGTTCAAGCCGGATCTTCTGATCGAGCCGCTGGCGCACAACTGGTACACCTATCCGCTCGCCTTCCTGGGCTTCTACACCTTCATGGTGCTGGTGATTGTCGGCGCGTCCGATGCCGTGAATCTAACCGATGGCCTGGATGGCCTGGCGATCGGACTGATGATCATCGCATCAGGGGCGATGACGGCTTTGACTTACGTGACAGGCCATGCCCAGTTCGCCGAGTATCTGGATCTGGCTCGATTGCCCGGCGCCTCTGAGCTAACGGTTTTCTGCGCGGCAATGGTGGGGGCGTCGCTGGGGTTTCTTTGGTACAACGCGCACCCGGCCGAGATTTTCATGGGCGACGTCGGATCGCTGGCGTTGGGAGGCGCGCTGGGCGTAGTCGCAGTATTGATCAAGCAGGAAGTTTTGCTGGTGTTCATCGGCGGGGTGTATGTGATCGAAGCGCTATCGGTGATCCTGCAGGTGGGCAGCTACAAACTGCGCAAGAAACGAATTTTCAAGATGGCGCCGATTCATCATCACTTCGAAGCGCTCGGCTGGCCGGAATCGAGGATCATCACGAGGTTTTGGATCGCGGGACTGGTGATGGCGCTGTTCGCCTTAACGACGCTAAAGCTTCGTTAAAACGATGGTGGTGGGAGGTGGGTAGTAGGGAGTGGGTTGTGGGATGGAGCTCAAGGATCGCAGAGTGGTTGTGGTGGGAATGGCGCGCTCGGGTGTGGCTGCGGTGCGACTGCTGCAGCAGAAAGGCGCGCTGGTTCGAGCTGTAGATGAGAAACCGATGGGCGAGGTGTTGGGCGTGACGGTAGAGCCACAAACGGAAGCAGCATTCCGCGATGCGGACCTGGTGGTGATTTCTCCAGGCGTGCCTGCGGATCTCGATGTGCTGGAAAAGGCCCGGGCGCGCGGGGTGGCTGTGATCGGAGAGCTCGAATTGGCGGCGCCGTTACTCAAGGGCGGCAACATCGGCGTCACAGGCACGAATGGGAAGACGACGACAACGGCGCTGGTGGGACACATACTCAAGGAATCGGCAATTGCCTGCCAGGTCGGTGGCAATATTGGAACGCCGCCAGCCGCGATGGTCGAGACGTCGCGCGATGGTCAATGGAATGTGCTGGAGTTATCGAGTTTCCAACTGGAAACCATTCGGACCTTTCATGCTCCGATCGCAGCTTGCCTGAACATCACCCAAAATCATCTTGATCGTCATCACACTTTTGAAAACTACGTCCACGCCAAAGCGCGCTTGTTCGAGAGGCAGGAACGCAACGACGCGGCCATTCTAAATGCCGATGATCCGGTTACGGTGGAGTTCGCGGCTCACACGCCCGCCTCAACCAGCTGGTTCAGCGGCTCGCGCGAGGTTTCAGGCGTCTGGCTGGAGGGCGACGCGATCAAGCTGCGGGGAGAAACGCTGCTCGACGTTCGCGACCTGCGCCTTAGGGGCCGGCACAACTACGAGAATGTGATGGCGGCGGCGCTGATCGCTGATCGGGCGGGGGCTAAGTTACCGCAGATCGCGAAGGCAGCGGCGAGTTTCGCGCCCGTGGAACACCGGCTGGAACTGGTCCGGGAAATCGACGGCGTCGCCTACTACAACGACTCGAAAGCGACCAGTGTCGACGCAACTCTGAAGGCCATCGACGCGTTTTCGGGCGGCCTGTGGATCATTTTGGGCGGCAAAGACAAGAACAGCGACTATACGGTTTTGCGGGAGCCATTGCGTGCCAAGGCGCGCGCGGCGCTCTTGATCGGGGCAGCGGCGGAAAAAATCGCCGGACAGCTGGGAAACGATGCTGCGCCGGTACTGCAACGCGGCACGCTGGCCCGGGCTGTGGAAGAGGCTCATCGATCGGCTAAGCCCGGCGACACGGTATTGCTAGCACCGGCCTGCGCCAGCTTCGACCAGTTCGAAAGCTTCGAGCATCGCGGCCGTGTGTTCAAGGAGCTGGTGAACGGCTTACGGGAAGGGAGCCGCTGATGGCGCAGCGACTGAGAACCGATTGGCTGCTGTTCGGAACCATCGTCGCCATGGTCTGCTTCGGCCTGGTGATGATTTACAGCGCTTCTTCGGTGACCGCTCAACTGAACCCGAGAATCAAGTCGAGCATCTATTTTGCCGCACACCAGTTGGTGTGGGCCGCGCTCTCGTTTGTAGGATTGATGTACTTCAAGCGGCGCGATTATCGCGTGCTGCAAAGCCCCGGCTGGGCGTTCGGCTCGGTGGGTGTGGTCCTGTTCCTGCAAATTCTGGTTTACTTTTTCGATCCCAAAACGCATCGCTGGTTTCGGCTGGATGGTGTCGGCACGTTGCAGCCATCGGAGTTTGCCAAGCCGGCGCTGGTGATCTTCTTCGCCTATTTCGTCACAGAGAAGCAAGACGCTATCAATTCGAAGCGCACCATGGCCGCGGCATCGCTGGCGTTAGCGGTGATCGCGGCCGCGGTCGGGTTCGGAGACCTGGGGACGGCTTTGGTTTTGATCATTCCCGCGGCCATTGTCTTTTATGTGGCCGGCCTGCAACGCAAGTTCGTGCTCATAGCTCTTCTCACTGGCCTGGTGTTCTCCATTGGTTTCGTGGCCTCGAAACCTTACCGCATGGCGCGTATCATCGGATTCTTCGATCCGCAGTACAAATTGATTTCGTTGGTCGACCGGCAGGATCGAGTGAAGAGATACGTGAGCGAGTCGGTGACAACGCGCGATGCCGGCTATCAAGTGCGCCAATCCAAGATCGCGGTCGGAAGCGGTGGATTCGCCGGACTAGGCCTCATGCAGGGCAAGCAGAAAATTCTCTATCTGCCCGAAGCGCACACCGACTTCATCTATGCAGTAGTCGGCGAGGAGCTGGGGCTATTCGGCTGCACTGCGGTGCTGACCGGTTTCCTGGTTATTCTGTGGCGCGGCCTGCAGCTCTGTTGGATGGCGCCCGACGACTTCGGCCGGTATCTTGCGCTGGGGGTGACGTCCTCCATTGTGATCCAGGCGTTGATCAATATCAGCGTAGTGCTCGGCATGGGGCCGACGAAAGGGATTCCGCTTCCGATGATCAGTGCCGGCGGAAGTTCCTTGATGAGCACTCTGATGTGCCTGGGAATGTTGCTGAGCGTCAGCGAGCGCTCGGGATGAAAGCGGGGACGCCGCGTCCTCGCAATGTATGAACGCAAATGGCAACCATCGTAATGGCCGGCGGCGGGACGGGGGGACACGTTGTTCCACTGCTCGCGGTGGCGCGCGAGTTGAAGGCGCGCGGGCACGAGTGCGTGTTCATCGGGACGCGCACGGGGTTCGAATCGAAGATGGTGCCGGCCGCGGGATTTCCGCTGGAGTTTATCGAGATCGGCGGACTCAAGCGCGTGGGTGCGCTGCGCACGATCCGGACGCTGGCACAGCTTCCGCTGAGCGTACTCAAGGTCATTCGTATGCTGAATAGACATCAACCGGCGGCGGTCTTCAGCTTGGGTGGTTATGCATCCGGGCCAGTGGTGCTGGCCACTTTGCGGAAGCGTTTACCGCTGGTGGTGATGGAGCCAAATGCCATGCCGGGGCTCACGAATCGCCAGGTGGGCCGGTTCGTTTCACGGGCGTTGCTGAGTTTTCAGGAGGCGGCGCGATTCTTCCCGAAGGGCAAGTCTGAGATCACCGGGCTCCCGGTACGGCCGGAGTTTTTCTCCATCCAGCCGAAGCCGCGCGAGGCCAAGCTGACGATCCTGATTACTGGTGGAAGCCAGGGGTCGCGGACATTGAATCAGGCGGCGGCCGGAAGCTGGCGCTACTTTCGAGAGGCCGGATTTCCGGTGCGATTCATTCATCAAACCGGATCGGCGTCTCATGAAACTCTGGCTAAGAAATTTGCGGAGAGCGGAATGGAAGGCGAGGTATTGCCGTTCATCGACGACATGCCGGGAGCATTCCAGCGCGCCGATCTGGTGATTTGCCGGGCGGGGGCCGGCGCCGTAGCGGAGTTGGCCGCTGCCGGTAAACCGTCCATCCTGGTTCCACTGCCGCACGCGGCCGATCAGCATCAACTTCGCAATGCGGAGGCCTTCGACAAGTCCGGAGCGTCGCGGCTGATTGTCGATCAGGAGATGGACGGCGGCCGGTTTTTTGAGGAGGTCGGCAAGCTCAGCTCGCAGCCGGAATTATTGAAGCGAATGGGCGACCGGGCGCGTACGTTTGCTCATCCAGACGCTGCCCGGCGGGCGGCGGACATCGTGGAAGAGTTGACACGGTGAGAAAGCCATTGACATCCGCCTCGAAAGCCGAAACAATACGAGTTTAAAATGTTTTTTAAGATACAACACCTCCACTTCGTCGGGATCGGTGGAATCGGCATGAGTGGGATCGCCGAGGTGTTGCTCAATTTAGGCTATGAGATCAGCGGATCGGACCTGAAACTGAGCGCGACAACTGATCGGCTGGCGCGCCTGGGCGCCCGAATCAGCGAAGGTCATGCGGCGGTGAACGTGGCCGGCGCAAAGGCGGTGGTGGTGAGCTCAGCTGTGGATGCCAAGAATCCGGAGCTGATGGAAGCGCGTCGTCTGCAGATTCCGGTGATTCCGCGCGGTGAGCTTCTGGCAGAGCTGATGCGGTTGAAATACGGCATCGCAATCGCCGGCAGCCATGGAAAAACCACTACGACGTCGATGACAGCGACGGTGCTGAGCACCGCCGGGCTCGATCCCACGGTGGTGGTGGGCGGCAAAGTCGGCGCTATGGGCGGTTCGAACGCGCGCGTCGGCCGCAGCGATTTTCTGGTAGTGGAATCGGACGAGAGCGACGGGTCGTTTCTCAAGCTCAGTCCCATCCTGGCGGTTGTTACCAACGTCGATCGCGAGCACCTGGACCACTATGCATCGATCGACGAAATCCGCGCGGCTTTCCTCGAGTTCATCCAAAAGGTGCCTTTCTATGGAGCCGCAATCCTGTGCCTGGATGACGAGAATGTGCAACAGCTTCTCCCGTCAGTGAATCGGCGCAGCATCACTTATGGCCGCAGCCATCAAGCCGTACTGACGATTCCAGAAGCGGACTGCGGGCCGTTTGAAAGTTTCTTTTCGCTGCGGATGCGGGGGCACGACCTGGGCCGGTTTCACCTGCATGTGCCGGGCGTCCACAACGTGCTCAACGCCACCGCCGCCATTGCGGTGGGGCTGGAACTGGAAATAAAGCTGGACGCGATCCGCGAAGGAATTGCGGCATTCACCGGCGTCGACCGCAGGTTTCAAATTCGCGGCGAGGCGCGCGGCGTGACGGTGATCGACGACTACGGTCACCATCCCACCGAGATTCGCGCCACGCTGGCGGCCGCGCAGTTGTGCAAGTTCCATCGCATTCATGCGGTCTTCCAGCCCCATCGCTATACGCGTACACAGCACCTGATGGATGAATTTGCCAAGAGCTTTCATCAGGCCGACGTGGTGTACGTGCTCGACATTTATGCGGCATCGGAGCAGCCCATCGAGGGCGTCACGGGTCGCATATTGGCCGACCGCATACGCGATTTTGGCCACCGCTCGGTGGAGTATACGGGAACTATTGAGCGCACCGTCGAAATGGTAGTGGCGAAAGTTCGAGATAAGGATGTAGTGTTGACGCTGGGCGCGGGCAACGTGTGGCAGGCGGGCGAGATGGTGCTCGAGAAGCTACGGGAGGCTGCGTAGATGGCGCCGCAGGCGAACGCCAAAAAAACTCGCGCGCCCCGTGTTGCCACCGTCGCGCGATATGGCCTGCTCGTAATCGCGATCAGCCTGACGCTGGCCGGAGGGATTTACGCCTCGCAACAATTTCAGCAGTTCCTGATTCGGGACACTCGTTTCTTTCTGCCGGGCCCGGCGGATTACGGCTTGGAGAGCCCGAATCTCGAGCTCATAGGAGTGAAGTACGCTTCTCGCGCGCAAGTGATGCGCGTGTTCGATCAGGATTATGGGCGCAGCCTGTATCTGTTTCCGCTGGCCGAGCGGCGCAAGGCGCTCCGCAATGTGCGCTGGGTGCATGACGCCACGGTCGTCCGCATTTGGCCCAATCGCCTGTCGGTACAAATCACGGAACGCAAACCAGCGGCATTCGTGAAACTGCCCGGCGACAACATCGCGCGCTGGGGACTGATTGACGATGAAGGCGTGATTCTGGAACCTCCGGCCAAGGCCGCGTTTCGTCTGCCTGTGCTGGCGGGCATTCGTGCCAGTGAGACACTCGAGAAGCGTGGCACGCGAGTCCGCAGGATGCAGCGCCTGACGAAAGAACTGGGGAAGCTGGCCGACAACGTCTCGGAGGTGGATGTCAGCGACCTGGACAATCTGAAGGTGACCGAACAGGTGGGGGGCACGGCCGTGTCGCTCATGTTGGGCGACCGGAATTTCTCTTCGCGGCTCCGAAACTTCCTGGATCATTATCCGGACATTCACGCCAAGATGCCGCAGGCGTCCACTTTTGACTTGCGGCTCGACGACCGCATCACAGGATTGGAGGCCCCTAGCAATGCCCGATAAAACCGAGATCGCAGTCGGGCTCGATGCGGGAAGCGCGCAGACGCGCTGTCTGATCCTCGCGATGGAAGACGGGCGTTTGGCCTACCTGGGGCACGGCGAAGTGGAGTCCACCGGTTGGAGCAAGAGCCGGGTGGTCGACCAAAAGGCGCTGACGGCGTGTGTACAATCCGCTGTCCGCCGGGCGGAAATGGAGGCGCGCGTTCCGGTGGATGCGCTGGTGGTGGGGATCGGCGGCAGTAGCGTCGACGGCCTTAATACGCGCGGGCTGTATGAATTCGGCCGACCGCGCGCGGTCACGCTGGACGACATGGCTTATGCAGTGGAGCGCAGCGAGCAGGTGCGGCTGGAGCAGGATCGCACCATCCTGCATCTGTTCCCGCAGGATTTCACGCTGGATGGCCGTTCGGGCAAGCGCTATCCGCGTGGCTCGACGTGCTCGCGGCTGGAGGCGAACGTACACATCGTCACTGTTTCTCAGCAGGAGCATGATTCGATCGTCGCGGCCGTTCAGCAGGCATCGTACGCAATCGAAGAGACGCTTTTTGAGCCGGTAGGAGCAGGATATTCCGCTCTCTCACAAGAGGATCGCAATCGGGGCGTCGCTGTGGTGGACATCGGAATGCATTCCACCGACCTGGTAGTCTATGACGGTGAGGCCGTGCTGCTGGCCCGCAGCCTGCCAATCTCGGCCGATCATTTCACGCGCGACGTGGCGGTCGGTTTGACGGTCCAGTACGACGACGCCGAGCGGCTGAAGCTGGAGTATGGCTGCGCGATGCTCGGCCTGACTTCGGACAACA
>Ga0207700_10000348_pt1 | contig 27120 bp, 19 predicted proteins | sample LARL82metaG_FD_184348 | JGI IMG/M metagenome (GOLD analysis project Ga0207700, IMG submission 184348) | Corn, switchgrass and miscanthus rhizosphere microbial communities from Kellogg Biological Station, Michigan, USA - LAR L8-2 metaG... | ecosystem: Host-associated > Plants > Roots >...
ATCAATATGTCGTACTTCAGATTCTTCTCCGTGGCTTGTGCGGCCGCCTTCCTCAGCAGCGGCAATGCTTCCCGGCATTTTCCCTTCGAGGCCATGGCAATCGCGCTCTCTGCATTGACGGAACCGCTGCCGACTGCAGTTTTCGAGGGTGTCTGCGCATGCAACATCGTAAACGCAACAGCAACGATACCTAAGAAAGCGCACTGCCAGAGGGTTCTGGGACTCGGAGGGTGCAGGGCGATGACCATTGCGCGGAGTATATTCCCTGCCCTCATCAATCGCCAACCGTGCATACGGCGCTACTGGATTGGCTCGGATCGCTTTCAGACGTTGCCGTCAGGGTGAGAGTCGAGGCGCTGGTGTGTTGCGGACGAGAGAAATAGACATCAACCGAAACCGAACTGCCCGGTTTGAGAGCTATCAGAGCATTTTGCAACTGCACAGACCACCCAGGATCTTTCGCCGCCGCCGAGAGCCGGAAAATATCGTAGCCGAAGTGTTCTGCGCTTGTTTTCTTTGCTGAGTTCGAAACCACACTCGCGCTATTGGTTACCGCAAATGTGCATCTTTCATACTGCCCGCCTGCCGATGGCTTTCCCTGCGCGATCGAAATGCCGCGAGCCTGCACCCCCGTGCCATCCTGTGACCGTACGCCCACCTGATAAGAAAGCACGCCCCGATCGTCCTTATGCACATCCAGTACGTAGAAGTGCAGACGGTTTGCCGCGTCTTCCCACTCGTATTGGCTCCCGGAATTCAGTCCTGCATGAAACAGCGCATCATTCAACTGACGGTAATCCGCGGCACTCCGCATGACCGCCTCACCGTGCGGGCGCTTGAAGTCCACCATTCCGATGTCTTCAGGATGTGCATCAATGACCCACGTAAAGCAGTTGTATCCGCAACTGTCGCTCTCGTGATCCTTATTCTTCGCGATCAGCACGCCATTGTCCGGCGTAAACGAGTCATAACCGATTCGTTGCACGACCTCGAGGGAATAAAAATTGAAAGCCGGTTTTCCCGCGGACAAAGGATTCGTTTTCGGATCATCTGCCGGCGTTTTGTCCTGCGGGGCGGGGCCGTCGAGCCCCACCACGATTCCTGACTTCGATTCCGGCGCGGGCTCTGCCTCGCGAGCTGTAACGTTAACGACCGCCAATCCGGCTTTCGTGAGCTCACTCCGGGTCAACTGCAGAACCGATTCCGGACGCACGAATCCAAACTTCATCCGGCTCCGCAACATGAGTCCCGCCGGCATCGACGCTCCCTCAGCCGCCGGAACCACCCAGCGGGTGTGCGGCCCGCCCGGTCCGTTGAACGAACCACGATCCATAATGTCCCAGGGTCCCGAACCCGCACGCCGGTACGGCTTCACATATGGATTATTGTTGTTATCTCCGACATGAAATGCGAAGTGAACGATTTCGTGTGTGATCGTTCCGGAACTTTCCCCCTGCCGGACCGTCGATTGCCCCCACTGCATCTGCCCTGCTTTCCAACTTGTCCATGGCTCGTATCGCGTGACCACCCACCGTGGTTTACTCTGGTCCGGATTCCCCCACTCCGCCGGAATGTCCTCCTTGGTTTCGAACTTCATCTCGCCGAATTCCTGCCAGACGCTGGTTTCGTCATAGCCGGCATAAATTCGTAGGATGATGTCGTATTTTGATTTGATATCTCCCGCGTCGGCGCGCCATAACGCATCCGCGTCTCGCTCGATGCTTCCGTCAGCCTTGAGGCCGTCGGGAACTCCTGCCTCTTGTCCCCACTCATGCAGCCCATATTGGAAGATCTTCTTCGGCATGCGGTACGGTCCGAAGACATCGATCTTGCCAATTCCAACCTGGCCCTGTGATTGCTCCATCCAATAGCCGTTGATCGTGTGTCGGTGATTAAGGCTCGAAGGAGTGTTGTAGAAATCGGCGTAGAACTGAGGAACCTTTTCCCGCGGCACCGGATCCATCTGCGGATTGCCGAACAGGTCTGACTTCTTCGCCAACGTGATCACAAACGGCTGATCGGGAAAATCGACAGCGATCAGCGCGATCTTAAAATTCTTTTTCGATGGCACCAGCCCAGGATCCGACCAGTCCTTGCCTGGGATGGCGTGATAGTCATCCCACGTCATGTCTTGCTGATCCTGTACGCGTTGCGGATCGATCGGTGGCGGGAAGGAGCTTTTCGACTCCTGTGAACGCCTCGTCTTCGGCTGTGTATCGCAGCTGGCAAGCACTGAGGCGACGATAGAGATTGCAAGCAGGAATCGAACGCTGAACCCGTATAACCTCAAATCAACACCAGTTCATTCTGAATTCGTCCCGTCACCTCGGCCGAACCTTCGCGCACCAGCATGTTGACTTCACTCCTCAACCCGAACTCCGGCAGGTAAATTCCCGGCTCGATGGAAAAACACGTATTGGGAATGAGTTCGCGCTCGTCGTGAGATTCGAAGTTGTCGATATTCGCTCCATTCCCGTGCACTTCAGTCCCAATCGAATGTCCCACGCGATTATTCAGGTACCGTGAATATCCGGCGTCCACCAGTACATCGCGCGCCGCCTTGTCAACCTCCCATCCCGCCAGTTTCTTCCCTGCGCTGATATCACCAATCACTTTTTGGATTGCAGCATCCCGCGAGCGGCGAACGATATCAAAAATCTCAAGCACTCGGCTCGGAGCGCTGCGCCCGACGAACCCCGTCCAACTGATGTCGTAATACACTGCGTCCGGCTGATCCAGCTTTCCCCAGACATCCAACAAAACAACGTCGCCTTCGCGGATCGGCTCACACCGTTCCGCCGTCGGAGCGTAATGCGGGTCACTACTGTTGTGATTGACCGCCACAATCGGAGGAGAATCCGCAACCAGCCTTTCGCGGCGAAACGCCTCGACAATCCACTGCTGAATCTCAAACTCCGTCGTGCCACCTCGCACTCGCCGGCCAATCTCCGGAAAAACCTCATCCATGATGACGTCGATCGACCGAGCTGCCGCGAAATGCGAGTCAATTTGCTCCCCGGTCCATGTCGCTTCAAATCGCGCCACCAGGTCCGCGGAACTCAGCACCTTCACTCCGAAGCTACGGATCAAGTCCACCGTTCCGGCGTCTGCGGTTGAAAGCAGGAAGATCATGTTTTCCGGAGAAAATTGCATCGCGACCGCAGGCATCTGCGACACCAGAGTCCGCAACTCCTTCACCAACTCGTGCCACGCCGCATAGACCACCTTCTTTCCCGGCAGCGCATCCAGGTGATGTGGCTCAATTCGGTGCAGAAGCTTCACAGGCTCGCCACTCGCTGGAATCAGATAGAACCAGCGCCGCGAAACCATCAGCGATTCTGGCAGGCCCAGAATGCGATAGGAAATCGCATCGCGGTGGTGATGATCATAGAAAAGCCAGGCGGGGATCTTGCGTTGCCGCAACTCAGTTTGGATCTCGTCGATCTTTTTCATGTTTGCGATGCGCGGATTCGGGCCGAAGCTCTCCCGAGCGACGCAATTCTAGCAAACGCTTCTTATGGCGTCCCCCGCAGAGTGCGCACTCCGCTTCAATCTCGGCGGAGGGAAACTGACTTGTGCATTTTATCGACTCGATGCGGGACAACGTGTTCAATGCGCTACACGCTTCGGTTTCTGCTAAGCCTGCACACACTCTTGCCGCTGCCTTCCTAAATTTTCGATCTCCAGTTCCACACGATCTCCAGCCTTTAAATACTGTGGCGGTTTCATGCCCAACCCGACACCCGGTGGCGTACCTGTTGAAATCAAGTCGCCGGGTTCGAGCGTCATAAATTGCGAGATGTAGTGGACCAAATACGCTGGCCCGAAAATCATGGTGCCGGTATTGCCGTTTTGTCGAATTTCGCCGTTCACCCACAGTTTCATCGGCAGCTTCATCACGTCGGGAATTTCATCCGCAGTCGACAACCAGGGACCGAGCGGATTGAATGTGTCGCAACTCTTCCCTTTACTCCACTGGCCACCGCGCTCCAACTGGAATTCGCGCTCTGAAACATCGTGCGAAATGCAGAAGCCCGCAATGCAGCGCGCCGCATCGTCAACAGAATTCAGATATCGCGCTTCCTTCCCAACGATGACGCCCAATTCAACCTCCCAGTCTGTTTTCGCGCTGTGCCGCGGAATCAGCACGTTGTCGTATGGACCCACTACGGTGTTCGTAGCTTTCAGAAACAGGATCGGCTCTTTCGGCGCTTCCATGCCTGACTCGCGAGCATGATCGTGGAAGTTCAACCCAATACAAACGATTTTCCTGGGACGCGCCACCGGCGCTCCCCATCGCACAGACTGCTTCACTTCGGGAAACGACTCTGGCGCTTGCTTGCGCAGGAGATTCTGCAACGCCACCACTCCCCCACCTTCGAAGAATTTTCCGTCCCAGTCGCTGAACTCTGCGGACAAATCTCTGCGTTTTCCATCCACCAGTATTCCGGGTTTTTCCACTCCCACTTCGCCAAAGCGAATAAGTTTCATTCCCCTTCCTCGTATCCTTCAATTAGAAGCGTTGATTAACTCGAGACAAGAATCGAGACGCTGTTCGCCGCTACGTAAGCCTATACCCAGTCGGTTCTGTGATTCCACACCGAGTCTAATACGCTGATGGATAGGGAAGCAGCACAATGGTGATTGGATTCGATCGCAGTGAACCGAGGGCAAACGACAGCTCAGCTGTGCGGCTGATCTGATGAAACCAACGCACTATCAACCACGCGGATCGATCGTCCGCGCGCCGCCTGGACCTGGCTCAGAAACGTTTGTGATATCGTCCGTCCACCGACACACCACCCGACTGGTCGCGGGACACACTAACCGACCAGCGCTTGTTGATCTGATACTCCCCCTGCACAATTTCGTTCCCCGGCTGCGACACGTCGGTAGAAAACGTGAACAGAAAGTTCTTAGTGACGCGCTGCTGAATCGCAATTCGCGCCGATGGATTCTGATTGTTCCCGCCCAATGTTGGATCAATCTGCAAGCTGGAGATACCGGCTAATTTCTGCACGCCGCTGCTCAATTGGCCGGCAGCCTGCGACGCTATCATCGAATCTGTACTCTGACTGCTCGCTGCTGACTCCTGCGTCGTCTTTCCGCGCGCTACCAGATTAATGATGTCCGCTTGCGCCAGCGGCGGATCTGAAACGTATGAAGTCGTCAGCTTATCAAGCGGTCCGCGCAGTGTGAGGGTGAGATTGTATTGCTCGATCGTTGTGCCGACAGACACGTTCATGACCGGATGCGTCTGGTTCGGATCATCAAACGTAATGACGCCCCTCTGCAGTTGATACCGCACGTTGCGGTAAAACAGTTCCCCCGAATTCAACGTCGTCCTGCCCGTAATCACTGGATTAGCCGCGGTTCCGCGCACCTGCAGTGCCGCCTGCCCTTCCAGGCTCACCTGCGAACTCGTGGCGGCGAGATTCTCTCTCGATTGCACCGAAATCGAGAGACCGATAGTGTCCGCAAACCCAGGCTGCGATGGCGCGGCTCCGGTACTGAACTGGTCGCTGAAGCTGGCCAGGTCGAAATCCGGTGTGAACGACAAGCCATCGATGAGCACTCGACCACTGAGCGTGGAAGCGCTCATGTTTCCGGTGTATGCAAGATTTGTATCCAACAGAGTCCTCAATCCTTCCGGATAGAGAAGCCGTACCGATTGCGACTGCAACGCAAGATTGAACTGCAAACTCGGCCGGTAGGTGACCGATCCCGCGAATGTCACCTGCCCTCCCCCCATTTGGCCTTTCATCTGTGAGATCTGCACTCGATCGCTAGAAATGTCGAGCGTTCCATTCAACTTTTCAATTCCGATTGGTGCATCCGCGGTACTCATGGCCACATTCTTCAGCTGAACTTGCCCTTCTACTCCAGGCTTTCCTGACGTGGAGGTCGTTCGCACATCCAGCGCCAGGGTTCCTGCGCTGGCAACGTCAGGCGCCACAATCTTGATGATCCGCAAATCAACTGATCCCTTAGCCGTCAGAGTTGGCGCAATCGGTCCACCGACCGGCACCCGGCCCTCCACATGCAACGAGGTACCCGTGCCTTCGATGTCCGCGGGCTGCAACGTGATCACCGAATTCGCGTAGTCGGCCCGGATGGGCTTGGGAATCCCGATCTGCAGGGACTGATAACTCGCCTTCAAAACAGGAATCGATAGATGTGCCTCCACTCGAGATTTATCCTTCAACGGTCCCTTCAGTGACGCGTGCAATTCTGTCTGCCCTTGGAATCCGGCCGGGATGCTTGGAGCGTATGCTGCGGCGACGGCATCGAGCGGAACCGCACCCGTATCGATATTCGCCTCGGCGTTGTAGTCCCCGCTGAGAGCCACTTGTGCCCGTGCATGAATCTGCACTTGCGACACGCTCGAATCAACATTCAAGTCCGCCTTATGCTGTGCCACGCGCAAATTGGCTTTCACTTGAGAAATCGACTTGCCCTGCGCCTGCAACTCTGGCAATTGCACCGTTGCGTCAAGTTGAGGATCATCCACCGTCCCCTGCCCATTGACCGACACTGTAACCGTGCCCGTAATCGGAACGTTCTTCGCCTGCAGCATCCGCAACTTCTGCAGGACCACCCCGGGAGCATCGACCTTGACTTTGTAAGCCTTGGTTTTCGGAGTGTAAGCAAGGTCGGCATTGACCGTGCCAGCCTTCGCCGAAGCGGTTACGTTTGTTGAGATGGATCCGTTCTCCGCGTGTATCTTCGTGACCATCCGGTCCAACGGCTCGCCATACACATTGGCATTTGCGATCTCAATCTGCCCGGAACCGGCAGGGTTGAGCTGCGAACCACTCAGCGATAAATGTGCGTTGAGTTCTCCCGAAACTGGATAGTGCTGGTTTACCGCCTGCAGCAGTTCAGCAATCCCGAGTTGCTGAGCATCGAGCCGCGCCTGCAACTCCGCATCCGGTTCGAAGGCCCAGTCGTGCAACTTCACAGATGCGCTGAACGACGCTCGCCCTTTATGCGCATTCACGAGCGATCCATTTTGCACGGTCACTTGTGAAGGATCGGCATGGAGCGTCATCTTTGCGCTGCTCCACGCACTGCCTTCTACCTGCAGATTCTGGGCTTCGAGTTGAGCTTCGACCTTCGGCCTCTTCATCGATCCCGTGATATTGGCATTCGCTGTGGCTTTCCCGGAGACTGCTGGTGTTGCCGCCTGTCCGGGCCGGAAAGAAGATGCAATCGCCGCCAACTCATGCAGGTCATCCGCGACTAGGTTCACCTGCAACCGTGAACGATCGCTGACGGTCCCCTGCGCCGTTATGTTCGCGGACGGCATTCGCAAAACGGTGTTGTGTAATTCGATCGTCCCGCTGGCTCCGTCGTATAGCGCATGGATCGCTCCATTTACCGGCACTTCTCTCGCCGCCCGATTCTCCTTGCTTCCAGCCTTCGCTTGCACACTTAGATCCGAGCGCGCCTTCACGTTATCGATACTTCCCTTCCACGACGCCTCCGCAGTTCCGCTGAGCGTCCCCGACAGAGCCGCCGTGGAGGACTGTTGTGTTCCTGAAAGTTGTTGTAGCGCGCGAATCGAGATGCTCTGCAGTGAGGCCTTCACGTTGGATTGTGGCGTCGCATCCAAGTGGTTCATTTCGGCGTTGACCGTCACGCGCCCGCCGAGCGAATCAACCCTCAATTCGCTGACTCGCAGGTTGCCTCCAGCCAGCTGATACTGCCCTTCCAGGTTCCGCAATTCCGCGCGACGGCCTGATGCCGCGGCCGACAGCGCCTGGCTTGCGATCCGTCCGTCCACCGCGATGCTACGAAGCATCGGCTGATTTGCGCTCGACTGATAGTGCATCTTTCCTGTCAGCAATACGTCGCCCGAAGCGCTCGCGCTTGGCGACAAATCTTGAAGGTCCTGCGTGTGTATTCGTACTTGATAGTTCCCGTCCGCAACGGGATTAGAATAGTTCGTCACGCTCGCCTGCAGTTCGACTGCCGAGGCTCCAACCCGCAACAAGACAGACGGAACGTCAAGTTTGTCCGGAGTAGCCCTAAATCGCAGATCTAGCGCATGCGGTAATGGAGCATGATTCTCGTAACTCACATGTCCATTCCTGTAAGAGAGACTGCCGTTGTACTGCTTGGGCAACTCTGAAAAACGAATGTCCGTTGCCAGGTCGTATAAATCTGCCGCCAGCGGAGTCTTGCGGTCGTTGTAGTTCACCTCGCCGTTCGTGAGCCCGACATGCCCCACCGCAAGATCAAAAACATTTGTCGTGCTGCTGCTCTGGCTAGGAGGAGCAGTCGGCAAGTTGCTCGCTCCCTTCTGGTTCACCTGCATGTGAATCACAGGATGACCGATCAAAAGTTCACGCAACGAGACTTGATGATGCAACGCCGAAATAATCTTGACTCGGACCGTAAGCCGGTCTGCATGCAGCAATGGTGGTTGATCTGCGCCCTCCGTTCCGCGCATGGTGATGTCGTATAAAGTCGCGGTTAGTTTCGATAGGCTGAACTCCAGCCGCCCCACCGTCGTTTTGCCACCCGTGGCAGTTTCCGCAGCTTCCGCGATCTTACGCAACGCATAACTCTGGAAGGACGAACTCCTCAGGTACAGATACCCGCCGACTCCCGCGACAACAATCACTATTGCGACGATGAGTGCTGCCCAGCCGATCCTCCGTTTCCAACTCATAACACTCCTAAAATGCCTGTCCGATAGTGATGTAATACTGCAGTGGATTAATTCCCGGCACCGGATTCAAATTGCGGCCGATGTCGAACCGGACTGGCCCAATCGGTGTCGAATATCTCAACCCCACTCCGATCGTGTTCGTATAGTTGTCGATGAAGTTGCGCAGATTGATCGCGCTGTACACGTTGCCGCCGTCATAAAAAACCACTCCGCCCAGTGCTTTCATGATTCCCAGGGGAAAGCGGATTTCAGAATTGAAGATGAAGAGCTGTTTCCCTCCGACCGGCACGGTGACGTTTACGCATCCAGATTGTCCTTGCAGCACATTACAAAACGGAACCAACCGCTGCGGCCCAGCGGCATCGATCGGAAATCCGCGCAGCGAAGTTCCCCCGCCCGAGAAGAACAGCTGGCTGGTAGGAACGAAACTGCTGGCGAATGGAGATGCCAGGCCAAGCCGGATGCTGTTGGCGAAGACCAACGAATGAAATGGTTGGTACTGGGCAATCTGGCCGAAAAATTTCACGAAGTCGGCGCTCGATCCGAATACTGTGGGAGTGATGCCGAAATCGGCCGTTCCAAAAATCCCTCGATGCGCATCCAGCGGCTTGTCCCGCGTGTCATGAATCAGCGTCGCGGAAAGCGTCGACAATCGAACATTTTGGTCCTGCGGGAGCACCAGGTCTGGCACCAGGATGTGCGAAAGCGCCGTCTTGTTGAAGTCATACCGAAACTGCACGCGTGTGTTGTGCTTCCGGCTGATCAATCTCTCCACTTGAAACGAGACGTCTCCGAGGCCCGCTGTAAACAGCGGGTTTTCGCTGTTTCGCTCCAGCGAAAAACTGATCAGCGAACTCCACTGCGAGCCCACGAAGTGCGGCTGCATGTAAGTTGTCAGCAGTCGATAGTCGAGTCTCGACGCTAGAATTGACACGCTTCCCGTCTCCCCCAGCCCCCGCATGTTACGCCGCGTGAATTGCAGTGTTCCGCGTGGGCTGGCAAACGTCGACTCACTGGGCGCGATCTCGTTCCCATTGAGTCCGATCGATCCTCCACCACCCGGCAGCGCAACCGTGCCAGTAGGAATATTTCCGCCGCGGCGTGAGATCTCAAAGCCGAACCCGTAAGTAATCTCGTTTCGCTTCGCCTCGTGGACCTTCACCAGCGCCATCTCGTCCGTTTGATCGGTAATAGGCTTGCTCGGGCCCACGCTCGACCAGTCAAAAATGCCCAGGTCATACAATCGGCTCTCCGCTTCCAGCATTTTGCCGCGCTGCATCGGAGACTCAACCGGAATCTCAGCTGTTTTGCCAATCAGCGACAACTGTGTGTGATCCTGCCCCAGGTACACCACTTGATCGATTCGCACCAGCTGATGCTCGTCAATCGCGTATGCAATGTTCACGCGATGCGGATCTGGCGTCTTGTTAACCGTTGCTTTCACGTCCGCATTGAGATATCCGCGATTCAGGTATGTCGCCGAAATGCGATTCCGGTCCTCCGCCAGCTTTCTGGGCGAGTACGGCGCCCCCGCGCGCAATTGCAAACCGTTCGGCGCTGCAAGTTTTTGGGAGGGCACATTCCGGTTGCCAGAAACTTGCACATCTTCCACTAACGTTTGCGCGCCCTCTTCAATATCGAATTCCACATCGATCTTGGGCTCACGATCGACAGTCCGCGGCGTGATCTTGACTTCTTGGTAGCCCCGGTCACGATACAGGGCCTCCATGTTCGCCTTGCTCTGCTTCAGCAGCTTCTGACTCAGGCTTCCGTGAGTCCAGATATGTGACTTCTTTACCGAAACCTGGGCCAAAAGATCCTTCTCCGAGATCGCATAGTCCCCGTGGAAAAGAATCCGGTCTACTTTGTGCTTTTTCCCGCGATCAATCTTGTATACAAGCAGGATCTGGTCAGGCTTCCTCTGGAAGTCCGTGGTGACTGTGGCGTCATAAAATCCCTTCTTCTGGAAATAATCCGTAAGGTTGCGCTGACCCTCAGCCACCAGTTCCCGGTCGATAGTTCCCTCCGAAAAGACCGGAATCAGCTTCTTCATCTGGCGGCCAGACAGCCAGGGGATCGCACTGAGCTTCGCGCCTTCGGTTCGCACCGTGACGACGGGCCCCACCTCCACCGTGAAAGAAACCTCCACGCGGTTGGTTGCTGCGTCGTACTTGGGCGGATTCTCCTTGATGCTGCTCGCCAGCCGGTGCTGCTGGGTCAGGCTCCGTTTCATCAGTGCAGTGGCCGAACTGATGCGCCCCGGAGTGTATGGCTTTCCTCGTTTCAGAAGCCCGCCAGAAAGGCGCGCTCGTAACGAACGCACTGCATGCGCGAGGCGCTCCTCTTGTTTTCCGCTGGCGCCCTCGATTTGCACGGACGAGATCTTCGCTTGTTTCCCAGTCTCGATGCTGAACACAACGCTCACCAGTTGATGAGCATCATCGATTGCGGGCTCCGCATGAACCGAAGCCTGGAAGTACCCATTGCGATGCAGGAATTGCAACATTTCATTCTCGGCAATGGGTATTCGTGACGGATCGTAGGGATCCTCATCAGACAAGTTCGCGACCTGTAATAGCCGCGTGTATGTGAAGATCTTTTCCGCACCGGGGAATTTCACGATTCCCAGGTAGTATGCCGGTTCTAACAGGAAATTGACCCGCAGGCCCGAAACCTCGGGCACAACGCTCACCTGGACTTTTTCGAACTCTCCTGTCTGCTGCAGCGCATCGCGAGAAGCATCGACGTTCTTTTGGGAATAGGGTGCGTCCGATTTTTGCGTAACCAGTGCAACCATCGGCTTTAAGTCGCGATGAGGATTCGCGACCAGCGAGACCGCACTTACGTTCTGTCCTTCATACGATGCATTCGGCCCCTGCTGTTGAAGCTGCGCAAAAGCGCCCGCGCTCACCAGGCAGACAACAAAAATAAGGCCTCTGACCGACAATCGCATAGGGGAGCACCGGCATCAATTAGAGCGGCCAATTCGCTCTCCCCACGAACCAGGCAGCGATAGGTTCGACAGAGCCGCTCACGAGCGCAAGATTGGGATGCCTTCGCAACTGACGGAGTTGTCGGAAAACACGAAAGCCAGTTTGACAGTAACAGTGCACTTCAGATTGAATGAAAGTACGGAGCTAATCGAGCTAAACCTCACCTTCAGCGCTCGAAATTCAATTGAGGAGCAATGCATGTCCGCACCCAGCCGCCGGCCTGAGATTCGCCGGCGCCGTACCCGCAAAGAGAAGATTGTTCAGCTGCGCAAACGCCTGGCAGCAGCCAAGACCGATGCCGATCGCACCCGTATCCAGGCCAAGTTGCACAAGCTCTCGGTTCTCTCTCCCGGCCAGCCGCTAGTGAAGTAACGCCCTTATTGAAAAGAAATAAAAGTGGGTGCCCCACGTCTCGCCGAAGTTGCGAGACGTGGGAATACGGATTTCAGGATCGGACCTTCCTTTTCAGGAAGGTCATTTCTCAGTCCGCCGCGTGAGACGTCGCTTCCCTGTCGTGGTCACCATCGCCCGCCACCTGCCGGTACACATCCAGTACTCGCCGCACAGAAGCGTCCCATGAAAAGCGTGTGGCCTGCTTGTATCCCCGCTCCTTCATCCGCTCGCGCAGCGACTGGTCCATCAGAACGCGGTGCAATGCCCGCATGATCTCGAACACGTTTTCGGGATTCACCAGAACCGCAGCGTTCCCCACAACCTCCGGCAGTGATGACACATTCGACGTCACGACCGGCGTCCCGTGGGCCATAGCCTCGAGCGGGGGCAGACCGAAACCTTCATACAGTGACGGGAACACGAAAATCTTGGCAGAGTCGTAGAAGATTCGCAGTACTTCAATAGGGATAAACCCTAAGAACCGCACATCGTTCTGCACACCACCCCGCACGACTGTGCGGCGAAGATCCGGATTCCCGGAAAGATCGTCCCCAATAATGATGAGCTTCAGATCGGGATACGCATCTTCCTTCTCTAACTCCGCTTTGAGCGCAGAAAACGCCTCAATCATGCGCACCACGTTCTTGTGCGGGCTGACGCGTCCCGCGTAGAGCAGAAACGGATAATTCACCTGGTATCGTTCTGCAATCAGTTCGCGGTCGCTCGCAGACGCGTGGCCGCGCAGGAATCTCTCGTCAATCGCGTTGTAAACAACTTCCACCCGGCTCGACGGGATCGCGAAGAACTTCTCGATCTCAGTGCGAGTGAAATTCGAGACCGCAAGAATCCGCGAGGCCCCTCGCAACACTTGCTTGGTCATCTGCAATTGCCATGTGCCCATGAAGCCCGTTTGCTCCCGCACCCGGGACACGTGCTCCAGCATGTCGTGCGCCGTCAGAACATAAGGACACGGCATGAGGCGTGGTACCGTGAAAAGATTGGGAATGTGAACCAGATCGCAATTCAGATTTTTGAGTGCGCCGCGGAATTCCCGATATCCCCGAACCGAATTCTCGGGCGCCTCCGCCGGGATATTGTGGAAGTTCGGCGGCAGAGTGCCGATTTCCTGCACCTTCGCCGGAGGCCCGATCAGAAAGTACTGGCTCGTGTGGTCCAGCCGGCTCAGCGTCCGAACGATGTTGCGAATGTACGTGCCGACGCCAAACTCCGTCATCCGCCGGATATCGATCGCGATCTTCACCGAGGAAATTTAATCACAGGGGGATCAAACTGACGAGCTGAATTAAGCCCGGACTTCGGCCTGCGCCTTGGCCCGCCGCTCCGCATAAAGCGGGAAGGTCTCGCAAAGCTCGAGCACCTGCCTCCGGACCTTGTCCAACACGGCGGCCTCCGTGCGATGCAGCAAGGCTTCTGCGATCCAGCGCCCGATCTGCCGCATTTCGGGTTCCTTCATCCCACGGGTGGTAAGTGCCGGCGTGCCAATACGGATGCCGCTCGGCTTCAGCGGGGGATTCGTATCGAACGGAATCGCATTCTTATTGACCGTGATTCCAGCCTCCCCGAGCGCCTTCTCGGCTTCGCTGCCCAACATTCCCTTGGAAAACACATCGACCAGCATCAGATGCGTATCGGTTCCGCCCGAGATTATGCGGAACCCTTCATCTGCGAGGGTCTGCGCGAGTACCTTCGCGTTCGCCACGACTTGCCGCGCGTAATCTCGGAACTCAGGCTGCATTGCCTCCTGGAAACACACCGCCTTCGCCGCCATGATGTGTACCAACGGCCCGCCTTGCATCCCTGGGAAGACCACCTTATCGATAGCCTGGGCGTATTCCGCTTTCGACAAGATCATTCCCGACCGCGGTCCGCGCAGCGTCTTATGCGTCGTCGACGTCACGACGTGAGCGTGCGGAACCGGCGATGGATGCGCTCCTCCCGCCACCAGTCCGGCAAAGTGAGCCATGTCGACCAGGTACAAGGCACCTACTTTATCCGCAATCTGCCGCATTCGCGCGAAATCAATGATCCGCGGATAGGCACTCCCGCCTCCAATGATGAGCTTGGGCTTTTCCTTCTCTGCGAGTTTCTCCAGTTCGTCGTAGTCGATCGTCTCGCTCTCTTTGGTTACTCCGTAGGGAATAATCTTGTAAGTCTTTCCGGAAAAGTTCAGGTGATGTCCGTGCGTCAGGTGCCCGCCGTGCGCCAGATTCAAGCCGAGGATGGTATCGCCGGGCTGCAATACCGCTGCGTACGCCTCCATATTGGCCTGCGAACCGGCGTGCGGCTGGACGTTCGCGTGCTCGGCGCCAAAAAGCTGCTTGGCGCGGTCACGCGCCAGATTCTCCACCACGTCAGTGAACTCACATCCGCCGTAATAGCGCTTTCCCGGATATCCCTCGGCATACTTGTTCGTGAACACTGATCCCGCGGCTTCGAGTACAGCTTCGCTGACGAAGTTTTCGGAAGCAATCAACTCGAGGCCCTCATGTTGACGCCGAGTCTCGTTATCAATGGCAGCCGCGATCTGCGGATCAGATTCAAACAGCGGACGGTACATCCTGGAATTTTTCATGACTTATCCCTGATTTCGTATATGTCTGCCTGGTGCAGTTCCATGTAACGCTCCGGAGCCTTCACCGGAGTAAATCCAAATTGCGAATAAAGCCCATGCGCATCCCGCGTCAGCAAAATCCATCGTCGCAACCCTTGCAGTGATGGATGCTGCATAATGCACTCCATCATCCACTTGCCAAGCCCGCGCCCGCGATAAGCGTCAAAAACGAATACATCGCCCAAATAAGCAACCGTCGCGAAATCGCTAATAACCCGAGCAAACCCAACCTGGGGTGCTCCAACCGAATCGGGTGCCCCACTTCTGGCCGGTGTTGCCAGAAGTGTGGATTTTCCCGCGACATCATGATAAATCCCAAAGCACAGCGAATGCTCAATCGATCGGGCAACGATCTCCCGCGAAATTCCCTTCGCCCAATAACAAGCAGTCAGAAATGTATGAATCACTTCCAGATCCAGCCGCGAAGGATCAGTACTGATTACAAACTCCCCGCGCCTGAACTCAATCGATGAGGCTCCGGCATTTCGTCCTTCGGCCAACATCCTGCAATTCTAAACGCAACGTTTCGCCGACTAAGTGCTAAATGCCGAAAGCTAACTGCTGCCTCTAAAACGCCGTTCTCAGGAACGAGACCAACTGCCACCCATCCATGTACTTGTAAGGAGTCTCACCCGTTGTGTAATGCCCACAAGGCAGAACGGCGACCTTGTGATCCAGGCCATGCCGCGCAAACTCCTCCACGACCTGCCGGGAGAACTCCGGCAGAAACGTCAGGTCGTACGCCGCATAAACAATCAGCGACTTCTTCGGCCAGCGCGAGAACTGCTCGAAGTACGACATGGGACTGATCGCCAGCCACACCTTCCGCAGTTCCTCAAGGTCAATCTTTTCTTCAATCCCTTTTCGGATATGCCTCGTGGACTGTCCGTGCCACACCACATCGGCGAAGTAGGTTGACGCATGATTGAAAGCCGCCACCCGGACCCGCGGATCATGCGCCGCCGCAATAAACGCATAGCACGATCCCAGGCTAGTGCCCACGATTCCGAGATTGCTGTAGCCCTGTTTCTCCAGCCAGTCTAGGCAACAGCGGATGTCCACCACACCCTGCCGCACCGCGTCGAGCGTCCGTCCAATATTCGCCGAAACCGCGTAGTCCGCGCGCTTGATCTCGGCAGGCATGCGAATGTCGTGATACGGCATGCTCAGCCGAAGCACCGCGATGCCCATAATATTCAGCACGCGGCACAGACCGACGTACGCAATCGCATCCGAATTCCAGTGAGGCAACAGAACTACCGCGCGTCGTCCACGCGCCGGGAACCACCTTGCATTCACCAGATCGTTCTCTGGATAGGGCGTCCTCACCGGCGACGTGAAGCGTAGAAACTCCGCGAATTGCCCTTTAACCTTGGCCTCTAACTTGGGATCCGGCACCTCACGCGTCGAGAAGACCTGCACCTCACGCGTCTCCACCCGATAGTCAGTCGGCTTCACATACGAATAGAACTCGTCACTCGCCGCCACGATCCGGCGGTTGTATTCGAGAAAATACTTCTCGGGATTGTCGGCGGCCTGTCCCGGAGAACACCCGTTCCGGCAAGGCCACTCCCGCGCCCAGTCCACACCCCAATCCAGCGGACGCACCACCCGGTTGTTGTCCACCGAGGTCAGCCGGTGTTCCCAGTCGTACATCCACTGTGCGTAGCGGGAAGGCATAGAGAACCAATTAGTCTAGCAAGCAGAAACGAGAATTCACGGCCAGATTCAGCCAACGGCCGCAATTCGCTCCCAACTGCCCGATTTATCCGTCCAAGCGGGACTCCAACCGATCGTCGCGTTCCATTTCGAAACATCCCCTATATAACCATCGCGCTTTGTGACAACGGACACTGAAGTTTCGGTCGGCGGTCTGATGATCTAAACCAGGTGCCTGGTTGAACTGTAACTACATTTGGAGCTACAAGGCGATTTGAATGGGATGAAGCCAAGAGCCGCGCGAATGTTCCCAAACACGGGTTTCATCTTGGCGATGCCCCGGAAATGTTCACAGGTCCCTTTCTCGCCCGTCCGGACACTCGCGAAGACTACGGAGAAGAACGATGGATCGGCGTTGGGATAACAAAGAGTCGTTTGGCTTTTGTAGCGTTCGCCGTGCTATCTAGTGAGACGATCCGTATTATTTCCCTGAGGAAAGCGAGCAATGAAGAGCGCCAGGAATACGAAACAGCATTCTATGACGGATTGGAAGCGGATTGACGCGATGCGCGATGAAGACATCGACTTCTCGGATATACCCGAAATGGGTCCCGACTTCTTTGCCAACGCCATCCTTTGGCCCGGCCCGAAACAGCAGATTACGCTCCGGCTCGATCGTGACATTCTAAAGTTTTTTCGGAAGCAGGGACGCGGTTACCAGACTGTTATCAACGGCGTCCTGCGAAAATACATGGAAGCACAAAGCAAACCGAATAAACGCTAACTCACATACCTGCGCGGCACTCTCTTCGAAATATTGCAAAGAATCTCGTACGCTGAACTGTTCGCCAGCCGCGCGTGTTCCAGCGCGTCAACACTGAGCCCGTCGCAGTTCCCGAGCAGAATCACTTCATCTCCGACCGACACCCCGGGGATCCCTGTCACGTCGACGAGCGTCAAATCCATCGAGATGCTGCCCAGGATCGGCGCATAGTGCTCGCGCAGAATTACGCGCCCGCGATTTGAAAGCTGCCGGTTGAATCCATCGGCATACCCGACGGGAAGCACCGCGACATGCGCCGGCGCCTTGGTGACGTACGTCCCGTTGTATCCCAACGGATGATTTGCCCCGAAGTTCCGTAACGAAAGAATCCGCGTCTTCCAGGTCAGAATCGGTTTGACCGCCAGGCGCAGAGTCCCTCCGCTCACTTCGCGCCCTGCGCGCTGAAATGGCAGATGGTAGCCGTACAGCGCCACACCCGGTCGCACCATCGTGTTCCACGTCTCCCGTCGCGAGATCACTGCGCCAGTGTTGGCCACATGCACGAGCTTCGGATCAAATCCGGCTTCCAACACCATCCGTCGCGCCGCTTCAAAAGTGCGTTCTTGCTCGCCCACTGACGGCGCGTCCATGATTTCAGAAGACGCAAGATGAGTTGAGATTCCTTCCAGGGCAAGATGTTTCGCCGCTCGCAGTACCTCGAGCACGGACGCAAGCTGATCCGGCGCCACGCCCAGCCGGCCCATTCCCGTATCAACTTTCAAATGCACCGCGTGCTGCGACACTCCGAGAGCGGCCGCCGCCCGGTCCAGCGACTCGATCTGCCATGGTTCCCAAACTGTAGGAGTAAGCCGCAGCCGCACGATTTCGGTCTCTTCGCCTCTCCAGAAACCGGTCATCAGCAACATGTTCGCGCGAACTCCGGCATCGCGCAGTGGAATCGCCTCATCCAGCGATGTCACGCCCAGCCATTTCGCGCCTTCTGCCTCAAGCGCTTTCGAGCACTCCAATGCTCCATGTCCGTACGCATCCGCCTTAACGACGGCGCATACAGTCACATTGGCACCCACATGCTTCTGCACTGTGCGGAAGTTCTGCCGGAGAGTTGCCAGCGATACGTCGGCCCACGTCGGACGCGTTGCCGCACGGCTCAGGATTTCAGCAGTAGTCGCCACTCTTGCGATTATAGCGGGAGCAGCCCGCGCGCCGAGGTTACGCTGGGTCTACTCCCGCCATCACTCACCGAAATAGGATGTCATCCTGAGCGTAGCCGGAGTGCAGCGAAGCGGAACTCCGGCGCAGTCGAAGGATCCCTACGTGACTCCTACCGTCCCAACGCGAAGTTCACCGTGATCTGCGTCTCCACTTCGATCACGTCTCCATTCAGAATGTACGGCCGATAGCACCACTGGCTCACCGCATTCACGGCCGCCGGCACCAGCATCAGATGCCCCGCGCCCGATACTCAAAGTGGGGTGCCCCGTGTCTCGCAGCAGTTGCGAGACGCGGGATTTCGGGTGTCGACATCTTCACCGTCCCAACACGAAGTTCACCGTGATCTGCGTCTCCACTTCGATCACGTCTCCATTCAGAATGTACGGTCGGTAGCGCCACTGGCTCACTGCATCCAACGCCGCCGGCACCAGCATCGGATGCCCCGAAATCAACCGCAGATTACCGATCGTACCCGCCTTGCTGATCACCGCAGCCAAAACCACAGGCCCCTGGATCCGCGCCGCCATCGCCAACTGCGGATACTTCGGCTCCACTTTGCGAATCAGCATCCCCTGCAACATCTCCGACCGTTTGAATATTTTCTCAATCTTCGGAGTCGCAGGTATGACGGCATTGTGCCCGCCGATCTCGACAGGAAGATTCGTCCCTCCTCCACCGTACGTTCCAGGACCCAGATCCGGCGGCCCGGTCGGGCCAGGATCAGCGATCGGCCCTTCCGGCTGGATGCCGTGCCCGATATACCTCGGTTGCATAAGCGGACCGCTGTAAGGAATGATCTGCACGCCTGTGTTCCTCACACCACCGCCATGTGGCCGGGGCGCGGGCCCGGGATCCCTTCTCCCCAAGATGACCGGAGTCGAAACTGTCCGGCTAGTCGGCGATCCGACTGTACTCAGTATCGGGATCAGCAGCAACAATCCCACTATCCCCGCCTGCAATCCAAACGAAGTCAACGTCGTCCAGCTGCGGCGCCCACGCTCGGCCCATGACACTTCCAACAGACTTTCGGCAAACATGGCGTCCTCCTCGGGTAAATCTCCGTCTGCTGCTATGGACACCACCTAAACCAGCCCTGGCGCTGCCTACGCAAGAAAAAAAGGCCGCGTAGTAACGCGGCCTTGGTGGAACTTTTTAGACACTCGAGGTGTCGGCTTTCTCTACTATTTCGGCGGCTCGCTCGGCTTCGGTGCCGGAGTAGCCGGTTTCGGTGTGGTTGCCCCCGGAGCCTTCACAGCGGGCTTCGTGCCGGTACCGGTCGAGGCAGGTGCGGCCACCCCCGACTGCACGTTGTAGGCTTCCACGACATTCTTCGTGATGTCTACCGCATCAGGATTCCACCACAGCACCGGGCTCTGCGGCCACGGCTTCGAGGTGTCGATCATCATCGTGTAGCCGTTTTCCTGCGAATACTTCACGATGAGCGGAGCCATCTTCGACAGGATCTTGCTGGCGATTTCCTGCTGCTGATTGCCGACTTCTTCCTGCGCGTCCTGAACATTTCGATCGAAGAGCTTTTGCTTGCTCTCGATCTGCTTTTTCAGGTTCGCCGCTGCCTCTTCGTTGAGCTTAGGCCCTTGCGTCTCAAGCTGTTTCTTCAGCGACTCCAGTTCATCGTTCTGGTTCTTCAGTTCAGCCTGCTTGGGCGCATACTTTGCCTGCAGAGCGTCCATGTCGCGACGGCCTTCGTTGCAGGCGAAAATCGCGTCCTGGATGTTGATGGTACCCACCCGCCCTGGCCCGGTGGTCGCAGGCGCTGTTGACGCCGGGCTCGAAGCCACAGCTGAGGGGGTGGATGGCGGAGTGGCAGCGCTGCCGGTTTGCGCGAGTGCGGTGAACGTAAAGCTTGCCACAATCGCCAGAGGAATACTCAGAAACTTGCTTTTCATTGGGTTGATTGAACTCCTTGGAACATAGTTCCGGGACTGACTTCGAATCTCGCTCTCTGATCGCTTCTTCAGTTAACGCTGGGCCGCACTGAATGAGGTCTCCGCTGGGTAGCGGCCGCCATCGGACTAGGCGCACTAGATTGCCAGCATCGCACGCCGCGTACACAGACGTGCCGTCCACTCCTTCATCCTACGCTGAATGGCGTGAACCTTAATATTATAGTGACCTAGATCCAACAGCGTCAAACCTGTTTCGAGCAGATCAGCCGTATTAATCACCGGCCACCGCCCACTTGAAATTCGGCTTTACTGGCCATTAGCCACTCACCACTGCTCCTAGAATGTCGTCGCCACCGTGAACCGGAACGTCTTCCGCGGCTCCCTCAATAGGAAACTCGGAGCAAACGATTGTGTCGCCAGCTTGTACGTGTACGCTCCCGCCGCCGTCATCTCCCACTGCCCTGTGGTCGGATTTCTGCTTCCCGGGAACATCTCCGGCGTAATCGGAATTGGAGGATTCGCTGGGGTATCCAGTCGCAGCGGGTTGTATGCCCAATAGATTCGGAATGGCGCATTCACTACCGGCAGGAACATCTGCAATTCCAGTCCGGTTGACATGCGAGGTTTCCAGTTCGTAGCGCTCAGAACCTGGAGATACTTCGACGGAGTCGGGTTCAGCACGCCGCCGCCCTGGCAGTTGAACCCAGCATCCAACTGCGGACACCCGAATGGAGTTCCGACTACCTGGTCATATTGCGCTTGCGCAATCTGCAACTGCGATCGCCGAATGATTGGGTCGATTCCCACGTCAACAAACGGCGCTATCGCCACCGGTCCCGCAATCGTAATGCGGTACTCCAGGTTCGACCACGCGCTCATATCGCCGCCCGGGAACACGATCTGGTCGACTGGAATCGGAATCGTCCAGTTCCCCAAGCGCGGGTTCGCCGGATTCTTTGGCACCGGCGTTCCGTCGGGATTCGTTAGCGTAATCACGTTCGAACTCGGCAGGAACGCCACCGGGGAAACCGAACGGATATCGAATCCGCGGATATCGTTCTCGCCGCCCATATAAAAGCGCTGGAATGGCGGAGCGACGAGGCCACCAAAGCCGGTGATGAAAGATCCGTTAGCAGTGAATCCGATGGCGTTGCGCCCTTTTTGCACCGGAATGAACCGCTTGTATTGCGCGATCGGACGAATCGATCGCACGGTTCCGCCCAGGCCAGCGAACTCAGCGCCCAGCGTCAGTGAATGTCCCCGATGGGGTGAAATCCCGCTGTCCAACGTGTTGAATGAGAAATTCGGGAATATCTTGCTGGTGATGATTCCATTCACAGCATTTGGTCCGGAAATACCGCGGAACGCGATGAAGTCGAACAACGTCTTCGAAGCCGTGCTGAGGGGAATCAGGGTCGACCGGTCAAACGAATATGTGATTCCAACACGCTTGAACGAACGCCGCAGCGGATAGCTCAGCGATGTCGTGAAGCCCACGCTCGACTGAGAATAGTTCTGCAGGTTCTGCAAAACGGCGCTGGGCAGGTTCAGGTTCTGCCCGCTGAAAATCGAAAGCTGTCGTGCCTGGTTGTAGCTGATCTTGTTGCCGAAGACCGTGAATCCAAATTGCAGGGGACGGTCGAACATGTAAGGTTGGGTATAACCAAACAGAACGCTGCGCGCCAGATTTCCCAGGCTGATCTGCACCTGCAAGGTCTCGCCGCGTCCCAGGAAATTGTTCGTCGAGTAGTTCAGCCCGATGAACGCGCCTTCCAACCCGCTGACACCCCCGTTCAAGCCAACCTGGTTCTTGCCTCTTTCGTGGACGTGCAGCGTCAGGTCAACCTGGCCATTCTTTTCATCCAGCTTTTTTTCCGTGACGTTCGGATCATCCGGCTTCAGTTGATCGAAATAGGAAAGCTGATTCAGCCGAAGCAGACTCAGTTCCCAGAGGCGGGAGTTGTAGATCCCGCCCTCTTCCAATGTCAACTCGCGCCGAATGACCTTGTCGCGTGTCGTCGTGTTCCCCTGGAACTCGATGCGACGCACATAGAACTGCTTGCCTTCATCGACGTCAATCTCCAGGTTGGCCAGCTTCTTCTCGTCATCAAACGTGGTCTGCGGGACGCCCGTGTAGTTGATGTACCCGTACTCGCCGTATGCCTTGCGCAGATTCTCCAGGCCTTTGGCAATTTTCTCGCGGCTGAAGATATCGCCATCCCGCAGGGGAAACATAGAACGCAGGGCCGCCGTGTTGCTAATGGCCTTATTGTTCTTGAACGTGATCTTCCCTAGCCGGTATTTATCGCCTTCATCGATCGGCATTGTTATGTCGACCGCCTTGCCCGGTCCGGCCTGTATCAGGGGAATGTGCGCTCCTTTGTGACCGGTATCGTGAATCACCGTCGTAGGATCGCTCACTGCCGCTTTGAAATATCCGCGGTTTTGATACTCCGCGCGCACTCGTTCGGTATCTTCTTCCAGCTTGGTCGCGTCGTACGTCTTGGAGAAAAGATTCTCGAGGAAGATAGAGTGGGGAATCCCGACCGGCTTCAGGTTCTTCATCGAGGAGCGCAGAATGCGGCTCTTGATGTTCTTGTTCCCCTGAAAAATGATCTTGCCGACCTTGACCTTCGGGCCTTCCTTCACCACGAACACAATGCCCACCGCCGCCGGTGGAATCTGGCGGACTTCCGTTCGGATCGTCGCGAACTGCCGTCCGTGCTCCGACAGCAGGTTCTTGATCGAGACCTCAGCTTTCTTGATACGTGTGGGATCGTACTGGCTTTCTACCGTGAGCCCGACCTTGTCCTGTTTGAACCGATCGAGAATGTCGCTGTTGGAGACCGAACTTGTTCCTACGTATTCAATCGTGCGGATCGTCGGCTTTTCCTTCACCTGCACGATGATTCGCCACCCTTTCGGCGTCTCCTCGCGCAGGAACTTGATATCTTCGAAGTAACCCGTGTTCCACAATGAGTTGAAATCGCGTTCCAGGCCGGAAGCGTCGTAAACATCCCCCGGCTTCGAGAAGATGCGGGCACGGATCGTATCGGCAGGAATGCGGCGGTTGCCGGTAACCACGATTTCAGAGATTACGTCGTTCTGTGCAGACGCCTGCCGGGCCGCCCCCAGCAGCATGAGAAGCGCCACAAGCAGGCCGCACACGCGCCACACCTTCCCCCTCCAAATCCGCTGGAATGAATGAGATGGCTCCGCAGGCACCCTCTTATCGCAGGGAGCCTTGGGCGCGGCAAGGTTCTCCGAATGAAAGCGAAAAGGAATCGCTACGACCTCAAGCCTCTGGGATATAAGAAAACTGTCATTATACGGTAGAGCACAGGAAAGCGTCCAAAACTGCGGCTCTCGATGCGCGTCTTTCGGCCGCTGCTAGATGCTGTTGGCTAAAGCTGTTGAGAAACAGGGCAACGAGTCGCTGACCACTGGCCTCTGGTCACTGGCTACTGATCTTCTCTACTTCAACCAAGACGGAATAAAACGTAGCCGAGTTGCCCATGTCGGTAAGTTTTTCTGAGGTTAAGCTGTTGATACTTTGAAATCCCGGCGCCATCTTCGCCCAATAGAGACTTGCGGAAACCACTCCCGGCTGCACTTTACCGTCCACTCGCGCTTTGAGCTCGACATCTCCACGCCGGTTGAACACCCGCACCCAATCTCCCTCGGCAATTCCGCGAGCTCGCGCGTCCGCAGCTGATATCTCCAGCAGTCCAGGTTCTTCCATCTCCTGCACAGAAGGAAGATTGGCAAAAGTCGTATTCAGGAAGTTGTCGGCCTTGCGCGCGAGCAACTCAAGAGGAAGCGAATCACCCTTCCTCCCATGCCGCGACTCCGATGGTGGACGAAACTCCACAACGGGATCCAATCCCTGCCTCTTCAACTCTTCGGAATAAAGTTCAGCCTTCCCGGAAGAAGTCCGGAATCCCCCGTGTGCAAACGGAAGAAACGGCGTGAAAGAATCCGAATCAGGGCGCCCCACTTCATCTGGGTGCCCCACTTCTGGCCGGTTTTGCCAGAAGTGGGGATTTTCTCGGATCTCTTCTCGAATAGCCGAAAGCCGAGAGCCGAAAGCCGTGTTTTCAGAATTCGAAAAACTCATCCTGCGATATCCTTGCTCGAGCCGTTCCCGACTCATCCCCCGCATCCACGGATCTTCCGACTCCAGCGCAAGATCAATCATCTGGTCGACACTCTCGCGGAAGCACTCCTCCTCGAATCCCATCCGCTCGGCCAGCGATCGGAACACCTCAACATTCGACCGGCATTCACCTACCGGTTCAATCGCCTGGTTCGAAACCTGCACGTAATAGTGCCCATATCCCTTCTGCAAATCCTTATGCTCAAAAAAGGTCGTCGCCGGCAAAACAATGTCCGCATAGTCCGTCGTATCAGTGAAAAACTGCTCATGCACGACCGTAAAAAGATCCGGACGCATCAACCCTCGAATCACCGCTTGATGATTCGGACACACCGCCGCAGGATTGGAGTTGTAAACAAACAATGCCTTCACCGGCGGATCACTCACTTCATTCAGCACACGCCCGAGTTCGGTCATATTGAGCGTACGGGCCTCGCGCCCGAGAGCGCTCTTCATCAAATCCGGACGCTTCAGCCCTGCCGAGTTGAAATCCGCCGCGCCGCTCACCGACATCTGTAAGCCGCCGCCCACTTCCCTCCACGATCCCGTCACGCAAGGCAGCATCACGATGGCTCGCGTTGCCATCCCGCCGCCTTCGGATCGCTGCACGCCATAGTTCAGGCGGATCACCGACGGCCGCGTCGTCGCATATTCGCGCGCCAGCTTTCGAATGTCGTCCGCCGCAATTCCGGTCCACTGCGCAACACGCTCCGGCGAATACTCTCTTACCTTTTCCCGCAGCTGCTCGAATCCCACTGTGTACTTCTCGACGTAATCGGCGTCATGCAGATTCTCGTCAATGATCACGCGCATCATCCCCAACGCCAGCGCTCCGTCCGTGCCGGGATTAATCGGCAGATACCAATCCGCACACTCTGCGGTCTTCGTGCGGTACGGATCGATCACCACCAGCTTCGCGCCATTGCGCCGCGCCTCGGTGATGAAGGGCCACAGATGGACATTGTTCCCGTGAATATTCGCTGCCCACGCGATGATGTACTTCGAATGCCGGAATTGCTCCGGCTCCGTCCCCATCTTCGCCCCAAGCACCGACTTCAACCCAGCCTCGCCCGCCGCCGAGCAGATTGTCCGCTCGAGCTGCGACGCTCCCAACCGATGGAAAAATCTCCGGTCCATCGACCCGCCGTTCAGCGCACCGAGCGTTCCCCCGTACGAATAAGGCAGAATCGCCTCACTCCCAAACTCAGCAGAAATCCCGCGAAATCGGGAAGTGATCTCGTCCAGAGCCTCATCCCAAGAAATCCGCTGCCAAACCTCTTGCGCTTGTTTAGGGACAGACGCATTCGTCCGTCCCGGCCCTTTAGGGCCGGCCCTGCGCATGGGATACAGAACTCGGTCCGGTGAATACACCCGATCCAAATACTTCGCCACTTTGGCGCACAAAAACCCACGAGTCACCGGATGCTCCGGATCTCCCTGGATCTTGGTGGCTTTCCCATCGTCCACCGTGATCAACACACCACAAGCATCGGGACAATCATGCGGACAAGCCGCCTTCACAATCTGCTTCATCGTTGTTTGATTATACGTGGCTTCGCTAAGGTGATTGTCAGCAGAGAACGTGCGCCGGGTAAAAGAAAAAAGGCGGCCGGCAGCCGCCCAAATCTCAAATATTAATAGTGGACAAAGGCGAAAGAGACTTTCCTTAATGAACCTTCGTGTCCTTTGTGGTTGACGGTCTTAGCGTCAACTACTTCAACTCCAAAACTTCCTTCTCTTTCGCCTTACTCATCTCTTCCATCTTCTTGATCTCGCCGTCGGTCAGTTTCTGAATCTCATCCAGCGATCGCTTCTCTTCGTCTTCGGTGATCTTCTTGTCCTTGAGCGCCTTCTTGATCGCGTCATTTCCATCGCGCCGGATATTACGCACCGCCGTCCGGTGCTCCTCAAGAGCTTTGTGCAGGTGCTTCACCATATCCTGCCGCCGTTCCTGGGTCAGCGGTGGCACCGGCACCCGGATCATCTTGCCATCGTTCATCGGATTCAGTCCCAAATCGCCGCTGCGAATCGCCTTTTCGATGGCGCCCAACTGCGAAGGATCAAACGGCTGCACCGTAATCAACTGCGCCTCGGGCGCATGCACCTGCGCCACCTGATTTAGCGGCATCTGCGAGCCGTAAGCATCCACCGTCACGCCATCGAGCATATGCACTGATGCGCGCCCCGTACGCGTGGCCGCCATTGCCTTGCGAAAATCCTCGACTGCCTTATCCATCCGAGTTTTCAACTGCGTGTACGTATCTTTCAGACCAGCAATTGAGGCCATGGTTGCCATAGATTGAGTTCCTCCCAACCAAAACGTCGAATTATAAACCCCCAAAAGAACAATGCAGAAGTAAGAAGGCAGAATGAAGAAGTTACCAAACCGTGTGGCCTTTACTTCAGCATTCTGACTTCTGACTTCTGCATTCTCTAGGCGCTTACCATCGACCCGATCTTTTCTCCGAGTACCACGCGCCGGATATTCCCGTGATGATTCAAGCTGAACACGACAATCGGAAGATTATTGTCCTTGCACAGCGAGATGGCCGTGGAATCCATCACCTTCAAATTAAGCTTCAGGACGTCCATGTAAGTAATCTGATTAAACTTCCGCGCCCCATCCACCTTCATCGGATCGGCGTCGTAAATGCCGTCGACCTTCGTGGCCTTTAAGATCGCGTCCGCCTTGATCTCCATCGCGCGT
>Ga0207700_10000350_pt1 | contig 27022 bp, 19 predicted proteins | sample LARL82metaG_FD_184348 | JGI IMG/M metagenome (GOLD analysis project Ga0207700, IMG submission 184348) | Corn, switchgrass and miscanthus rhizosphere microbial communities from Kellogg Biological Station, Michigan, USA - LAR L8-2 metaG... | ecosystem: Host-associated > Plants > Roots >...
CGAAGGGATCGAAGGCATGGTTCACGTCAGCGACATCAGCGCTGAGAAGCGAATCAATCAGCCGCAAGACGTGTTGCGCGTCGGTCAAATCGTCAAAGCGCAAGTGCTCGCCATTGACCTCGAGAAACGGCAGATGCGGCTGGGCATGAAGCAACTTGTTCCAACCGGTCTCGACGAATACATCGCCGAGCACAATCCAGGAGATGTGGTTACCGGCCGACTGATGGACGATTCCGGTAACCAGGCGCGCGTAGAACTTGGCGACGGCATCCACGCCACCTGCAAGGTCACGACTGCAGCTCCCGCAAAGGCTGACTCTCCGAAGGAATCGAAGGCGGATCTCTCTTCGTTGACTTCTATGCTGCAGGCGAAGTGGAAGACTGGGTCTGGCGGTCCAGCCAAGACGGAGCCAGTCCGCGCAGGGCAGGTTCGCAGTTTCCGCATTGTGAACCTCGACCGGGCCGCAAAGAAAATAGAGTTGGAGTTCGCATAGCAGAGACGCGGTACGCTTGGAGGGTCCATGTTGCGGATCGTGCTCGTCTTGGTCGTCGTGCTGGTGCTGATCGTCCTTGTCCCACGCCTGCTTTCGCATTCAGCCGCGCCTTCTGTGGGCAGCAATGCGCCCGATTTCACGCTCCCTTCGCAGGAACGTTCTCCCGTCAGTCTCAAGGACTATCGCGGAAAGTGGGTCGTCCTCTATTTCTATCCGAAAGATCAGACGCCGGGCTGCTCTCGCGAAGCTCACAACTTCCAGGTCGATCAGTCGAAATATGTCGAACGCAACGCGGTCGTGTTAGGGGTAAGCCTCGATAGCGTGGATTCGCATAAGAAGTTTTGTGCAAAGGAAGGCCTGAATTTCAAGCTCTTAGCCGATACTGATCACAAGGTGACCGGCTCGTACGGATCACTGACCAATCTAGGGCTGGTGAAGTTTGCGGCCCGGCATACCTTTCTGATCGATCCCACAGGAAAAATCGCGAAGACATACACCAGTGTGGATCCAGCTAAGCACAGCGAGGAAGTTCTGGCGGAGTTGGATCAGTTGCAGAAACTCCAAACAGCACGCCAGTAGCCCCAAGGTCCGTGGTGCACGTGGCCCTTTCCGCTCCATAGCGAAGTAAAACCTTGGCGGGGCTTTTGTCCTCACGGCAAACTTGCCGCTCTCGATCTTCCTTCGTACATCCCAGAATTCCAGTGCACGAAGTAAACTAACAGGATGGCTACGGCGGCCCGGAATGATGTACCTCGGAACGATAAATCTGGGCTCGTGCTATACCGGTTTCCGCCCGGCTTCCAGAGAAACCTGCTCTGGTTTGCGTTTCGCAAGTTCCGTCCCGCCAATCCGATTTTGCTCTTTCAACACCTCGCTCGGGAGTATGGCGACATCGCACACTACAAAATCGGGTGGCATCACATCGTTTTCCTGAACCATCCCGATTACATCCGCGAAGTGCTTGTGGTTCAGAACGACAACTTCATCAAAGAACGGACGGTTCAGCGCACGAAAATGCTGCTGGGCCAAGGCATGATTACCGCTGAAGGCGCCCAGCATCGCACCCAGCGGCAAGTGGCCCAACCTGCATTCCATCGACAGCGCATCCCGGAGTATGCGGGAGTGATGGTTCGAGAGGCGGCGAGCCTGCGCGACCGATGGCGTGACGGCGAGCAACGCGACGTCGCCATCGACATGATGCATCTCACCCTCAACGTGGTCGCGCAGACGTTGTTTGCCACCGACCTGCGCCAGGAAGTGGACGAACTCGCCGATGCCATCAACCGCATCATGGGCCTCTACAACTTTCTGGTGATGTTGCCGGCTGCGGAGTGGATGGTCCATGTGCGCCCTCCCGGTCTTGCAGCATTTGTGCGCGCACGCAAGCGCATTGACGCGGTCGTTTATCGCATGATCGCGGCGCACCGCCGGCTTGGCGCTCACGGTGGCAGCCTGCTCGATCTGATGCTGGTGGCGTCCCCCGACAAGAGCGCAGCCTCAGAGCAGTCACTGCGCGATCAGGTGATCACGATTTTCCTGGCCGGGTACGAAACAGTGGCCAATGCGCTCTCCTGGACGTGGTATTTGCTCTCGCAGAATCCTGATTGCGAACGCCGGTTTCATGACGAAATAGATCGCGAATTACACGGCCGTTTGCCCACATTCGACGATGTACCTCGCCTGCGTTATGTCGAAATGGTGTTGGCGGAGTCCATGCGTCTCTTCCCACCCGCGTGGGCGATGGGCCGCTACGCACGCGCCGACTTTCAGTTAGGAGAGTATGTCCTACCCGCGAAGACTACCATCCTGATCAGCCAATTCATCACCCACCGCGACCCGCGCTTCTTCCCCGATCCGCTGCGCTTCGATCCGGAACGCTTCACGCCCGAGGCTAAGGCGCGTCGGAGCAGGCTGACGTACCTTCCGTTCGGTGCCGGCGTCCGGCAATGCATTGGAGAATCGTTCGCCTGGATGGAGGGCGTGCTTCTGCTCGCGACGATTGCACAAAAGTGGAGATTGAAACTTGTGCCTGGGCACCCAGTCGAGCCCGAGCCGCTGATTACGCTGCGCCCCAAGCAAGGCATGCGGATGCACGTAGAACAGCGCGAACCCGCGTTCTAGTTACTGGTCTGCCAAATACAGTTCCGCCACATGCTGTGTGATTTTTCCTGGCTCTGACTCTGCCAGATTCGCCAGTGCGATCACGGTCAACTGGTCATCGACGTAACGGTCGATGGCAGTTTCAAATCCCTGCCACGAGCCGTCGTGGTGAATGCAGCGATGTCCGGCCCGATGATCAATGAACCAGCCAAAACCGTAGTTGCCTTCATTCTGTTGGCCATCCTTCAAACGCACGGGCGTCCACATCAAGTCAAGGCTCGATCGCTTCAGAAGTTTTTCCGTATACAGCGCAGCGTCCCACTTCCGCAGATCGAGAATCGTAAAGTAAAGGCTGCCGTCGGCGGTCGTGTTCACCATAGGCGCCACCCACTCTTGATTCTTCAATTCGCCCTTCACCAGCCGGTAGCCCGCGGAACGGTTGGGCACGATGTCAGCTTCACTAATAATGCGCGTCGACTGCATGCCGAGCGGCTTGAAGATGCGCGCCTGCAAAAAGTCGCCGTAAAACTCTCCCGTAACGTGATGAATCAAAATCCCTAGCGTCAGGTACCCGAGATTGCTGTATTCCCACTTCGTGCCGGGAGGATACGCCAAAGGAATCCCTTCGACGACTTTCAGCAATTCCTCTTCTGTCCAGTCTTTGCGGAAGTTGAAGTCCTTGGGATAATCGCCAAAGCCCGCAGTGTGGCTGAGCAACTCGCGGACGGTCACTTCCTTCCAACCCGCCGGAGCGTCTGCAAAATATTTCGTAAGTGGGTCATCGAGGCCGATCTTACCTTCTTCCACCAGCATCATCACGGCAGTTGCCGTGAACTGCTTCCCGACGGATCCCGACTGAAAGACACTCTCCGGTTTTACAGGCACCTGCAATTCCACATTGGCGAGCCCGAAGCCCTCCGCCCGAATGACCTTTCCGTTCCGCACAATCAGCAGAGACAGGCCAGGAATGTGCTGGCGTTGCATTTCCGCCTTCACATACTCGGTGACGGCAGAGTTGATGGAGGAAGTCTGGGCAGCTGCAGAAATAGCGAACAGGGAATTGAGGTAAACGATGAGAAGAAAAAGTGGGCGAAGGCTCATAGAGTCAAGGGTCGCGAATTTGCGCCCCTGAGTCTATCGGCAACAGTCCATCGCCGCAAGCTTGCTGAGTCACCAAGGCGAGGGGAAGGTTAATTCGCTCCGCCGGAAGTCTCGGAAAGGCGGTGGATGCCAGACCGCCGCATGGCAAAGAGAATCAACCATCCGATCATTCCGGCCAGATAAACGAACGCGAACATCAGCACGATTCCACCCACCAAGACGGAATGCGTCGGCGGAATCGGCCCGATGGGTGTGCTCGAAGGTGGAACCGAAACCGAAATCGCTTCCCCCTTTTTAATCGCGACCATCACTCCCGCCAAGATGATCGTCATCAGCACAGCCGTCGTCTTCGGAAAACGGAATTCGGTATGCATCGTAAACCTCCTTGTGGGAAACCATAGCCCAATAGAATCGCCGACCAGAGTTCGCCAATGTTCGTGAAAAGCGCCACCCACGACTCCAGTCGCCTCGCGGGCCAATAACAAACCCCGCGCGAATCTGCTCTTCGAAGCGACTTCAGCCCGCCTTTCCTCGAACACACCCACCATCTCCTCGGCAAACCGCTCGCGGTGGAACTCCGGATACAGGCGCAATAAGGTCCGATAGACGCCGACGCTGAGCACGGTCATGCCTCCTTCGCCGCAATCCGCAAACTCGCCAGCCGTGTAAGGTGCTTCATCCGGCCTACTTCGAGTTGCAGGTTCTTGCGCCCGCGAGAGGTCAGGCGATACGCCTGCCGCCCTCGCGAAGTGTCTTCTTCCTCGATGCGCTCAATCCATTCCTCATCGAGCAGGCGCCGCAATGCGCCGTAGAGAGTACCGGTGCTGAGCACAACGCGCCCGTCGCTCATCTCTTCGACGTCCTTGAGAATGGAGTATCCATGCCGCGGCTGTTCAGCCAAACTCAAGAGGATCAGTAGCACGGGCTCGGTGAGTGGCAAGGACTCGAACATGGCTGTTGGCGACATGTCGTACACCGCCATAATGGCGCAGTTCGTTGGGGATTGTCAAGCACTCGAATAGATTTTCAGTGCCCTCGGTGTCCCCTGTGGTTAAGTGTTTGGGTCAAGCCTTGAAGACGTCCCTATGACTAGGAGCGCCCGCGAAACCGGATGATGTGCCGCCGATCGCGTTTCGAGGGCCGGCCTTGCGGCAGAATCTCGAATTCCCTCATCGCCTTCCGTTCAGCAGCAGCTTTCTGGCGGAGTTCGCGGCTCTCCTCGGTTTCCTGGTAAAGCGTTTGTGCCACGGCGGCCGGACCGCGCACCTCGCTGAGGATCAGGACGTCGATCTGAAAATCGCCGCCATCATTGGTAATCCGCAACCGGTCTCCCACGCGGACTTCCCGCGCCGCCTTGGCAGGCTGCCCATTTGACAAGATCCGGCCCAGCTCGCAAGCTTTCTTTGCCATTGGCCGCGTCTTGAAGAATCGAGCAGCCCAAAGCCAGACATCCATCCGTACGCCGGTCATAGATCCATTTTGCTACAACCGGCAGGATTTCTTGACACGGCAGAAAAATCGCCTTGATCGCGACGCAGCGCACTCGCACCCGGCAATTCGGGTGGCGGTCACTCGATTGGGTACCGCAGAAAGCTTAGGGCGCAACTGCCAATGACGCGTATTCGTTGTGCGAGGCCGTCTGGTAGTGCGTTCCCAAGATACTCAACTGCCCCGTGACAGGATCGATGGCAAATGATCCCACCGCCGTGGAAGTATCACTCGTCCCCGGACGCCATCGGTCGATCACGTACAAGATCTCGCCGGAGGAGTCGGTCAGCATCGCCTCCGCCTCTTGTGCTTCAAATAACGCAGTGATGTCCACAAACGTAATCGTGCCAGTCGCCGGATCGATGGTGTTGATGTTGAAGGCATCGCCCAAGGGCGCGGGAAATGTCGGCTGGTAGAGAACATTGTGCACGGCGTCAACCGCGATGTAGTTAGCGGGGCTGCCATGTCCGGTAAACGGCGATCCTGGTACGGGAGTCAAGACCCCGGAGAGCGTATCGATGGCATATCCCGAAATTGACTTTGAGGATCCGCTCACTTCGTTGCCTGAGAACAGATACAGGTAATTATTCGAGACGGCGAAAACATTGGGATCAATGCCGGTGACGAACGGTGAACCTGCGACAGGTTTGAGGGCGCCAGTGGTCCAATCGATCTGATATGCAGAAACGGTGTTATCGATAGAGTTCGCCACGTAGAGAAACTTCCCGGAAGGATCGGTCTTGACTGCTCCCGCGCCCTTTCCCGCTGTTGCAGATCCGTTGAGTTTCAGTGCTCCCGTGTTGCGGTTGATGCGGTAGCTTGCGACGGTGTTCGACCCCGAGAACGTTACATAAACGAAATCGCCCTGTGGATCAATGGCGAGTTTGAAAGGGCCGCTACCTGCCGCCGGAAAAGGCGACCCTGGCACTTCGATGAGCCCTCCGGTGGCGCGATCGATGGTGAAGGCCTCGATGCCGAGAGCCACGGAAGCAAACGCGAATGTTCCCGGTCGGTCTGTGACGAAATCCTGCGGAGGCCCGTTTGGCAGCAGCAACTGAACGGCTGGATGTAAATACCCTTGATCGTCGATCGGATACTGCGATATGTAATCGAGATCGTTGCTCGCCATGTACAGAGTGTGACTGTGAGCATTCTGTGCCGTCACCGTGATCGGAGTTTTGTACACCCCGCCACACTTGTCCCAAGCTTGCAGCGTGGAACTATACGTCCCCGATGGCAGGCTGAGAAAAGTATCGAGCCGGTTGGAATTGACGGTATACGCTTTGACCGAAGGCGCCGAGTAAATGCGAATGGACGCAATGCCCTTGCTGCAAGTCGAACTTGCCGATGCCGAGGCCACGAAATGAATCGGTGACGCCCACGATGTACTCACGGTTGGTGTGTACACCGTGACTCCGCCCGTCGCGGCAACGGTTACCGTGATAGGCGTCTTCCCCACTCCCCCGCAATAGTCCCAAGCCTGCACCACTGTGCGGTAGGTGCCGGCGGCGAGACTGACAAACGCGCTGAACTGCGCGGCATTTACTGTGTACGCCGAGATGTAGGGAGCGCTATAAATGCGCATCGACGCAATGCCCTTGGGGCAGTCGGGACTGCTCGCCGCCGCCGCGTAGTAGACGGGGCCCTGCACTGTCGAGGCATTCGCCGGGAACGTCACCGTAACGACGGGGGTAGTTGATGCGGCCAGGGAAGCGATGAACATCAGAAAAGCAGTAAGGACGAAAGCGGCCTTCGCCATGGGAGAATCCTTTGAGCGGACTCGACAGCGATTTGCTTATCGGCGTCAGGAAGGGGAAGGCGAAATTCTCCGCCCAGAAGCCAACGTTGGATGTAAGCGGTCCCCGCCGAGTTGCCAGGATTCGCTGACAGCTGGTTCCCGCGGGGAGCTTAGAGTGTTTGCCGTACGCGAGGAACGATTAGGAAAGACTGGAGGCGCGGGTCGGAATCGAACCGACGCATAAAGGTTTTGCAGACCTCTCCCTTACCACTTGGGTACCGCGCCCTGCCCCCACGTTAGCGTTCCGGCCGGAAAAAGTCCGTCTTCGGAAAGCATGATGGTGGACAAAAATCTGGAGCGGGAGACGGGGGTCGAACCCGCGACATCGACCTTGGCAAGGTCGCGCTCTACCACTGAGCTACTCCCGCTCGTCCTTTGATTCTAAATCACTTCCAATCACATCATCAACTTCGGTCGATTATACCAAGCTTCTCCGCAGCGAGGCTCACGTGGCCCTGAACGATCATGGATCCCATTCGACGGCCCAGTGCAATTCAGCTTGCGTGTTCTAACGCTCAAGCTTGCGGAGTTCTTTCTGGTGCTTCAGCGACGTCTCAGCTTCCTTCAAATTGGTGCCAATGCCGAAGGAAAATTGTGCTCCGTCGATCGGCGTGATTTTGTCGCTCATCGAATGCACGACAAAGGGACTCGTTTTCATGATCTTTTCGGCCTTCAAGAGCTTTTCATTGAGCTCCGCGAACGAGCTGCCTTTGATGATGAACTCGTCCCCCTTGTCGTGGTATGCCTCCAGATCAACCTCGACAAGAGTGTCCGCCAACCGCTGAATGAGCACGTCTCCCGCTGCATAGCCAAACTGGTCGTTCAATCTCTTAAGACCATCGACATCGCCCATTGCCACGAAAGCACTCGGTCCGCTCTCGTCAAACGCTCGTTTGTTGGGGAGTCCGGTCTTCTCTGAGACGAGCAGAGCTTGACGCATCTCCTCCACGGACATCTCCGATACCCGTTTGCGTGTGGCGTGATCGACTCGACGTTCAATCATGGTGCGATATTATCCGATCGCGGTGCGGCATTAAGAAGTTACCTCGGTACTCTTGACGGCGGCCGATCGAAAGGCTCATGGAACTGGTTGAATTTGTTTCTCCGTGGGCGATGAGCGCTACACCCTCCAAAGACCATCCTCTGGGAACTTTTCGACTCCTGCGCCCCGGCACCAACAAGAATCCTCTTATTTGAATTATGATTAAGTATTGCGCATTCTACGACGGAGAAACCAGACGTGGCTCAGACGGAAACTGACGGCTTAGAGGTTTTGGAAACCCGGGAATGGGTCGATTCCCTGGACTATGTTCTTTCCAAAGGCGGGCCCAACCGGGCAGGCCGTTTGTTGCAGCAATTGGCGCTGCACGCTCGCCGCGAGGCCGGCATCAACTTGCCCTTTTCGGCGACCACGCCCTACCAGAACACCATTCCTTCGCGCTCGCAGCCGCCCTTTCCCGGCAGCCAGGAGATGGAGCGCCGCATCAAGAGTCTCGTTCGTTGGAACGCTCTGGCCATGGTAGTTCGGGCCAACAAGATGCAGGAAGGCATTGGCGGGCACATCTCGACGTTTGCCTCCGCCGCTACGCTCTATGAAGTTGCCTTCAACCATTTCTTTCGCGCGCAAACTGAAAGCGGCGACCGCGACGTTGTCTACTTCCAGGGACATGCCGCTCCCGGAATCTACTCGCGCGCTTATCTTGAAGGCCGCATCTCCAAAGAGAAGCTGCAGAACTTCCGCCGCGAACTGAAGCCCGGAGGAGGCCTCAGTTCCTATCCTCATCCCTGGCTCATGCCCGAGTTCTGGGAGTTCCCGACGGTTTCCATGGGATTGGGTCCAATCCAGGCGATCTACCACGCGCGTTTCATCAAATACCTGGAGAACCGAGGACTAAAGCAGTCCGCTGGCGGCAAGGTCTGGGCGTTCCTGGGCGATGGCGAAATGGACGAACCCGAGTCGCTAGGTTCGATCACCTTGGCCTCGCGCGAAAGGCTCGACAACCTGATCTTCGTAGTGAACTGCAACCTGCAGCGGCTCGACGGCCCGGTGCGCGGCAACGGAAAAATTATTCAGGAACTCGAAGCCATTTTCCGCGGTGCGGGCTGGAACGTAATCAAAGTCATCTGGGGCTCCGATTGGGACAGCCTCATCCAGAGTGACCGCGATGGCCTGCTGGTGCGCCGTCTCGGTGAGGTCAGCGACGGTCAATATCAGAAATACTTCGTCGAAAGCGGAGCTTACTTCCGTCAGAACCTGTTCGGCACCGATCCCCGCCTGCTGAAGATGGTTGAGCACCTCTCCGACGATCAACTGGCGCGCATGCGCCTTGGTGGACACGATCCCATCAAGGTCCACGCTGCTTTCCGGGCGGCGGTCGAAACGACCGGTGCGCCGACGATCGTTCTAGCCAAAACCATCAAGGGATACGGACTGGGCGAAGCTGGCGAAGGCAAGAACATCACCCACCAGCAGAAGAAACTCAACGAAGACGAGTTGCAGATGTTCCGCTCGCGCTTCGGAATTCCTATTCCCGACGATGAACTGCATCAGGCGCCGTTCTACCGCCCGTCCGACGACAGCGCCGAAATCAAGTACATGCAGGCGCGTCGTCAGCAACTCGGTGGATACATGCCGACGCGCAAAGTGAAGGCCGCGCCGCTTAAATCTGTGCCCGATTCGCACTTCGAGGAATTCCACAAAGGCACCGAGGGCCGCGAAGTTTCCACCACCATGGTCTTCGTACGATTGCTGGCGAAGCTACTGCGCGATCCGGAACTCGGCAAGCTCATCGTCCCCATCGTTCCCGACGAAGCCCGCACTTTTGGTATGGAAGCGCTCTTCCGGCAGGTAGGAATCTACTCCAGCGTCGGCCAGAATTACGAGCCAGTCGATATGGACACGCTCCTTTACTACAAGGAAGCCAAGAACGGACAGATTCTCGAAGAAGGAATCACCGAGTCTGGCTCGATGTGTTCGTTCATTGCGGCTGGCACCGCCTACGCTAACCACGGCATCAACACGATTCCATTCTTTATTTATTACTCGATGTTTGGCTTCCAGCGCATCGGTGACTTGATCTGGGCCGCCGCCGATATGCGTTGCCGAGGATTCCTTGTCGGTGGCACCGCCGGGCGCACGACCTTAGCCGGAGAAGGTCTGCAGCACCAGGACGGTCACAGCCACGTGCTTGCGCTTCCCGTGCCCAACTTGCTCGCTTACGATCCCGCCTTTGCGTATGAGATCGCCATCATTATTCAGGATGGCATCAAGCGGATGTATATCGATCAGGAATCAATCTTCTACTACCTGACCGTTGGCAACGAGCCACTATCGATGCCCGAGATGCCGCAGGGCAGCAATGTCCGCGAAGGCGTGCTGAAAGGCTTGTACCGCTTCAAAGCAACGGCGAAAAGTGATGCCAAACTGCGCGCGCAGCTTCTCGGCAGTGGCGCCATCATGTTCGAAGTGCTGAAAGCGCAGGAAATTCTCGAGTCAAAATATGGCGTGGGATGCGACGTTTGGAGCGTCACCAGTTACAAGCAGCTCTATCGCGACGCCAACGACTGCGAGCGCTGGAACATGTTGCACCCAGCGGAAGCCGCGAAAGTGCCCTACGTTACCCAAACATTGAAGGATGCGCAGGGCCCGTTCATCGCCGCATCCGACTACATGAAGGTCCTTCCGGAGAGCCTGAGCAAGTGGGTACCCGGACAGCTGGTCTCGCTCGGAACCGACGGCTTCGGCCGCAGCGAGAGCCGTGTAGCTTTGCGCGATTTCTTTGAAGTCGACGCCAAGCACATTGTCCTTGCTACGCTCGGCGCGCTTGCCCGTGAGAAAAAGATCGGCACAGACGTAGTGAAGCGAGCGGTTCAAGAACTGGGGATCAATCCCGACAAGGCGAACCCTGCGATCAGCTAGGTTTCGTAGCAGGGCATGCTTTCAAGCATGCCGAACGGAAGCATGATGGGGCGTGCCTTCAGGCGCTGTGTCGTAGAAGGCAAATACAAGCTTCACAAAAGGAACTGACGCAGTGATTGAATTCAAACTTCCCGAGCTGGGAGAAAACATCGAACAAGGCGATCTCGTGCGCCTCATGGTTGCCCCGGGAGCTACGGTCAGCACCGGCCAGTCTGTCATGGAACTGGAAACGGATAAGGCTGTTGTCGAAGTGCCTTCGTCGGTGAGCGGTACCGTGCAGGAAATTCGAGTCAAAGAAGGCGACAAGATCAAAGTTGGCCAGGTCATTTTCACGGTGGATGGAGCGGAAGCCAAAGCGCCGCCAGCCGCTAAAGCAGCTGCAGCCGCCCCTGCACAAGAAGCGCCGCCAGCCCCACCGTCTCAAAAGCCGTCGGCAACTCCCCCCACTCCTACGCCCACGCCATCATCCTCTGCTCCGGCCGTGACCGCCGCGACGGCCACGGGACCCAGCGAATTCAAACTTCCTGAACTCGGCGAAAATATTTCCCAAGGTGATCTCGTCCGCCTGATGATCGCGCCCGGCACCAAGGTTTCAGAAGGCCAGCCCGTGATGGAACTGGAGACCGACAAGGCCGTGATTGAGGTTCCCTCTTCAATCAGCGGCGTCGTCAAAGAGGTTAAAGTCAAGGAAAACGAGAAGATCAAAGTTGGGCAGGTGATCTTCACGCTCGAGGGCGGCGCTCCAGCGCAAGCCGAAGCCACCCGCACTCGGAATGCTCCAGTCGAACACGTTTCCGGCCAGCACGGAGCACGTCTCGCCTTTCAAGCCGCGATCCGCGCCGAAGGTAAAACTGAAGAACAAGCTTTACCCCCCGACCAACCCCAGCAGGCGGCGCCCGCTTTCAGCATGCCCGTACAGTTGGGCAAGGTTGCGGGCACCGAGAATCGCGAAGCCATTCCTGCCGCCCCTCATGTCCGGCGTTTCGCACGCGAGATCGGCGTCGACATCTACGAGGTCAAGGGCACAGGTCCCGGCGGCCGCATCAGCGAAGATGACGTAAAACTTTTCGCCAAAGGACTGTTGTCCGCTGCAGCCACCGCAGCCCAAGCGCCTCCGCGCGCCGGACACTTCGCGCAACCACAGCTCCCCGATTTCGCCAAGTATGGCAAAGTCGAGCGCGTCTCCATGCGCGGAGTTCGCCGCAAGACTGCCGAGCACCTGGCCGAAGCCTGGAACACGATCCCTCACGTCACGCAGCACGACCGCGCCGACATTACCGAACTTGAACAGTTACGCGCGCGCTTCGCTCCCAAGGCCGAAGAAGCTGGCGGCAAGATGACGGTCACCGCGATCGCATTGAAAGTCTGTGCCGCCGCCCTCAAGGTGTTCCCGCAATTCAATGCCAGCATCGACATCGAGAAGGAAGAAATCGTCTACAAGCAGTACATAAACATCGGCGTCGCGGCCGATACCGATCGCGGCCTGCTCGTTCCAGTCATTCGCGATGTCGAGAAGAAAAACATCGTCGAACTTGCGGTCGAGTTGTCGCAGCTCTCCAAAAAGGCGCGGGAGAAGAAACTGACACCCGCCGATATGGAAGGCGGAACCTTCACCATCACCAACCTGGGAGGCATTGGCGGCATTGGTTTCACCCCAATCGTGAATCACCCGGAGGTGGCGATCCTCGGCCTTTCCCGCTCGCGCATGGAACCGGAGTGGATCAACGGCAAGTTCGAGCCGCGCCTGATTTTGCCCCTCTCGCTCTCGTACGATCACCGCCTGATTGACGGCGCCGACGCTGCCCGCTTTCTGCGCTGGATCGCCGAAGCCTTCGAACAACCATTCCTGCTGTCGGTGCAAGGATGAGATCAAAATCTTGAACCACAGAGGACACAGAGAGCACAGAGGTTCTAATAAGATTCAGTTTCCCTCTCTCAGTGTCTTCTGTGGTTGAAAGCCCTCCATGTCAGACTCCACAAACCTCAACATTGCTGTAGTCGGCGGCGGTCCGGGTGGATACGCCGCTGCATTCCTGGTTGCCGATCTTGGCATGACGGTCACGCTGATTGATCCTGAACTGAACCCCGGCGGCGTCTGCCTCTACCGTGGCTGCATCCCTTCGAAAGCTTTGCTCCACGTCGCGAAGTTACTCGAAGAATCCCATCAGGCAAAAGACTGGGGGATCGAGTTCGCCGCGCCGAAAATCGACCTGGCCCGTCTGCGCTCCTGGAAAGAAAACGTGGTCAAGAAACTCACCGGAGGCTTGGGCGTTCTCTCCAAACAGCGCAAAGTTCATTACGTCCAAGGCCGAGCAGCCTTTGAAAGCTCCACCTCACTTCGTGTAACGAAATCCGACGGTTCAACAGAATCGCTCACTTTCGATCGCATCATTATCGCCACTGGTTCGCGTCCCGCCATCGTGCCTACGTTGAAACTCGATACACCGCGCATGATGGATTCCACCGGAGCCCTGAACCTCGAAGACATTCCCGGCACTCTGCTCGTTGTCGGCGGCGGGTACATCGGCCTCGAACTCGGTTCCGTCTATGCCGCGCTCGGCACGCGCGTCACGGTCGTTGAAATGCTCCCCGGACTGCTCCCCGGCGCAGATCGTGACCTCGTGCTCCCGTTGCACAAGCGCTTGGAGAAGTTGTTCGAGGGAATCCTGCTCAACACTACGGTTTCGTCGGTCAAGGACGAAGGCACCGGAATCCGAGCGACGCTCAAAGCGCAAGATGGCAACACGCAAGAGAAAGTCTTCGATCGTGTGCTGGTTTCCGTTGGACGCAAGCCGAACTCGGAGATCTCCGGCCTAGACAAGACCCTCGTGCAAGTCGGCTCGCGCGGATTCATTCAGGTGAACAAGCAATTGCAGACCGACGATCCATCCATCTACGCGATCGGCGATGTCGTCGGCGAACCCATGCTCGCCCATAAGGCATCTCATGAGGGCCGCGTCGCCGCCGAAGCCATCGCTGGACACAAAGTTGCCTTCGAGCCCAACGCGATTCCCGCAGTGGTTTTCACCGATCCAGAAGTCGCCTGGTGTGGCATGACCGAAACGCAGGCGCAAAAAGAAAATCGCAAGATCAAAGTTGCCAAGTTTCCCTGGGCCGCCTCCGGTCGCGCGGTCACTATCGACCGCCCCGAAGGCATGACGAAGTTGATCTTTGATCCGCAAACCGAACGCGTGCTCGGCGTCGGCATCGTCGGCGCCGGCGCGGGCGAGATGATCGCCGAGGGAGTGCTTGCCGTCGAAATGGCTGCGCTCGCCAGCGACATCGCTCTCACGATTCATCCGCATCCCACGCTCACCGAAACGGTGATGGAATCCGCCGAGGTTTTCTTCGGTACCAGCACCCACATCTACCGGCCGAAGCGTGGATAACATTGCCGGCCGACCGACCGAGGTGCCGCCTCCTTCGGTACAATGATTTCTCACTCGATCAATCCGCACGCGGATTGCGTATCGCGCAACCTCGTGCGGGAGAATGTCATGAGCTCTCTCGCTAAAGCGACTCTGGTTTTTCTCCTCGCGGTTGCCGCACTTCTGACTTCTTTTGCGCAACCCACATTCAGTCAGGTTCTCCCCGGAAGTGCCGCAGGCACTCCGCCTTCCACCAGCACTCCCGTCGACCCGCTGAATCGCACCACGCCTTCCGGTTCGGTCCTCGGCTTCCTGCAAGCCGCTCAGTCCGGTGACTACAGCATCGCGGCGCAATACCTGCAGATGAGCCCGGCGCGCCGGCAAATCGACGGAGAGCGCATCGCAACCGAGTTGAAGGCGGTGATGGACAGTCCCAAAGCCTTTAGCGGAAAGGTTGGAGGCTTTAACCAGGCAGAAGGCACTCCGCAGGAAAGCGTTCCTCTGGGCCGTCAAAGGCTGGGGACTTTGTCGTCCGGCGATGTTGAGGCTGATTTGGATCTAGTGCGGGTATCGGATCCGAGCGCAGGCAAGATCTGGCTGATTTCGGCCGACACGCTGGCGAAGGTCCCTGACCTGTACGATCAAGTATCCGCACGGCAAGTCGAGAGAAAACTTCCCAGCGTTCTGGTAAAGCATCAGATTGCAGGAGTGCCTCTTTGGCAATGGCTCGCCATGCTGGTCGCGGTTCCGGTGGCCGCCGGCATCGGCTGGCTGCTGCTCGTGTTGCTTGAAATTCCCGTCCGTTGGTGGGCGCGCCGCCGTGGTCAGGTTGAAATTGCCAACTGGCGGTCGGTATCTGCCCCAGCCTGGCTACTGGCCGGCACGTTGTCGCACCGGGTTTTCGTTCGCTACCTGGGCATCGCGTTGCTGCCGCGCCACTATTACTTCCAGTTCACCTCCATCCTGCTCATCATCAGTGTTACGTGGATTTTCTGGAGAGTTGTCCGCTGGTCGTTGCGCCGCGTGCGCAACCGTGCCCTTGCCCGCGGCCATGCCGGCACTGGCTCACTGATGCTCCTGGGCGAGCGCCTCCTGAAGGCAGTTATTTTTGTCGCCGGAGCACTCGCGGTCTTCGGCAGCCTGGGCTTCAACATGAGCACCGCGCTCGCCGGACTCGGTATCGGCGGCATTGCCATCGGCTTCGGTGCGCAACAGACCATTGCCAATCTTTTCGGAGGTGTCTCCGTGCTCGGCGACGAAGTATTTCGTGTCGGGGATGCCTGCCGCTTCGGCGACCGCACCGGAGTCGTCGAAGACATCGGACTGCGCTCCACTCGCATCCGCACCGAGGACCGGACTCTGCTGGCAATTCCCAACGGGACCGTGGCAACAATCAATCTTGAGAATCTCAGCCGCCGCGACAAGATTCTTTTCAAGACGACGCTCGGCCTGCGCCCTGAGAGCAAGCCGGATCATGTTCGCTTCGTGCTCGCTGAAATTCGCCGCCTGCTATACAGCCACCCCAAAGTGGAAACTAAGACGGTCCGCGTTCGTCTCATCGATATTGCGGGGACTTCTCTATCCATCGAGCTACTATCCTATATTCTTACGCGAGACTTCAACGAATTCGCCGCCGTCCGGGAAGATCTCTTGCTGCGCATCATGGACGTAATGGAAGATGCCGGCGGCGGCCTGGCGCTCCCGTCGCAGACGCTTTACCTGAGCCGCGATGGTGGAGTCGAAAAAGAAAAAGCTGACACCGCTGTCAAGAAGATTGTTGAACTTAGGGAAGGGAAGCAGTTACCCTTTCCCGACTTCCACGAGCAGGATATTTCTTCTTTTAAGGGATCGATCGAATACCCGCAACCCGAATCCGCGGTGCGCAAACAACCGGGCGATTCAGCAAAATCCAGATAGGCTGAAAGAGTAGCGCCGCCGTCCCGGCGGCAGTCCGGCCGGTCCCGTCCGCCGTCCAGACCTCTACGACAATGTCGGCCTCCATTTGTCTGCCGCCCATTCCAGAAACAAGTGCGTCGGAAAATAAACCAGCAGCGGCACCACCATCATGTATCCAAGCAGGTAAGCCCACCCGGGCATCACATGCTGCTCGTGAAAGAACGGCCCTCGCGCCCAATTTACATCCTGTTCGGGTCGCCAAAAATAATTGATCGGCACCACAATCCACGTCATCAGTGTCTGCAGCTTCCATCCTCGCGGGTCATACCCCAAACGCCAAATGGCCCAGACTAGCAGCGGCGGCGTCACTACATGAAACAGGCTGAGCAGCCGGATCATCAGAGGCAGGTTCGGATCAAACATGTATTCGGTGCCGCCTACGATGTGGTGCCCGGTAAGCAAAGCTCCGGCGAAATCGATCGCAAAAATCGTCTGGAACAAAAGCAATCCCGACGCGACCCACGAAAAAATCAGCGGACTCTCAAGCCACAGTCCGATTCCGATCAGGACGTTTCCCAAATCGCAGAAGAAGAGAAAATTCTGCGCACCGTATTGCCGCCAATAAACCGGCGCCCATACCACGAGCCACACGGTCCACGCGATCTTCAGCCACAGCGGCAGCCGCATGGCCCGCTATTGTATGCGACCCACCGCGATTGTTACTCCGGTCCATGTCCGCCGGGGGAGGTGCGGAATTTTACCCACTGATCTCTCTATCTGAGCCGCGAAACCACAAGAATTCACCGCTTGCGAATTACTAGCGTAACTTGCCGCAGCTTACGCGTGTACCTACGATGGCCTTGTATGGGTTACCAAGCTCTTCTCTTCTGTCCCGACGAAAAAACCGCTCGCACGGTGACGCAGGTTTTAAGCGAGCTCGAGTTCAGCGTCGAGTCCTGCATTGAACCTTTCGCTGCAGTCAAGAAGCTGATGGGCCAACACTTCGACGCTGTCGTGGTCGACTGCGATAACGAGCAGAATGCCACATTGTTGTTCAAGAGCGCGCGCAACTCGACGTCCAACCAGGCGTCTCTTGCCGTAGCCGTCGTGGAAGGTCAGGCCGGGGTGGCAAAGGCGTTTCGTATCGGCGCCAACCTCGTCCTGACCAAACCCATCAATATCGAACAGGCCAAGGGAACCCTGCGCGTGGCGCGCGGACTGCTGCGCAAGGGCGACCCTGCCAAACCGGCTGCCGCGGCGCCAGTTGCTCCCGCGAAACCACCCGTTGCCGCCAAACCCGTTCCAACCGCAAAACCAGTAGCTCCTCCTATACCGGTTTCGGCTGCAACTCCGATTCAGCCTCCGCCGCCAGAACTGAAGCCGCCCTCAACACCGGCGTGGCCCGCGACCGCCGTGGCAAGCTCAGCTCCGCTCAGCGTGCCTGCAGGTAACGACGACGATCTGCTCGACATCGGCATGGATGACTCCGTCGCTTCCCCATCTCCAGCCGCTATCGTCGAGGCCGTTCCCGGCAAGAGCTCTACTCCTGATTCGCAAGCTGCCGTTCTGCCCGCTGTTCCAGCTTCTCCTGCCGCCGTAGCAAAGACTCTCAGCTCGATCGTCCCGGCTGCACATGGCAGCGGAGCCGCCAGCGCGCCTGCACCAGCTCGCGAAGTGCCGACCGCTCCTATTCCCGAAGTGTCGCCGGTACGCTCAGTCGAGCCGACACTCTCTCGTCCCACTGAGGCTGGCAGCACGGAGTCCTCTTCGTACGCTGGGTCAGCGCCATCATTCACGTTCGGCGGCTCAAACGTCCCAGAAAAATCCAGCGGCGCAAGCAAGAAAATCATTCTAGGCGTGGCTGCCGCTGCTATTGTGGCCGCAGCTCTTTATTTAGGCTGGTCCAAAATCCAGGGAAGCAAGACGTCCCCGGAAAGCACGCAGATGCAAGCCGCACCGGCACCCGTGACAGCTCCGCAAATCTTGAAGCCGAGCGCGAATCCGTCCGCGCCAGCCGCCTCGCCTAAGACATCCGCTGCCGCACCGCCCGCTTCAGAAACTTTTTCGAACTCACATACCGAAGCTGCGCCTGCCAAGAAACCCGCTGGCAGCACTCCGGACTCTGCGTTGGAAAATGATGTCACCGTCACGAATCTCGCAAAAAGCACTGGTTTCGCGTCAGCCGCGGATACCAAGAGCGCTGATGAGCCTCGTGTACTGAAGGGTGGTTCTGCACCCGCTGTGCACGCCAAACCTGCCGTTCCCGATGCTCCGGCTCCTAGTGTGATTGGGATCGCGTCGGCCGGCGCCATACCTCCGCCAGATCTTGTCGGTGGCGAGGGGAACGCGCCTCAACCAGTTCTGCAGACTGTCAACGTCTCGCAAGGTGTGTCGCAAGGCTTGCTGCTCAAAAAAGTAGCACCGACTTACCCGCGGAATGCGTTGTTCATGCACATTGAGGGTGCCGTAGAGCTGGTGGCAACCATCTCTAAAACAGGCGACATCTCGCATGTGGCAGTGGTGAGCGGAGACCCCCAACTCACTCGGGCTGCCGCCGATGCCGTCAAACAGTGGAAATACAAGCCGTACATGCTCAATGGCCAACCCGTGGAAATTCAGACCCACGTTACGATTAACTTCAAGTTGCCCAAATAATCGCTGCAAGTAACGATGATCGCGCCGCAATCATTTCCAACGGCTCGCATCGTGTCGGCGCCTGGATTGGCACCTCTCTCCATTTTCGGCTGGCAAGAAATTCGAAAATCTGACGTTTCCTTCGTTGAAAATCATTTTTCCGCGCTTGACCCTCCGGATCTTGTTCCCGGGTCGCTCCTCTCGTAATTCATCGACTTTTAATAATGCTGTTACCGGGACGAAACACTGCATCGATACTCTTGCGAAACTCGGAGATTGAGACGGCGGAGTGTGGCCGTAATCACGAGCATGGAGGAAGAGATGTTCAAAGAGCTCAGAGCATCGGTTGTCCCCAGGAAACTGTTGGCGCTGCTGACCGCAACGACTATAGGCCTGGGACCGAGTGTCTCCCCCGCGTTCGCGGCGTCTACCCCTGGTGCGACCGCCACCCCAATACAACACCTGGTGATTGTCTTCCAGGAAAACGTCTCCTTTGACCACTACTTTGGAACCTATCCCAATGCAACGAATCCCCGGGGGGAGCCGCGCTTCCTGGCGAAACCAGGCACGCCCAGCGTAAACGGATTCTCTAACGCCCTCCTGAACAACAATCCGAACTTGAATCCTGCCAACGGAGACGGAGCGACCAATCCCTTTCGTCTGGATCGATCGCAAGCGGTAACTTCCGACCAGGACCACGACTATACGGCCGAACAGCAGGCTTTCGATGCGGGGCTGCTCGATCTGTTCCCCAAGTACGTTGGTACGCCCGGCCCCCCTCCCGATGGAGGAGGCATTCTCGATACCACCGGCTTGAATCTCGGCTACTACGATGGCAACACCGTAACCGCGTTCTGGAACTACGCACAGAAGTTTGCCATGAGCGACAACTCATTTAGCACAACGTTCGGTCCTTCAACGCCGGGTGTAATCAACTTGGTTTCCGGCCAGACGAACGGCGTGTCCGCAACCCTGAACGGGACCGGCGACGAAGTGGATGGCGGCAACGGTTCCCTGACCGTGATTGGCGATCCCGACCCAATCGGTGATGTGTGTTCCAACTCGACGCGCAACCAGGTCACCATGGGCGGTAAGAACATCGGCGACTTGTTAAGCGCGGCTGGCATTACTTGGGGATCGTTTATGGGTGGCTTCAATCTGTCGGTAGTCAACTCGAACGGAACCGCAGGTTGCGCTAGGAGCTCGGCGGGGCTGGCGGGAACGACGGGCGACTACATTCCTCACCACTCCTTCTTTAACTACTGGACCTCGACCTCGAACCCGAATCACACCCGGCCCAAGAACGTTGCTGAAGTCGGAAACGATGGTCCTGCTAACCATCAGTATGATGTGTTGGATTTCTTCACCGCGGTCAAGCAAGGCAACTTCCCGGCAGTCAGCTTCATCAAGGCTCCAGCCTACCAGGATGGTCATGCCGGCTACTCTGATCCATTGGATGAGCAGAGGTTCGTTGTGACGTTGCTCAACTTCCTGCAACAGCAGGATAGCTGGAGCAGCACCGCGGTTGTGATCCTCTACGACGATTCCGATGGTTGGTACGATCACCAGATGGCTCCCATCGTCAACCAGTCCACCGGCCCTGCGGACGCATTGACCGGCCCGAACGCCTGCGGAACCGGCAGCATTGCTCTGCCCGGCGTTGATCCCGGCAATGCGCACGCTCTGGGTCGCTGCGGCTACGGCCCGCGGCAGCCTCTGATTGTGGTCTCGCCTTGGGCTCTGGAGAACTCGGTTGACCATACCGTGACCGATCAAACTTCGATCATTCGCTTCATCGAGGATAACTGGTTGAGAGGAGAACGTATTGGCCAGGGATCTTTCGATGGCATCGCGAATTCGATCTCGCAGATGTTCAATTTCTCCAAGGTCCGGACGAATGGTTTCCTCATTCTGAATCCGGGCACTGGAGAGACGATCCCATAACGCAGTGCCGAGAGTTGTCTTCGTTTCATCAAATGACGACTCTGCGAACGATCAATAACCCGGGTATGCGAAGATAGAATTTCTTTGCATACCCGGTTCTGTTGTTGCGAGCATTGACCCTTTAGAGCCACCAAACAAATGTCCCCAACGCGAAGAACTTTCCTTCAAGGCAGCACGGCCGCAATGGCAATGATGATCATGCCGCAAGCCGTCCACCGGCGGCCCGTCCCGCCGGCCCGTCCCGTACTCGATCCCAGTACTCTGACACCCTTCGTCGATCCACTTCCGATTCCCCTAGTTGCGAGCCCCAGCGGGCTTCGTGCGACGCCCAGCGACGCTAAACAAAAAGTTCCTTATTATCGTTTGCCTATGCGCCAAGTGGAAAGCAAAGTTCACCGCGACTTGCAGCCAACCAGACAATGGTGTGTCGGATCTTCGGCTCCCGGACCTACCCTCGAAACTCGAAGCGGCCAGGGAATGCTCGTGGAGTGGGCGAACGAACTGCCAACATCGCACTTTCTGCCCATTGATCACCATATCCATGGCGCCGAGGCTGACAAACCCAACGTGCGCACCGTGATTCATCTGCACGGTTCCTGTGTGCCGGCTGAAGGCGATGGATATCCGGAGAACTGGTTCGTCCCGGGAAAGTCAGCAACTTACTACTATCCGAACCAGCAAGACGCAGCGCTGCTTTGGTATCACGATCACACTCTCGGTATTAATCGACTCAATGTGTATGCCGGCTTGTTAGGGCTTTGCATTATTCGCGATCCCGTCGAGGCGAACCTCAACTTGCCAAGTGGCAAATACGAAGTTCCCTTGGTTCTTTACGATCGTTTCTTCGATAAAGACGCGCAGCTTTACTACCCGGTCTCGCCGGATCCGGAAAAGCCATGGATACCGGAGCTATTCGGAAATACCATTCTGGCGAATGGTAAAATCCTTCCTTACCTGGACGTTGAGCCTCGCAAATACCGGTTTCGCGTGTTGAATGGTTCGAACGGGCGCTTCTTTCATCTCTCGACGTCGAACGGGCCGGCATTCCAGCAGATCGGCAGCGATCAAGGCCTTCTGGCATCTCCGGTCCAGCTCAAGATTGCTTCCATTGCTCCGGGGGAACGAGCCGACTTGATTCTCGACTTCAGCGATCACACTGGCGATCAAGTCATTTTGAAAAATGACATGCTTCAGCCGGTCATGCAGTTTCGTGTCGGCAAGGCAAAAGTCACTGACGAGAGCTCAGTGCCCTCCACGCTGCGGGCCGTGCCAAAGATCGCAGAATCCGAGGCGACCAGGACTCGCACCCTCATGCTCGGAGAAATCGAAGACCTTCACGGCGACTCGGTTGGCATGTTGTTAAACAATGCACATTGGAATATGCCCGTGACCGAGAATCCCGCCCTCAATTCAGTTGAGATCTGGAACCTGATGAATGTGACCGACGATGCTCACCCAATCCATCTCCACATGGTCAGGTTCCAAATTCTCGACCGGCGCCGGTTCGACGCCTTCGCCTACCAGAACGAGAACAACCTTCTTCGTTATCGAGGCGCCGCGGTTGCTCCGGAACCACAGGAGGCGGGCTGGAAAGACACGGTGCGAGCCGACCCGGGCATGGTCACTCGAATCATCATTCGTTTTGAGGGTTATGTGGGCCGCTACGTCTGGCACTGTCACATTTTGGAGCATGAAGACAATGAGATGATGCGCCCTTATGACGTGATCGCAGCACGGTGATTCAATCCGCTTTCTCTTTTCCAAAGGCCCTGATGCGAACGCCTGCGAAGAATCCGGACCGGATTCGAAAGGCAAATAGACCACGCAAGACTGGCGTTGCTGAAACGCTGCCTCCTATTGTTTCTGCATCACGTCGTCAACTACGACCTTCCCACCCTTGTCGACGGTGACGACCTTGTGCAACGGCGCATACCCGGTCATCGTAACGTCCACCATGTAGTTTCCTGGATCGAGCATCACATCCACCGGAGCATTCTTCTCCAGCATGTGCTGGTTAATCGCCACCTGCGCTCCCTTGGGTTGCGTGTGGATGCTGACCGTCCCTTGTCCGGGCTGGCCGCCCTTCCCGCCGAACAGCTTTGACATCTTTCCAACGGTCTTGATGTTGTCGGTGTTGCCCAGCGAGCGTAGCGTCGGGGAGAAGTTGAACGTCTGCCCTAGCACGAACTGCGCCGCCATGGTCTCGTCAATGTATCCCGACATTCGGACCAGCACCACATGTTGTCCCTTATCCACACTCACCTGGGCTGGCGTCTTGGCGCCGACGTCGCGGCCGTCCACAAAGATGTTGGCGCCCGCGGGATCGCTCTTTACTACGAGCGTGGCCAGTAACTGCGTCAGGTGAACACTCGTCGTCGCCCGGTTTCCTGCCGTCACGTTCACTGTGCGAGTGTCGGTGGCATACCCGGCTTTGCTTACCGTAATGGAGTGTTGCCCCGGCTGAAGATTCGTTAGCGCAAAGGGCGTAACGTAGCTCGCATCCGTCTGCCCATCCACCTGCACCTGCGCTCCCTGCGGCGTGGAATCGATGGCCAGCTGCCCCGGAATGATTACCGGCGCAGTCGCTGCCTTCTTCTTCGGAGCCTTCCCCTTCGAAGGAGCCACCGCCTTTGGCTGTATCGTTTCGACCTCTGGCGCAGGCTCGCTATCCACGGGTGCGGCCGCCTGCGGTGCTGGTGCTGGAGTGGGTGCGGGCTGAGTTGCCGCGGGCTGGCTCGGCGCTGGCTGTGCTTCCGGCTGCGTCGCGACGGGGCGTCCCGCGTCTGGATCGATGTCGCTATTCAGACTGTGCACATAAAACGTGACCGCGATCCCGATGATGAGGATCAACACAACGGCGCCCGCGATCGAGTACAGCATCAGCTTTGGAGGAACGTTCTTGATCTCTTTGATTGCCTTCTCGGCAACTTCACGGGGCTGTACTTTAGGCTTCTCCTCGGCCTTTCGCCCACCTTGAAACACAGTAGTCGTTGGAGCCGCAACTGGGGCGGGTGCAACCGGCGGAGGGGGCGGCGCAATGTAGACTTCCTTCAACGGAGGCAATTCCGTCATCTCTGAAAAACTCACGCCGCCGCCGCCCTGGGCTCCGCCCTCCGCCATCATCGGATCGACGGCGACTCTGGGAGCGTCCGCATCTGCTGCTGGCTCGAATGTCTCGACTTCCGGTTCGTCGGCAACTGCGGCCGACATATGCGCCGATGGCATTTCCGGTTCTTCGACCGTCGTATTGGCCGACGAGAATTGGTTCGACAAATCGATGTCCGGAACTTCCCCCGACGATGGCGTCCCATCGCCTCCAACTCCCGCGGCAGCCGCCGCTGCCTTCGGAACCGCTAGCTTTGAAACGGCCCTGGCCTGAACTGCCGGCTTTGCTGTCACCGCCGGACTCGCAGGTCGCGAGGTTGCTGCTTGCACGGGCTTCGTTGCGGGCGTGGCAGGCTTCGCTGTGGCCTGAGTTACGAACTTCGCCTGTGCCGCCGCACTCGGCTTGACCGGCGCAACTGTACTCTTTGGGGCTTCCGTTTTCTTCGCTGCTGGCTTCGACTCTTTGCACTTCTCAAGATCGTCCAGCAATTCCCGGCCACTCTGGTAGCGCTCCGCCGGATCTTTCGCCAGTGCTTTCATGATCAAATCGCTCAGCACAGGATGGATCTTGGGATTCACATGCACGGGTGCGACCGGCGTGCTTTCCAAAATGCTCTGCCGCAATCCTTCCGCATCCTCCCGGTCAAACGCCTTTCGCTCTGTCACCATTTCATAGAACATGGCGCCCAGGCTGAACAGATTGGATCGTGCGTCGGTCGCCTCACCCCGAACCTGCTCCGGCGACATGTAGTACAGCATCGACGGAATTTCGCCTTCCAAGTGCTGGATAAAATTTCCAACGCTGGAAACGCCGTAGCTCAGAAGCTTGACCGTCCCATCCCAACCGCACATGATCTTGGAAGGCTCCAGGCTGTAGTGCACAATGTTGTGCGACTTCGCGTGCTCCAGCCCGGTCGATAACTGCCGCCCAATATCCAGAAGATCCCAAATCGAAAATCCCTCTTTGCGCGCCAGCATTGTCGCAATGCTGTTGCCCTGGATGTACTCCATCACCGCGCAGAATTGCCCTTCAATCACGCTCGCACTCGTCACGTTGGCGATGTTAGAGCTGCTCAACACCTTGGTGGCTTCCGACTCAGCCAGCAGCGCCTGTTCGAGCTCTGCGGCGTTCTCTCCGAACGCGCTCAACTGGATCGCTTTCAACGCGATCGTCTGCCCACTCTCGTCGTTAGCCTTGTAGACGGTGCTAGTGGGCGATTTCGCCAGTTCACTTAGGATTTCGAATGAGCCGAGTTTCGTAGACATTTCGTTTCCTGCTCCGTTCCACCGCAAGCTTTTCTTGCCGTGACAAAGCTTGGCCGGATCAATCCCGGGGAATGGGTAGGGTTAGGATATCGCCGCTTGGGTTCGGCTTCGAGTTACTAAGGTAAGCGCAGGTGCCTTCAAAGGGATGGCTCCAGTCGGCTTCCGACCATATTGGAAGCCGACCAGAGATACACAATCTAATTCACGCCATGTTCTTTAAAGAAAGCCATGGCGGCTTCGCGATGTTTCGCCCGCCTGGCATTTCCTGCACTATTCGGCGCAGCTTTTAGATAACTGTACGTCGGGCTCTTCCCGGTGGGCTTCGACGCCGTTTCGGACACCGCTGTGCCCTTCGTCCCCATCTTTTTCCTTGCTGGAGGATGATGGTCCAATGCCTTCAATCGCTTTACAAGTTCTTTTTGGGCGGCTGGATCGAGCTTCAGAAATTTCTCTCTTAACAATGCATCCTGCTCTTTTGCTTCCGGCGTCGGCGAACTTGGCTTGGTTTGTGGCAAAGGCGATTTTGGTCTACTTCCGGTTGGCGGCCCGGGAATCGTCCCAGTCCAATTTAGGTTTAGATCACCCACGAAGCCGTCTTGCTTGGAAGGATCCTGAAGATTGAACGTGAGCAGCAACCCGTCATTCGTCGGCTGATACCCCCAACTCTGCTGGTTGTAATCATCCTCGTCATCCCCATATACCCAAACATTTTGACCCACGATAACGTTGTTTGCGCCAGCATGACGGAGAAGTACTTGCACCTTTCTGCCTGGCGGATAGAAGTATTCCTGGTGATCTGCGCAAAATCCCTCGTCGCCCCAGTTGCGAACAAAAAATGCCCATCGGTCATCCGAAGGATCATCTTGCACGTGTACGAACATGGCATAGACGGGGTGCAGTTCCGTGTGGACGGAATGCTGCGCATCGAGTCCCGCGAGTCCGATGATGATCACTTCTTTGCCGTCGATGTGTCCGTGAGCGGCGTTGTCGTTATCATCCACATAGTTGTGGTGAAAATCGTCCCACCACGTGCCCGTGTCGTCCCAGTAATCTACGGTTTCATCAGAATCGAACTCCAGTTCCACGGTTGAGGCATACGCGGTGTAAAGCGCGTGATCCTGATTATATTTTTGATCATCGCGATAAGTGTTGAAGTAGTAGTCGTCATCGTCGTAGACAGAGTTTGAGTGTCCGGACCAATTCACCACTCCTTCGTATTCGACTGGCAGCCAATTCCAGTGCCCGAAGCATAAACTTCCACCATTGGTTTCAAGTGTCGCGTCAGTGCAGTTTCGTGCATTCGTCCAGGCCTTGGGATCCTGATTGGAGTTGTCAGGATTTGCGTTGTCGCAAGGACAGAAATCACAAACGGCGGGAGCCGAGCCACTCTGCTTCTGCTGTTGCCATATTGGATTGCGCGCCAGACCGTTCGGATCCACGAGGTCAGACGACCAGACAATGTCCATCGGTTTTGGTTTTGTGCATCCAGTCCAGGTTAGAAGCATGATTGTGGCGGAAATCGCCAGCAGTCCGCAGCGAAAACGAATCCAGGAATCCGCCGTTTGAATACGTGTAGACATACACTCTTCCTCTCAGCTCCCGGCTGCAAAGAGACGATGGCACGCGCTTCGAAGAGTTGTCTGTTCCTGCTAACCTGCAGTGGAAGCATTCAAAGCGATTTTTGTGATCAGTAGTCTACCTCTGGTAGGAGCAGTAGTCACCGGTTTCTGCCACGCTACAGCTTGCTGGTGCGAAAAGGGACGCTCCCGGAACGCAGTCCTCCCGGAGGGTAATCTGGACCCCCGTACTATTTATTGAAGGTCGCGGACAAAGTTCGTCAGCGTCTAGAGGAACTCGGTGCCAACGAAAGATTAATCAGCGCTGCGCGGTGCCTTCTTCCCGTGTTCCCG
>Ga0207700_10000351_pt1 | contig 26927 bp, 49 predicted proteins | sample LARL82metaG_FD_184348 | JGI IMG/M metagenome (GOLD analysis project Ga0207700, IMG submission 184348) | Corn, switchgrass and miscanthus rhizosphere microbial communities from Kellogg Biological Station, Michigan, USA - LAR L8-2 metaG... | ecosystem: Host-associated > Plants > Roots >...
GGACCGGGGATCTCGCCGCCGCTGGGGTCCTTGGGATTCTTGACGGTGGGCGTGCTGGGCGTGCCAACGAGACCGCCGTGCTGCGCGCCAAGCGTGGCGACGAGCTTGTCGCGCTGGCTCGTGTCAGGCGGCGCCGCAGTTGGGGCAGGATCCCAGGGTGCTGGAATACTCGTCCCCGGCCACGGCATCAGTGCAGCCTCATCACGCGATTGTGCGGAAGTGTAACGCCGCAAAACAGGGCGCGAGCCAGGGAGTTGGCTATAGTCGGGGGCCCGGCCCGGTAAAGGGGCCGAACCACCACACAACGAAGGGTTATCTTCGCTATGCAGTTTCCATCGTATCGGCGCCTGGCCGTTGCCGGCACCACGCTCGCCGCCGCGGTCGCTATGTTCGCCATTCCCGCCAGCGCCTCGGCGCAGACATGCACCGTGTGCTTGTCGTCCTCCGGCGAGGTGTACACACAGAGTGGGTCAAGCGTCATGCCCAACACCTTTCCCACGACTACCGACTACTACGGCGCTGCCGGGCAGCGGCTCGGGTACAGCACGTCCTATGCACCACCGGCGAGCACCTTCCCCACGACGACGAATTACTACGGGTCCGCAGGTCAATCGCTCGGCTACAGCACCTCGTACGGGAACCCGTAACTAGCCGCATATGAAGGTATGGCTGTTCATCGGACTCTTCGTCCTGGTCATCCTTCTCCTGGCATTCGCGACAGCACCATCCTTCGCCCACTGCACCGGGATAGAGACGCCTGGACGCTGCCTGGACTACCGCATCGGCGGGCAAGGCTGAGATCATCGCTTAGGCACCGGCGCACGCTCCCCAGACTGCGCGCCGCCGGCTGTGCGTGACGGCAAGGGCGCGCGGGTGGTTTGTGGAGCAGCGAACCCGCCACCTGCGCCTCGGGCGCTGCTATAGCGCGGGTTGAGACCGGCCGCCGCCAGCCCAGCCGCCACAGCCGGATTCAGCCCGCCCTGCAGGGTCGACTGCAAGACCTGTGAGACGCCGATCGGCGCGACGTTTTCGCCCAGCGCCACCGGCCCAGCCTTCGCGACTTGAAACGGCGGCCTGCCCGCGGCACTCAGCGCCACGTCAAGGCCGGCGCCCACCGGTGCTGACAGCCGATTGACGATGAAGTTGGTCGGCGCGGTCGCACGCTTGCTTGGATCGGTGACCTCCGTATTGGCCAGGTTCAAGTAGGCCTGGACGTTGCCCGGCAGGATGCCGAAGTGCAGGTAGCCGCCGTTCGGATTCTGCAGCTCGACTTCGAACTGGTGGCCCGGCTGGTTCTCGAGCGTCGAGTGGCCGCTGAAGGCGTAATTGGCGGCTTCGGTGGCGACCATCATGCCGCCGATGGTCTTGGCCAGAAAGCCGGCGCGCACGCCGCGGCCGTCGCCACCGAAAATGGCCGAGCCGAGCTGACGAACCGTCGCCTCGTTCCAGTCGGAGGCCATCAACGTCAGCCGCTGCGCGTCCAGGAGCGTCGGATTGCGGCCCATGGCCGAGTAGTTGAGACCACCGAAGCGCTCGTTGACGACGGTCGCCGCCTGATTGGCATCCATCCCGCCTTTCGTCAGCGCCTCCCAGGCGGTGGCTTTCGCGAGCGGGACCGCGCGGTCCCAGAGCGCTGACTGGAGCATCTCGGGGACCGTGCCGCGACTCCCGAGCGGCACACCTGCCAATGCCAGACCCGCCAGGCCACCTTTGGCGGCGTTCGCGCGCGCCTCCTCTTCCGTGCCGCCGGTCAACTTGGTCTCGGTGTAGCCGGCCGCGGCGCCGCCCGCGCCCGAGACACCACCCGCGACGACTCTCCGCCACACCGCGTTGCCGATCTGCGAGCCCACGTCCTCGGGACGCGCGTTCTGGGCCAACCCGGTGACACCCGCTCGCGCCGCTGCGTCGAAGGTGTCCGCCATGCTGCTGCGCAGACCCTGAGCGAAAGTGTCGCTGGCGAAGGCGCGCGCATAGTTAGCGAGCGTCTGGGGTGAGGTAAACGCCGCGTTGAGGGCCTCGGTCAACGTGTGAAAGTTCGACAGCGAAAAGAGCGTGCCTTTGGCGGTGCCGATCGTCTTCAACACGGCGCTGCCCAGCGGGTTGGCGGCGATGTCCGACATGTCGGTGACGGCTTTGATGGGCGCGACGACGTCAGGACTGAAGGCGTAGTTGGCCAGATACGTGTTCGGGTTATCGGTGACGGTCCGGAACTCGCGCGGCGCATTGGCGATCGGCGCGGCCTTGCCCTGCGCTTGCAGGTTGTCGACCAGGGTCCGCGCGGCCTGGTCGCGCAGCTCGCCGCGGACCTGCTGCACCTGGTCGGCCACGGCCGGAATGTCCAGGCGCGCGCCCGCGCTGCGCATCTGATTTTCGGCCATCACCTGGGCCGCGTCGGATTGGCGACCGACCATATTCGCGTAATTGCGGAGCACCCCGGCCGTATCGGTCGGCAGGTTTTCCACGGGGCCCAGCGCGGAGGCGACGAGTGAGCCAAAGCGTGAGGCGGCGGCACCTGGCGCACCAAGGATGCGGCCGACGAGTCCCGGCCGCGTGGGTGCAACCGTGGCCGTCACGCGGGCGTTGGGTGTCTCGACGGTGACCGGGGTGCCTGGCGTGGCGCGTGCACCCTCCAGGGCTTGCGCGGCAGCCGCCGGTGCCGGTGGAACTGGCGCCCGGCCACTGGTCAGCGTCTCGAGCGGCGGACCCGTGGGACTGGTCGTTTCGGGCGCAGCAGTTGGCCCTGGGCCGGCCTGTGCCGTCACGGCCTCCGGTGTGGTCGCTGGCGAAGGCGTGGTCGGCCTCTCCGGTGGGACCTGCAGGCGTCCGTCCGCCGGGTCCGCTGTTGCAGCTACCGTCTTGATCCTGGATCGGACGTCGGCGCCCATCTGTCGGATCGTCGCGTCGGACTCGCCGGGGAATTGGTCCCGCAGGAAGTCCATGAACTGCGCATCAGCTTTGCTGGGCGTCTTCTGAGCGACAATGTACAGCGCCTTTTCGGTGTCGCTATTGAACTGCAGCTGGAAGCCCTTGGCGCCGTAGTTGTACCGGGGGTCCGACTTGGCCAGCGCCGTCGGCAGAGTGGCCTCGGCCATCGGGGGGGTGCTGGTCGGCGCCGTGAACCCACTGGTTGTCCCTGGCGGCTGCGGTGTTGCAGCTGGCTCGAGTGGCGGGCGCTCACGCGCCATGTTCTGCAGGCCAGTCACCACGTCCGTGGCCGACTGCTCCGGCAACGGCGCCGCGAGGGGGCCACTGCCCGGACGCAAGCTGGCCGCAACTTCCGGTTCGAGGGTCGGCGCCGTCGACGGTGTCCGCAGCGGATTGTCGGCCACCCACTGGCGGAGTGTGTCGTTGATGTCCGAGCCCGCTACACCCGCCTGAGTCTGGGCCTGAACGAAGTCGCGCAGGCCCTGTTGGACCTCTTCCGGGTACTGCTGGATGGCCGTGACCAGGTCCGGCACTGACATCCGCTGCGCACCCCCCGGTTGCGACGCAAACGTTGACGCGAAGGCTTCCTCCGGCGGTCTGAGCACGTCGTAGGCGCCGAGCGCACGCGACAGCGCGGCACCCGCCACTTGAGGAACACCCCGCTGGGCTGCGCCCACGACCTCAGGGATCGCTCGCTCGAGCGCAACCGGTCCGACGACATTGGCAACCTGACCAAGCACGCGCGCCGAGTCCGGGTCCATACCCCCCGCCGTCAGACCGGCCGAGACGGCCTGGCTGATGTCGGCCTGCGGACCGCCCGCCATCGGCTCGACCGCGCGCTGCGCCAGGTCGAACGTGCCCTGCACAAAGCGGCCCCAGTCCTGGTTCCGCGCAGCGTCGACGTTGTCCATGAACTGCTGAAACTCGCTGGGGCGGTTGACGTATTGCTGACGCTGTTGCTCGATCACGTCCGCGGCTGCCTGGCCGCCACGTGCGACGGATGCGAGATCGGAGACACGCCCAGCACCGAACGGCAGCGGTGCCTGACCAGCCAGATCGGCACCCTGATTCAGGAGTGTCCACGCCGAACGGCCAGCCTGTCCGAGCGTGTCGACTACTTGCCCGGCAGCCTGCCCAGCGACCTGTTGCACGGCGCGCTGCGGATCAGCCAGCGGACTCGCCGCGGGCACCTGCGGGTTGTCGACGGCCATGCCACCCTGGAGCTTGCCCATGCGCGCTTCCATCTGGTCGGGCGTCATCCACTCGCCGCCACCCTTCAGGTCGGTACCACTCGAGCCGACGTGAAACGCGCCGGTGTTCGGGTCGTACCCATCTGCGGTGAAGTAGTGACCGGTCGTGCTGATGGTCACCGGATTGCCAGAGCCGGCTTCTTTGGCCAGCGCCTGCCAGTCCGCGCCCACCATACGGTGCGGAATCTGCATCTTGTCGAAGAGCTGCGACTCAGAGTTGAGTCCCGCCATGCCGCCCTGCGGAGTCCAGCCCACCTGAGCGGCCAGGTCGGTGGCCTCGCGCAGGGTCGGCTGACGCCCCATCATCGTCGCGAAGCGCACGGCGGCCGCGGGCCCGCACGCGGCGTAGGCTTCCGCCGCGGTGAGCTGCTTGTCGCCGAACTGACTGATCGCCGGCAGCGCATTGCTCGCGGCTTGCTGCGCGCCCTGGACCGCCTGCTGCGCGCCCTGCTGGACGGTCTGCACCACGTTCTGCGCGCCCTGTTTGGCGTTGCCGAGGATGTTCTGGACGTAGCGCTGTGTCTCCGCGTAGGGTGGCACGCCGTCGTACTGCGCCACCGCACCTGGGCCCGCGTTATACGCCGCCAACGTCTTGGACCAGTCGCCGCCATACTGCGCCAGGTGCTGCGCGTCCATCTTCGCCGCGGCGTCCAACGCGGCATACGGGTCGGTTGGATCGATGCCCATGCCCTGCGCCGTGCCAGGCATGAACTGGGCGATGCCGATGGCACCGGCGGGCGACTTCGCGCTGGGATTGAAGCCGGACTCTTGCTGGATCTGGGCAGTGAAGATGTCGGGATCGATGCCCGCTTTCTGCGCCGCCTGACGGGCGTAGGCCTGCAGATCGCCACCTGGTTGGACCTGGTCCTGCAACTGCTGCGGCGCTGGCTGCTGCTGTTGGAACGGTGGCTGGTTGAGCGGCTCGAGCTGCTGCACCACGTTCTGCTGGGCGCCCTGGAGGTTCTGGAGTTGCTGCGAGCCGAAGTCCTGTAACCGCCGCGTAATGTCTTGCAGCCCACCGCCCTGGTCCAGCGTCGTCATCTGCGGTTGCTGGGGTTGCTGCTGGGGTGGATTGAGAGCCTGCAACTGCTGGCTCCCGAAGTCCTGCAAGCGCTGGGTCACGTCCTGGAGCGCCTGGGTGCCGCCCCCTCCCGGCGCGAAAGGGGCCTGCTGATTCAGTTGCTGCGCCTGCTGCATCAGCCCGTCGCCGTAGTCCTGGAGCCGCCGCTGGGCTTCCTGGGTGGCGTCGTCGAGCAGCAGGAACGGCATCAGGCTGGTGGTGGCGGGGCGTTCCCGGACGCTGGCTCCGACGGAAGCATGCCCGGGGGAGGCTGTGGCACCGGCGGCGGCGCGAGCGGCTGGGGCATCGGCGCTGCTGGTGGCACGGGTGACTGGGGCGGGACCTCCGGTGGCGGGACTTCCTGGGCCGTCGGGTAGGTCGACTGCAGCGCCTGTTCGGGTGGCTTGGGCAGCGGCACGTTCGCCTTGGCCGCCTTCGGCAAGGGTGGCTCCGGTTGGATCTCCTGACCTGGTGGCATGCTCACGCCGAGCCGCTGCATGCTGGCCAGGAACTGGACCGGGTCGCGCACAGCTTCCTGCATCAGGTAGCTGCGGTCCTCGGTGGTAAACGCCTGGCGATACCGCTCGTCGAGCTGCTCGTTGCTGACCCGCGACACGTCGCCCTCCTGACCGCGGAAGATCTGCTGGCTGATGGAGTACGCGTCGTTGGTCACCTCGCGGGTCATCGAGTCGCGCAGCGCGTTGGCGTCGGTTTGATTGTTCGGCATCAGCGGCTCGCGAAGTACACGACCGCGCTCATGACCAGCACGAACAGGACGAACAGCAGGATGACGGTGCGCGCGTCGACATCCACTCCCTCACTTCTTGCCGACGCCGATGCCGGGAAACTTGCGCTTGACCGCCGCACGTACCTGAGCTTTCTCCGCACTCGAGCCGTGCTGGGAGACACGGGCCAGCGCGTTGCGCGCGTGACTGGCGTCCGGGATCGGGTACGAGCCACTGCCTTTACCGCCCTTGCCCTCGCCCTTGCCTGGCAGCGCGAAGCTCGAGCTCTTCATCTGCTGGCGCCCTTTGGCAGTGAGCTTGGCCATCACTTCTTGCCTTTCCGTGCCGCGCGGACCGGCACGCCGCGCTTGCGGTCGAGCGCGTTGTCCTTCTTGCTGCCCTGTTTGATGCCAGCCTTCTTGTCCGCGGCGGCATCCTGGGCCTCGGTCCACTTCCTGGCCATTACTTGGTGCGGATGCCGTTCGGCGGTCGGGTCACGGCGTTGGGCAGGTTGCTGGTCTGGACGGTGTTACCGGCCGGCAGGGGCCCGTTTGGACCAGGACTGTGCGTCGGTCCGCCGATGCAGCTCGTCTTCTGACCACCGTTGAACGGCGGATGCTCTTTGCCACTGGGTGGGGTGAACTTGGCCATGCTCAGACTCCTCCTGCTCCTGGTGCGCCGACGTTCTGCGCGGCGCCCTGCATCACCTGCTGACCAGGTGGTGGTAGCGCGCCGGTTCCATTCGGCGCGGTGGCGAGCGCGGCCAGGTCCGGGACGCCACCTGCGCCCGGTCCACCGCCTTCGAACACACCCGGTGCCATTGGCTTGGGTGGTGCAAATGGACCGCCTGGGCCCATGTTGCCGGTGACTGGCATGACGCCTTTCGCGGCCAGGGCCTGCGCCTGTGCCGCGGCGCCGAGGATGTCGCCGCGGCCGGCGAACTGGAAGATCTGCTGGTCCAGCCACTTCTGGTACTCGGGCGACTGGCGGATCCGGTCGCGCGCCTTGCTGCGGCGGATCTCGTCGGGATTGTCGCCCAGGTATTCCACCGCCTCGTCGCTGCCCCAGGTGCCGGCCTGCAGACGCTCGTGGGCGTAGCGCGCCTTGATCAGGTCGTCGGTGGGCAGCTCCTGCTTGACGTCCCAGCGCAGCTTGACCGGACGCTCGAAGTCCGCCGGCCCGAGGCCGATGTAGCCCGAACCGGACTTTGCCGCGCTGCCGGAGTAGCCAACCCAGATCTTTTCCTGGACTTTGTTTTGGGCCAGGTCCCAGAGTTTCTCGGTCTGGCGCTTGAGCAGCTCCTGGATATTGTTGACGATCGGGCCCACCCGCACGCGCTGGTACTGCAGCACCTGGCTGATGGCGAAGCCGGCGCCCTCCATACCAGTCAGGGTGGTGACGCGTGGCGACTCGAGCTCGCGAATCGCGGTGTCGACGAGCGACATGTGCTTCTCGAGCGTGGTCGCGTCGGGGTACTGGATCCGCGCGAGCTGGCGACCAGGGCCCAGGTTGATCACCTCGCCTGGCAGCGGCCCGGGGTCGCGGTCGCGCGGCTTGCCGTCGTCGCCGATGACCGGTGCCGCGGACGAGTCGCCATATGTCACTAAGGGACTCAGTAAGTCTCTCGCGACATATTGCGCGTGCATTGCACGTAAATATTGTCTGTATTGGACCAGCCACAGTTTGGTCTGACTGACGCCCCAGCCCACCTTGCGGTTGCGCCAGAAGTTCATCCATAAACCAGGCGCGAAGTCGTAGGGGAGGAAGCCGTAGTTGTGGCGGAACTGCTTGACGATCGCTCCGGTCGGCTCGTTGTGGCGATTGGTGCCGGTGACGCACCAGGATGCCCAGGTTTCGTCCCAGTGCTCGAGCATGGTGATGCTGGTCGGCAGGATTGGCCGCTGGTTGGCGCCGAAGCTGTTTGACGCCTGGGCCTGGCCCATCTCCTCGGGCACGATGTTGCCGTCCTCGTCGAAGCCCAGGCGGTAGCGGCGGAACGTGGTGCGCACCGGACGATCGGTGACTTCGATGACCTCGCACACGCGTCCGCCCATCGTGTCGGGGTAGATCGCGCGCGCGTCCACGAATTCCCAGGCGAACGGAGGACCGCACTGCTTCTTCACGTCCTCGGTGGCTTTGTCGTAGTGCTGCCACGCCTCGGCGCTTTCGCCGGGATTGGGCACCGGGTACGCGTAGCGTTTGTCCCACGCGTCCGGCAGGAACAGGATCTTGCTCCATGCACCGCCGTCGTTCAGCGCCGCGTCGGTGATGAAGCTCATGGTGTCCATGCCTGGCGTCCTGGAGCCGCACTGCCACAGTGTCTCCTCGGTCCAGTGCTCGCGCTGGCTCGCCGCGGTCTGCGCCGTATCCGACTCGCCTCCATCGAGGTGCAGCTTGGGCCGCTCGAGCGTGAGCATCGCGGTTTGCTGAAAACCTTCTTCGCTGACGTCCGGATCCCGCGGATCCACGTTGACGAGCGTGTACTTCTCGTCGGCGCCCATCATCGCCGGGATGCGCATCTCGCGCTGCGCGCGCGCGGTGTCGATCTGGACGTCGTCGCGCCGGTACCGATCAAACATTTCTGTCTGGAGCTCGGACAGGTATGTCGCGCTCGGCGGATCGTCGGCCACGCCGCGCTCAGTGTAGCCCGTGAAACATCGTCGTGAAACATTGAGCCGGCTTGCTGTCGTGGCACTGCACGTGCGGTAGTGTTGGCTCATGAGCCAACCACAACAACCAGAGCCGCGGCGCCAGACGCCAGAAGAGACGATGGCCCGCATGGCCGGCGTGCCGAAGACGCCTGACGAGATTGAAGACGAGCAGAAGACGCTCGAGGACGAGCGCAACCAGAACCTGCAGCGCAACGCCGGTGTCCAGCCCAAGACTGACACGCCCACGTCGGCGCCGGCGCCGTCCAGCAAGCAGACCACGTCCACGTCAGCGCAGACCACACCCAAGACCTAGCGCGAGAAGGCGTAGCTCGAGCGCGTACTCACCGCGGGACGTATCGTGCCGAGCCACGCCAATGCGAGTGCGATGACGGTGTCGTCGTGTGCGCCGCCTGGTGCGCCATAGCGCAGGATGCCGCTCGGTAGCCGCTGCGCTTCGTAGGCCAGCAGCTCGGACGTCTGCACCTGGTCGTCGAGCAGCGCCAGGTCGCCGTTCTCGATGGCCAGGCTGAGGGCCTGGATGGCCGCGGCTTTGGTGGCGTTGGTGGCCAGCCAGGGCTGCATCGGTAGCGCGCGGCGTGAGTCGCCGATCATCCTCGAGTAGCCCTGCTGCAGACGCTCGACGATCGGGTTGCCCATCGCGTTCGTCTCCGCCACGATCGCTCGAGGCTGGTACAGGTCTGCCCAACGATGCAGGCGTTCGGCCTGGAACTCCCAGTCCAATTGGGTGAAGCGGTCCACAGCCACCTGGCTGTTGGTGCTTGCGTCCAGGACGCTGATGACCGTGAAGTCGTTACTGCGGCCCCAGTCGACGCCGAAGACATACACGTGCCCCTCGCGCGGCGGCTCCGGCTGCAGGTACGCCACGCTATCCACACCGCGGAATACGCCGCCGCCTTCGAACACCAGGAACTCGGCCAGGTACTCCTGGGCAAACACCCGTTCGGGCAGCTCGGCGCGCGCCGCCTCGATCTCGCCGCGGTCGATGAACGGGTTGACGCTGGTCGGCATGCGCCAGGACGCCCACTGGTCGCGCAGTGGATCCTGGCCGAGCTGGTACAGGTCATAGAACGCATTCAGGCCGCGGGGTGTGCTCAGGAACCACGCGCCGCCGCGCAAGTCGGCGAGCGTCGGCCGCAGCGCCTGTTGCCAGATGTCCACCAGGTTGCGCACGATCGCCGCCTCGTCGATGACAATCTTGGCGTACTTGCGTCCGCGGGCCGGGTTCTCGTCGTCGAGCGACCAGCACTCGAGCGTGCCGCCGCTGATCAACTCGAGGCGGTGGTCCTGCTCGCTCTTGATGCGGATCACTTCGTTGAGCGTGTGTTTCACTTCGCGCCAGAACTCGGCCAGCAATTTGTACGTTGGAGCGAAGTAGCCCACCGGTTGCGCGTGAATGGCATCCTCGGCGAGGACATTCAACGCGAGCGTGGTCTTGCCGGTGCGCCGCCCCAAACATGCCACATTGAACCGTTTTGCATGGGCGAGGATCTCACGCTGCGCCGGGTGTGGCTCCAGCAGTCTGACGCGTGGCATTCACTCCAGCGCAATCCCGTTGTGCGGCACGTCGAAGACCGTCGCCGGCGCGCGGCCGACGTACTCCACTTCGATCACCTGACGGCCGTCAGTGGTCACCTTCTCGGTGGCCTTGAAGCCGGCGTAGTCCAGCACGTACTTGATGGCATTCAACGACACGCCGTCGGCGTCCGCGTGATTGATGAGTTGCTGCAAGCGACTGAGCGCCGGATGCACCAGCGCCTTCATGCGCTCCTCCGCGGACGCGAGCGCCTGGGGTGACTTGCCGCCGTGCATCTTGCACACGGTCTGACCGCGCATCACCCACTGCGTGCACTTGCCACCGGTGCGCGTACGCCGCCCGCACTTTTGCGGCGGTATGGGGTGATCAGACGGCATGGGGTCACGCGGCTCCAGCACAGGGCCAGTCGGCGCCGCACGCCGCGCAGAACTGTCGGAAGTGCGGCACCCGGGTACCTGGCATTGGCGTATGGGTCACGAGGTGACCAGCCCGCGGCCCGCACGACCCCTGAGACTGGGCACCCCGCCCCTCCACACGGCCGAGCAGCTCGAGCTCGGTGGCGTAGTCGGCGCTGAGGTCGTGCCACTCTTCGATCGACAGCACGTGGCGTGGCGTGGAGTGCAGGAGCGTACCGACGGCGCGCAGTTGATCCTCGGCGCAGCGGACCGAGCAGTAGCGGTGCATCACGTCGACGTCCAGGAGTGTGCCGCAGCAGACGCAGTGCATGTCACGCCGTTTTTCGGACAATGCCGAGGTCGCGCGACTCCTGCGCGTAACGCTCCAGATTGATCAGACCGCGGCTGCTGAAGATCTCAGGGTTCCACGCGGCGAATGTCGCGAAGCATGCTTCTGGCCAAGCGTGCAAGACATGGCCCGGGATGCGATAGAGCGCCGTGACGGCGCCTGATTGCAGGATGAACGTGTCTCGCCGAGCGTCGCGTTGTTGTTGCGGGGACGATGAATGGAAGCGGAATCCATCGCACTCGAAGGCGACGGGACCAAAGACAAAATCCAGTCGATAGGGTCCGACGGGAACCTGTGAACGCAAGTCATGCTCACGCAAGTATTTGTGGGCAAACCAGGCGAAGCGTTGCTCCAACGGCGAGTCGCAGCGCAAGTCGTCGATGTCGGGATGCGCGTCCGAGTCGGGCCAAACAGCCATCCGCATCCAATCAGCCCGATCGATGTCTGGCAGGTTCACAGGGTCTCCATTTGGCAGCCACCTGGTTGTCATGCCGTGGCCCTGGCCTTGTTGGCTTCGCGGCGCTTGGCCTCACGGAAGCGAACTTCGAGCCTGTAACAGTTGGCATTGCGACAGTCGTCCGCATGTCCATGGCGTGACCACTCGGGCAGGTCACGCTCACATCCCGGGCAGCGATACGACTCGGATCGGAGTTGCTGGGGTGGTGGCCCGCCGGGCGGTGGCGGTTCGTCGAGACCTGCCAGGTGAGCGCGGTACTTGAGCAGTTCTTCGGTCATGAAGCGGCGTGCGAGGGCTGGCGTGATGCTGGTTTTGAGCTCGAAGAGCGCGTGCCACGCCGACTCGAAGGCCTCAGAATTTTTGAACTTTTCTCGAAAGTCCCAGGCCATCTGACGCGCGTCGGACTCGGACAGTGGCGACTCACGAACAGGCATCGTAACTCCTCGAAAAATTCAAAATTGCAGCAGCAGCAGCAGCCCTGCGTCGCCCCGCGTCTGAACTCAGCGAGCGACTCTCGCGCGCGCGGCTCACCGGCGTCAGGTCTCCGGTCGTGCTCCCGGTCCGGCTGCTACTGCTGCTGCCGGTAGAGGAGTAAGTAAGAGCTAGCGACGTACTCCGGGACCGGGTGTTGGATTTTGCTTGAGCGGTTGCTTGCCGTTTGCTTGAGCGGTTGCTTGAGCAGGTGCTAGACATCGTGCTTGCCATTTCGTCGAGCAGGTGCTCTAGCACGTGCTTGAGCAGATGCTTGACCACCTGCTTGACCGGCGGCCACCTTGTGCGCCACATACGCGGCGACCTCCGCTCGGCTGCGGTTGTGGCGGAGGTAGTCGTGGAGCTGGTAGCCACCCTCGACGGCTTCCCAACGACCGGCTGCCACTAACGCTTTTACCGCCTGCTTGATCCGCGGCAGCAGCGGCAGCGCGCCCTGGGGGACGAAGCCGTCTGTCAGGAGGTCATCGCAGTAGCTGATGCTCCACGCGTGGAGTCCCATCGCATCCAGCCCGAGCGCCAGAATCTTCGGATTGGCATGCCAGTGCGTGTCCAGCACCGCCACCGCTATCGCTCCTCCTATCCCAGTGACTTCGCGATCTCGTCCTCAATCGGCGTGCGCGGCACGGGCGCATCCTTGAGTTCCACCATGAGGTAGCGTCCCAGACGATCGAACACCCATTCCGGATCCTCGAGCAGCATCGGCTCGAGCTTCACCGTGATCGCCAGTGGCTTCTCCGGATCCTTCGGCGCGGCGCCCACCACCTGCGCCAGTCGTGCACGAAATTGCATCGCTATCGCTCCATTTCTGAATTGATCTCCGCTCCCACACGCGCGCGAGCCACCGCGACATAGCGCTCGCTGACATCGCAGCCGTACGCCCAGCGCCCCAACCTCGCTGCGGCGACCAGCGTCGTGCCACCGCCCATGAACGGGTCCGCCACCAGGTCGCCCGGGTAGCTGTACAGCTTGATCAGCCGGCGCGGCAGCTCAACCGGGAAGGCCGCGGGATTGCCCCAAGCGTCCGACTCCAGCACTGCCGGAATGAACCATGCGTTTCGCGTCCACGCTTTGAACTCCTCCGGCTCCAAGTCGCTGTCAGCCGGCTCGCGCGCCCAGGTCGTCTTCGATGCGACGTACACGGGCTCGGCGACCGCGCGCAGCACCGGGTTTTCCGCCGAGCACCAGGTGCCCCATGCCGTCGACTGCGACGTGACCTGCTCCGGACTCTCACCCTTTACCCAAGTGATGCGTTCGCGCAGCATGAAGCCCACATCCTCCAGCGCAGGCAGCAGATAGGCGTCGATGAATGCCGCCCACGGACGGCCATTCGAGCCTGGCGGCCTCCATTTGCGCGTGCCATTCGTCCGCCACGCCTCATAGATACCGGGACGCGCTTCGCCCTCGACATCCTGGCGCACGACGTTGGCCATGTTGAGACAAAGGCGCCCACCCGGTACGAGCACGCGGTACGCCTCGCGCAGCGCCGGGACGATCAGGCCATCCCAGTAGTCCTCCCAGGGCAGCCAGTCCTCGTACCCGTCATACATGAGGCGGGCGTTGTACGGCGGCGAGGTCACAACGAGATGGACTGAGCCGTCGTCCAGCGGCAACCGTCTGGCGTCGCCGAGCTCAATCTGGACCGTCGGCGGAATCGGCCGCGGCAGGCCCTCCTGCACCAAACCATTGCGCAGGCTCCGCTGCGCTCGTCGCTGCGACTGTAGCCATAGGATCGCCGCGCTCAGAGTGGTCTCAGCTGGCAAATACGAAATTTCTTTCGCATTTGTCCCTAGCGCCATGAAGTGTTGCGCCATACGCTCGCCCATCGGGAAATGGCTAGGATCTTGAATCCACGGCAGCCACCGACCATGCCCGAGTTCGCGTTTCAGAGCGAGTAAGGCCTGTCCTAATTCGACGGCGAGCGCGATGGTGCGCCGCCAACTGTCTGCGAACTCCGCGGTCAGTTCGCGCACTCTCATCTCGGCCGGCGAGACGAGTTCGATCACACGTCTTTCCAGCCTGCGTAGTGATGCTGGCGGAGTGCGTCGCACCAGCCATTCAGATAGGCGTCCAGGTCCATGCGTCGCGGCGTATCACGGGTCGACAAATCTCCCCGTCTCTCGAACGCTTCGGCGATACGCTGGACCTCCCAGCGCTGCAGTCGTGCACCCGCGGGATGGTGCTCGATCCGCTCGCGCAGATGATCGACGGCAATGCTCATCGCGAGCGGCCCCGGCCAGGTCTATCGCGACACGTACGCCAGTGGCTGGTGCCGGTCCTGGTGCCGTCGGGCTGAATGTCGAACGGGCAACGCCGGCCGTTCGCCCGGGTGAGGCCCCACCAGATCGGCGCGTGGCACATCGGCTGGCGACAGTGGCTCGACGGCGCGTCCTTGCCCTCGAGGACCTCGCGCGCATCGTCGGGATACGCCCGCCAGGCATACTCCCGCTCGGTCTCGCCCGGCCGCCGCTCCACGCTCGTGGTCATGGATGCCTCCGCGCAGGGCTCAGCGCCTCAGACAAGATGGGCGAAGCCTCCATCATGGGCGATTCGTCGCCGGGCCACTCCAGCGACTGCGGACGCAGCATCGCGTTGAGCGCCCGCCGCATCGCGCGCCGCAGATACTCCACCTCGTCGTAGTGCCAGGACAGGTCGTGCCGAAGACGTTCAACCTGATCCTCGCTGGTGGTCACTGCAGCCCTTCGCTCGCCCGCTGGCGCTCGACCTCGCCGTTCTCGAACTCGAAGCGCGCAATTCTGTCCTCGAGCTCCAGGTTGGCCGCCTCGACGACGTCGTCCGCCTTGCCGAGCGCCAGCGGCTCGAAGCCGTCGAGGTGCAGCTCGCGCGCACGCCGGACGAGCTCCCGATTGCGGCGGTACTTGTCGACCAGCTGGTCGGGTGGTGCCGGCGACGGAGATGCGGGGTCCGCCGCCGCACCCGACGGCTCAGGCGTGGTGAGGTCCTGAGCGCTATTTAATCCAGGCTCGGCGCTTCGCGAGAGCACCTCGCCGGTCTGTCGATCGACGACGCGATCGCCAGCAATGACGACGTCGTCCTCCGCGGCGTACACCTGGTCGTAGGTCCGCGCGTCGCGCGCGATCTTCGCCGGGTCGTCGCGCACGCGCTCGTCCGCGGCGGCGGCCTCCTCCCACGCGCCAGGCGCCGGCTGGACCTGCAGGCGGTCCGTCTGCTGCGGAAAGCCTTTTCTCAGAGCGTGCGACTCGGCGCGGATGGCGAGCTGGTTGTGCGGCCGCTTGCGGTACTGCTCGCCCTTTTTGCCTTCGCCTGGGTAAAACTCCGTCCAGCGCGCCGAGCCGGTGAACGGCACACGCTGCCCGGCGACGATCTTCCACACCGTGACCGTAGCCTTCGACGGCGCGCCCTTCGGCTGGCCGACGTCCTCGTATTCGTAGACCGCCTCGTCGGAGCCGGCGTAGCAGCCGCTCTCCTCGGCCTGGGCACGGTAGCCGTTGATGCCGACCACGATCTCGCCGGGCGAGTTGCGGTCGTACTGGATGAAGTAGATCTGCCGCGTCATCGGGTCCAGCCCGAGGCGGCGCGCGTTGTACAGGAACGTCGCCAGCTCCAGCGCTGTGGCGCCAGGACAGATCGTCTGGCGGATCAGCTGGATGACACGGTCGTTGAAGCCGGTCACCTGGGCGAGGTTCGACGCCTGCCGCTTGACGCTGAGCGCTGGTAGATCAGCGCGTTCAATCGCTTGGGTCATACAGTCGATGCCTCCTGTTCGGGTGGTTTGGCGATGCGTGCCTCGCGCCACTCGCGAAATTCGCGGATGATCCCCCACAAGACGTTGTCCTGAAGCTCCCACTCCGGGCGCTGAAAGAACTCGATCAGGAACGCGTCGGTCAGGCTCGCCTCGCAGGCATGCACCAGGTTGCGCGCCAGGTCCTCGGCCTCCTCGACGGTCAGCTGCGCCTTCTCCCGAGGGACTTCGACCTGCACCATCGGGATACGGTTGTCGCGGCCGTAGAGCGTCGTGACGTTGATACTCGGCACTAACGCACTCCAATCACACGCGAGCACACGGGCCATGCCTGCCATCCCTGCACACTCAGGCCCTGCTGGGCGACCGCGATCTGGGCCCCGCGTGTGGCAAGGTCCGGCCGCGATGCATACGCCAGCCCGCCGTGGCGTCGCCAGAACACCAGGTCCTCCTGCAAACCACCGAAGTACCCATTCCCGGAGTTCCGGTTCCAGCGGCCGCTGCTCTCACATTGCGCAAGACGGTCCCACACGCCGTACCCCGGTTCGGGTGTCGGTTCCGCAACTTCCGGCACTTCCGCGACTTCCGGTTTCTCGACCTGATCCGAGGCGCCGCCCTCAGCCGCGGCGTGGATCTGCAGCGCCGCACCGAAGACCGTGCCGACGACGATGCCGAACGCGACCAGGACGACGTTGCGCGCCATCAGAAGTCGTCCTCGCGCTCAACGTCGCACGGGTATTCGTCGCAGAGCTCCGGATCATTGCCGTGGTCGCACAGGTCGAAGCCGTAGTGCAGGCCGCACATCGTGACGTCGACCCCGTGGCACAGGTCGTCAATGCACGGCGCCGGCCCACCCAGCTTGCAGCGCACGGGGCCACGCCGAACTTGCGTACGCGCCCAAGCCACTAGCCCGCACTCCGCAGGGCGAAGATCAGGATGAGCACGAGCAGGAAGCCGAACGGCAGCACGATGCGCAGCTGGTCGTCGCTCACGCGCTCACCCCGGTCGTTTCCTCAAGCAGAACGCGGAGACCCTGCGGACTTCGGCTAGCGTACTGCCAGACACGCTGCAGCCGACGCCGCGCTTCGGGTGTGCCGCGGATGTCGATGACATCGCCAACGCGCTCCTGTTCGGCAGCCGACAACCGACGTCGGACGTGAAACGCATAGCCTGTCCACTCCTCCCATTCACCAAGGTTCGCATCGCCGACGCCCTCCAGCGCTTCGAGCGCAAACCGTCGTAGCGTCTCTCGACCAATGGGCCAGCCTTGGCTTGCTGCCGCGCTCGCGTGCCACACGGGCCCGCCCAGTCCCATCTGTAGTCACTCATAGCCACTGTTGACCGACAGCACGATCGAATGGGTCGCGTTGCGCCAGCCGAAACGTGGATGCGCGGTTTCCGCCGCCAGTCGACAGTGCTGTTTCAGCGCGAGCTCCTGGTGCTCGTTCACGCGCTCACCTCGGCCCGTCCGCGCAGGCAGTCGTGCTTTCTCACGGGGTACAGCTCGTCGTGCTCGTCGCAGAAGAAGGCACGACAAAGGGGACACCACGTCTGGACCGGCTGCCGGCAGCCGAACTGCTGGCACAACTCGGGTACTCCCAAGAGCAGGCGCGCGATCGTCTCCTCCACCAGTTCCACGTCGTCGCTCACAACGGCAGATCCTCCGGGTCCGGGTCGGCGTCCGGCAGCGTGCCGGTGCTTGCGGGCGGCAACTCGGAGGGCGTCACCGCGTCCCTGACCCGCCACGCCGGCGATTGGGCTAACTCGGCATGCACCAGCTGCCGCGCGGTCGCCAGGGTCGCAGCCACCGCTTCCGAACTCAGGTCGTACACCTCGCCGAGCGGCACGTCCAGTGTGACCTCGGCCGCCTCGGTGCCGTAGTTGCCGTCCGAGACCTGCTTGCGGAAACTGACGCGCGCCCTGATCGGTTCCTGCGTCACCTCACGCCTCCAATCCGTACTGAAAGACGCGCTCGATGGTCACCGCGTCGCGCGGGTACCAGACGAACACGACGGCGCCACCTCGGCGCATCGACGGGATCTCGCGCTTCTGATAGGGGCCCAGGTGTCCGGTGGCGCCCTTGAGCTCCGACCAGAAGTGCTGGCCCAGCTCCTCGTGCCAGAACAACCAATCCGGGACACCCTTGGCTTCAGTGAACCCGTCCAGCCGCTCGAGGTGGACGCTCTCCATCACGCCGTCGCTGTCGCGGGTGTGCACCCCGTTCCAGCCGTAGTACTTCGCGCACGCCTTGACCGAGCGGGTGAGCTCGTCTTCGCCGGCGCCCTGGAGCAGCAGCAGGCGGTGTTTGGTGAAGTACGGGCCGCGCGGCGAGACGCGGTACGCCTGGGCGCGCGTCGCGGGGAACGACAGGCCGCGGAGGGCCAGGTTCACGGCATAAGTCCTAGCCGGCGCATGGCGTTGAGCAGTCGCTGCTGGGCGCCCTGGTCGCTGGCGTCCCAGTCGTCGACTACCGCATCCGCGGCACGCCGCAGGCCTGCTGGCAGGATGCGACCACGCGGCACGACGATCAGCAGGGGCTTGCCCATCAGCAGCGCGGCGCCCATCTCTGTCGCCTGCTTGACGTCGAAGTCGCGGTTGTCCGAGTGGATCGACAGGAACACCGCGGAGTCGAGGAGCTTCGGCAGGACCTCGCGACGAAATCCGTCGGAGTAGTCCGCCCAGGCCCGATCGTCGGGCGTCATCGGCGGCTGACCCTCCGTCGGGCGCTGGCGAACGCCGTGAATTGCCCGTCAACGAAGCGCTGGGCCCAGGTCGGTGTTAGACCCAGCAGCACCAATTCCTTGTGCAGCCAGCTCTTCAGTTGGAACGCGGGCTCGTGCGCGGCCCGCTCCGCCGCACTGCGCATAACGTCCGCCATGCGTGCGTCGAGGCACGTCGGACACACGCCGGGCGCCGGATCGTCGGGCCCGAAGCTGAACGCGTCGCCGCCGCTGCGCCCGCAGTAGCGACACGTCTCGATCGCGATGCTCATCGGAGGTACCTGAACCAGCGCGCTAGCGCCAGAGTGAGGCACACGCTCGCCAGCAGCCAGCCCGCCAGCAGCCACGCCCACCACGGCAGCTCGAACATCACGGGACCGCCTCGTCGTGCCAGTACTCACTGGGCTCGATCGACTCGAACTCCTGGTCGACGCGGTCCTCGACCAGCTCGTCGAGCAGCGCCTGCAGCAGCGGCACGATCTGCACGTAGGCCGATGACTGCAGCGCCTCGCGACGACCCGCCTTCAGCGCTGCGGCCCAGACCGCGCTGAGCACGCCCGCGGGCACGTCGCGCAACGCGTCGGCCTCAGCCGGGTGGTAGTGCAGCCACCGAAAGAACGAATCGCTCACGCGACCTCGCCGACCTGCTCAGGTTCGCTTCTTTCCTCGAGCGGGGCCTCTAGCAGCGCCCACAGATGAATGATCCACTTGAGTTGACCGCGGAACTCGCGCCCCTCCCTGACGGCAGCGGTGTGCACCTTCGCCGCGTCTTCGTCAGGAACCTCCATGTACACCCGCATGCCTTGCAGCATGCACCGCCACCGGCCCCCCTGGCGTGACAGCTATGGACAGCTTAAAAATTTGTCCTGGACAGATTTAGATCTGTCCGTTGGGCTCGATGAGCGGGTGCGCCGGCCAAGTTCTTGGCGGCCAGTGGCGCGGGTAGCTCAGCCCGAATAGCCCCATGATTTTGGCCTGCGTCTTGGGGTGCGGACCGCCGCCGTCAACGAAGATGGCCATCGGAGTGACCTCGCCTGTCTCTCCCACCGTGAGGCGGACTGTCCGCTCGTATCCCTGGAAGGTGGCGCGGCAGGTCTCGTACTCGCGCAGTTTCTTGTCCTGGGGCCGGTACGCAGGCTTGGGCCTGGGCGGCGACTCGGGAGGCGACGTTGAGACCGGCTTGTTGGCGTGCCGGCGCGCGGCCCTGGCCTCCTCGCGCAGCAGCTTCAGTCGCTCGCGCTCGAGGCGCAGCCGTTCGATTTCGAGGAGCTTGTCGAGCTCGGGGAACATGCGCTGCTGTCCATCGTCAGCCACCGGCATGCGCTCCGGCAGGACAAACGCGGATACATTTGAAATCTGTCCACTGGACGCTACCGGCACGATCTTCCACCCACGTGCGGCCCCCACCATTCCCAGGATGATAGAACATCCGTTCCATGTTGCGGCTCGCAGTGCTCGGCGGGGGTGCAGGTCTCGTCGGGCGCGCAACTGCCGCACTGCGCAGCCCTCATACTTCGCTTGTGTTTATGTAAGCGCTACGTTTACGCCACGTAAACGAAACGTGTCAATACGCCGGCCGGCACTTGACCGTGCAAGTAGCACGCGCTACTACTGTACTATTCAGGTGCCACATGACCGGCACTGTTCAGCCTGAGGCGCGTGTACGACCATCTCTGGTCGTGCCTCTGCTTCCCGTGCCACGCCTCAGATACTGGCGCCAGCGGCGCTCGTTGTCTCAGGAAGAGCTCGAGAAGGCGTCCGGCGTTTCGCGTTCGACCATCATCAAGCTCGAAAAGGATCGTCCCGCGTGGCCGAAAACGATCCGCAAGCTGGCCGCGGCGCTACACGTCAAGCCCGACGAATTACTGGCCCTGAGCGACCCAGCGGACAAAGTTGACTCCCGCTGAGCTGCAGCGATGGACAGCTTTTAAATCTTTCCAGCTCTGTCCACCGGCAGGCCATGCCGGCGGCGCAGACTGGATGGCATGGCCGAGCCGCCCCGCCGTTGCTTCAGACACCTTGGCGTGGAACCTCTTCCGCCGGTACCCGATTCTGAGGATGACGGACCTCGGTTGCGTGTCGAGTTACGCGGTGAGCTCTACGGACAGAACATGCTCGCCGCGGTCGTCAAGATCCTTGAGTGGATCGAGGAGGACGAGGCGGCAGGGCTACAGCCGCCTCAGTCCTGATCGCTGGACGACGAGAGGGCAACCTCGAACTGCAGCGAGCGGGCTGCAGGATCATGATCCTGCGCAGCAGCCTGAGCCTGCTCGATCACCCAGCGACGATAATTTGCGACCTCCGGCTGGTTTGCTCCTCGAAACGACTGCTGCCCACAAGCGGTTACAAGCGCCCCAAGCGCCGCCGTCGCTTCGCGCTCTACCAGCGCCCCCAGGTCGACGACCACGCGCGCCTTCCATTTGCGCCCGCTCTGCAAAGCGACCACCTCGGGCACGAACAGCCGAATGAGTTCGCGCTTGCGCTCATCATCCAGGTCGTCGAGTTTGTCGCGGTACTCGGCGATAACAACGCCTGAGCGTTGCAGACGCGCGTTCATCGAATCGAGCATGCGCTCGTTCGACTCGAGCATGGCGCGTTCACGGGTTAGCTCGGCGACCTGGGCGTCGATGTGGTCCAGCTCGCGCTCAGTTCGGGCCCAACTGCTCCTGCCCTTCTGATGCGCCATCTCGACACGTTCCCGTTCGCGTGACAGCTCGTATTGTCGCTCGCGGATCGACACCAGACGCGCATCGCGCGCAGGCACGTCAGCCCGTCTGGCGTCGATCTCCGCCTGGGCCCGTTCAAGGAGCTGCTGCGGATTGCGCACGATCGCTTCGACGATCGCCCATACCGCGCCCTCGATCTCCAGGGCGCGAATGCCCGAACGCGTCGTACACCCGCGGCCGTCCTGGTGGCGCTCGGTCGTCGCACTGCTGCCGGCGCTGCACTGGTAGTAGCTCCAGGTGCCCGCCTTGCGACCCTTGCCACCGCGACTGCCTGGACCGCCGCGACTGCCGTCAGTCCGGAAGTGATCTTCGGGGCCCTTTGAACCAGGGTCCTTGGCGGTGAAACCTGACCAGGTGTAGCCGCAGTTAGGTCGCCCGCAGCGGATCAGACCACTCAGCAGGTAAGTGCGCGAAGCATTGGGCGGAGGCAGGTGGCTGTTCTCGTCAATCGCTGCCTGCAGCGCGTCGTAGTCCTCCTGCGAGATCAACGCCGGCGACGTCGACTCGATCGTCTCCTGGACGATCCACTTGCCGTCCTCGCCCTTGATGCGCTTGCCGTTCCGATCTCGGGCGTAGATGTCCATCTTGTAGTAGCCGGCTAGCTTGGTGTCGTGCAGCAGGTCGCGGAGCTGGCTCGGACGCCAGGCGCCGTCGGCACGCGTCTTCTTGTTGGGCTTGGCGACCAGGACGCCCGGCTCATCGAGACTGGGCATCACCTGGAGCGGTACGCCGAGCGCAGTCAGGCGCAGGCACTCTTCCTGGGGTGTGACCTCGTGGCTGGTGATACGGCGGATGATGTCGCGCATCAGGTCGGACGCACTTTGCTTACAGGCGTCGATCAGTCGGTCCTCAACCAGGATGTTGGCGTTTTCATCAGTGGATAACCAGAAGGGCAGCAGGCCGCCTTTCCACCTGCCCAGTGCCACCTTCGAGCGACGGCCTTGCGCGGTGCGCTTGGCGATGATGTCGCGCTCCCATTCGGCGATCGCACCCAGGATGTTGAAGAGCAGCTTGCCGAACTCGTCACTGGTGTCGATGTGCGGGTCATCGATGACCAGCTTCACGCCGTGACTCTCGAGGAAGACGTGGATCTCCATCAGTAGCTGCAGACGACGCGCGACGCGATCCAGGCGCGTGGCCCAGACCTCGTCAATCTCAACGCCGCTACCGCCACCGCATTCGCCGCGGCACTTTTCGTCAGCGCGGCTGCAAACCATGCCAATCAGACGACGACCGTCCGAGCGTTCACTCAGCGGCTTGGTACCACTCACGCCGTCGTCGACGATGCGGTGGACGACGTGGACGCGATCGCGGTCCGGGGTGCTGTCCAGCTGCCGCGCCCGCGCCAACGCCTCGAGCGTGTCGATCTGTACCTTGTATGTCTCGCGCTCGCTCTGTTCCTCGGTGCTGACGCGAACCATCAGTGCTACGCGACGCGGGCGCTCGAGCTCGGTGACGACGACACGGAGGTAGTCGCGGCGGCTGGCGGCAAGCCTGCGTCGTTCAGCCAGGGTGACCACTATGCCAGCTCCTCGTCGTGTGGCTGCGTTGCGCGTACTCGATACAGCGCCTTCACGAAGGCCTCGGCAGCTTTGCCAAGCGCAGCCGGATCGTGAACGACCATGGTCTCGGTGATGCGAAGCTCGGGGTATTTTGACTTCCGACGCCTCGGGCTGGGGCCGTCGGATGCTGGTGTGGTATTCGTTACACTGGTCATTGCAGGTCAGTCCTTTCCAAACTGTTTGATCTGCCACGCCCCGGTCGCTCGCCAACTTGCGACGCGGGGCACTTCTGTTGTTTCGGGGATGGTACTCAGTCGCTGGTGAGCTGCAGCGGCGTCACGGCGAGGGCGCGGGCCAGCTTGCGCACGCTGGCAGGTCTGACCAGGCGCTGACCGTTCTCGACGTTGATGACGACCCCGCGGGCGAGGCCCGCGCGCCTCGCGAGCTCTTCCTGAGAGTAGGCGTGCCGCATTCGCAGGGTGCGGACACGGACGGCGAGCGCCGCGGCGAATTCTGTTTCACTCATGTTTAGCATGTGACCATTATATGTTGCGCTCATGTAGCGTGTGCAATATACTTTAGACGTGACGCAAAGAGAGCAGGCCAGCGTTAGAGGCGCCGACCTGCTCGTGGTTCAGACCGTAGGAGGGTCCAAACCGATGACAACCGTACTGCTTCCCGCATCCGACCCGCGCGGCGCCAAAGCCGTCGCCATCGCCACCGACGCCGGCCAGTGGCTGAAAGTCCGCACCCATGACGGCCGCAAGGCCTACGGCATCCGCTCGAGCGCCGACAGCAACGAGGTCTACTTCACCACCCGCACCAGCTGCACCTGCTACGACGCTCGCCGCCACGACTGCAAGCACATGCTCGCCGTGCGATTGCACTGCGACCTGGTCGCCGAACAGTCTGAGAAAACCGCGGCGAAGTACGACGACATCTTCAAGCGCTTCGAGGACGATGCGCCGCTCAGTCGCATTCTGGGCAAGCCAGCGCCCTACGTCACCAACCACGTCGGTGAGTCGGACGACGACGACATCGAGCCGCTGTGTGGCCCGTTGTGCACGGCCTATACGCCAGATCGCAAGCGTGTGTGTGCCAAGCCGGCCTACCACACGGGCGCGCACTCGTTCGTGCCACGCACCGAGCGGGAGGACTGAGCCATGCCAGCCCCGCTCCAGCTCACCAGTGCCGCCGGCCAGTTCTTTGCCTGGAGGCATCATCACCCGCGCGAGTCGGAAGACATGGCCGCCGTCTGGGGTGCCGCGTGGCGCGCCGGTGGCCGTGCCGCACTGCAGGACAGCGCCCGACTCGTCGACCTTGTGCCCGTGCTGCGCGAGCTGCTGTGCCTGCTCGAGGACGGCCGCGTCGAGGATCTGCTGCGCCGCACCGATCGCCGCCCGCGGCCCATCCTTGAAGACGACGAGGTGGCGTTTTGAAGGCGGACGAGCCGCTCACCCAGACGGAAGTGCGCGACCTGCGGGAACTGGCAGTGTCGCTGCTGCTGCAACTCGACCAGCTCGACCGCCGCGTGCGCGTTCTGCGCTGGTGGCTGCTGACGCAGGCGATCCTGCTCCTGACGCTGACGGTCATTGTGTGGAGGCTCCGATGATGAACGGTCGCGTCCCGACGCAACAGGTCGAGGGCGTCGTCGAGGCCACCAACCGCACCGGACTCAAGATCGGTGGCGCGTGGGTCAACGTTTCCCAATTCCACTCGGTCGAACTTCCCGAGGCGGGCGCTCACGTGCGGCTGAGTGTCGACGCCAAGGGCTTCATCCGAGAACTCGAAGTCCTGGACTCAAAACTGTCGGAACCACTCAAAAGTGCGGGAGTTGTATCCACCGAGCGCGACGAGCGCATCACCAGATTGGCCGTGCTCAAGGCCGCGGCCGCGTTCGGTGCCAGTCGGCCAGATGTGAAATCCAGCGAGGTCCTGATGATCGCCGACAAGTGGTTGGCGTGGGTCAACCAGGCCCAGGACTGAGGTTGTATGAACACCCTGACTGACGTCCACTGGCTTCTTCCGTCACCCGAGCCGCTGCTCGCATGCAGAGCAGACCCAACGGCCGTGAGCAGCGAGGACCTCGAGCGGGTCACCTGTCCGCGCTGCCGCCAGATCTACGTTGCCGCAGGTTGTTGGGTGCGTACCCAATCAGTCAGAGAGAGATAAAGATGGTTAGCTCTACCAAGTGTCGGACGTGTGGCGTGCCGCTCTGGCTCGCGTGGTTGCTGATGGGAAGACCGTGGCAGCGACGGCAGCGACGGTTCACTGATGCCATCGACTGCATCGACCTGTTGCCGCTATGACTGACGAACCGCTGGTGCCGTGGAAAGAAATCGCCGCCCAGTCCATAGATCGCACCGAAGCGTTAGAAGCTGAGCGTGACGGGTTTCGTGCCGAGGTCGGGTTGCTATTGCTGTCGGTGAAAACCTTCGAGGCCGAGCGCGACGAACTCCGCGCCGAGATTGAGCGGCTGCGGGCTGAGTTGACGTGCTGGAAACCCGCGAACTGCGGGAAGATCTACCCCGTGCCGGTGGCGGGCGAAGCCGTCGAATACTGCACTTGCGAGCCAGATCACGACGGGCCACACCAAGCTGAATCAGGTCTGGTGTGGGTCTTCCCCGGCGGTTAGATCGGCTGGCCGCACGTCGGGCAGCGCGCCCGCTGGTGTTCGACGTGCTCCTCGATCCACCTGATCAGGTGCTCTTTGCGGGCGTAGAAGAGATAGGGCATGTGGTGATTGCTCGCCTGGAGCCAGGCGCGTAGCTGCTGCGCCGTCATCCTGCGCCACCCGGCCGGAAGCTCGTCGCTCACACCAGGTCGTCAGGTTGGCGCGAGTAATTGTTGGATGTTTTGCCCCTGGTTCACGTTGATCAGCAGCAGTCCGAGAATGACCATCCAGATCAGCACGATCTGCACACGGACCGCACGTGGGACCGCCGACTCACCCCGCGTCGCCAGCAGGACGGCGGCCTGCGCGATCGCCCCGCCAATGAAACCCGCCAGGAGCGGACTGCTGCTGCCGACCAGCCAGTTGAGCAGCGCGATCAGCGCATGGTCCACCAACCTCAGAGCAACCTAGACGAGCCTTGCAACCGCGAGCGCCGCGACCAGGCCAAAGACCACGGTCGCGCTCATGGGCAGGACGCCCACCAGTCCCAGGATCGCCAGCAGTAACACGATCACGGCGATGATCGCCCCGATCGTCAGCCAGGGTGCCGCGGTGCCGCCTATCTGCACCTGAAATCCCTCCCTCACACCAGCCAGACGACGCTAAAGCCGCCCAGTCGGGCGAAGTCGTCGCGCGAAACGTGGTCGACCACACCTTTGTAGTTAGGTGCAGAATTCGCCACCCAGATGCAGCCAGCGTCCACACCCCGGATGCCGACCCAGTGATACCAGGCGGCGCCCGACATCATGCCCATCGTCCCCTGGGCGAGGGCGTAGGTCGTGTCGAAGTCCAACCAGCCCTGCTCGCTGGGCTGCCCATAGCCGTCCAGCACTGTGCGCAGCGCTGAGCCAGAACTATCCATCAATCCGTATGTCGCATTGATCTGGTCCGGATAGCCGATCTCGTACACCGTCGTCTGACGGCTGCCGTAGATGTCGTCGACCGTGACCAGGCCCATCGCTCGCTTGACCCAGTCCAACGAACAGGCGCTGCACGTCCAGTCGTAGAGCTGACCCGGTTGTGAGGTCCACGGGTCATAGAGGATCGGTGGCTCGCTAGGAGTCTCGAAACGGTAACCGGTTGACCCGGTTATCCTCCTCGTACCACCAGTACTGGCTGTCGCGCGCCAGGGTCAGGGACACCTTGTGGCCCTCCTCGAGGATCACGAATCGCTCGTCTGAGCGAGCCTCGTCGCCGTTGTCGGCGATTGCCTGGGCGACCCCAGGCCCAACGTTGTAGTCGGTCATTGCGGCATATCCTCCGCGGTCATCGGTACCTGCTCGCGCGGCAGCAGCCCAGCGGTGATGTCGCGGATTTCCTGTTTGCGCGCGGGCGTCGTGTTCGGGTCTTGAAACTCGGTGGCGTACTCGGCGTCGGTCTTGTCGCGCATGGCCACGTGCGCGCTGATCGCCGCGTCCACGATCGGCTGGTCGGCCGTCGCGAAATCGGCCGGCTGCCCCTCACCGTCATACAGATGCACGTAGTCATCCGTGAGGCCCAGTCCATCGACGTGGACGCCGGCCGTAACCATTTCACCCTGCAGTTGGGCGAGGTTGATGGGCTTGCCACCGGTGGATTGACCGTGAATCCGCGTCTCGGTCATCGCTTCAGCTCCAGCACGCAGAGATAGCGCTGGGACGAGATCGCCGTCGCCGTACCGCTGCTCACACTCCAGCGTCCCTTGAACGTGTGCGCGCCCGCGGCGAGCGCTGAGTAGAGCGCCAT
>Ga0207700_10000353_pt1 | contig 26907 bp, 20 predicted proteins | sample LARL82metaG_FD_184348 | JGI IMG/M metagenome (GOLD analysis project Ga0207700, IMG submission 184348) | Corn, switchgrass and miscanthus rhizosphere microbial communities from Kellogg Biological Station, Michigan, USA - LAR L8-2 metaG... | ecosystem: Host-associated > Plants > Roots >...
GACGAGCGATCAGACATCCTCCACAACCACGAAGAAGTCGAAGAAGAGTAAGAAGGCCGACGCCGCTTCTGCTGACGCTTCGTCTACCGGCACGGCAGATTCGACCACGACCAAGAAATCAGGCAAGAGCAAGAAAGCCGACGCCGCTTCTGCTGACGCTTCGTCTACCGGCAGGGCAGACTCGACCACCACCAAGAAATCAAGCAAGAGCAAGAAAGCGGACGCGGCTTCCGCTGATGCTTCGTCTACCGCGGCAGCGGACTCGACGACTCCCAAGAAATCGAGTAGGAGCAAGAAAGCGGACGCGGCTTCCGGCGACGCTTCGCCCGCAACTGCGGCAGATTCGACGCCAGCCCCGAAGTCCAGAAGCAAGAAGGCCGACTCCTCGACGGGGGCGACCACAGCTTCTTCCAATGGCACGGCGAGCGCGCCGGCGAGCAACCCGGTTCCCGCAACAAAACCGACGCCAGCGACTGCGCCCGCAGCAACTCCAAGTTCGAAGAGTGTGGCGGCATCTTCGTCTGCGCCAGCGAACAAATCGGCTTCCAAGCCTCCTGCGTATACGGCGTCAGATTCGGACATTGCCTCCGCCAAATCCTCAGGCAAGGTCTGGGTCAACACCGACAGCGGTGTCTATCACAAAGGTGGACGTTGGTACGGCAAAACCAAGACAGGGAAATTTATGACCGAGGATGAAGCCAAAGCCGCGGGCTACAAAGCATCGCAGAGCGACTAATCATTTCTTAAGGAGAACCCATGAACCGCAAGAACCTGCTCACACGTATTCTGCTCACCGTGGTTGCTCTCTCGCTGATGGCCGGCCTGAGCGCGGCGCAAGAGGGGGCGAAAACCAGCACCAAGGCTTCATCCACGATGGCCGCAAGTGGCGACCTGCTCGACATCAACAGCGCTACGAAAGATCAACTGGATGCACTTCCTGGCATCGGGGCGGCATACTCACAGAAGATTATCGACGGCCGTCCCTACCGGGCGAAGACGGACTTGGTGAAGAAAAAAGTCATTCCCCAAGCCACCTACAACAAGATCAAGGACATGATCATCGCCAAGCAGAAGTAATCGAGGGAGGGCCGTCACTCGCTTGCCGGCCCTCTGTTCGCTCGATCCGAACGGCCACGTCGCGTTCTCCAACTTCCGTGTTTTTCCTTTTATTGCGTTCCCTCTTCCCGTGGCGCATAATCAAAACTGGATTCCGGGCCGCCCTCCGGACCATCCCAGTCCAGTGAACCTGCCCAACTCCATCACGCTCATCCGAATCTTCAGCATTCCCTTGCTGATGTGGATCCTTTCCAGCGGCCGCTTCAGCAGCGTGAACGGGGAGAAGGAATTGCTGGCCTCGGCCATCTTTATTGCCGCTTCCATGACCGATGGAATTGACGGCTATCTCGCTCGCAAGCGCGGGCAAATCACCACCATGGGCATTTTGCTCGACCCGCTGGCCGACAAGCTCCTGATTGCGGCGGCGTTCATCACCCTCGTGCAGTTGAGTCCCAGCCTAGTGCCCGCGTGGATTGCCGTGATCGTGATTGGGCGGGAGTTCCTGGTGACGGGGCTGCGGTCGATTGCCGCGTCGGAAGGCTTCACCGTGGAAGCCAGCGAACTCGGCAAGTTCAAAATGGTAGTGCAGATCGTTTCGGTGGTGGCGGTCATTCTGGATCATCGCTGGAAAGAATGGCCGATTTATGGCCACTACTTTTTCCCGGTGCACTGGATTGCGTATCTCGCAATCTGGTTTATGGTGTGTGTATCTCTGGTATCGGCCATCGATTACTTCGTCGCATTCTGGTCAAAGATCGATCAGCGCGGGGTGAAGCGCCGCCGCCGCGCGTTCATCCTGAGCCGGCGCAGAAAGCCCGTCCCGCCCCCGGCGGACCGCGATGTCGCTGCCTCCACCTAGTTCCGTCACCATGGAATCTGGCCAGTTCTCCCTCGGAGAATTCTCACCGGACGAGCGCAGGTTGCTGCTTGGTCTGGCGCACGAAGCCATTCTATCGACGCTCGAACGCCGCGAGATTCGACTGGATCCGCCCACCGATCATCTCAACCAGCCTCGCGGCGCATTCACAACCCTTTACCTGCACGGCGAACTGCGGGGATGCGTGGGTTACGTACTGCCCGTGAGCCCAGTGTATCGCGCAGTCGCGGACACCGCGCGGGCGGCCGCGTTCGAAGACACCCGATTCGAGCCAGTCACGCTGCCCGAGGCTCGCGAACTTAAAATTGAACTCAGCATTTTGTCGCCGCCGCGGCCGATCGACGCCGAAGAGGTCGAGATTGGCCGCCACGGACTGCTCGTTAGCATGAACGGACGCCGCGGCTTGCTGCTGCCGCAGGTGCCGGTCGAGCATCACTGGGATCGCGTTACCTTTCTGGAACAAACGTGCCGCAAGGCCGGACTGCCGTTGGATGCGTGGCAGAAGGGTGCGAGCATTGAAGCGTTCACCGCCGAGATTTTCGGCGAGAAGAGCGGCGCGTAGGCGGGGAAGGCTTGTGCAAGTCTAGTGGGACCTGCGCTCAGCAGGATGCATCGTCATCGGCTATGCATCCTTGGTAATTTCTATTGCGACGCAGGCTTGTCTGTGCTGATCCGAGTGAACTGCAACGGCTTTTCAAATCCTTTGCAATAAATCAGAAGATACGGATCCTTCCACTCGAAACGCTCTGCGGCCTGAAGGGCTTCCAGGTATTTTGCCTCTTGATTCATCGCGGGCTCGGGGCAGGCCATTCTTGTCGAACCCAGGGGACCCAATTTGATGGCGTCGCCTTTGATCTCCGCCGTGCCGAAGAACCGATTGCACGAGCCCTTGCCGGCGATCTTTCCCTCTTCCCGGAAAGCGAGCGTCGCTTGCACGCTATCGAGGGCATCGATTCCTGTGAGGTTTTTCAGGAGCCACTCACTGTCGGAGAGACTGAAGGAAGCTGCGGGCGCGGGTGCGGCGGAAGTTTTGACTTGTTTGATCGAGGAGACGTCGAGAACTGGTTGCTCGCCCGTCTCCACTCCTTGATGATGCGTGATCGTGCCGGTTACCGTCACGTGCTTGTTTTGCAGTTTTTCAAGGTTTGCAATTTTGCGATAGCGGATCTGAATCGAACTCACCTGCTTTCCGTCGACAGTGGTGGCTGAGTCGAGATCAACAGTCCAACCGGTGGTTTCCGCTCCGATGGCCATGGCGCGGCCGAGGGTTCCGGTCACAGTGATTGGTTGCTCCGGGGACTGGGCCTGCAAAGACACGCTCACAAGCGCCAGAATCAGGCTGATGCCGAGTCGCGCGATACGCATTTCAGTCCTCCTCAGTCGTGGTCCGCGTGATTCCAGAAAATGCTAACGGGTTTGAGGATGTTGGAGGTAGTACCGCAGCAAAACTTTTCGGCTGCATTGATCCGCGACCACAGTAATCGTCCCATGAACACACCGATCGATCTGGCGACGATTCGCATGATGTCAACGACTAGATTCGTTGATGTGTCTACATATTAGGACATTCCGCAAGGAAGCTTGAGGACTTTTTCCCACCGACGCTACGGTTAATTACTGACAGCCGTTGTGGGCCGCGGTTCCCTCTATCACAGTGAGGTAATCGATTCCCAGTTTCACGGAGAGGCGCACATGCTGAATTATGTCGAAAATGGGATGCCGCGAATATTGGGTTGTCCGGACCGCGTTGACGCATTCTACGACAGCCTTCACGTTGCCGACGACGAACGACTCCACGCGATCGGAGTGAACGCACAGTGTACCCGCCAGAGCTGCACGCGTTTTCCGCGCCCGTTTCGCCCAAGAACCGGCGGCGAATGAGATTGGCAGCGCATCTCGCGCGATCGCCGGCGCATCGCTACTAGGCTACGCTGACCTTTCGCGCCGCCGCCTTAGTCTCAGAACTCAAAGCGCAACGCAAACTGCATGAAGCGCGGGGTGGTAAGCGTCGAAAGATATTTGCCGAACTGCGTCGGGTCGTACGAGAGCGAAGGTTGAGCGCCGCGCACGTCGTAGCGTACCGAGTTGAAAGCATTGAACGCCTGCCAACTGAACTCCAGACGCCGCTGCTCGCCGAGAGAGAAATTCTTGCTTACTCCGGTATCGACATTGAACATGCCGTCACCGATGACGTTGTTGCGGACTCCGGATTCTCCGGGCCACTCAGGGCGGAACGCGGCTTCGGCTGCCACCGGATCAGAGAAAATGTTCGGGCCAATGTCGACGCCATTCACAATGGCGTGCTTGGTGTTGGTCACCTTCGGAGGCGCACCGTTCGGCATGGCGTCGCCCTCGATGTTCCAGTTGGTTGCCCAGGTGAAGCCGTTGTCGATAGTGATGGGGAAGCCGCTGGTCCAGCGGAAGATGCCGGAAACGTGCCATCCGCCGATTAAGGCGTTGAGTAATGGGCCTGCGCCTCCCGCCAGTTTCTGCCCGGTGCCGAAGGGTAAGAGGTAAACCAGGTTTGCGTTGACCTGGTGGAAGGCGTTGAAATCGGAGAGTCCACGCAGAGAGAGCGGATCCCAGGAATTGATGACAATCCCGCCGCCGTTCAAATCGTTACCCGTGCCGCCGGTTCCTTCATAAGGGCCTACGCGTTCGGCGGCCGAGGCCTCGTCGAACGATTTCGAAAATGTGTAGTTAAATTGCCCTTGCAGGTTGGCGCCCCAGCGCGCATTGTAGGTTACCTGCAGCGCGTTGTAGTCGGAGGTGCCGATGTTGCGCCACGAGTAGAGCGAACTGAACTGGTCGTGGAAGAAGGTGTAGGGACCGAACTTGCTGTTCGGGAGCGCGGGGTCCAGTCCAGTAATGGAGTCGGGCAAATCCATTTGGAATAGAGAGAAGGTTTCGTTATGCGGGAAGCAGTTCCAAAGTTCGTAGATGTTTTGCGTGGCTGAGGGGTTTCCTGGTAACGGGCCCGGGGCGCAATTGTCGCCACTCGGGTTGGATGCGGACTGGTTGTTTAGCCCTATGGCGTTTTGGACGGCAGCGCCAGCCCAGGCAGGAAAGATATTCTCGAAAAATGGGACGGGCTGAACCTGATTGACATCTGTGCCGGAGGCAGCGGCTTTGGAAAGCACGGTGGCTGCCTGGAAATATTTCGTGTGGCTGGCAGGATCGGTCATGTCAGTCGGCATGGCAAGATCGACCTGCAAGGGCAGACGACGGCCGACGCTGCCCACATATGCAATTTGCAGCGACGACCGCGACGAGAGTTGGCGCGCGATGGAGAAATTGAAGACGTGCGTGTATGGCGTCTTCATATTCTGGTCGAGACCCCAGTTGATGGCGAACGTGGTATTTCCCGGAGTGTACGGGAATCCGCCAGTGGGCGCGGGACCGAACAGGCATCCCGGATCATTGATGGACGCACACGGAGGAGGCAAGCAGGATTGGCCTGAGGTTCCCGGAGTGAGGCATGTGAAACGTGGAGCGTTCCCAGGAGAAACCACACCTGCAGGATTGCCGAGAATGGTAGAAAGGCCGAACGAGCCGTTCTGGTCAAAGCTGTTAACGATGGGAATGCCGAAGTGGTCGTACATGATGCTGTATCCACCCCGCACTGAGAATTGATCTCTCTTGCCCAAAATTTTTGAGACCCATCCCTCGCCGGTGTCGGGAGACCAAGCCACGGCAATGCGCGGAGAGAAATTCTTGCGGTCCCAATTCCACAGGCCGGGGCCGTGGTTTTTGGGGCCGCCGAGGATGAACGAAATCTCGCCGGCGTTGTTCGCTGGTTCGCCCGATGCGGCTAATGAACCCGTCTTGTTGAACCAGTCAGCAGCATTTTGATTGGTGCAACCGCCGCTGGCAGCCTGCACGCAAGGTGCGACCTGGTATCCGTTGGTTTCGTACGGGGGAGCTTCGAGCACCCAGCGAAGGCCATAGGTGACGGTCAAACGAGGGGTGGCCCGCCAGGTATCCTGCCCGTAGAACTCGTAATCGTTGACAGCGTACTTGCGATTGATGGGCGCACCCTGAGGCAGCGCGCTGCCGTCGCGCGCGAAGTTATAGTGGCCGTCACCCTCGGGAAAAATTCCCATCGCGATGGTAGCCGCGCTGTCGTAGTTGGGACCGAAGTTGCCATTCACCGCCGGATAGCCGTTGTTGGCGGGATCCAGCGGGCTGGAAGTACCAGCGATTCCGCCGGTGTTGAGATAGACCGCATTGGTGCGGACATCAGAAAAGGAATTCGCGTAGCTAGTGTGGTTGTTGCGGATGAAGAATAAATCGGTGCCGAATTCAAAAGTGTGATTCTTGTGCGTCCAGTTCAAGGTTTCGGTGAACTGGTTCACGGGCACGATGGGAATGATCGATCGGGTGAAAGGCACCAGGCTGTCAATTCCGTCGAGAAGAACCGCGGGGTCCTGCGATACTCCTTCATTGTTTCCTCCCTGACGGACGAAGCCCCAGCGAAAATCATTGATCAGCCGCGGGTTGATAAGCGAGGTGAGACCGATGGTAAGACCCTTGCTGTCGTCGAGCAAAGTTGTGCTCGCGCTCTGACCAGGGAATTGTTGTTGTCCAGGCTGCTTGAAGTTCTGCGCCTCTCCGCGTGCGAACAGCGTTTGCGAACCGTTCGACGTGATGTGGTAATCGAGGCGCGCGATGTAGGTGTTGAAGCTGGAATCGGCGTTCGAAGAGAAACGATAGCCAAGTGTGTTGGAGCCGTCGCCTGCGTTCTCGTTGGCGCCCGGATACTGCTGCAGAAGGCTCATCACCGCCGGACTGATGCCGATATGCAACGGGTCCATCGCCTTGATTTGGTCAGGGCCCAGCGCATAGTAGCCGGGTTGCACGCCGCTCACTCCGTTGACCGTGCCGCCGGGACATTGTGTCGGATCATCGCACAAGTACACGAGATTGCCGGCACGCAGAGTCGCGCTCGGGACTGTTCGCAATACGCTGGTGCCCTGGGCGTCTCGACGTCCTTCATAGTTGGCGAAGAAGAAGAGCCGGTTCTTCATGACCGGCCCTCCCACCGTAGCGCCAAAAACATTGCGCAAGAGCTTAGGCGCCTTGTTGGCTTCGCCACTGGTTAGCTGCGCATTTTTCAGGAACGGGTCATTGGCGCTGAAAACCGTGTTTCGGTTGTATTCATAGACTGAGCCGTGAAAATTGTTGGTGCCGCTCTTGGTCGCGAGCGCGACCTGAGCGCCGCTGGAATAGCCGGAGTCGGCGTTGGCGTTGGCGGTGGTGACCCGGAATTCCTGCACCGAATCGGGCGGCACATTCAGGACGCTGGTGAATGCGTATCCATTGTTCTGATCGTTGACGCCAATGCCGTCGAGCGTCACGTTGGATTGATCGCTGCGCATGCCGTTGACAGCGCCGCTGCGGGTGTCCTTCGATTCATCCAGTTGATTGCCCAGGTATGCCACGCCGGGCTGCAGGCTTAGCAACTGAACCACGTTGCGGTCGGCGATGGGCAGCTCCGCGATTTGATTTTGCTCGACCGTGTTGCCGAGCGAGGCGTCGGTGCGATTGATGAGCGGCGCTTCGGCCTCGACGTTCACCGTGGTCGCTACGCCGGCAACGTGAAATTGAATATTTACGGTGGAGGGTGTTTTGACGATAAGAGTAACTTTGGGCGCAACGTAGGCCGCGAAGCCTGTCGCTGTGGCGTCCAGTCGATAGTTGCCGGGAGGCACTTCCAGGAACTGATATAACCCTGCTTCGTTGCTGGTGGTTGACCGCTGCAGTCCGGTTGCGGCGTCGGTCAAAGTAATTTTCGCGCCCGAAACTTTCGCGCCCGTCGAATCAGCGACGCTGCCATTCAGCTGGCTGGTGGATTGTGCCGTGGCCAATGTCGCGAAGATCGCCAGCACCGCGAACATCCAGATCGCACGTGTTGCTGGCTGCGCACATCGACGACCAAGCTGATGGTTCCGTTCGCACTGCCCGCTGCTGGTTTGCTGATGGATTCGCGTCATTGAAATAGTCTCCCGGGAAAAGGCAACGCCGCTCGAGAACACGTGAAAGGATCAGGGGTGTGCTCTCTGCCCGCGCCCGCATGCGCCTTTTCGAATTTCTTGTGGTGATTCAGGGGCGCCTGCTACCGCCCAAGTGGCGGGGATTATACCCGAAGAGGAGATCAGGGTTCATGCACAAAAATCGAATCGCTCGAACCATGTTTTTTGTTGAGTCGAAGGAACGCGAAGGGTGGAAGTGAGGAACTACGATCAGCGATTTTTCTGCCCCGTCCAGTTCGTGAGCAACGTGACCGGGGGTGCAGAGCCGGGAAGCAAGGAGTTGATGATGAAGCGGCCATCGGGCGCCACATCGTATTGTCGGGTCACAAAATTAGAAGCGACGATGCGGGTCTGGAAGAGAGTACGCGGTGCGCTAATACTGTGACGGCTACCGTCGAAGCTCACGGCCATCATTTTCTTGTCTGGGGCGATGAAGAAAATCTGCTTGCCATCTCGGCTCCATGTCCCCTGCGCCCCACCATTGCTCGAAATCTGGATTCGCGCACCGGGTCCAGGAAACGGCTCCAGGTACACATCCGGGCGAAAAGGGTGGCCAGAACTGAAGGTATAGATCAACCAATGGCCGTCGGGCGAAAGCCGCGGCTCTGCCCCGGGATGCATTCGCGTCGTCTTCAGATCAGGAAGCGAGAGTGTCATCAAACGCGGACGACCGCTGCCAAATTCGGAGAATATCAGGAGATCTGGAAGCGTGTAGTCAACTTGCCGGACTCGCGGTCCCTTCCAGAGGACTTCCGGGGGATCCGCGCGATCCAAGGCAATCTGGTAAATGCTGTAGGTCTGCCCGACTCGGCTGACGTAGACGAGTTTCTTCCCGTCGGGCGACCAGGCAGGCGCTTCCTCTGCGCCAAAGTCGGTCAACCGGGTCGCAACCTCGCGGACGGTGTCATATTGGCGCAGATAACGTTTGCCGTTTCCCGCTTCGTCTGAGGGATACATGACGAACCGGCCATCGGGGGATAGGCGCGGCTCATTTGGTCCCACGGAAGCGACTTGACCCACTTGCTCACCCTTGTCATTGAACCAAACCAGTTGCGATGCGAGGTCTGCTACTGCCTGGTAAACCAGCACCCCGGTTTCGGAAACAGAGAAAGCCGAGTTCGAAAAGCTCTCGCTCGTCACGACCTGGGAAACCCCCACGGGAGCGGCCGGTCCGGTTAATTGCAGCTTGTCGGGATCGAAGGGCTGCGCAGTCAGAGTGAGATCGCGTACGTAAAACAGCTTTCCGGAGGCGAAGGAGGCGTTACCCGTGAATTCGGATGTCACCAGTTTGGGATCGTTGCCGTCGAGCGATCCGACGTAAATACCATTACCGGGTTTGTCATCGGGGGCACTCCAATCGATCGAAAATAAAAAATGTTTACCATCTGGCAGAAAGCTGGGCCAGCGATGGGCCTGAGCACCTCCGCTTTGCGGCAGTTTAGTAATTGCTACCGGAGATCCGCCGGTCTCCGAAATTCGATACAGGAAACCGTACATGTCGGGAGCAAAGACAATCGTGCCTTCACGATTCCAAGTGCCGCCGCGGCCGAAAGTGGTTTCCGACAGGATTCGAGGCTGTCCGCCACCATTGACGTCAATCGTCTTCAACTTGCTCTCGGCAAAAAATCCGAGACGAGTGCTGTCGGGCGACCAGAACGGAACGGTTGCACCTTCGGTTCCGGCCAACGGTTGTTCGGCACCGGTGGATAGCGAACGGACCCAGATGCTGTTCTCGCCATTCGGACCTACTCCAACGAACGCCAGCCGTGTTCCATCCGGCGACAAGGCGGTGTTGTTGACCAGGAACGACCAGTGCGGCGGAGGCAGGAGCGAGGAGCGTACGGTCTGCGCTGGAGCCATACTGCGAAAATGCGTCGCGGCCAGCCATGCCGCGACTCCGAGCAACAAAATCACGAGACCCCACGCCAGTTTGGTGGTTGAATGCGGCGCTCGTTCCTCGACCACTTTCGCGGGCGCTTGCAGATCTTCACGCACCGCGGCGAGTTGAAGCCTGACGTCGTGGGCGGAACGCCACCGGTCGTCCGGGTCTTTCGCAAGACAAGTCTTGACGATGCGCTCCAACGCTGACGGAAACGTGGGTTGAAGCGAGGAAATCGGACGCGGTTGACGCTCCAACACCGCAGCAATCACGCTCGCGGTATTCTTCCCTTCGAAGGCACGCTGTCCGGTCGCCATCTCATATAAAGTCGCACCGAGCGCAAAGATGTCGCTACGCGCGTCTGCTTCCCTGCCCTCGACTTGTTCCGGCGACATGTACTGGAACGTGCCCACTAGAGAGCCTTCAGCGGTGAGCGGTGGCGCTCCTGCAGCCGAAGTCATCGTGGGACTCAATTCTGACGAAAGTGGAATCTGGGGAGCGACCGCTCTCGCCAAACCGAAGTCCAGAAGCTTGGCGCCCGATTTCGTCAGCATGATGTTGCCGGGCTTCAGATCGCGGTGCACGACTCCGGTGTGGTGCGCCTTTTCGAGTGCGTCGCAGATCTCAATGCCGTACTTGAGAAACTGCTCTTGCGACAGAGGACCACGGAGCAGGCGATTCGCCAGAGTCTCTCCTTCGAGATACTCCATAACGAGGTATCGGATTCCGTCTTGCGACCCGACATCGTATAGGTGGCAGATGTTGGGATGATTCAACGCAGAGATGGCCCGCGCTTCCCTCTCGAACCGCTCTCGGGCATCGGGCTTTTCCGCAAGACGAGCGGGCAGAATTTTGATCGCGACCGTGCGATCGAGACGCGTATCGCGGGCCCGATACACTTCGCCCATGCCTCCAGCGCCCAATTGCGACTGGATTTCGTAAGCACCGAGCGTCGTGCCTGGGGACAGCGTCATGCGCGGGCAATTATAGTCTTCGCGAAAGGGCCGCGCCCTCCCTGAACTGAACGCTGCTCTCGCCCCAGCACAACAAAAACAAAACCGGGGACGGTTTCCCGTCCCCGGCTTCGCACTGTGCTTCTACTCGACAGTGAACCTCTATTGCATCTGGTCGGCTTCCACGTCGTCGCCAGAGTGCACATCTTCCAAGGCAAATACGATCATTCCGGTGGCAGTCGTATTGGTAACGCCGATGATGACGATTTCGCCAACGGCGCGCCGCGGCAGATCGCGTACGTGAATCACAGGACCGTTACCCTTGGTGAACATGGTGGGATCGACCGAAGGCGTCTTCTTCTGGGTGTCCTCGGCAATGGCTGCCTTGAACGAGAGAGAATCGACTGGGTCTTTCAGATCCGCTTCATACGAGCGCACGGCACGGAAGAAGTCGCCGATCTTGACTCCCTGGTTGGAGCCTACATTCAAGTAAACTTTCTGTCCGGTTCCTAGCTGAGAGTCGAAATCCTTGCCCATCACGATGCGGCCAGAGAGTTTGTTGCTGGAAGGCAGGTAACGGTCGAAGCGCGCTGGAGCGTGGAAGGCCACCGCCTGCTTTTCCGCGAAGGGAATCGTCGTGTCGCCCGGATTGACTGCGTCGCAAGAATATTCGACTTGTCCGATCGCAGTCTTGTTGCGCGTGTCGATGATCTTGACCCGTCCAACCTCTTCGTAAGGCTGTCCGGTTTCTTTCAGGAGTTTCTTCTCCCCGGGATACATCTCGTATTCGTTGATGTCTTTCAGAGCGCGCACGATTTCGTATTCCGCGCCCGCGGTGTAACCGGTTCCCTGGAGATACACCATGTCGCCACGGGTGAACTTGGTCGTGGACGGGGTTTGCAGACCACCGGCCACATAGTTGGCATCAGGCAGGATCTGTTTGCTGATAAATCCAGCGCAATACAAGTCGGCGTAGGTGGGCGTCTGAATTCGCATGGTCGGGAAGCTAACGGTCGACGGCGCAGTTCCCTGCGGATCGGCGGAGGCTTCTGTACCACTTTGCGCCCAAGCCGCGGTAGCGAGCAACAACACGAACAGTCCTGTTTTCTTCATGTTACCTCCGGGAGAAGACGGTATGCGTCCTCTGCCCTAGTTAAATGCCAGAAAAGAAAGGCTTCAGCCGGAAGGTAACAAGAGGGTAAGGGTGGGTCAAGGTTACGAGGGTGTTGGGGACCGTGGGATGAAGTTTTTCGCTCGATCTATAATCCTTTGTTGCATAAGTAATTAAGGGCCTGTAATAATTCGCCGTCATTCAGTATGCGCCCGGAACCTGGTATTCGACAGTAACGATGAATTCCGCTCCCCCTTACGCGCCCCGTCTGCTGCCCCTTCGATTGCCGCGAGTCTGCGTGGCAGTCATTGGCTCTGACCCCAACGAAATGGTCGAAAAGGCCGAACTGCTGGTTAGGGATAATCCCTTTCTGGAGTTCAGGTTAGACTACCTTTCCAAGCCCGGTCTGGCCATGCCCCGAATCAAACGATTCATGGATTCGCATCCGGGGACCGTCGTTATCGCCACCTGCCGCAGGGTAGCGAACGGCGGGAAATTCCGGGGCTCGATTGCTTCGCAACTGGACACGCTTGGCAAGGCCTCGGCGGCAGGATGCCAACTGCTCGATGTCGAACTGCAAACCGCCAGCAAGTGCAAACCGGAACAACTGCAGAAGCTGCGCAGCCGCGCCGCCCTGATCCTATCGTTTCACGATTTCCGCGCCACCAAGAAGCTGGACGAGACGCTGGAAAAGATGGTGGCCTACCCGGCTGACTTCTACAAAATCGTCAGCACGGCGACCACGCTGGCCGATAACGTGACCATGATCAAGTTCCTGGCCCGCGAAGGCGACCGGCACTCGCTGGTCGGCATGTGCATGGGCGAACAAGGAATCATCAGCCGGGTGCTGGGAGTGCGTGCGGGAAGCGTATTCACTTTCGCCTCCGCCATCGCCGGTGAAGAAACCGCGCCCGGACAAGTGGCTGCCCAGGAGTTGCGTAACGTTTATCGCATCGACCGGGTGGATGTGGCTACGCGGGTCTATGGGGTGGTAGGCGATCCGATCGCGCACTCACTTTCCCCGGCGATCATGAATGCAGCCTTCCGGCGGGAGAACGTAAATGCCGTGTATCTTGCCCTGCACGCCAAGACGCTGAAGGATCTGTTGACCTGCGTGCGCGAGATTCCGATTCACGGTATCAGCGTCACCATGCCGTATAAAGAAGCGATTCTGCCCCATCTGGACAATACCGATTCGCACACCACCAAGATTGGCGCCTGCAACACAGTGGTGCGGGCCCAGGATGGCAAGCTGTATGGCTTCAATACGGATGCGTCTGGCATCGTCCGCCCGTTAGAGCGCCGCCTGACGACGTTGGAAAACGCGCGCATTTTGGTGATCGGAGCCGGGGGAGCGGCCCGCGCCGCAGTCTTTGGACTCAAGGAACGAGGGTCGGAAGTCTACATCCTGAATCGCACGGCGGGTCCGGCAAAAAAGTTGGCGCATCAGGCGAGGGCAAGACTGGTGAAGCGCGCCGACTTGAAGAAGCTGGCCTTCGACGTGATCATCAACGCGACTCCACTGGGGATGGGCAACAGCAAAGAAACACCGCTGCAGGACAAAGAGATCAATGCACGCTATGTCTTTGATATGGTTTACGATCCGGCCGAGACGCGCTTCCTGAAACTAGCCAAGGAAAGAGGCGCACAGATCATTCCTGGAATCGAGATGTTCGCCCATCAGGCAGCCCGGCAGTTCGAGATCTGGACGGGCAAGCCCGCGCCCTGGGACGAGATGCTGCGCGTGGTTTTGCTGGCATTGCAAGAGCGGGCCAACCGCTCCGCGGCAGCAAAATAGCGCCTTTCGATGCGCCTTAACAAGAAAAAGTTGCATTTTCATAGGTGCCCAAAGTAATATGAAAACAGGAGATGCGACTGTAAAGCATTTCCGGCTTGTTTGACCAGTACCGCCCGTTCCTTACTTCCACTCGCTGTACAGCTTTGGCGAAAAACTCGACGTGAGAGGCGGCCCGGTCCGTCTCCATCCCGGTTCGGAGAGTTCAACATGGCGTGGTACGCTTACTGTCTTACCGAGCACCAAACCCTTCCCAATGGAACCCGCACTCGCCGCCCTTTCCTGCTAGAGGGCGTTCAAGGAGTGAACGGCGCTGCGGTTCTGAGCTATCCGAGTGGTGAATTCGCGGTGATTGTCAGCGAATACGACCACGCAGCAAGTGAACTCGACCACAAGGCCGCGATTGAACATGCTCGCGTGGTCAGCAATTGTTTCCGCAATTCCACCGTTTTACCTTTCAAATTCGGCACCATTTTCGATAGCGATGACGCCCTGCGCCAAGCCGTCCGGGTCAACCGGCGAGCTTTTGGCCTGAGCGTCGCCAAACTGCGCGGCAAGTCAGAAATGCACATCAAGCTGGTCGTTCGGGACGGCTCCCTGCGGGAAGCCATGATCGACGTTGAACTGCCCGACACCGTCGGCGGCGATTACCTCTCCAAGCTGAAGGTGAAGGCATCACGGGAACGCGAGCGCCAGACCAAAGCCCGGGCCCTCTCGGTCCAGGTACACAAACTGTTTAACCCCCTCGAGGAAGAAGTGAGTTGCAAGAAGGTCGCACCCGAGGGCATGTTAATCGACATCGCCCACCTGATCGATTCCAAGAGCGTGGAAAAGTATCAGAACCGCTACACCACCGCCGCCAAGCAGCTCAAGAACTGCGAAGTTGCGATCAGTGGCCCCTGGCCTCCTTATCACTTCCTGCCAGGGAAGCTGCGCACCGTTACCGGGAACAGCTAGCTGCAAAAAGATTCACCTTTCACACCAAGCCCATGGCGGCCAGAACCCGCCATGGGCTTGGTGTTTGCAGCGATTTTGGTAGCTGCGTGCATTGAATATGCATTGTGTTGCACTTCAGATTTAGCAGCGATTTCCACCGCGGTTTCTTCCTTCGCCGGCACTGCGGGCGTAAGTCCTTACTGTTCATTTGTTTAAGCCGTTTGGTGATTAGGATCACTGGAGTTTGGCATTTTGGCGCGGCAAATGCTTCTATCTAGGTCAACAAAGAGGCCGCATACTCTAGCAACATGACCTTCACTCTCTTCGATACTCCGCGTCACTACCCGAACCGTTCCGGCTGGCGGAATGGAGTCTTGCATCGCCTTTCCTGACATTGCCCACCAAATTCGTAGCCTCTTGAAACTTGGCCCCAGCGATGGGGCCATTTTTTTGTTTGGGGAATCTTGCAAGAGCGGCCGAAAAAATCAGCCGTGTTCTGCCAATCGCTTCCAGCGACACAGGGGTCAACTGGATTTACCGCGGGCGCAGCACTTGGTAGCGCGTGATGGCATAACCCAGAGCCGCTCCGAGGAACACATCCGAGGGAAAGTGAGCACTGGTGGTCACGCGGGACAAGCTGATTACCGTCGCAAAGCTGTAGGCGACCCACGGGACCCAGCGATGATTGTGGTAGCGGCTGGCGACTACAGTAGCGACAGAAAAGACTCCGGCCGCGTGTCCGGATGGGAACGAACTTCCCTTGAAAGGGGACTTGCCTCCAGCAAAGAAGGTGTCGGTGAAGGGCTGTCCCGGCGGAACATCACTGGGACGCTGTCTGCGGGTGATGGCTTTCATCGCAAGATCGACCACTGCGGAGTCGGCATAGGCCTCCGCGGCAAGCAATGCCGTGCCGACTTGATACTGATCATGCCGCGCATAGCCGGCAATCATTAAACCAGCGGGCACGGCCACCACCTCAGCTGTGGTAATCAGCGGATCAAAAACATCGTTGACGTCGTCAAGATTTCCGGCATGCGTTCGAAAATACGGCATGATGTGGGGATCGGCGATGATCAATCCCGCAGTGCCGCCGGTGATTGCCAGCGTGGGAGCCCAGTGTTGTCCTCTCGCCAGTTGGTTCGGGAATATCCACCAGATGTTTTTCTGATCATGAAGAAAGTCTTTGGGCAAGGAGCGCCACGAAACCTGGCGGGTTCCTCCTGGGTCGTCGCGATGTTTATAGAACGCGGCTTGCGACGGGCTATCGGGCAAGTCGCTATTGGTTTGCGCGCAGGCCACCCTCGGCACGCCACTCAGTCCCGCGCAGAGGAAAAAAATCAGACACAGTCGTTCTCGAAGGTTCATTGAGGAATCTTGGATGCCACTTTGCCCCCGGAAGGAAGCCATGGGATTTTCCTCCCGACGTTTCTATCGGGAACCGTGCCCTCCTGTGGGGACAGCCACCATCGGGTGTCCGCACATTTCGCGGTTGCGCCCTGCTCAGATACACTGACCAACGACCATGACTCAACTTCATTCTCGCCACTTCCTGATCTCTGCCAATTTTTGTCTCGTTTTTCTTTTACTGGTCTCACTCCCAAAGGCGGCTGACGGTCAGAACCCGCCGCCGAAGAATGCGCCCGTCAGTTTTGGTACGCAGCCACAGCGGTCGCAGACAGAACAGGAGAACTTTCCTCGGCAGCTGCTGGAGCAACTTTCCGCCATCAAGGAAGCCGCATTGTCCGACGATTATGCATATCGCGAGGTGGCGCATTTGACCGAGAACATTGGGCCGCGTCCCAGCGGCTCGCTGCAGGCTAAGGCTGCGGTCGACTATGTCGCCGCCGAGTTGCGCCAGTTGGGATTGGACGTGCACCTCGAAGAGGTCAAAGTTCCGCACTGGGTTCGCGGCGCCGAAACGGCCGAGCTTGTCGAATATGCGGGACAAGCCGAAGGCACGCGGCAGAAAGTGGTTCTCACCGCTCTCGGAGGAAGTACCGCGACACCTGCCGACGGCATCACGAGCGAGGTCGTCGTCGTGAACAGTTTCGACGAACTGAAGGCACTTGGGCGCGACAAGGTCTCTGGCAAGATCGTTCTCTTCAATGAAATTTTCGATAAGAAGAAGGCCGCGGGCGGCATGGCGTTTATGGCCTACGGAGAAGCAGTACGCTATCGCGGAGCAGGTCCCAAGGCCGCGGGCGACCTGGGCGCTGCAGCAGCGTTAGTCCGTTCGGTGGGGAGCGCCGATTTTCGCCTGCCCCATACCGGATTTAGTTTTCCGGCGGGAATCCCGGCGGGCGCGGTCACGGCAGAGGATGCCGACGTGATCGCGGATCTTTCTAAGCAAGGCAAAGTACGCATGCATCTGACCCTGACGCCGCAGAAGCTGCCCGACGTCACCAGCTACAACGTCATCGCCGACCTGAAGGGCAGCGAACATCCAGAGCAGTTCGTGGTGGTCTCAGGGCACCTCGACTCGTGGGATCTGGGCACGGGCGCGATCGACGACGGAGCCGGTGTGGTGGTCGCGATGGAGGCGGCCGAGATCTTGCAGAAGCTCCACCTGCGGCCGCGGCGCACACTGCGTGTGATTGCATGGATGGACGAAGAAAGCGGCGGCGCGGGAAGCGCAACCTACACCAAGGATTATTCCGCCGAATTCATTCGAACCACGGCCGCCATTGAAAGCGATGGCGGTGCGGCGCATCCGTTGGGCTTCGATGTAAAGATGACGGAGCACGCAGTAGAACTTTTGCGCCCCGTTCTCGAAGTCCTGCAAAGTTTCGGGGCCAGCGCGGTGATGCCCAGCAGCTATCCACCCGGAGCGGACATCTCTGCCATGGCGGAATCAGGCGTGCCCTCACTCGGCATCCTGCAAGATGGCCGCACTTATTTTCACTACCATCACACTGCCGCAGACACGCTCGACAAGGTTGTTCCCAGCGAATTGCGTGAGAACGCCGCTGCCATGGCAGTCATGGGATACGCCTTGGCAAGTATGAAAGACCCGCTGCCGCGATGAGACGCGATGCATCCCCACACCCTACTGTGATTTGCATCACATCGCGAGAATTGGCTCAAACGTAGAATCGGGCCCGGGAGTTGGCCACCTACAGTCGAGCCCTTACAGCCGTTCTCGCGGTTGACGCATCTTAATTTTCGCGCTTATCATCTTCGTTTGGCCTTATGGCCAGGGACGCCTCCGGGAAGGGGCGTCCTAAGAGTTTGAGAGAGTATTCTTGACACCGACTCAGAGCAGACGTGACCTTATGGATAAGAAGAAGCTGGAAGCATTCAAAAAACGATTAGAGACGCGGCAGCAGGAACTGCGCCGCACGGTGAACCGCACGCAGGCGGATGGACGTTCCGCGGATGAAGACACGGCTCAGGACATCGCCGACCGCGCTGCCAGTTCCTATACCAAAGAATTCTTATTCAGCCAGAGCAACAACGAGCGGCAGCTGTTGCAGATGGTGGATAAGGCCTTGGCGCGGATCCGCGAAGGCAGCTTCGGCGAATGTATCCACTGCGGCAAAGAAATCAACGCCAAGCGCCTGGAAGCTGTGCCGTGGACGCGGCACTGCATCGAGTGCCAGGAAAAAATGGAGCAGGGGTTGCTGGAAGAGGCTCCACGGTAAAAGTATCTTTTGCACTCGCAAACGCCGCCGCAAGAATCGGCGGCGTTTGTTTTTTGAGCGGGATTCGCTTTCGCCGCCGCCTTCCGCATTGATACCGACGTAATCTAGGTTGGTTCCGAAGGGCGAGCTACGATCGGTCGTTCTCGACCTTAGCCTTCAAAGGGGACCGCCGTGACTCGTCTTGCTGCCTATGCCTTGCCTAGCTCGCGCCACCCATTGATTTCTGTTGTTAAAGCACTTTTTTTCGGCACGGCGCTGCTAGCCGCAGCTACTTGTTGCGCGCAAGCTCATGCCGCCGAAACCGCCAAGCCCACAGCGAATTCGTGCGCGACATTTGGCGATGCCTTTGATGATGGCGCTGACATACATGCGATGGATGCCTACCGGGCCGCTGTCGGCAGGCTGGTCCAGAACGATGACTTCCAACAACTCGAGTGCATCGCCAACACGCTTCGGACGAAAAAAATGAGGTTCGCGGGTGGAGGTTGGCAGTTGCACGTTTTTTACAGCGGTGCATCTGGAGTGATCGGTCACGCCACTGAAGAAGACTGGACAGATCGCCAAGCGCATCTGGATCGATGGGTAGCCGACAAGCCACAATCCATTACCGCCAACGTGGCGTTGGCTAAGTTTTATGTGAAGTACGCGTGGGCCGCGCGCGGAGACGGCATGAGCGATTCCGTCACTGGCAGCGGGTGGAAGCTGTTTGCTCAGCGCATGGAAAAAGCGAAATCCATCCTCGAGCAAGCGCCCGCTTTACCGGCCAAGTGTCCGGAATGGTATATCGTGATGCAGAGTGTGGCCTTAGCACAGGGATGGGATGCGAGGCAGCACGACAACCTTCTGAAACAAGCAACTGCCTCGGCGCCGGACTACTACTACTTCTACCCGATGCATGCAGAACATCTTCTCTCGAAGTGGAGCGGAGAAGACGGAGATGCCGCCAATTTTGCCAAAATTAGCGCGGATCGCGTTGGTGGTGATCGCGGTGACATGCTCTACTTCCAGATCGCCAACGAAATCGTATGCCCCTGCCAGGAGAATGAATTTCAGAGGATGTCATGGCCGCGGTTACAAAAAGGCTATGCTCTGCTGGAAAAGCAATACGGCACATCTCTGACGAATTTGAATTGGCTTGCTCTGATGGCGACAAAGAATAATGATTCCGTCGTGGCTGACGCTGCCTTCAAACGCATTGGCGACAACTGGGATCCGGATACGTGGAGCAACGAGGCCTTCTTCCATCAGAACAAGGCGATCGCCGCCCAGTTCGCGCAGATTCAGGCTCGTTCACGGGCGCTGGTCGACGAGGCTGCGGCCAATCTTCAGAAACCCGGCGGAGTGCAGTACCAGAAAGATATCGAGCAATCGATTGCAAAGTGGATGCAACAGTGTGTCAAAGACGACGCGGATCGAACCAAATTTGACTTCATGATTCAAATCGCAGCCGACGGTGGGCCGCAGGACGCATGGGTGCCGCGTCCGACGAGTATCGGCAACTGCCTGTTGAAGCATATGTACGACGCCCACGTGAAAAACGAAACCCCGTTTACCGTGCCGCCGCATCCCGGCTACTGGCTAAAACTCGAATTGGATCCCGCGACCTCGGTGGCGGCGAAGTAATAGCGCGCACCATCGATTACCCGAGCTTCAGCTTAAACGGAAGCTTGCGCAACCGCTGGCCTGTGCCCGCGTAGTACGCGTTGGCCACCGCCGGAGCAATCGGGGGAAGCCCTGGCTCTCCCATCCCGCCCGGCTCTTCTCGGTTGATGACCAGATGCACTTCGATCGGCGGCGCTTCATTAATGCGGATCGGATCGTAGCCATCAAAGTTCGTCTGCTCGACCGCTCCGTCCTTGATCGTGATTTCATTCTTCAGGGCGGCGCTCAACCCGTAAATGATCGCGCCCTCGGCTTGCGAGCGCACCGACTCCGGATTCACAATCTGTCCGCAATCTACCGCGGCGACAATTCGATCGATTCTGAATTCGCCGTCCTTCACCGTGACCTCGGCCACCTCGGCGAAGTAACTCCCGAACGAATGGTACGAAGCAATGCCGCGTGCCCGGCCCTTGGCCATCGGCTTCGACCAGCCTGACTTTTCGGCGGCAAGGTCGAGCACGCCACGCAGGCGCGCCGGATCGGGATCCTCGTCGCTCTTCGCCTTCCAGTTCGCCGGCTTCACCAGAAGTTTGCGACGGTACTGCACCGGATCCTGCTTGGTCGCCGCGGCCAGTTCGTCGATGAAGCTCTCCACCGCAAATCCGTTGAACGAATGTTCCACCGACCGCCACCACAACGGCGGCACCGCACTCGCGACCGGATTGTATTCAAGCCTAACGTTCGGAATCGCGTAAGGCATTTGCTCGGCCCCGCCAACCTCCGATTTTTCCGGCGCCTGCTTGTCGGGCGGATCCCACCACGCGCCAATCGACGTCGACGCAATCCGGTGCGACCACACCAGCGGATGCCCGGACTGGTCGACGACTCCCCGCATCTCATGACACGCCGACGGACGATAAAAGTCGTGCGTCATATCGTCTTCGCGGCTCCACACCACCTGTACCGGCTTGCCGACGACCTTGGCAATCTGCGCCGCCTCCGCCGGATAATCTGCCATGTAGCGCCGCCCAAATCCTCCGCCCATGAGCGTCGTGTGAACGACAACCTTCGGCGGTTCCACTCCCAAGACCTTCGCCACTGTTCCCTGCACCCAGTCGGGGGATTGCGTGGGCGCCCACACTTCTGCCTCGCTCCCACGCGCGTGCACCGTGATGTTCATCGGTTCCATGGTGGCGTGCGCGAGAAAGGGAAACTCGTAGATCGCGTTCACGCGCCGGGCGGATCGCGGCAGTTCAATCTCGACGTTGCCGTCATTGCGTACACGCGTTCCAGGCTTGGCCGCCGCTGCTCGTAATGCTTCACGCAGTGACTCGGTCGATTCCGAAACTGCCGCACCGCGATCCCACGTGATGTCCAGCGCCTGCCGCCCTTTCATCGCAGCCCAGGTCGAATCCGCCACGACGACAATTCCTCCGGCGGTAAACATGTCGCGACCGAGCGCGGGAATTTCAAAAACATCGCGCACTCCCGCGACAGACTTGGCCCTGGATCCCTCGAAGTGCGCCACCTTGCCGCCGAACGTGGGACACCGCGCTACCACCGCAAACAGCATGTCGGGCACGCGCACATCGATGCCAAACTGCGCGCTGCCATTCACCTTGGACGGGATGTCGACTCGGGGCGTAGCATGACCGATCACCTCGAACTTCGATACATCTTTCAACGATATTTTTGCCGGATCGGGCAGCGGAAGCTTCTGGGCTGCCTCGACCAACTCGCCGTAGCCGGCCTTGCGCGAAGACTTGTCGTGCAGTACTGCGCCGCTCTTGGCTTTGCACTCCTTCGTCGGCACGTTCCACTGCTGCGCGGCAGCCGCAATCATCAACTCGCGCACGCTGGCTCCCGCGCGCCGGAGCGGCATAAAGTTCTCCATCGTACTGCCGCTTCCGCCGGTACCCATGTGCGCATACAGGTCAGGACGAGTCTCCGCCTGTTCCACATGCACCGTCGCGAAGTCGACGCAGGCTTCTTCTGCCAGAACCATCGCCAGCCCGGTCTTGATTCCCTGCCCCATCTCCGACTTCGCCACAATCAGAGAAACCTGCCCATCGGGCTTCACATGCACATATGCCACAAACGGATTGGGCGGAGCCTTCTTCGCTCCGGGCGCGTTCTCTTGCGCCGCATACACGGTCGCCCCCGCCAGGCGCACCCCAATCAGCAATCCTGCCAGTCCCGCCCCAGCGGCCGCTCCTCGCACTACGAATTCGCGTCGGTTGATCGCCATGGCTATGCTCCCTTCTTCATGCTGGCGCTGGCTCGCCGGATGGCGTGCCAGATTCGCTGATACATGCCGCAACGGCACAAGTTCCCCACCATCGCGGACTCAATCTGATCGCCGGTTGGATTGGGATGCTTCGTCAGCAGCGCGGCCGCCGTCATGATCTGCCCGCACTGGCAATATCCGCACTGCGGCACCTGCTCAGCGATCCACGCCAGCTGCAACGGATGGGAGTTGTCAGCCGACAGTCCCTCGATCGTTGTGACCTTCTTGCCTGCGACCGAAGAGACCGATGTCTGGCACGCGCGCACGGCTTCGCCATCGAGATGCACCGTGCAGGCTCCGCACAGGCCCATCCCGCAGCCGTACTTGGTGCCGGTGAGATTGAGTTTGTCGCGCAGAACCCACAACAGAGGTGTGTCGGGAGCGATCTCCACCTCGTGCGGAGTGTTGTTGACTACCAGTAGTATCGCAGCCATGGGAGGCTCCAGAAACGGAGGTTACGGCGTTAGACGAGGCTACCCCAACAAGGTTATGGAGGCAAGGCGGAAGCAGTTCGTGGAAGCAGTTCGTGGAGACGTAGCTTTCTACGTCTCTGTCGCCACAGACAGGCAGGCCTGCGCCGGCAAGAGACGTTGAAGCAACGTCTCTACGAATGTCGTTAGTTCCCCGGCTTCTTGGCGTCTTCCGGCGCTTCCGCTCCCGGCATGACGTTTTTCAGCGGAGCCTTGCGCTGCTCATCCAGTTCCGGATGCGGCAGCGGTTTGCGCGGCAGCATCTGGTCGCGCATGGCCGTGTTGTATACAAAAATTGCTTCGACCACTGCCGCCTGTGCCAGATCGTCAGGCTGCAAACGCTCGTAGGTATCTTGGTTCGAGTGGTGCGTGCGCGACCCGTAATCCAGCTGGTCTTGAATAAACTGGAATCCCGGCACGCCAACCGAATCGAATGCCTCGTGATCGGTCCCGCCCGTATCTCTCATGGTGATGGTGGTGACGCCCAGGTCTTTCAAGGGCTCCATCCACTGCTGAAAGATCGGACTCACCGAGGCGTTCTGCTGCAGATAAATTCCACGAATTTTTCCCGTGCCATTGTCGACGTTGAAATATCCGGAGATCTTCGTCTGGTCGGGTTTCAATTGCACTGGACCGGCGGGCTTGCGCAGAAATTCCGGCAGCTTCACCTGGTCGGGCGCGGTCGAGAGCGGCACAAATCCAAAGTGCTCCTTCACGTAGCCATACGATCCAAACTCTCCCTGCTCTTCCCCGGTCCACAACCCCACGCGGATGGTTCGCCGTGGCTGCACATGCAGCACATTCAGGATGCGCATCACTTCCATCGCAACCACGGTGCCGGCGCCATTGTCAGTCGCTCCGGTCGCGGACGCCCACGAATCCAAGTGGCCGCCCACCATCACGACTTCATCCTTCAACTTCGGATCAGTGCCAGGAATCTCGGCAATCGTGTCGAAGCCGTGCTCGTGATCGCCGGTGAATTCCGTTTCCACATTCATTTCGACGTTGACAGGCACATTCCCCTTCAGCAAACGGTAGACGCGGCCGTAGCTCTCAATGGCCATCACCATGATCGGGAGCGGCTCGGCATGTTCACGCTTGTAGGTGAACCAGCCCATTCCGCCGCCGCCGTCATCAAAAATCGTTCCGCCGGACCCGCCATTGTTTCGCCCGTCGCGGCTGGGCACCACAATTCCAGCCGCGTGTTCGGCCGCGAAGAACGCGCCCGCCTTCTCGCGGAATTCAAGCCGCTTGATAAATGTCTGGAAGAAATCTTCCTGCTCGCCGACGTGAACCGGATACTCGGCCGTCTGCTTCAAGTTCGCGTCGTCCCGGCGCTCCCACAGCGGCTTATCGACCGGCTTCACTTCGCGCATCTCGCCGAAGAACACAATCTTGCCCGCCAGTTTGCCCTTGTACTGCTCCAGATCTTTTTCGTCCTTGGCATTCACCCAGATCGCCCGCCCGTTGATCGGCCCGTGGCTCGCCGGCGACCAGGGCAGCGCCTGCGCAATGAACACCGCCGTGTCGGGCGCCGCCATGCGAATCCACGAATTCAACTGCCGCCATCCCATGCCAAACTCGCCCCAATCTTCCAGGTGAGCGTTCACGCAGCCCATCGCCGTCAGTTGGTCGCGCGTCCAATCGTTGGCGTGCTTCAGGTTCGGAGAACCGGTCAGCCGCGGTCCAATGCCGTCCATGAGGCCTGACGCGTACTCCATGATGTGCGAATGCGCCAGCCCCTCATCGCGAATTCGCTGATACATCGTGTAGTCGAGATTCTCAGTCGCGGGCTGCGCCAACTCGTACGAGGGCTTCGCTTCCTCGGCCTTCTGGTCCTTGGATTTCTTATCGGCCGCCGAAACATAACAGCTGATGCTCAACACAACCGCAAAGGCTGAGAGCAATGCTTTGCTGCATTTCATTTTTCGAATTTCCTCCCCAAAACAGAAGAGGCAGAGTAGCAGAAGCTCTTGGAATTATGAAAGATGAAGGATTCCGCAAGATTGGACAGCGACTTCCCAACAACGCTCTAATGTTATGTTTCACAGTTCCTGCGATGGCGAAGGGAAGGTCGGAGTGCGGCTACGCGCAACGCACCTTTTGCAAGGAGGCCAGAAGTCTATCGGAGACTTGATCCGTTTTCGACAAAACCTCGTGAATTCCGACGGCCTGAGCTTCCTGCCGAAGCGATCCGAAATCATGCAGAGTCAGCATCAGCATGGTGGTCGAAGGCGCGATGCGGTGAATCTCCCTGGCCGCCTCCAGGCCGTTCATCACTGGCATTTGCCAGTCGAGAATCACCAAATCCGGCTGTAACTGTTGAACCTTCTCGACCGCAATCCTGCCATTCTCGGCTTCACCACACACTTGCCAGTCAGTGTTCTGCTCGATGCAGTGGCGGATCGAGCGGCGAATGATCGTGTTGTCATCGACGATGAGAATGCGGCGCGGCATGCAACCTCGCTTTACTGCCTTGACGGTTGCTGGCCGGGGTCGATGTTGTAGGACTACGGACGGCTAAGGGGAAAGGCTAATATCAATCTATGCCCGCGAACGATTGATTCCCATACTGGGTTTTATGTACGATAGCGTACTTTAAAGTTGCTTTCCAAGCGCCGGTTACCATCGCAGTAATTCGACGCAAGCGACGCCGAACAAGCCAGATAAGCACTTCGGAGAGGAGTCTAGTTTGCCGCAAGAAGTTGCCCTTCTGACTTCTCCAGATGGAAGCGATCCTGCTATGATTTCTCTACCGATTTCTTGTTCTCTCGCGCCAGCCCTTCGCCATCTTGCCCTGCGGGGCACCAAACCTGAGGTTTAGCTGATGGGAAATCGTAGTCTTTTTTTTCAGCGAACTTTAGGAACGCCATTCCGCCGCTATCTCGTCGCGATCGCTTCCGTGGCAGTCGCGTTTCTGCTGAGTAGTGCGTTGCATCCCCTGGTTGGTGATGGCCTCGGTTACGTGTTGATCTTTCCGGCGGTCGCTTTCTCGGCCTGGTATTGCGGCATGGGACCATCCATCGTGGCGACGATTCTTGCGGTAATCGGAACTACCTACGGCTTCGTGCCACCGATACAACCGTTACGCATTCTGGGTGCGGGGGCCTTGGTGCGGGCATCGGTGTTTTTGGCTTCCTCGGCCCTCGTGGTGCTCATGGGCGAATCGCGCCGCCGCCACAATGAAAAACTACGGAACGAGCAGGGGGAACTCGAGAAGCGCGTCAGGGAGCGCACTACAGACTTAGACACCGCCAACAAGAGTCTGCGCGAGCTCTCCGCCCGCCTGCTCCAGTTGCAGGATGATGAAAGGCGCCGCATCGCCCGCGAGCTGCACGACAGCGTCGGACAGATGCTCGTCGCGCTCACCATGAACCTGTCGGCCGTGCGGCTCGACGTCGAGCGGCTGAGCAAAATTGCCCATGCCCTCACCGACAGCGAAAATCTTGTACAGGAGATGAGCAGCGAGGTCCGCACCATTTCGCATTTGCTGCATCCGCCTTTGCTGGATGAGGCCGGATTGTTGTCCGCCCTGCGCTGGTACGTGGAGGGATTCGTTCGGCGCAGCAAGATTGAAGTGGACTTGGATCTTCCCGATAATTTTGGCCGCCTTCCGCGCGAATCGGAAACGGCCATTTTCCGCGTCGTGCAAGAGTGTCTCACCAACATTCACCGCCACTCCGGAAGTTCTGTCGCGAAGATTCGCGTTCGCCAGCGCGATCGCGACGTGCTGGTGGATATCGAGGACAAAGGCAAAGGCATTCCTCCGGAAAAAATCCAGGAAATGGCATCCTCCGGCGCACCCGGCGTCGGCATTCGCGGAATGCGGGAAAGACTCCGTCAACTCGGAGGCACGCTCGAAGTGCACTCGAGCGGAAACGGCACCGTCATTCATGTGTGCTTGCCCATCGCCGATGCACCGTTGACGACCACCGATTTGGCCACCACGTCGTCCGCTGCTTAAAGGGTTGGTTTCGGAAATCTGAATATTCGCGATTTCTCGCGATCGCTTCATTCAGAAACTCGCTTTGGTGAGATTCACGCCTAACTCTCGTAGATTTTTTTCAACAGAAGCCCTGTGACATCTAACCTTGACCCTGGATTTTAAAGAGCCGATCATCGTCAAGGCGGAGGCAGCAGGAGCCGAGTTCAAGACAAAGCCCGAAACTCCTTTGTTTTCAAGATTTTGACCTCTAACTCCTAGGGGCTCAAGATTTTGCAGAGCATTTTTGCAGACCCCGCGCCAGTCAAGGATTTTCGAAGGGGTG